>Ga0179593_1406904_pt1 | contig 13182 bp, 14 predicted proteins | sample CZODoug2_1_08_16_FD_185931 | JGI IMG/M metagenome (GOLD analysis project Ga0179593, IMG submission 185931) | Vadose zone soil fungal communities from Angelo Coast Range Reserve, California, USA - CZODoug2_1_08_16fungal (PacBio error correction) | ecosystem: Environmental > Terrestrial > Soil >... | reverse complement strand
TACGGCATCTTTGTTTGCCTTTGAGCTGGCTTTGCACGGCGCGTCACGGAAGTAGCTTATCCCCCCTTTTTTGTAAAACGCTCGTACCCCAATGCTGGCCAAAGTGTCCTGTTCTTTTTTTTCTTAAGCTTCGACCTCGGAGATGGATTCTCGTCCAACCTCAGACTTGACTTTTGGTCTCACCACCCTCCTGAAACCTTCCTCCCCTTCGTTTGTTTCTGGTTGCAAGCCGCCCACTTTCCCCCGCGCCTCCCCTCCCTCGTAGCCGAATCTATTTAAAACAGACCGTTCGTTTTCACCCGTCCGTGACCGGTCTTTCCGTTTTAAATTCCCACCTGTTTGTTTTTTTTCCCCTTTACCACATCCTCGCGTGTCCGGCTGGGCGCTAATAAAGAATGCCCCCCTTCTTGGCCTGTTATCTCGCCCCTTACCGTGCCACGTAATTTTCCCTTGACTCTGCGTCCTGTGGGAAGTGCTGTCCTTATTCTTTGAACGTCTTGTGTTTTTTTTCCCAGTGGGCGCACACCAGGGGAAGCTTTTTTCTTGTTCTCCCTCGTCATCTACTTCGGTCTCTTTTATCTGCCCTCCTTCCCCCAAAGTAATCCGTCATCTCCAGGATTGGGATTCGACTTTTTTCTTCTGCATCATCGGATTCCTCAATTCCCCTTCACCCCCGTTTAGTCGGGACTCTAGTTTTATTCTTCCTTCTCATCGTCGCCTGCAAGCACTCGGTCGTGGACCGTTTATCGTTTGTGGGCATGGTTTTTTTACCGCCACTCTGACTTGTGGTTCTCCCCCTTGACTTGATCTTTTTCTTAGAATACTGTAAACAAGTTGGACATTCCCTTCATTAAATTCTTTTGCAGATGTTGCTCGCGTGAGTCTTTGTAAAATTTCCCCCGTCACCCTAATCCGCGTAACGGGGGACGTCTTCTTCCCACCCCCCCTCTTTCTTGATAGATGTCGGTAGGTTTTCGCCGCATTCTTCATACTTTCCACATGCCCCTCCGCTGGCATTTTGCGACGTCCCAATCTGCTGGTTTTGGATGTCCCCCAACCTCCACATCTTTCCCCCGTCCTCTTCTACTTCTTCCAATTTGTCGTCGTATACAGCGTCCGGTTTCTAGTTACTTTTCCTATTGGATACAGTCGGTCCGGTGCTACTTCCACACGGCCCAGTTTTCGAACGTCGGAGGAGTTAGAAATTGCTTTTTTTCCCACATTGTTCTGCGTTTTCAGAAGACTTTTTCCTTTTTTGTCTGACCTATGCCTGCTAGAGGAATCCATCCTACCCCCTCTTTTTTTTTTTTTGATTTTGGTGTTTGATTTCCCTCGGTTCTTATCGTAATTGACCTGCTTTTGTCCAGCTTTATCGACTGTTTTGTCGTCACCGCCACTTTCTTTTTTTCTCGTTCAGTACGCATTAGTTTGAGTTTTTACCCGGCGTTCTTGCTCCTTCTTGGGTGGTCCCCCCCACCTTTCTTTCGCCGCCAGGAGCCCTGACGTCTTGTTTAAGCCATCATTTTTTGCCGTACCCCTGTATTCAGTCGTCAGCATCTGTACCCTTTTTTTCCCTTCTTTCCCTATGCCTCTTTCGACCACCTTCGTTTTCCTTTTTTCTGATGCAGGTTCCTCAGAGAGCCTCCGCCCGTGCCTCATCATGCATGGCGCCTCTTCTCCGGTATTTTCTCTCCTGAGCCGTTTCTTCCCCTCTCACCCTTACCCGTGAAACCTGAATGAATAGCCCGCCTTTTTTCGCCCCCTCCTTTTTCTGTTGGACAGGTCGTGGGAATGGCATCGGGTTTCAGCTGCTTTTTGGAGATCCCCCTCATCCTCTTTGCCTTTAGCTACATCCCTGTATTCTTGTAGAGGGACTGGACCTTGAGACGCCCGAATTTCTTGATTGGCATCCACCCCAGCTGCAAAAAAGTTAAGTTATTCCTGGTCCGCCCTCCACCCTGGATTGATCACTTGTAACCGATGACACTGTGCTCGTTTTCACCCCCTCTCTCTTTTTCCTCCAAGTCCTCGATTTATAGTTTTGCCGTGCCTCTATTTTCCTACCGAATCTTTGTTTTTCTCTAGATTCTTTTTGTCTACTTCCTCTTTCTGCCCGCGTGTTGACGGTTTAACGAGTCCAAGGTCTCTGTTTTCCCGCCCCCACCACGAAATCCACTACTAGTGGGGGGCTGCTGGGGCTCGCAAATTTTCCGATTATTATAGGCCCCCCTTCCTCGGTCTTCAGTCTCCCCTTCCTCCTCCCACGTTCAGTGTTTTCTTAAGCTCTATAGCTCACTCTGTATGCTGATTCTCTTCAAAATGCCTTGCAGGTCCCAGATGGAAACAACCCCCCCTTTCCCTTCTACCCTTCGGTTCGAAAGCCCCGTTTCTTGACTCTTCATTCCTGCAAGTATGGTAGTTTACTTTATCACCTCTTTTTTTGACCTTTTGCCAGTCCCTCTTTTTTGCCTTGGTCTGCCCTCCCTTCTTTTTATTTTGATGCACTGACCCTCTTCAGTGCCCTTTGTTCTCGACGTGATTGTCGGCCACCTTGCTTATTTTGCTTCGATTCTTTCGGGCCGAATGAATCTTTCCTTGCCCTTTTTTTCGATGGGCTCTCCCAATGTCATGCACTTTTCCACCGCCTTTTTGATAGAGAAGGTCGTCCCCCCCAGCCTGAGTAGCGGAGTGGAGTGTCCGCCCCCCCCCTGTAGACTTTGATGTAAATTGTTACGTTTTTGGTTCCAAACCTCTTCCTCTACCGTCTGCTGCATCTGGTTCTCATTTCTCCCGCATCAGCCCGGAGGCGGACCCCCGCCCCAATCAAATGCCATGCTCGTTTTCGTTTTGCTATGGTATTTTGCAGTTCGCCTTTCAGGCTTCTCCGACACTGTCGTCCCCCCCTTGGTATGCGCGTTTTTTTCCTTTTTCTTCCCGTCCCGATTAGACAACGGCATGTGTTGCCTTGTTGATCACCGTCCACTTTATCCTTTCCCCCCTGGCAAAGCCCCGGCTTTCTCGCTTGACAGAAGACTCCTCCGCCAGTCACCGGTACTCTCATCCTTGTTCTCCATAAGTTGATTGTTTGTGTTTTCCTCAGTCGCTTTGAACGCTGCCCAGGTTTCTCTCTTTGGCTTGTTCCTGTCTGTCAGAACACCGACTCGACCCGGTTTTCTGTCATTTTTTTTCTCTCATCCCCCTGACGCGGATTGTCTGGTGACGTAATTGGATTCAAGATTTTTTTTAGTCAACGCTTCACCCTCTTTTTAAGAGTTTTCGTCCGTTTAATTTCTTACGCCTTTTTCCCTTCTTTGAGAAATCAGCACTACTGCCCCTTGGTACCAATAACTTTTCCACATTAATCTTTTTCTCTTTTGAGCAGAGGAAATGGAGATACTCCCCATCTGCTCTTCAGAGAACTCATACTATTGCTTTTAGTTTTCCCCTTTAACGATATTTTTCATCGTTCTCAAAGGAATGTGATCCTTTCTTCTCTTTTTCCTTCGTCACAATGCCCCTTTTTTTTTCAAGGTTTTTTCACAACGCTTTTTTGTATCCCCCCATTGTACGATACCCCCATCCCAGTATACGTTAGTAACTACTTCCTTTTTTGCATTCCTGGCCCCTCCCCGGATGGTTCTTCCATTTTCTTGCAGGTGAGGGCTCAACGACTTTTTGTTGTTTGAACTCTGCTTTAGGTAGTTGGCGACGGTTAGTTCTCTATTTACAGTGTAAGGTTAACGTGACCCCTTTTTTTTTTTAGTTAACTTGCGAACCCTGGTCACGGCTCCCCCTTTGTGACGTTTTTTTTTTTTTTTCCTTTCGTTTTGCCCAGTAGCTGCTCCGTGAGGTTGGGCAGTTATTAGTGTGGCCCCTTCCCCACGGCCCTTTTTTTTTTTGGGCGGGAGTTTTTTACCTCCTCGCTTTGAGAGAGATTTACGCTCTACCCCCCCCCTTTAACAACCCCCTTGATTTTCTTCCAACGGCTCTATTTGTGCCGCCTCTTCCATTTTCCTGATAGTTTCCCCACTTTCCCCCTTAAGAGGGTCCCAGTCCCCTTTTTCAACGCGTTCTTTTGTCCTCCTCTTCTTTTTATTACGAGCCATTCGACTCTCTCCTTACGTGTTGTGTTGTAGCTCCCCCTTCTTGTTCGATGCTCCCCTGCGCTTAAGGCCTTGTACTCCTAGTTTCCGTTTTTTTGTCCTCTCTCCCCCTAATTTGTTCCGTCCCCTTCAGTAGCGAGTCACCACAAAAAAACTCTTCCCTCTTTTTTTCTTGAGGTCTTGTTGTAAAGTGGTTTCCTCGCGTTCCCCCCCTCTGATCCTCAGCGACTGTTCTACCACCTCAGACACTTCACCCTTTGTTATCCCTCCCCCTACCCATTGCCAAGCTCTCTCTTCGTTCTTTAATGTCCTTGACCCCCCGACTCACCTTCCAAGAGGGCCCCTTTTCTTTTTTTTAGTTCCTTTCTTCACCCTGGTTGTTTTTCGGGCCCCTCCCGCGCATCGCTGCTCCATATTTTTCAGCCACCCATTCTGTTGCATGTTTCCACTCCGCACCTTTCCGCTGCTCCCTGTCGCACGACTATTCTTGACGTGCGGAAATATTTTTCTATGAAAGTTGTTTTTTTGGTGCAACGTGGGCGCCCCAGAGGTTGAAGTTTCCACGGATCTCCCCCTCATGGACTTTCTGCGCAACCTGCTTTCAAATTGCATATACCACCTGATTGGGATTTAGCCCCCTCTCCGCCCTATGAATTCTATCCCCGGCCCTCCCTTTTTTTCGCCCCCCGCAAACTAGCTGAAATTCGCTATGTGATGAGTGACCTTTCTTTTTTTCACCTTTTCCTTTTTCTGGCGAGAAGTTTCCCGTTTTGTTTATTTCCTTTTATCAAGACATTCTCCCTTTCTTTGCCCTGTCACCTGCCCCTCACTTTTTCCCCCCCCCGTACTTTTCATTACATTATAAGCGTGCGACTTTTTGTCACCTTTCCATCTTCACCAAATTACGTTTCGTCATTTTCCCTTTTTGGATTTTTTCGTCACTGCAAAATCACGGGCTTTACCCCTATTTTTCTTTTTGACACCTCCTCATCTCCTCCATCGGACACACGCTGGTTTTTTCTCTGGGTTTCGTTTTTTGTTCTGGCCTTACACAACCCCTAATTTGGTTTTGAAACCGGTCTTCCTTCCCTCCTTTCCCGTCTCCCATACCCTGTTCCGTAGTGAGATTCCCTATCTTTCTCCCTTTCCCTGTCCGGTGATCGACTGTGCCCCCCTCCGGTTCGACCACTTTTCTCTTCGCTACCGTGCGCGTACCCCACCCAGGTTTTTCCCCTTCGGTTTTCTTGTTTTTTTGCCTGTGCCGATGTTCCCTGCCCGGACACTCCTGATATTCACTGTCATGCTGGATGGTTCTTTGCTAGCATAAATCTTCTTTTTTTTTGACTCCTCGGTGAACCTTTCTCTTCGCCATGACAATTACCCTCCGATGTTTGTCGTCCCCTCCACTTTTCCTCCTGCAGTCCCCCAGTACCGCATCGAAGGGGTCTCTTACCTTTTCTCCCTCGTTATCGTTCGGGTCGCGCCTCTCGCTCCCCTGTTTGGTCCTGACGGCGCTTTAGAAATGCGAGGCGCCCTCCTTTCTCCCTTTTTTTCAGTCGCTGCCGTTGACTGTTCTCGTCCCCTTCCTCCGATTGTACCCCTCTTTCCTGTCATTCGTTCACGTTTCTCCTGGCACACTCTGAGCCTCTCCTGCCTCCTTCATGGCGCTTCCTTACAACCTCCCTGTCTGGACAATCCTCTCCTTTTTCCCTTATCACCGACCAGGCCCGTGTCCGGACTGACTTGCATTGACCCCGCGCGTTTTTGTTCGCCACCAAGGTGGTGTTGGCGGCAGGTCGTTTGTTAATCGTCGGCTTTTTGCTTCTAGAAGCAAGTGCAGCTTTCTTGTTCCATCCACCCCACTGAGTCGTTCTCGGGACTGGTGAGATCACCCGCCCTTTTTTTCTCAGAACTCAGCCAAGTTCCCCTTTCTTATTTCCCCTGCCGCTCCCCCCATGTCTTTTTTTTGCAGTGTCAGTGCGCGAGATCCCAATCTCTGACGTTAAACTCTCCTTTTTGTCTCATTCCTCTGAGATTTCTCGTTTATTCCGTTCCCCTTGGACTCTGCTCCTACCGTTAGAGGATTTTTCAGCTTTGAACTGATAACTCACTTCTCCCAGGGACCCGTTTGTCCCTAGTTCCTATTCTTTTTTCACTTCCTGCAACCAAACCCAGCCCTCCTTCTAGTGGTTTGTTCTCCTTTACTTTTGGGTTTTTTTCTGCCCCCTACCGGGTCCTTTTCCCTTTTAAAAATGTCAAGACCCCGTCCCCAGTGGTGGATTAGCTCTCCAGGCTCAATCGTAGCGTTTACCCCTCCACCATCCAAAGGTCCTTCTGGGCCCACCTGCGACCTTTTTCTCCACCCAATGTCAATTTTGAACCTTGCCTGCTTCTCTCTTAATCAAATGACGTTTCTTTTTTTTTATCCGTTTACTCCCCCCCTTCCTTGAAGAACTCGGCCTCTTCGGGGCTTTTTTCCTTTCGTGTAGATGATGTTCTTCTGACTTCGGATGAGCACGACGTTTATGTAGTATTCCCCTTCTTTATGAGAAGGGTTTGGGTAATAGGGAGATCTCACACTTTCCTTTCCCTCTCCCCTCTAGATGTCTACGGAAGGCTAATCTTCTCCGCGTTACCACTAATTGGGTATCTCCTCCCCCTTGCTTTTCCTTGAGTAGAGGCGGCTCATTGTCATTACCCTTCCTTCTTTGTAGACTGTCCCTTCACTGTGAAGAAACTTTGCTTCCGCCCTTCTCTTGGCCTCCCTTCTGGTTCGGGTTTCTCCTTTTTTTTTCATCCTCACTGATTGAGACATCTCCCCCCTCCTCAAATTTCCCCATGGAGATGATCCAAGAGTTCCGCCTTTCTTCCTCGATGGCAGCGCGCGCCTCCCCCAAGGCTTTTCCTCAACGCTGTTTACTGCACCACCGTTGGTCGTGCCCTGTTGTTTTTTTTTTTTCTGCGATCTATATCCTTTTCTCCCCCCCCTTATTTGTTGCATTTTTCGCCACTTGGTCCGGGACGTGCTCTTTTCCACTGTCCCTTCTCCCGAGTCGGCTTTTCCCCTATTGCTGAAAGCAAGTTCCCTGCTAATTCCTTCTTTCATTCAGGGATTTCATTCTATTTCTTTGTATCAGCAAGCCCTCTTTCCAAGAGGGTTCTTTCCAGCTGCTCGCCTTTTCGTGGAACGAGTTATGAGACTCGTTCAGGCCCGACTCTACCATTTCGGTCTTGTTTTTTGCCATTGACGATCGTCTCCCCCCGATGCTGCTTGACGAACTTTGTGACGAATTTTTCTGCATTGACCGTTCCCCCCGACTCTAACTTTCTGTCTTCCTGTCCAACGGTAAGGGCCTTATTTAGCACTGCAAGTAATTTCTATCTCCAGGGAGCCCCCACATGCGATTTTCCCCCCCTTGTTATCCCCCCCCACTTTTTCCCCCCCAAAACGGGAAATTACTTTCGCCGTCCCCGACCCCGTTTTGAGTTGACCTTCTGAGACTCATCCGTCTGTTTTCCCTTTTGTCGTTTACGATCGTTTTTTTTTAGGCCTTTTCTCTGAGGCATTTGCGGCATTTTCTTTTCTCCCAATATGTGCGGATATGACGGATTATTTGTTATTTGCTTTTCCTGACCCTTTCTGAGTCCTGGTTTCTGCTCCGTGCTCATTTCCCGGAAATTTTTCTCCAATGCCGCTTCCCCCCCATACAAGAGACGTTCACCCTAGACCCCTGACTATTTACTACCTTCATCAATGATGGTTGATGCTTTTTTTTCTTTTTTTTTCTCTATGCTTTCATTGGGTTTCAGTCTTCTTTCAGTTCGCACCCTTTTTCCTTGTTTCTTCTTTTCTCCGCGATGGCATTTAACCTCTGTTCCTGTTTTAGGATTCTGTCCCCCCCCTTGGCACTTCAACGTTTTACATCGTTTCTTTTAGTCTTCCCAATCTGAATTTCGTCCACGAGCCTTCTGCGTGGCGCGTGGGGTCTTGTCCCATTCCCCCTTGGTTCGTTCTTTGTGAGAAAAAGTCCCTTTCTTCGCCGTTTGTTAACTCTCTGAAAATCCCCTTTCCAACCATCGACTTTTTTCAACCCCGCTTCTCCCCACCTAACTGCATTCTTCTCCCATTGTGCTCCCTTCTAAGGATCGTACAAAGATTCCCCTCCGTAAGTCGGCGAATTCCGTTCACTCTCCCCTTTCCCTCCAGATAAAGTTCGAGCCATTGCGATTTCTTTTCGCCTCGTTGTTTTCTTTTGAGGGCTTTCATCGCCTGGCTGAGGTCTTAATGAGATGGCGGGCCCTCCCCTTTTTTTAATTTGTACTTTTTCCTTCTGTGCTAGTGTGTAAAACGCTAACCCCTTAGTCTCCAGTGTAGTTTCCTTTCCTTTTTCTTACCGAGCGACTCGGCTGTTCTGAGGCTTTTTTTTTCAAAGTGGTTTTACAACTGGAGCCCAGCGGGCTTTTTCGGTCTCCCCCCCTACATTAAGAACCCCTCCTCCCTTTTCTTGTCTTTTTCCCAGCACGCCAAAGGACACCTCCCTTCTCATCTCTCTCGGTGTGAATGCGAAATGCTTGGCAACCTTCAACCCTTCTGTTCGTTCTTTACACAGGGGGCTTTCGGGTCATTACCTGTTTCCCGGTAAACTTCCCGTTCCCCTCCATTCCCAGAGCGTCGCGCCCGGCGCCCTTAAATCAGTCACTGCAGCCACCCCATTGGCTGTTCCTCGCCCTGCCCCTTTGGCAGCTCCCAGAGTCGTGCCTTTGTGCTGGCCCCTTTGTTTTTGTGCCGTGGGGGTTATAGTGAAATGGGCGACACCGATTAGATTGCCGTGGCACTGTTTTCAGCACTTCCCCGACCACTGACGATCATTCTTTTTTCTTTTTTTTCGTACCACAATTAGATTCATATCCACCCCTTCTTTGGGACTCTCACGATGCAAGTAGAGCATCCTCGAACATGACAATTTCCAAGCACTTCCCCCGCCCCCCCGATGCGTCCCCGCCTTATCGCTCTCTGGCTGCTAAAATCTGTCGTCTATCTTTTTGGCTTCTCTTGTTGATACCCCTCCCGTTTTTCATGTTCAGTGGGCCCAGACAAACTATGAATGTGCCGCCTTTTCGGTTTGATCCCTTTCCCCCAGTTGACATGTTTCACTTTTTCAGAGTGGTTCATCTGCGTCGTTCGTGTTTCTTTCAAAATTCCCCCCTTGTCGCACGTCGTACCCCCCTTTTCTTGCATTTCGTCACTGCAAAACATCGTTCCTGGATCGATTCCGGTGTTCTTTACACAGGTTATCCCTTCATACCTCGTTCCCACACAAAATTCTGAAGATCTGAAAGAATCCTTTGGTTTGCACAAGCTCTGTCGCGGATGTACATCACCATCCCCACTATGCGCGACTTATTCAGTACCTGCCTTATCCCCTTTGCGGTCCCCTTTCTTCTTCTCAGTGTCTAGTTCCCCCTTTTTTTTTTTTACATTTTTCTGACTTCTCATGTTTTGATCTCTCCAACCCCAAAGCTGCTTTCTGAATAAGCTCGAGCGTTCGCTACCACCGTGCTCTGACACAGGTTTTTTCCCACGGCTTGCTGGGACTTCCCTAGTAATCCCCCGATTTTAAGGTTCCCCCTTGATTTCGCTTTTCGCATGTGTCAGTTGTATGAGGGGCACGCTTTTCCCGCCTCCTGTAGGAGTTTTTTGGAAATATGATTCAGTACTTATTTTCAGCTTGCTATAATGGCATACAGTCTATCTTTATAGTTTTCTTTCCACCGACACTTTACGTTGACAGTCCATCTCCTTCAGTGTTCTTCTCCGTGTTTATCTTACTTTGATCGACGGTTGTTCCTTTGTTTTTCGAGAATCCGAGATACACCCACAGGCGTTGGCCCGTGCAGTCCTCGGAGACTGTTCTCCATACTCTTTGGTTAGACAGCGCATCGAGTGAATTGACGTTTTACTTTTTTAACGCTAGCCTCGTCCCCCTCGTTTCTTCCATCGTCTATTGCCGACCATCCTCCGGAGGACTCCTTTTTCTGAATTTGCCTTGATTCTTTGCCTCTTTCTCGGCGCGACCCTCCCTTGACAACCTTCCCTTGCTATTTTTTCCCCCCTCTGTTTTTCTATGAGTCCCCCCTTTTTATCGTTTTCACCCGACCAGTCCCGTGAAGGAGCTGCATCTCCTGACCTCTCGGCCGGGTATCCAATTGTGGTTTTGGCCTTTGCATGTCGTGTTCTTTCAAATAGGGACTTTTTGTCATTTTTTACCTTAGCCTCATCCTACGCTGCTTCTTTTTCCCTCATGCTCCCCCCTTCTTACGTTTGAAGGTTAATGGGGCAATTTCACTGCGACCCTCCTTTCTTTACTAAATCCCAATTTCCCCCACCCCTTTAAGTCGTGACCTTTAATTTTCCTCCATACCCACAAGATGCGGATTTTTTTCTGTTTGTTGATTCCTTTTCTCACCTATAACTGGCCTTCGTTAAAACCATCGAGTCTTCCTTCCCTCGACACCTCCCGAGATTCTCTTTTATTGCAGCTGACCCTCTTACCCCCCCCCCCGCTCAGTTGTTGTTTTTCGTTCTCTCTCAGCTGCCCGCAATAACCCCTCTCCTATCGATTTCGATGAGACCCCATTTAGCCCGGTTTTTAACCGCATTCCCTGTCTTCCCTATTTTTTTTGGTCCTTTACCCAACCCGGAAATCAATCTTAGTGGGCGGTGCGGTAAAGTTTTCCTAATTCCCCGTTTGGCCCTTTTATTTATTTCTTTATCCACTTCGGGTTACGGTCTCCTTTCCCAGTCCCGCGACCTACTCAGTTTTTTTATGTTCGATTCCTCTTCTCAATGTCGTTCTCTTCCCCACCCGATTTCATGGTCCGAACACCCTGCCCACGACCTGGACGCCATCACCACCGCCTTGGTTTCACTGCCCCTTCGCTCGATTTTTCTTATTGAAATTCCCCCTTCTGCCCCTGTTGTCTGGTTGCTGGTTTATCAGGTCTCTTTAGCCTTTAATTTCACCGGCGTTTCTCTACTTAATGACCGGCCTTTAGGCAATTAGGATCGGTCCCCGCAGGATCTTCGTTTTTCTTTTTTTCTTCCTGAGCTTTCCCTGAATCTTCCGTTCCCCTCCTCGAGTGAGGCGCCTGCAGGCTGGTCGGAATTATGAAGTCATTTGCTAGTTCCTGGTTGTATTGGGCTCTCCTGAACCCCCGGTAACGGCACTTCCGATTATGCTCTTTTCAAAAGATTTCCACCTCTACCCTTTTACTCTCGGCCAATCTGGGGATCTTCGTCGCTCCCACCCGTCCCCCTCTTCTCCGTCCTCGTATTTTTTTTAGGTGTAAAGTTCCCTTTCCTTTTTCCCCCTTTCATTCGACTGTCACCGTCCTTTGGCCTTGACGACAAGAGGCTCACTTTCCCTGATTTTCCGCCGATCCGTGCCCCTAATCCGCCCCCTCCTCCGCAATTTGCTTCCTCTCCCATCGCCACCCTATCAAATTCCCCCCCTTTTCTCGTTGATCTTAAACTGTTTTTACTGGTTCCCCCCCCGACTTCGTAGCGTACTTCTAGTTGACGCGCGTAACTTCTCTTCCTACAGTGTGAATGCCCACCTGTTTTCTTCCCGGTTGTATCCCCTACCGCTTTTTCGCTTTATTTCCTACCGTCGTTGTTGCCGTGTCCCTCTCACAGGACGACTCTTAGCTCCTCCCCCATGAAGCTCGACGGTTGAACGTATTACGCATCTGACCCCTTGAGACTTGCCTCTAGTTTTCCTTCTCAATCTTGTTAGTTCCAGTCTTTTCTTTTGAGTACGCAACGCGCAATCCGCTTGCTGTTAAGCGCATTTGGATGCTTTTACATTTGCCCTTAGTTTTTTTTGTTTTCCGCCTTTTCTTTGAATGATTCTCTGCTGTCTAAAAAGTCCCCTATTCATTCCCCCCCCCGGTTGTGACTAGTGTCTCCTTCTCAACCAGTGACGCGGTCTCGAAAGGGTCCCCTTCCTTTTGCTCCCGTGAACTCCCTCCCTTCCCTGAGTCACGCGGCCCCAACCCTTTGTTCATGAGTGTTTCCCGTTACGGTTTTTCCCTTCTTTTTCTACGAAAGCAAAAAGGCTTCTTCTCTTTTGTGAAGGTGAGTCCCCAACCCCCTTCTCTTTTCAGAGGTATTAACATCAGATTCCCCCACACACCCGTTTGGAATTACCGTTCTTCTGCCTACCGTTTTTTCGCGCGGACGGGATTCTCTCCTATCCAGATCCTTTCCTCTCTCGCGTGCTTTACCTCTGCGGTTGAGTATTCGCTGCATTTCATTTGAGATGTGCATTCGTCTGGGACCCTTGTGAGATGAATTGATTCCTTTGGCTCTCTTCTTTATCCTTCTTCCCCTTCTCGATACCCTTTTTTTTGCCCCTTTCCCAGCAATATTTTCTTCCTTCCCCGTTGGTTCGACCACGTTCCTTAACCCCCACTCCCAAGAGACGTTCGAAAAGAATGACCCTTGTCCATCCCTTTCCCTTCCGCCGCTTCCTTGTGATGACTTCTTTTTAAGCTTGGGTCCGGTGCGGGCCCTTTTGATCTGCCTCCTTTTTGCTTCATCATGGTTATTTTTGTCCCTTTTCGTTTAGAGAGCAGTTTTTTTCTACTCAACCTTTTCCCTTCCCCTAAACCACCTTTTGCGGTTTCCTTCCACCATCTTGGGCAGGGTTTCCCCCCTTTATCTTGATTGAGACGTTTCCTTGTTTCCCCCCGCATTTTCCCGCTTTCCCCCCGCAGTGTTGTCTTGGCTTTTGTTCTTTTCTGTCGTCCTCCATAACCCCCTTCCTTCTTGGGTCGGCTTTTGGGTGTCTCTTCAGACATTCCTGGGAGCCCTCTTTTTCCCTCGTGGAAACATCCACCCACCCTCTCCCTGATTTTAGAATTACTAACAATGTCTCCCCCCGTGTCCTTTTTCCGCTTCCCTCTTTTCCTGATCGTTTTTCCAACCCCTCTCCCCCACCTTTCCCTGTACGGGGTACCAGTGTTTCAAGCGGTCCGTTTTGCCGCCATTTCAAGATCCAGAGCATTCCCCGAGCCG
>Ga0179593_1321612_pt1 | contig 13182 bp, 18 predicted proteins | sample CZODoug2_1_08_16_FD_185931 | JGI IMG/M metagenome (GOLD analysis project Ga0179593, IMG submission 185931) | Vadose zone soil fungal communities from Angelo Coast Range Reserve, California, USA - CZODoug2_1_08_16fungal (PacBio error correction) | ecosystem: Environmental > Terrestrial > Soil >... | reverse complement strand
GCAGGTTCTCCTGCGTCCATCGTTCCATGCTTTCGACTATGACCCGTTGCCGGCAACGGCGATTGGACCCTCCCCTTCCGCCCGCAATATTTGTCTTTCCACCTTTCTCCCAATTGACTCCTAAACCCTCCCCCCAGCACGCCCTGTTTACATCTCACTATATCGAGCGATTTCTCCCTACCCCCCCAAACTTTTTTTCCATCAACGAACCACCTTCTTGCAGCTTCCCCCTATCGCCCGTGTACACCTGTCCGTTATGAGCTTTTCTGAATCATTCCGTATCCCTATTAAACTTTTATTTTGCGCGAAGATGAACCTCCCCCCTTTCCAAGGTAGTTTAGTTTTATTTTCTAGATGCGTTTCTAACTGCAACATCCTCTATCCGGCCCCATTTCCTACGTCCCCCCCCCGTCTCGCATCAAACCTTCAAGCATTTCTTGCCCCCCCCCCCTATGAGGTTGTACTGAGGGTCCCTAGTGGTTTTTTTGCCTGACTTTTCAATACCGGATATGTTTCCACCTTTCTGCCATCCGCGTACCCAACATCTCATTTGCCACCCCTTTCCCTTCTTTGGCAAACCCCACTTACTTCAAAAACGGTCCCCTCACACCTCTCTTTTTTTCTCACAAGTTTCTTAGACTATTAAATAGGTGACGTATAAACGTCCCCACCCTCATTTCAGATCCGTTGCGATCTATTTTTCCCCCACATCCCACCATTCCTCAGCTGCCGCATCTCGCTTAGCAATGGCCTTTCCCGATTTTGCGAACTAGTCGTCCACAACTTGGGAACACTCGAATTTCACCCAATTACGCTCGTTTCCAACGGCCTTTCTTCCTATTTTCTACCCCCCACAGTGACGCAGTGATTCTTTCTTCTCCCTTTTCGCTTTACGGTTTTAAGTAAGTCGTAGAACCCCCCCTTCGCACTCGAATTTCCACTCTCCTTTCCAATTCCCCCCCCGACAAGTGTGTCTGCTCTTTTCGTTTTTTTCCAGAGCCATTTCCTTTTCTAGATGCCACTCCCCCCTACCTTTTTACACAAACGTTTGGGTATTCCAGATTCCCTTTGAGATGGATGTCCTTACAGGATTCCCCCTTTGTTCTTTCCAAAATCCAAAAAATTTATTTCCCTGCGCCGCCCCTTCCTTTAATGATGTTCCCTTCTTTTCAGGTGTTTGGCACGTTTGAGAATTCCCCCCCCCCGACCCCTGATAATGTCTGTTGTTTGCCTTTCAGTCCTTATGTTCCCCTCGTCTACCTACTCCGATTCCCTAAGTTCTTAGAGACTTTTTTCCTCTCTTTGGAGTGTCCTGTTCTAAAATTTTTCGATGGTATGATCGATTTTCTTCCCCTCCCAGCGGTTAGTCATAGGCGGATGAAGTTTGATAGCTCGGAGATGGAATCTCCCTCCCCCCCTTTCGTGAAACTGTTCCTGGGATTTCTCCTCTACCATACCCAATTTCCCGAAGAGGACCTACCCTTTGAGAGTCCCTCACACATTTTCTAATGCCTTACCAAGGGAACGGTCCTTCTCCCCTCCTTTATATTTACTGCTCGTTGGCATTTTTATGCTGGATCTGTCCTTGGAATATCCCCTCCTATTATCCCCTTGAGAAGACGAGGTAGGTCGGCCGGGACCCTTGTTTTTTTTCCCCGTTACCTGCCGGATTTAAGATTCTTCTTACGCCACGTACAGTTCTTGTCGCCCCCCAGTGGCCTCCCCACCTCGGTTGCTACATATCCCGGTGATGGATACGTCAACAAGGCCCCTTCCTTTACTTTCAATTGTGCGTTGGGTAACTTCAGTTTGGGTCTGCTCCTTTTCAGTCATCCTGAACTAACACGAATTGGCCTCCTTTCCGAGAAGTAACCCTCCAACTTCTTACCCTCCAGAGAGCAACGCTCTGGAATAGGTTCCAATCCTTCAGCAACACCCTGCTCCCCCAGCTAGATAATGGATTCTTTCTCACTAAGCCTGCTTCAGGATTCAACTTTCTTCAATACGATGTCGACCCTTCTCCACAACTTCTTGATACAGAGCTTAGTGAAAAGGTGGCCCAGCGCGTGGCCAAATTTAAATTGTTTGAAGTTTTTTTAGAAGACCCCTTTCCAGTACCCCTTTCTTCCTTCTAGGGCTTCTTTCCTCCTTTCAGTTAATTTCTAATCTACCCCGCATAGCCCGTGCCCTCCCCTTCCTCCTGGAGGCCTGGATCCTCTGCCACCCTTGTCTAACCTGCTGGCATGGGTGTTTCCCTAGGTTGCCGCCCTTTTTTCCTTAAAAGCGTGAGGCCAATTTCCCCTTTGTACACACATCCGTCAGTCTTCTTTTCTCATTCTATGATCTTTCCCTTGATTTTGCGATCGTTAAAAGATTCCCCTTTTTTGAAAACCACTTTCACTTGAGGTTCTTCAATGTTTTTCCATGGCACTCCACTGTTTCTTCGTTCCTCACAAGTCACGTGTACCCCTCTTCGATTATTTCCTTGTCCCGATGTCAATTTTTTTTTTTAAATGAAAGGAACACTTAGCCAATCCTGGCATTAGACGTCACCTTTTTTACTTGACAAAAGTTAACCTCCCAGCTCCTTCTGAAAGCAACGCGCCTGCCTCATTGTAATAGTGCTCTAAGTCATCCTTCCCGCCAGAACGGTGTAATCTTCGATTATCTTACAATTCTTCTCCAGAATCTCACATCAAACACGGTTCTCTGTTTTGGTCCCCCCTCTGTTGCCGCGTTATACCTTTCTATCTTAAATGGGAGCCCACTCTCACCCCCCGTTTTCTTTTCTTGCAGCTGTATCAACACTCGTCTGACGGGCAGTTTTCCCCTCCCATCTTTTTTGAAGGTTGGTTTGCCCTCAGTTCCTCTTCCCAAATACCATATCTTCTCTACGCTGTTCGTCATTTAGGACGCGCCCCAGCCGTTGCGTGAGTTCCGGTTCTGGATTGTGTTACCCCACTCTATTTTTAACAGGTCTTCTTAGTTCGCTCTTCATTATTTCTTCCTATGCGGGATGCCGGAATAGTGATGGGTCGCCTGAAAGTTGTCTTCAATATTCCGATTTCATGGTCTAACTTGAGCGAAACGTCCCCCTTCCCAAACTTAAGTATCTAGAAACGTTCCCCCTCTTCAGTTCCCCTTGACGAAAATGGGAACCTCCCTTTCCATTGCCGGCGGTTGCTTAGATTGCACCTCCATGATTGTCAGGAGGTATTTTATATGCTAATTGATTCATCCCCCCCCCCTCCCACCTGGCCCGGTTGTGCAGAAGCTCTTTTCCCCTGCAACGGCTTACGTTTTTTCTTGTCGTGCTATTACGGCTGTCGTCCTTACCAACTCAGACCCCTTTTTTCCTCCCCCATTTTCTCAACCTTTGCATGGAACACACTTATTTACCCCCGCCTACGTTTTTGTTTCTCGCGTATGTGTTGCCTGCTTATTGGACTCAGCTGTTTTTTCCCTTCAATTTCGTCCTTCTATTTTGCGCCGACCAGAAACAGCCTTATCATTGCGACGACTGTTACCTTCTTCTAACCCACCAGCCGTACTTTCATGTATTCCGTCTATTGCCCCAAGCAACATCCCTTGCCCAGACCAGCATTTTAGTGACCCCCCGCAAGTCGTTTTGCACCCTCTTTTCCCATCTTAAAACGGCGCCCTTTCTTTATTCTTCTCCCCAAATCGACAAAGACTTTAGACTCCGACTCCTTCGCACTCTCTCCGTGGTTTTGCCTGAATTTTTGCACGTTTCTCTCAAGTGATCCACTATATCCCCAGTCGTCCGTTTGATTCCACCTTTAGCTTCCCAATCTCGCTTAAGGACCCCGCCCCTCATGTGTCCCTCCTCCTCAATCAGCTAAATTCCTCTCTTTAATAAAGGATCGGTTTTCCCCCACACCGCCAGACCAGGACCCCTCAACTCTTACATTTGCCCTACCCCCCTGTTTTTCCATCTCCTAAATGCTATTGTATTGGTTCCTCGCTCGGGCAACACAACCTATTAAATGCCTTTTTAGATGCCTTCATTCAGCCTTTTGTTATAAGGGGTAAGACTCATCGGTTGATCGGGTTCGCCCATCCTTGACATCACCTCCCTCAAATCCCTCCCCGCCCTCTCGGGAGTCCCCCCGTGCAGCATACCCGTTGTCTTTGAGATCGAGTTTTTAGAGACGTCTGTCCCCCCCTTATCAGCACGAGTACCCCCCTCCCCTTTTTTCTTTATTTCCGCCTTATCGAACTCGTACATTCCGTCCCCGCTCTTTAGTCTTCTCAAGTTGCTTCTTTAAAAACCCGTCTCAAACTTGAAGTATCATAACAGTTCATCGCATATTTGTGCCGTTCCCCTCTCTTTCAAGTGTACATACTCCTTTACGGCAGTCCTTTTCCCCACTCAAGATCGTACCCCGTATCTTTTCTTGTTGTCCGAGAAGCCTCCTTTGATTTCCCTTTTTGCCCCCCACCCTTTCAGACCCACTTCCCCCTTCTTGCATATGGCAGTATTTACGCCTCCCCAAATACTTTCTGGGCTCATTAGGCGTTCTGACATGTCCGTACCCTACGGATTTGACTTCATCTCGCTGTTTCAATGAAGTACCTTCTCTCACTCAGCGTAACACCCCCCTTGAAAAGTTCCAGTTGATGGACCTAAGGTATTTGTCATATCTCCCCGCCAATCACCCTATGTTAAGTTAGGCCTTTCCCCGATGTCGTCGCAGGTTTCTCTCGCGGTAGTTAGTAGCATCCTGCCCCCGTCGGCAAACCCTCTCCTTAGAGAAGTTTACCCGGGGTATTCCATCTGATTTCAAAACATTTCTTTTTGCACTGTCACGATGCCAACCGGTTTCCCCTCCTGAGCCCCCTTCCTTTACCTTTGTTAGCGGCAGACATATTATTCACCCCCTTTTGAAGAAGAGTCTTCTCTTCTCCCACCTCATCATGATATCGATCTCCACTTGTTGTACCCTAATCTTTTTTTTCAACCCTCCCACTAGAGGGCTCGTATGGAATTTATTGTCTTTCTCCCCTGGCGTTTCAACTTTTTGTTCAGGATTAGTAGCATACCCGCCCTACCCCCCACGAACTTAATTCCCCCCCCTTTCCTCCAATTCGCGGACAACTTCCTCCCATAGTGACTTGCCCAATGTCTTTTTCTGTCAAACCCTGTTCCTGAAACTTTTTAGTCCCCTTCTGCGTCGGAGAAGCAATCCGCTCCCCTTCCCCATCCACCGCCCCACCCCAGTTCAAACTGCCAGGACCCCTACCTCCTTCCCTTCTCTCTTAGCGAATTAGGAATTGATCCTGGCCCCGCCAACCCAAGATGAGCAAGACCCCCCCCCATTCCCATCAGTCTAATGTGCCCCTTTTCGATCAATCTTTTGCGAATGACAAGTTCCTTAGGTAATTGCCCCACTTTTTTGGGTATCTGATCTAAAGGCAGTCCTCCTCTGGAACCTGGGTATTTCGATTATCATCACCAGGCAACCCTTTTTTTCCCTTAGTGCTCTCTCTCTACCTCATCCCTATCAACCGTTTTTCCACTTCTCCCTCCCGCTGGCTTCTTACCAGCTATTCAGACCTAAGACCCTTTTTTTTTTTTTTTTCCCCCCACTTACCCAACGTTCCACCTCTCGTTTTCCCATCCAACACTTGCCGGCGAATTGATTTCTTTCCCACCTCTACATTGTTAACGTATGTGACACTCCTTCCCTGTGTCTCCCCCCCATACATTCCCTTTTTATGCGTCATAGGGAGGGTTAACGTTACCAAAAACCGGAACCCTCAGATCCATCCCTACTCCTTAGGTTTGAGGATCCCCCTTTTTTTGCGTAAGGTTTGCCCTTAGATGAGCAGCACCCTTTACCAAAAACAATCTCCAAAGACTCCCCCTTTTCCACACCCCCCTTTTTTTTGCATTTTTTTCTTCCTCCAGCTCCACATCCCCCCTTTTATAGTTTACCCGTGATTGCCTCAAATGCTGTTTTTTTTTTGCCTCTCCGATGGATGTCCATTCCAAGTTCGCCTCCTTCCTCGAAATCACCCAGTACACTACCAGCGCACTGTTCTTTTCCCCCCTGATTCGCTGCTTGTGTTACCCATCTCCCCATACAAGGCCGCTTGTTGACCACCATTCGCTCCGTTGGTCTCTCAGTGATATTACCCAGTGGTTGCATCGGACTTCTCTGGCCGCTTTGGAACTGCTTTCCCATACCCACGCCATGCTCACTCCTTCACTGTGGCTTTTTAATCGCTCCTTCCCAACTGAGAATTCTTTCCCAATCGTGTTAACCTTGCATCGGCAATTTATTTCTAGATCAGTCCCCGTTTATTAACAAAAAGTCTTGGCTGATCGATTTTTGCGAATATTTGCAACCCCAAATTAAGCCTTTTTCACATGAGATTATTTGTACTCCGATCTGTCATTTCTCCACATCTCTTTCTGAATGGTTTCCCTCCCCCCACGTCGACCACCACTGCTTAACCCCCCTATTTTGATGAAATCAAAGGTGGTTTTGTGTTACTGGGCTCCCGGAATTCCTTTCTTTCCAATTTCCGGGGTACTAGTTTTGTTGTAAGCTTTGTTAGTCCGTTGAATGGCTCTATTTGGACCCCGCCACTATCTTAAACTAAATGTCTGGCACCTTTTCTTCTCTGGCAGCAAATCACTCCTTACCCAAGTTGAGCTGCTTATTTTACTCATTCCAGTCCTAAAGGACATATGCCCCAACATTTTCTAGATTGGAGGTTCCTACTGCAAGAAGGGGCCCCTTCTGTACACAAATTTTTGAGGTAGCCCCCTCGCGTATTCTGCATTTTGTAACCCCACGTGGCGGGCTTTTTCCCTTTTACCCTTTTTCAATTTTTCGAAATGTGTTGACGATCGTTTTTCCCCTATTTTTCTTCTTCCTTGTCATTGGCCACCTTCGCAGGGTTCCCCGACGTCGCCCTGCAGTCCCGGATCGTTCTACTGTCCTATGTCAATAGCCTGTCTTATCTCTGTCCTCCCCTTTTTTTGTTGGTTGTAGTCTTCTTGACCTGGTACATCGTCCATCATCCCCCCTCCTCCTTTACTATTCGCTTTGTCATGGCCCATTACCAAAGGACGTCCCTCCCCTTTTCTCGCTGCCCACCTGTCAACATGGAATATCTAACCAGACTCCCCTCCCTCACAGGGTGGTTTACCCTCCTGCCCACAAATCCCTCTACTGAGGGCCTTTCTCTTCCCCATCAAACCCTTTCCCATACAATGCCACAACCTCTTTCATTTTCTCATTGACATCTCGTCACTCCTTTGACACTCTTGTTCCCGTTCTGAGCATAGGATTCATTCATCGATTTCTGCTCTCCCCGCTGGTTTTGGACTCGCCGAAGACGTCCCCCGCAGCACAATTGTTAGGTAGCATTTTTGGTTTAGATAATGCGTTCATTTATGTCAAACAGACATATCCTGTGACCTTTTCCTGAATTCAATTCCTATCAGTAAAACCTGTCACCCCTTTCTTCTGCCACTTTCTGTTACTTGTTTTCTCAGTGTTGTTCATAAAGCATTTCAATAACGGAATTTTGATGCCCCCCGTTCTCTATCTCGTTGCCAACTAATCTTTCTTTTTTTACCCCTCCTGCTTTGGAAAACCCCCAAATGATTTGAACAACTCTGATCCCTTCAAAGCGATTGGTTTATTTAATCACCTTTTTTAGCTAGAAACTTGTTTGCACCCTCTCCCTTTTCCACCTGGTACCAGCATATTTTCTCATTAAAAACGGCCCCCGGCTTCATGCCTTGATGTAAACTTCTGAGTGTTTCGCACTGCATTCAAAGCTCCCCTCCCTCATTAGATGGACCCCACTTTGTCACCCTCTTCCCTTTTTGGATTACCCACTGACGTCTAGGTTCAATTCCCGGACGTTCTGTCCGATGTATACCACCAGGCAATTTGAGTCTTTTATTTTCAGACCGTTTCTTGTATGTCGTGTTTCCATAAGTTATTCTTACGCAACCTCGAAAGTTTTCATTACTCCTCTTTCCCCTTCCATGACAGTGAGTTCAATAGACTTTCTACCGTCCAGCCACCCTTCTATATGTTCATGCCCCATTCAATGCCCACCCCCTTGGTTTTTCCCTATGATCTTGAGATGCTTGTACCCCTATGCACCTGGCCTTCTGCCTTAGCCCTATGAACCCACTCCCACCCAAAATTACCTAGATGACTCATTAATTTTTAGTTCTTCATTCCCTTTTTTTTTCCCGTTTTTAAGACCTGCCCCCCTCGAACCTTATCCATGTCGCCCTATTTGGTAATGACCCCAAGGGTCAACACAATGTGGTAAAGATATTTCCCTAATGGCATGTAGACCCCTCTTGGTACGCGATTGTTAATGTTGCTAAACACATTCGGAGCTTCTTTCTATAACTCCCCCGAGTACTTCTTTTTCATTTAGGGGCGAATTGCTCGAATTCGTCTGTCTATCTCAACCCCCATTTACTAAATGGGGCCCGTTGGGCGTCTCTACACTATCCCTTCCAACCGCTATGACATTAACGGCCCTTTTCTCTTCCATCAAACATTCTTCCTCCTTCCCCCAGGTACCTGTCATGCGAAAGCTGCCTCTTGCCATTTAGTCGCTTTGGACTTTATTCTGGTTTTCCGTGTTTCTCCAGATCCATTACTCTTCTATAATTCTTCTCCTCTTGCGTCTCCGTGCCCGTTATACGTTGTTTTTCCTTTGAACTTGCCGGACTTCTTTACTTTTCTTCCGCCCTAATCCCGAGTTTTCCCCCCAGCCCCTTTTTGGTTTCCTCACCCGATGGGCCTTCCTCTCCGGGTCTTGTATCAAGTTCACTAATTGGGTTTCCGTTGCCTTTCCACTGTCTCGTTTTCAACTTTTTCTTGGGTGATGCGCGGTGGAAAGTCAGACCGCAGAATTGACCGTTTGCAGACTCCCCCCAGACAACCATCCCTCTACCCGATCGGAATCTTTTTCCCCCCCCATCTTTTCGCACCAGGATCGCTCGACCTTTTTTGTCTTCTCGTCCCCCTAAAGCTGACGCGGCATTCCATTTCTCCACGCTTTTTTTTACAACCTACGGCCTAAGCTTTTTAGTCCCCCTTTTGGTTCCCCTATCTTGGCCCACGGCCCTTAAGCTCCTGTCAGCCCGTGTGCCGCAAAGTCTTTCTAAGTTCGCGGGTGCCGTTCGTGTTCTGTAGATCTAACGATCTTCCCCTCCAGTGTCCTACCTTACACCTTGTCTTCCTGGATCATGAACACCCATAGCCACTCTTTTTCTTTGTGGCTGCGACTCTTCGATGTGCGCATCCCTGCTGTCCATTCCCCCCCCACCCCCTTCAGTCAAGTGTATACCTTCACTATCTTCTCAGAATCGGATTTTGCGCTAAGCTTGCGCTCAAACGTGAAACGAACTTCTTATTCCCCCCAATTTTTTTAACGTGAACCTCCAATTAGTTCTTCTTGGAAAGACCAAGGCCTTTACCTTTAGCTGCTGAGGCAATTATATGGTCAGTCATGGTAAGCTTATTTTTCCACTCGCTACTATATCTTCTCCAGACGTAACGAGTTGAAGGCCTTTCCACTCCCTGCTTCCCCCTTTTTTCCTCTACAAGCGATTTTACGGCATGTCCACTATTCTATCAAGACTCGGTCGACGCTTTTTTTCCTTCCTGGTGAGTTGACCACTCTCTCAGCGAGATCCCCCACTGTTTGTGGTTGCGACCCGCTGGGCTTGTTCCGATGTAGCAAGCTCCTTTTCCCCTGATCACCCCTTCGATTGAACCTGGTCTACCCAATGTATGCCTGCAGCTTCCACCAGAATTTCTTTTTGTTGCCCTCCCCTCCCCGATGCCACACCCAACTAAAATCAGTTTTTTCTTTGTTATCCTTTCCCGGCAGTCCCCTCTTTTTCGTTCGTAATTTTCTGGAGGATTTTTGAAAACCCCTCTTAATGTTCAGCGTATGATGGGGTGCTTAACATTGTCTCGTACTTTTAGTCGCGAATCTCTTCTTGGTCCTCTACCTTTTTGCTCAAGCGGCGCAGGTGATATGAGTTTCACTTCTCTCAACGTTCGGCAAACAACCCCATTTCTTTCACGGTCGAAAGCTTGCGGATATTATAGCGTTCGGCTCCATTGTGAGACTCCATCGCACTGCTTGTATCCCGAGTTGTCGACACGATGTCTTATGTTTTTTTATGGTTCTGATACTGCTATGCATTACTTCCTCCCTTCGTTTGTGCAAATAGTATCATGCCTCGCTTCAACTTGGTTCGTCGGTCCCCTTCCAATCTCACGCTCCCTCGTTTTGACGCGAACCCCTTTCCTACTTTTTTCTCAAGTCCACATTCATGGAACTATATTTAATACCCTACTTTGTTGTTTTTTTCCTGAGATTAGGTCCATTGCCGTCGGATTTACGTTCTAGTTTGGTCCGGACCTTCACGCTCTTCCGAGTCCTCCCCACCAGAGGTACCTCAAGCGGACGGTATCATGTTAATCTATTTTCACACCGGTTCTGCCCTTTCCTCCTTTGAAAGTATTCCCCCCAACCCCTATACCTCCGGCACCCCGACGTTCGGCTCAACGATCCCTTCTTTCCTTCGTGTACATACACCCTAGAAAATTCTCGAACGTTGATACCTACCCTCATCTCTCTCGCCCTTAGCCATTCCCCTTGGGTGGCCGGAATTTGTCAGTTTCGAACCCCATTTTAGACCAGTCGCTTGATCAACTGTTAGAGGAAAAATTCCCCCGTCCCGGCATCAGAATAATCTCCCGCATGTGAATGACATAAGTCCCCACCAATCATAGATCCCATCCCCAGGAGAGTTTTCCACACCCCATCCGCAAGAACCCTTGTCCTAAAGACCCGCTTCTTCAATCTTTTGAACTCCACGGATCAAGCGCGAATCACTGCTTATGTGGAGGGGGTTCTCGCTGATTGGCCCCACCCCAAACCTCTTTCCAATTGCTGCCTGATTTACCTTCATTACAGGTGGGGTCCTTTACATTCTCCCTCAAAATGGCTTTCCCTTGTCGCTAACTTGAAGATTTCGAAAGCTCCCGCACCCCCCTCTTGTATGTTTCCCCATAAGCCCCGTTTGTGGGTTTGGAGCTAGTCTTCCATCGTACGCATGTTCAGATTCAGAAAGAGCCTTCAGTATTTTCCCGATTCTATCCTCCTACAACCTTAACATGACGTTAAAATCGCTGTGACTGATTTCTCCGTTTTCGTGGATGGAACACGTGACGGCCCCCTCCTTACGTTGAGAGATGTATCTTAGTGGCCCCTGGATTCCTGCCCGCAAAATGTCTTCTCCTCATTGAGGGCGTTTCCCTCTCCAGCCTCGGAACACCCCATGGCTGTCTCTCCACGCTCTTGTGCTTTCGTCCCAATTGGCCTGTCCCTCAATTGCTTTCCGCCGTCTCTTCTTCCTAGGACAGTTTTACGTCTCGCCACTCCATACTTAGGGTAGAGGAGTTCCCACCTGTACGTCACCTGCCTGATTTCCTGCCGAGGTTTAATACAAGGTTGAGCACGCTCTCGTGTGTCCCCCCAAATGCCCGTTCCCCCCATCGCCCTAATTTTTGGTACATACGTACTCCCGGAATACCCAGTATGTCCGTCTTAAACGGTGTCCCCCGAGGCGCTCCCAGTATAGGTTGATATTCTAGCGTAGTCACGCTATAGGCGAGGATTCCCCAGCACGTGGTATTTCCCTCCTCTCGCACCCTGCAGTGGTGTCACCTGAGGCTTCCACCGTTTTTGGTTCATCCGAGGCCTCAGTCCTTAAAGTTGTTGTAAAGGGGATAGGATAAATTGTCATAACCCCCCTCAGGTCTCTCGTCAGGATTAGGCCCCATCCCTTTTCATCTGAGAGATCCATGTTTTAAGAAACTCCCAGTCTTGACCCATTCTCCCACCCCATAGAGTTCAGGCGAGTATGGGACTTCCCTTTCTTTCTCTCCTGTTACAGCTTGTCGGTATTTTCTGGTTCCTTGCCCATGACTCACCCATGCTTCATCACCACGACTGAAGGTACCACACTTTCCAATTTAGAACTTCCCAGGTCCCGAATTAGTGACTTCCCCTTTCACGTATATTTGTAATAAATAATACCCCCCACGATGGGTGTTTCCTTTTTTCAGTGCCACCTTCTTATGGCTTTTTACTCCTAGTGCGTCTACGGTCAAGGGACATGCCCCCCCTGTCCCAAAATTGCCTTCCGCCCCTCCCCTCCGGCTCTCCGACTAGGCAGTATCTTGCCTTCAACCTCCTATCCCAGCCGAACAAGTCCAACGTTCAATTCTCAGGCCCTTCCGAGCACTCCTTGTCGTCACTTAAAAGCACTGTTTTTCCCCTGCACTTCCGAAAACGTTTTCGTATTCAATCCTCCCCCCAACTGGAAGTATGTCACTAGTGGGAAACCTGTATTATTGAGCTTGAGACAACGAAGCCCCATGCCAAAGTTTTCACTAAATTTGTCCTTGATCTCGAAAGAATGACTTCTCTTTCCCCACCGTCTCCCCTATCTCTCTTTTGCTTTACCTGATCCGACCCGAAAATTTTTAGAACCCTGAAACCCAACATCGCCATATCTTCCCAAAGTGTCGACTTACGATGGGGTCACTTTTCCCCTGTCAGACGAGTTTCCAAAGAAGTAAGTTATTCCCCCCCCCCCTAGCATCCATTATACTTTTAATCCTGGGGCAGGTCTCAACGTCCACCCCCTTGACCCTTCCCGACACACCCCATCTGTCATTCGCTTTTTCGGACTCTAACCATTTTTAGTCCCGGGGGCATAGCGGAGCTCCTCCCCCCGTTTTAGGCCCCCCCACCACCACATCTCAAAGTTCCGAGGTCACCACCTTGGGTCCTCTTAGTTCGCCCTTTCTTTTTTTCTATTTTTCTTTTGAATCGGATGGACTCCCAGCTGTCGTTTTCTCTTAGTTATAGGATTAATGGAACTTTCGCTTTTGAAGCTAACTCGACCCTTCAAACCGACTAAACGACCTTCAAATCCCCACCTGATACTTTTTTTTGGGTTTGCTGCCGTCTCCTTTCATACCTGACCATCGCCCGAGGACAACCCCTCTTCCCCCATTTGGTACTTCTCCCAACCGTTCGAGTGACCCCTGTGATCGATATGTCGACGGCAGCTAACTGTGCTCA
>Ga0179593_1681004_pt1 | contig 13183 bp, 11 predicted proteins | sample CZODoug2_1_08_16_FD_185931 | JGI IMG/M metagenome (GOLD analysis project Ga0179593, IMG submission 185931) | Vadose zone soil fungal communities from Angelo Coast Range Reserve, California, USA - CZODoug2_1_08_16fungal (PacBio error correction) | ecosystem: Environmental > Terrestrial > Soil >... | reverse complement strand
GGGAGGACTTCTCACGGGTCTCCCACTACTCAGCTACGAGAGGGTTTCACAATTGGTGGCGTTTTCTCCTTTTTTTTCCGGTGGGACGGAAGGGAGCTTTTTACTTACCTGGGCCTTCGTCCGGCCGGGAGAGGGCCCTCTTTGAGAGGGAAGAGGGGCTTTCCTCCCTTTTTCTTTCTTTCGGCGGTGTGTCTTTTCGTTTTGGAGGTGACACATCCTGCTCGGGGTGTTGGTTGTGCCCCCCTTGACTAGCAATGTCCCCCCCCTTTTTTCCCCCTTCCTGGCCTTACTATCTGTCTTCGGCCATACCGTACGCTATAGATAGCATCATCGTTTCGGGCGCCTGAGTGCCTTTTTTTCCTTTTTTTTTTTCCCCCTTCCCCTCTCTGGTGGATTGGGGCTTAAAGTTTTATTTTGGGTGCCCCCACTGCTGTCAACCAAATCACCCTAAAGCAGAACCCCCCCTATGGCAAATACGCTTTTTTTTCTTTTCTTTTCCTCTTGCTGCTGGCTTGGCGAGTGAACTTTTTGGAGTCGGTGACCGGATTGGCGAGTTTTATTGATGATGGGGTAGGCTAGCGTTCTTTTCTTTTTTTTTCTGGGAGAAGGAGATGAAGGGGCTTTGTATTGAAGAACTATCTCTGGCGGCAAGCCCGGAGAAGTCGTGCTGACCGGGGTAACCAGAAAGAAGATTTCTTTTTTTTTTTTTTCCCCCCCTTTTTTCCTCCTTCCAAGGATAAGTGAAAGACGATCTCCCTCCCTCTGGAGGCCTAGAGGTTCTAGGCGGATCGGGAAGACTGGTAGAGGAAGAATAGATAAGTCTTTCCCCCTTTCCTCCTCCTTTTTTCCCCCTGGTCGGTGACGGTTCGTACCAGCTCCTCTCTGGGACCTCATAATCCGTTGTTGATTTTCGATCGAGGAATTCTTTTCCCCCCCTCTGCTTGTGATCGGGAAAGGGAAGATGCTCGCTTCTTACGCTCCCGGCTTACCAGAGCCGCATCTCCAGCCTATCGCGGAGAGATAGGATTAACTTTTTCTCCCTTTTTTTTTCCCTCCCCCGCAAGCAAGCAATTGCGGGAGGTTTCCCTCTCTTCCGAGGCAAAACGACGTCGCCGGGCTTGAAGAAAGATACGAAGGCGGCCTCTCCCTTAAGCAAGAGCTAAACGATAGAAGACCCCTCTCCCCCCTCCCCCAGTCCGGTAAATAGAAAAAGAAGGTACTCGCCAAGAAACGCCTCGTCCTGCCGCTACGAAAAAGGGTCACCGCGTGATTGCCATCGCTTTTCCCTTTTTATTGAGGGCTTTTGGTGTTCACGGGTGACCAACAAAATCACCTTTTTTTCCCCCAATCCACCCGGATCTTCTTTTTTCCTTTCCCCTCTCCCCGATGAAATAGGCACCAGGGCGCCCTCCGGGTCTTCGGCACTGAAACCCCGAGATGACTGATCTATAAGCGTTTCTTAGTAACGGCCGCAGGGGCCCTTCCCCCTTCCTTTTCCCTGCGGCGCCCCCTCACACCCCCCGACTCTTTTCACCTCCACACGAGCCGCCCCCCCCTCCCAGTCCAGCCCCGCGTGCCCCTCTCCGGTTTTTCCCCCCCCCTTCCTCCCGGACTGACTACGGCTCCCGCTTCCTTTTCCTGCTCCGTCTCCCCGGAACCCCGAGGCCACCAGTTCCCTCCTCTTTTGAAACCATGCGAGTAGCTGATTTCTTTAACGTGAGCCGTCCGCCCCCTATGTCCCTGATCTGAGGGCCGCCTCCTCAGGCGAGCGAGCACCGTCTCTTTCTTTTCCAGGTAGATGAATGATGGCCGAGGCCTTTTTCCCAGGCCCACCTCTCCCGCGTCCACGTGAGATTAGATCGTTACTACTTTCTTTAGCGCGAAGAACGCGCCTTTTCCCTTTTGATGAAGAAAAAGGATCGGTCCTTCTTTCCCCCTCTCTGAGCCCGGTAGGTTCATTGATCTAAGAAAGCCGGCGGCCAGTCCCCTACAGCAGGAACTTTCTCCCTTTCCTTTTCGGGACCTTCCCTCGGACTTCTGGACAATGAACGGTGCCGTTCTTCAACAGGGCAAGGCTTTTCTTCTCTTTCCGAGAAACCAAGCCCCCCTTGCGGAGAGATACGCCTGGTCGGACTCCACCGCGATTCTCCCGCTGAACGGAAGAATCCCTCCCTTTTTCCCCCCCTCTCCACCACGGCCTTCTGCTTTAGGAACTCCTTCAGGTAGGCCGCACCTCCAGGCCTTTCCCCCTCGCCGCCGCGAAAGCTCTTTTTCTTCCTCCCTTTTTCCCGAACAGGAACGAAGCGTGAGGATCGGCTTTCTTCATCGTGCATCAAGGTGCTCGAGCGCGAGAAAGGCCAGGCCCTTTTATGATCTTCTTCTCTTCTTTTCCCTGAGGATGGAAACGCCGCTCCCCGGCGACGTTTCTCATATGAACAGATCAGGTCTTTATAAGGACCCATCTTCCCCCCTCCTCTCCCTTTTCTTTTGAAGTGGACAAGTGCAGCCCGCCTGATATCCATTCCGGCGAATAGGCCGGGACATCCTGCACGACGATGATCGCTTTCCCCTTCTCTCCCCAGAATGGACCCCTTTTGTCAAAGGAATTCCCTGAAGGAGCCCGATTTCTGAGTAAGTAAGATGCCTTCCCTTCCCCTCGCATCCCCGAAGGAACCCCTCGGACAATCAAACAATGATACCGATCCCCCTGGTTAAGAAATCCTTCTCCCTGAAATGGGAATCGGCAACGTGAGGGCCAACTTCCTCCCGTCATAGTAAGCCTTTACACTCAACCTCCCGTGTTTAAAGCTGAGCATTTCTCCCTCCCCCCCCTTTTTTTTCGGGGAAGGGGGGTTCTTTTTGGGCGGATCCACCCTCTTTGGTCATGTGTGTCCGGAGGCCTCCAAGCCCCCCCTTTTTTCTTTTTGCGGCACACCACCCGGTCCTTTATTTTTTTTCCTCGCGTTCCGGGATCTTTATTGTGTAAGGCAGACCCCCCCCAGAAATTGTTTTCTTCTCCCTCGACGAAATCATCCGCGCGATCCCAGCAGTAGCGGTGGTCGTCCTTAGTCGGAAACCTTTCCCCCTGGGCGGAGAAGTCGCGTGCTCGTTGTGGTCTTCTCCATTGTCTTTTTCTAGGCACTCTTCAATGCAATGAGGACCCTTTTCCCCCTGACCAGGTTCACGTGACGCCTCGCCAGGATTGACCTTTTTCTTTGAAAGACGGGCTCTCAGCCCCTTTTCATAGTTGAAACGTAGCGGTAACCCCTTCCCCCCCCTTTTCAGGTACGCATTAGGCGTTAATCTGACGTCTCCTCCTTTTCCTTTCGCATCAGGTCATGAAGCTTTTTTTCCCCCCCCCCCTCTCTCACGACCAGCACTTGCCGCCTTTCCTTTCCACAGGATGTATCTCTTGCCTGGCGCATGAGCCGGGTCCCCAGTCGAGGACGCCTCCCCTCCCTTTCTACCGGAGTTTTAGAAGGAACCGCGTCCCCGAGACATTTCTCAGAATTGTCTATCCATCCTATGAATTAATAGAGGGAGACTTCGCTTCTTTCTTAAGCGTTCAGCGCTCCCTAGCGGAACGTAAGTCCGGCAGGCCCTTTTCTTCCGTCATGTACGTCTTTCATTTTTCCTCCTCCCTTTCTTCCGCATCGGCGGTTCGGCTTTTCCTCTAAATTTGCCCTCCCTTCTGCGTCGCCGATTAAGGTTGACTACGCCACCCTCCCTGGTAGTAGCCGGGTGTGGCAAGCCGCTTTTCCCTCTTTCCCTTCTTTTCCTCCACGAAATAGAGACCACCCTATGTCAGATTTCAGTTCCCGGTGCAAGACCGGGTAGCCCGGACTCCCCTCGCAAAACGGGGACAGGATTTTCCCCCTCTACCCTCTCTTTCTTAATCTAAGAATCGCGCTTCTCATCCCGACCTTTCGTTCATGATAAACTGGAATCGCGTGTATCCTTCGGAAAGCTAAACTCCCCTCTCCCCCTCTCTGCAGAGATAAAGGGCCGCCTAGACACGACTGCAGGTCCGACTCGGTCTCCTAGGCAGAGCAGAGCCCTTTCCCTCTTCAGGAACAGAAAGGTAGGTCCCTTGATTTGAAGTTTCACCTTTCGCCCCGTGAATGCAGCCTTCTTCCCGGGACGGGAAAGCTTCTCCTTTCCTTTTTTCCCCCCCTCGAACCAGCCCATCCTCTTTTCCGGTAGGGCGTCTCCATCGGCTCCGTGGTATGTCGTCTGCAAGATAATGAAATTTCTCCCCCTCCAAGCCAGAGAAAGGATTACTCTTCCCTCCCGAAGGCTAGATTCCCTGGAAGACACGCGTTCGTGCTCTTCCTCGGAGTGATAGCCCCCCCATGTCCCCCCTCTTCTTGACCGTTTTTCTTTTTTTTTTTTTTTCTTTTTTTTTTTTTTTTTTTTCTTTTTTTTTTCCCTTCTTTTTTTTTTTTGGTGCAGGCAAAAATAGTTCCCTTTTCCCCCCCTTCCTCCTTCTTTTTTTGATAAGGGTAGTAATAAAAGCGGTCCGCCCCCCCCTTTCCTGGTCTCCTTTCATTCGTCGGAACACGTCCGGCAAGTAGTGAACTTCCATCGGAGTTGCGAAGCACTTCTCCCTTCCTTTTTCCCCCCCCCCCCCCCCTCAAACCAGAAGAAAGAGAACCGAGGGCGGCCCCCACCCAACCCGGTCGTTTTCCTCTCACGAAATAAATTCAGCAGCTTGGCCTCCTCGCGTGCCCGCGCCTTTTTTCCCTTTTTCCGTAGGTGAAATGTAGTTCTTTGCCGATGTCCCGGGCCCCCTCCCCCCCGAGGGAGCATAGAACAGCCCCTGTAAATGAAGTCTCTCCCTCTATAAGCACCCCTCTCCTCAGGGCGGCTTTTTTTTTTCTCTGCGAAAAGACCTTGTTTTCGAAGAACTCGGCCCTTTCTTTTTTCCTCCCGTATGATGAAGGCTTCTTTACTCAAAGCCCCCCGGTTCTCTACGTGATATCTCTCCTTTGTTGTTGTTGCATGTAGCTTTTCCCCCCCCCCTCTCCCGGAAGGGCTGGTGCGATGATCCGCAGAATGCAGAAGAAGTCGTTCTGAAGAAGGTACTATCCGGTAGAGTAGGAAGACACTTTTCTATTGATAAATTTATACTCCGATCCCACATAAAAGAAATGATGGTCGTCTATAGAAGGGTCTCTCTTTTCTTTCCCCTTCCGGTTAGTGATTTTTTCCCTATGAGAACTTCTTTTGGTTCTGGCAACAGGCGGCCCCCTCCCCCCCCCAGGTCACATAGAAATACGGGGATTCACGGCGACGTGCCACTCCTTGTCTTCCTGCGGTTTCCCGGTGAAAGGGAAGGAAAATGGATTCGCCCTTCACACGGTCTGTGGCCTTTCTTCGGGCTGTGGTTACCTTCTTAGGTCCTTCGCGCGGCGTGGTCTTTTTCTTGCAAGCGGTTTTTTTCTTTCCTCCGTGTCCGCGAACCAAGTACTCTCGACGATGGATTCCTTGAACCCGATGGTTTGTCGGACCACAACCTCCCCTTTTTCCTTTCCTTTCCCAGGGACGAGGTGTCGGTCGTCATCCCTGAGGTAAGGCGGGCGCTTTTGGGGTATCCTGGACCTTCTCTTCTTTTCCCTTCCGGAGTACATACTGTCATCGGCTCTCCGTCCATGTATAACAGTCAGGAGCTCCCCTCAACAAGGAGAAGATGTCTCTTCCCTCTCCCCTACGTGATGGGAGGTCGAGTTCTTACCCGGGACAGGGGCGTCCTCGGTGCAAGGCCTGTTCGCGTGTCTTTTTTCCGTAGGAAGGCACGGTTCGAACCTTCTGGCGGCAACTCCTGCTGGTATTCTGTCCTCCCTTAGAGGAGCGGCCTTCTTCCGTGGACCCTATGACCGGAGTCGGACAGGGCCGTCTTTTAGCAGGATTCATTCCTCCTTTGGAGGTGTTCCCCCCTCCCCGCTGGAGCGGGCCTTCAACCAGTAGCAATAAATTCTTTATCATAAAGACCCTTTTGTCGGGCGATCCGGCGCAAGCTTCTTCTTGGTAGAGATGGAAACTCCCTTTTCCTTCTTCCCCTTTCGGCGGGAGGAAGGGCCTCAAAAGGATGGCACCTGGCAATGGAAATGCTTTTGTTTTTATTTCGGGAGAAGGAAGCGTTCGCGGCTGTCGCCTGCGGGAAAACACCCAGGACGACCCCTTGCAGGAGCAGTGGCGGTCTCCCTGATGCATAAGCTTTCTCTTTCTTTTCCCTTCAGCGGCGCAGAACCGACGATGCTTCCCGAACTCATTCTGTTCGCCGTTTCCGAGCTGAGCAGTACTGTTCCTTTTCCTGAAGGGACTGAAGGTCCCTTCTCTTTCTTTTCACCTTACGAAGCCAAGCTACTCTGTCCAGCTTCGACTCAGAGGAGTGAGCGATGGTTTTGCGGTATGGGAGGAGACTCCTCTCTCCCTCCTCCTGCGAAAAGGTAGGGTTTCCCACGAGGCTCGGTAAGTCATCGACGTGTTTGCAGGCGACCCAGGACCTCCCTCTTTTTCTTCCCCCGCAAGGAGGGGCAAGTGAGTGTTCTTTTCGACTCGCTGGAGTCTCAACGGGCGGCCCCGGCTGGGCCTTTGATGGATCCTTCTCTTCGAAGCTGAAGAGCAAGAAGTTCGTACCCCCGTTTATAAGGACCCTGGTTACGACCTTTCCCCCTTCCTTTCCCCATGGAGGGACTCTTCCCGTCGTTAACCCCGGTTCGGTCAAGCCTTTCTTTTTTCCGGATGGCATTGGTCACGTGTCCCAGGATTTCCTTGCATGAGTTTCCTGGCATGCCCCAAACCGGCCCACCCCCCCGCCGACCACCCCCCTTTCCCTTAGAAAGCCTTCGCTGGACTGGTTTCCTTTCTTGGGTTGGCCCTCGAGATGAACCAGGCCTCCCTCTTTTCCTTCCCTCTCGCAGGCTGATTGGTCCTCCTTCTCCTGCAAACATCCGTGCTGCACGGTCTTTCCTCTCCCCTCCAAACGCGCTGGATCCCCCTCACCCTGTGGGGGAGTACGACCCGTTTTTCCTTTCTACAAGATGGCCCCAGGACCACAGACCCCCCCCCCTCTGGGTGGGGGGCTCTCACCGCCAAATAGGTTTTTTCTATTAAGAAAGCGTGAAAACCGGACATCGAGCGGTTTTTTGGCACGGATACGTTCTCTCGGGAGGATGCCATTACCCTCGTGCACTGGGACCTCATGAACATGTCCTTCGGGAAAAATTTTCCTTTATCAAGGGGTGGAGGGGGTCCTTGTGGGTCAGGAGGGGGAGGGTGGCAGGTCGCCCCCCCTCCCTCTCAGAAGGGGTATCGGGATTCTGTAGGGACTGAGGGGAATTACAGCCGACTGTTCCCTTTGTGTCCAGTCTTTCTTCCCGGCAGATAATAGGCTTGCAGTGGTCGCAGTGACCTGGACGTTTTTCCGTAAATGGCCCTCTTTTCCCCTTTGAAAAGGAAAAGCCATTCTCATCTAATTTCGGGCTTTTCGTATAGAAAGGAACTTTTCCTGGGAAAGGATCCTCCTTTTCTCCCTTGTTACTAGGGTTCCCTAAAAAAACCCCCCTTTCCCCCCCTCCCTTTTGAATGGATGATCATCCTTTCCACATTATTTCTGAATGGAAGGTCCCCCCCCTTAGAAAACCCCCTCCCCCTTCTTTAGTTAATGGTAGTGAAACTGGTTCCCGATCTCCCTTAGAGAGGGCGCTTCTTTTAACGGGAGGGCCCGTTCTTGGTCTCCCCCTTTTTTTCTCGGTTGAAAAGACCTGGGTCTTCCGGGGTTGGCTTCTTTCGGCGGGAGGGAAATCTTCTTTCTTTCTCCCTCTTTAAGTCAGCCTCCAGCGGAATAGCGGGGGATGCCTCCGAGTATCGTAAGCCTTCCCTTTCTTTGCTATGACAATAGGAGAATAGAACTATCTTTGTCCCTTTTTTCGGGAATAAGCAGGAGACCCCTTTTTTCAGGGATGGTAAGAGGGATTTACCTTCCCTCCCTCGCGTTATAGTACTTGTGGCCCAGTTCATCTGGCAGAAGGAAGTGACTGACCTCTTTAAAGGGAGATAAGCTCTTTCCCCCCTATTAATGTAGGAAGCTACTGTCGGGATCGGCGCGTTCTTAGAGATAGGGTCCTGGTCTTCCCTCCGAGAACATTTTGATCCCCCTTTTCCTCCTTTTGGAAGAAGGCCTCCTTCGATTTCCTATTCCCCCCTCCTTACTGCGAATGGGCGCTCCTCGGAGGATGCAGATTACAGGCTCCCTCTCTTTTCTGACGGCTAACGGTCGGCCCCCTAATCCCCCCTACCCGCTCCGGGTTTCACCGAGGAGGCCTTGGTGGCCGCGGGGTTAAGTTGGCCTTTCTTTTCCTTTTTCTTTTCAGGACCCGGGAGCCGGGGCCCTGAATGGGTTTCTGTTCTTCTTGCGGCTTTTTTTTTTTTTTTTTTGGAGTCGTGGCGGATGTTCTTTTTCGGCTAGGGATGGAGGTGCCCCTAGCTCGGGTTTTCTGGGTTGGGGGTTTGTGGTCCATTTAAATTCTTTTCCTCTCCCCTTTCCTTGCCCATGAGGCAGTTATTTACACTTAATGTCTCCTTTCCGTTCAGATTATAGATCAGTCATCCTTTCCAACGAAGGAGGGCTCCTTTTTCCCTTTTTCTTTGAAGGAAAGATACGGGGATTGTTGGCATCCCTGTGATTTTTTCCCCATGATTGCACCCCCCTCCCCCAACCGGGAAATAGATTGTCCCCTCCGCCTTTTTTTGAGGCTGAAGGGCGCTTTCTGTCTGGAGAGTTTTCTGGAGAGTGAACGGATATGGCGTCTTTCTTCTGCGGATGGGGTTTTCTGGTATTCTATTTTTTATGTTCTCTCGTGAGGACGGTTTCTCCCTTCCCCCCTTTTTTTTCCTCGCACGAGGAGAGGCGGCACCAGCCCGGGACGTCTTTTCTTCCCGGAGAGGCGTTTCGGGATGGCGGGTTTTTTTTTTTCCTTTTTCATTGAAGACGATCGCGCCGCGGGCGGTCTCTTTTCGATGCGGCGTCCCTTTCCCCCGTGTATAATATTAAAGTTCAAGCTCCCCCTTCCCTCCCTTTCCCTAGGGTAGTGGACGGTTAAACTTTTACGCTCTTTCTCTCTTCAGCATAATAAGTTGTTGTTGTTGTCTCCTTTCACCGAACACCTGAAAAGGAGGACTGTTATCTTTCCCTTCCCTCTTTTCTTTCCCTCTCACGGATGAAAGATCAGCTATCAAGATATTCCGAAGCTTAGAGCTCGTCTTCAATGGAGAAGTGGGCTTAAAAAAGACAGAAAGCCTCTTCTTCTCCTCCCCTTCACTACGTAGAAGATTGACAGAAAGATAAGAAGTTCTGTCAATACCCTCCCCCTTCTTCCTTTAAAAAGTAATCAAAGATTACCCGTCCGACAACACATCAGCACTCCCTTTTTCCCCTCCAAGCGGTCACTTCGTGCCAAGAGGTTACCTCTCCCCCCAGCCAGCCAGCCTCGTCAGCTAAGCGTGATTGCCCCCTCGCTTTTTTTCGGGCTGGATTTTGCTTTGTTTCTTTTTCCCCCCCCAAAAGTCACCCTGTTCGCACCCCCACAATGCTCTTTTTTTTCCCCCGACTAACGATGCCCATTCACCAGGGCGCCCTCCCGGTTCTCCTTCCCGTCACCAAGATCTTCTTATGTCCGACTAAAGATTATTCCTCCCCTCCTTTTTCCCTCCTCTCGCAAAGGGGAAATGCGGCGTCCACCCCGGCTCTTTTCACCTCCAGAACGAAGCCGACACACCTTTCAAACGACTCCCAGTCCCTCCCCCCCCTTTCCCTTCCCTAGCTTACAGTAGGGCCCCTTTCTCCCGGCATTCCCTGCTAACGGTACAGGTCAGCCTCCCCAGGAAACACGCGGCCCCCTTTCCTTCCTTTTCAACCATGAGAGTAGCTTCCCGTAGGGTGCCCTAGTCTCCTCCGAAAAGCGGTTTCCGAAGAATCTTCCTCCTTTTTTTTCCCCCGCGCACAGGAGATTACCTTATACGGTCTCTGCTTGCCGAAGTCCTAGCTTCTCCTTCTTTTTTTTTTCCCCCCGTGAGATTCTTTTAATGACTTCTCGGACAAGCTTCTGCGAGAACTCCTCTCCCGGACAGTAGGCTGCCCCTCACGGGATCGGTCCCTTTTTTCGATGAGCGGACCCCCTTTTTTCCTTCTCCTTCAGCAAGCGGCGTACTTATAAGGGTGCCGACAGCCTCCCGAGAGGAGGGCCTTTTCTTTTCCCCTCCGGCGAAAATCGACGGTTCCCCGTCCCGCTTCATTTCACTGCCCACAGGGTGGATATGCGAGGCTCTCTTCCTCTCCCCCCCCCCAGCAAAAAGGGGCCGTGACTTAACGATGAGTCCCCTCCCCCTCTCGGATCGCGTCTGATTTCATAGCCGCTTCCTTTTCCGAAAGGAGTTCCCGCCCTCCCCCCCCCTCCCCTTTAGCGTACACCGCCTGCCGGTTCTGAGACCACTCCCTGGCCTAAAGGTACGCGCCGCTCTCGCCGGCGAGCAGGATGACCCCCCCTCCCCCTTCCTTTCCTCGGTGAGGATCGGCTTTCTGAAGAGGTTCAGTCCCGTGTGCTCGAGCTCTTTTTCCAGGCCGACCGGGATAGTTCCCCCCTCTCCTTCTCTTTCTGGTCACGGGACTGCGGCTTGTCCACCTGTACTACCTTCTAAGAGCTGTAGAAGAAGGAACTTGGATTTTTCAAAGTCACGCCAGGCCGAGTAGCCGTCTTCTGTGGAAGTGGCCCCTTATATAAGCAAGGAAGGAGCCTTCTTCCCCCTCCCTTTCATGAGAAAACTGCCCGCGAGATCTCCGTTGCTCAGCAAGGCGTGTCCCCTTTTTTAACAGATCGGTAATGCCCTTCCTCTCCCCCCTCTACACATGCTTCTGAGTCGGCCTCTTGCGACCATGAAGCCTCGTCCCCCCGGAAAAAGAAAACCCTCTTTCCCTTTCCTTGGTTCCTGAAATAATGGACCTTCATGCTTCTGGTCCATCATGGGGAGGGATCCTAGTAGAAGGGCACTGCACCCTTTCCCCTATGTTAGTAATTTGAATATACCGTCCCCGGGGAAGGGGTTTTTTTTTTTCAGCAACCAGTTGTTTTTCTTTGGTAGGCGGTATCTTGTCCACCAGACATTCCCTTCCTTCGAGCCAAACACACCCGTTCTTTTGGGTTCTCCTCCTCTTGTCGGATTCCCTCGGTGCAGAAATTTGTCTCTCTCAAGAGTCCGAAACTCCATACTTCCATCCGTAAGAGGTTCCCCCTTTTGCATCTCTGAGTTCCCGGCCCCCGCATAAGGAACCTCTGAGTGATCGTTTTCCCCCCCCTTTTTGATCGAGGATAAAGTGGCTTTTCTGGCACAGTCCTCCCTCAATGCACTTGCGGACCCGGGTCACGTTCCCCCCCCCTTTTCCTTCCCCTAGACAGGATTGACCGCGTGTCCGGGTTTTTTCCTTCCGGATATACCTCCTCCCCCCCCCCCCCTTTTTTCTTCTCTCTTTAAAAAGGTAAATGATCCCCTGGAAGACCCTCTGAGTGATCTAGGCGTGAGTCCTCTCTTTCCCCTCAGGACAGAAGGTCCTCCCGTTTGATCCTAACTCGATGCAGAAAAGAAACCTTCCCCCCTGATGGCCAAAGGTAGTTCCCCTTTTCTCTCCGGTTGAGAAAGGAGAGTGACAGCAATCGCCCTAGTTGACTCATTTTAGACGGAGAGTTAGCAGAGAACCTCTCCCTCCTCAGACCCGGGCGCAGAATGTATCTCTATGAATTAATAGAGGGCGTCTCTTCTCTTCTTTTTTCATTCCCTTTTTTTTTCCCCTCTCCGAAGAGACCCGTCAGTCAAGTTTTAACTGCCCTTTCTCTTCCTCATGACTTATTAAGCTCTACCGAGAGGTCGGTCAGAATCGGAGGGTCTTTTCCCCCTCTTCCCTTCTGCGGTAGTTTATCGCTCAGTTTTATTCTTCCGCCAATAAGGAGAAAGCCCGTCTCCTCAAGAGAGAATCCATCCTCCTTCCTTCGCCAAGCAACTCCTGCGACACCAACAGCATGTTCAGAATTGAAAGTCCCCGGTGCCCCTCCCGGGGGTAGGCCCCCCCTTTTTCAGCAGTAAATTCTCCTTCCCTGAGATTGAAAGATAGTACCAGAGAGCTTATCTCTACTCCCGCGAAGGATAAGAACGCCCCCTATCACATGGAGATCTCCTTCTTCTCCTTTGTATAGAAATACAGGAAAGATCCTCTTCTTATATCCCAACCTTTTCAGGGAGAATGATCCCCCCTTTCCCTTTCATCGCGTACACCGTACTCGGTCCTTCCCTAGCCGGTACGAAGGAAGAAGCCCCCTTGCAGACAAGAGAGTTCGACCCCCCCCCCCCCCCCCCCCCTTTTTTCTTTTTCCCCCTAGAAAAGCGAACATTCGCTGCACCTAGGGCCCCCTTTTTTTCCGGGTAAACATCGACCCTTTAAGGTAGGGAAGAATTTCTCCCCTCTTTTCCTCTTTTTTCCTCGGAAAGTACTTGAACCTGGGTGTCTACAGGCCGGCAGAAGATGCATTTCCTGAGAAAGTTCTCCCTCTTTCCGGAAGAACCGCAGTGAGGCTGCTCCCCTCTAAAGAACAAGAGGAGTTTTTTTTTTCTCCGGGAAAAAATTCAGTAACTGTTCAGAAGACTGTTGTGGGGTAAGGGTTTTTCTTTCCCTCCTTTCTCCTCTAATAGGTATCCGATTCCTTGAGCTGCCCCCCCTCCTTCAAAAAGAGTGAACATTTTTTGAAAAGAAAGAAGACTTCTCCCCCTCCCTCCCCCCGAGTAAAAAGAAGCCGTCCCCTAGGTCGTCAACCCCCCCATCCCTTTCTGGGTGAAGATGCACTCCAGAAGATTGACAGGCCCTCCGGCCTCCCCCTTCCTCCCTTTTTTTACAAAAGGAGGTTCTCCGGGAAATTGCGTCTTTTCCTCTTCCTCCGGTGGAAAGAACCAAACTCTCAAGAAACGGAAGGTGTAACCTTTCCTCTTATCCCTCCCTCTATACGAAAAAAATAGGTACATCATGTAGGTGATTTGGTTCCTTCTATGACTTGATCATAGCCTCCTTTCCAAGATCGGTCTGGCTTCCCGATACTCCCTTCTGAGCAGGCTGCGTCTCCAGCAGTTTTCCCCCTTTTTT
>Ga0179593_1527109_pt1 | contig 13183 bp, 18 predicted proteins | sample CZODoug2_1_08_16_FD_185931 | JGI IMG/M metagenome (GOLD analysis project Ga0179593, IMG submission 185931) | Vadose zone soil fungal communities from Angelo Coast Range Reserve, California, USA - CZODoug2_1_08_16fungal (PacBio error correction) | ecosystem: Environmental > Terrestrial > Soil >... | reverse complement strand
GTTTTTTTTGATCATTTTGTATTGCAATTCGCTTTTCACCCCCCTCTTTGTTCGACTGCAACCTGTGTTTCCCGGTTCCTTTTTCTTTTGGGACACGTTGCGGCAGGTTTTGCCTTTTCAAGTTCGATTCTGCCGCCGCCCTTGACAAAGGGACTTTATGAGGGAAATAAGCTTTGCATTCTTACGGCCCTCAGTTCCCCTTGCTTCCAATCAGCAACTTTTTGTTAAGTCTTCCCCTTGACTGGAAATCCTGGGATTTTCTTCGCGCCCCCTTTTTTCTAAACCATTTTCTGGGCCTTTTTTTTTTTACATTGTGGCTCATTTTTTTTAAGCAGGTCCTTGCGGATAGTACGCTTAACCTGTAATGGTCCGTTCAAATTGTCCTATAATTTTTCCCCAACGGAAAGTAGACCCACCCCCTGGTCAAAACCAGAGACCCGCTTTTTTTTGCATCTTTTGTTTGCTCCCTTTTTTACGCTTTTGCCCCTTCCCCCCATGTTTGCCTTTTTCCCCACGGGGTCCCCTCACCCCAAAACCCTTTGTAGTTGCTTTCCCTAAAACAGCGGGATTTTTTCTAAGCCCGGGCTTCCCTTAACCCCCCTGTGGCCCTTTGTCAGATCTTGGCCCCTTATCAGAGTCTCTTATTTCTTTTTTTCTTCTTTGTTTTGACCCCCACCCATCGGGATTTATTTTCCCTTTCCTCTTACAGATCTTGTTGACGTGATCCCCCCTGTTTTCTTTTGGTTTTTTTTTTTTTTTGTCTTCTTTTCACTGAGGACTCTGTGTTTTTTGGTCGTTACCCCAAGTTGGAGCCCTTTCACTAAACTTTCAGTGAACCCTCCCTTTTTTCACAATTTTGTCACCTTCAGTCCGACTCCTCATCTCTATGGAGGTACTTTCCCCCCCCCCCGGAAACTTTTTTTTTTTTTCACCCCTAGGGGGTAGTTCCCAGGTCCCCTCCCAGTTTTCCACCTTTTTCCCACATGGACACCCCCCACTTTTACCCACCTGATTGGTGTTTTTTTTCTTAAATTTAATTTCCCTCTTCAAATTTCCCTTTGTTTACGGTTCTCGGTATGGTCCTTTCGGAGTTAAGTGCCCCCACCCACCTATCCCCTTCTTTTTCAGACCGAAAGTTTGGTACCGTCCATCCCCCTGTGGGGAAAGGTCCCCCTCCAAGTCAAGTCCTCTTGGTTGAGATGTACCACCCCCCTTCTTTTTTTTCTCTCGCTTTCCTTTTGCCTTTAAGGGTCTGGATTTTCACTCTACTAGGGACCCAAAGGGAGGGGATTTTTTTTTACCCCGCCCTTTGCGTTGGTGTTTTTCTGCCGCCCTCCCCCCCTTTTTTGGACATCCAGGTTATGCGGTTTGGAATGCTTCTCCCCAACGGGTTTTTGCCAAAGTACCACACCACTTCTTTTTTTTACGAAGGCAGTATGACCCTCTCGAGGCCGACTCCCACTACACGGATCCCCCGCCACTTTTATTGCAGCAAAGATGCCCGTCACAGTTCCCTCCCTTCTTCCTCCTTCCCCCATGACCCTCGTTGTCGCGCTTATCACTCCTTAGGGTCCCTACAACCACAAACGCACTGGTGTCGGTCCATGACCCCCACCCTCCCCCCTTTTCCCCTTAGAACGTAAACTTTTCTTTCCCCCCCCCCCTTTCTTATCGTTTTTCTAATACGCACTGAAACCCTCGCGCCCCCAAGGGAAGTTCCCCCCCCCCCCCCCCCACCTGGACCACCTTTCACCTGCTCCCTAAAAACTTTTTTTTTTCAACGTGGTCTTGATTGTTTCCATCCTTTGTTTTTTGATCCCTAGATCCCTGAACTTCAATTGTTTTTTGTGCCCTATCAATACCCCCCCCCCATCCCTTTCTCCCCCCCACGCAATCGCTCTGGGTAACCCACTCTTGCCCCGGCATTTGGGGGTCGTTGCCCACCCCACCGTCTGGGGACGCACTGTTCTTCCTTTTTTTGCGGTCCGGGGTGGTTTTTTTTCCACTCCCCCCCCTAGGAGTTTTCCCTCCTGCCACTACTCTTCCTCCTTTTTTCGGACCCCCATGATCAAACAGGTCAGCTTTCAGGGCTCCCCCAATGTGGGGATTTTTGTTTTGTTTTTTTTTTTTTTTGTCAGTGTTGTGCCGGAGTGGGCAGGGGTGGACTCTCCTTAGACGATTTTTTTTCCGGTTTTGGTCCCGTTTTAATTCTTTTTCTTGATGCGTTTTTTTTCAAGTTCCCCTTAACTAAAAGCCGGCTCCCCAGACAATGTTCCCCCACGATAACTTATCACCCCCCCCCTTTTACACCCCCCCTCTTTGTCCACACTAGGTTTTATAATTAGCCCAAGTAGTTTTCATTTTCCTTCCCTTTTTCAAGTGTTTTGTTGTTGAGTTATCGCATCAAGTACCATTACGGGATATTTAATCTCTTTCCCCAACGTTTTCAATTCTTTTCCGTGTTTTCAGTCATGTTTCCATTTCCTTTTTTTATTTTTGGCGTCCTTCTTGGTATTGCATCCGGCTGCCGCAATCCCAGCCTCCCGTAAACTCAGCATCGTTTTTTTTCCCACGCCTTTAAAAAGCGTCCCACCCCCCCTTTTTTTTTACTTCCCCCAAGACCCTTTTTGGCCCCAAGTTTTACTTTCCTTGTCGCCCTTTTTTTCACCCTGGCAGCGAGAATTAATTTTTTGCCGTTTTTCGCAACCTTGTTTCTTTTCCATCTTCCCTCCCCCTCAACTGCAGTCTCTTGTGTCCGCCCAGGGCCCGGTTGTTTCAACCCCCTCTACCGCTAAGTTCTTTCCTCGATTGGATAAAAAGGGGGCTCCCCCCCGTTTTCGGACTTATTTTTTGTAGTTAGGGCTCCTCCCCACTGGATGTAGGATTAGCTCTTTCCCCCCCCCTTGGCACCATCTTGAAACGGTGTTTTTTTCACTCTTTATGGCTTGGTACATACTGGTTTATTCCCCCCCGCACTTTGGAACAGATGTCGTCTTACTTTTTTCCCTTTCATATGGGTCCCTTTTTTAGATCGACCTGACTTCCAGTTCTCCATTATTTACAGATTTTTCTGATTTTTTGTCACTCCTTTTTTCCAACTTTTTGAGTTTTTTCCCTCCCCTACTTTTATATGAATTCCCCTTTTTTCCCTGGAGGACTCAACTTTTTTTGACCCCCCCCTGGACGTTGTCTATCCCCTTTTCTTTTGCCTCCTTTCTTCGGGATTGTTTTACTTCAGGTGGGGGCCCTTAAGTTGTCTTTGTTACTTGTTTACCCAACCCCGTTTATTCCCACCTTAGATCCCCCCTTTTCTTCCGTCTGGGGCTTTTGCAATCCCTCCCCCACCCGCAGTTTCGGGGACTCTTTGTTTTTCAATCTTTTACTGTCTCCCTTACTTCCTTTTTCCAACCCCCCTACAAAATTCGCCATTCGGATCGTTGGTTGCTCCTCCCCTCCCAAACCTCTTCCTGGGAGGAAGGGTCTACTCCCGTGCTTGCTTTGCTTTTCGTGCAACTTTTCCTTATCCTCCAGGTTTTCTGGTTTGCCTTTTCCGTTGCATAAAGAGAGTTTTATCTCCATCTCCAGCGCAATTTTTTCCCTCCACCTTTTTTTTTTCTTACAACTTACCCGACAACCCCCCCCAATCTCCCCCTTTCCCTTTGGCACAGCCAAGTTTTCCAACAGGTTTTCTCTTGGTTTTTTTTTTGGCTCCTCCCCTTGGGTGAAAGACTGCCTGTACATTGACTAATTCCGCTTTTTTCCCTTTCGGATCCTTGGTGGACCTGGCAATTCATCTTGCGTTTATTCATTGCACCCTCTCTTGTTTTCGAGTCTATTCTCCCAGACAGTTGTTCTGCAGCCCCCCCCCCCTCCCTTCACGCTATATACGCACCAATTTTTTTCAGATTTCTAATGTGGCCTTTTTTGTCAAAACCCAACGATTCCCTCATTCCCTAAAGGCCCATTCTTTTTCCCCTCTTGACCGACCTCTTTTTATGTCAAGTGTTTTTCCCCATTAACGGGCCCTTTCCTTACGCCACTGTCTTTTGCCACTAGGGTTTCTTTAGTTTTCTAATGACCCCCCTCTCCAGACCCAGGCCATGTTTGTGGTTTTTTTCCACCCTCGCACAACAAGGCTTCAGTTTTTTCTTCTTGTCCCCGAGTTTCACACTTGCCTTTTCCAAAAAAAATATCTTTTGCTTTTGTTTCCTGCCCCCTACGGTAATCTCCCTTGGCACCCCCTCTTAACAACTAACCCTAACCCCCCTTCCATGAATCCCTTTCCCGAAGGCGGCCCCCTTCCCCGCAAATTAAATCCCAGAACTCCCCGGGGAGAACTACTCTCATTCTATTTTCTCCTTCCCTTTCTCTCCCTCACCTTGCTGGGATTTTTTTTGCCTCCTATTTCTTTTGAGTCCCCATGCAGGAAGGCTTTATCATCATTCTCCCCCCTGGGTCCTTTTGGTTTTTCAAAGGGCTTTCCGAACTTGTCCTTGCCGGAAACGTTTTTCTCCCCTTCCCCAATCTTCCTTCTTTTCAACGCCCTCACCTTTGTTTTTCGGAAATTGCAAATCTCCCTCCTTTTTGGACTCGATTTTGCAATTCGCTCAAGCTCTTTTTTTGAGCCTTTTTCAGGAGCTGATTGCGCGTTTTGACCCTCTTTTCGAGCTTCAGCGCCAAGGACCCACGGTTCCTTTGCCTGACTGCCAATAAATCCCCTTTTGCCTTTTCCGGTCTAAATTCCCCCGGGCCAAGGTCGCCGTTTTCTTGCTGTTTCTTTTTTCTAATTCCTCCTGAATGTGTGGCCCCCGTCCTCGTACTCGGTTGTTTCATGGTCTCGGGACACTTTTTTTCTTTTTTCTTCTTGGTAAACATTTTAGGCGGACACAACTCTTCCTTTTTCCCCCCCTACGGGCAAGTAGACACTCCCGAACAGTCCGACCTCTTTGCGCGGTTTTCGCCCCGCTTATGTCCCTTGCAAAACTTTCGGGTCTTCTCTTGTCCCCTATCGGTAAAACACCCCCCCCCCCTTTTTTAGAGTGGCGAACAACCCAAGGGGTTTACTTGTTTTTTTTCTTCAAGCCCGTTCTTTCCCCCCCTTCACATCCTTTTCCTGGTCCTCTCTCCTTTGAATCTTTTGATTCTCTGTTTTTTTTTACTTTCTTCTTTTATGCTATCTGGCTATACTTTCTTTAGGTCCGTTTTTTTCTTTCTTAGCTTCCTTGACAGTTTTCTTTCCAATGAGCCCCCCCCTGGCTTGAAACCAACTTTCGGTAACCCATTCAGGAACACCCCCCCCACCTTTTTTTTTTCTTTCCCCCCAAAGTCGACAGACTCCCTACTGGGTTCTGGCGGGAATCTCAATCCATTCATTCGCCCCCCACTCGGGTCCTCGCCGGTTCACATGGCTTGAACCAGTTTTTTTCCCCCTATGTTTGTCTTTTTTTATTTCCGCTAGTTCCTTTTCCTCTCTGGACCTCCTCTTATTTGATTTTTTTTTGCTTTCCTTTTCCACCCCCTGGTCTTGGCTTTTTTTCCCGCCAGCCAGTTTTTAACCCTCCCACAGCAGTCCAAGGAACCCCTCGTCCCATTAGTTCGGTTGGTTGCTTGACCACCGATTCCTCTTGTTTTCCACTTTTTTTTTTTCCGATGTTTACAAAACCTTTCCCTATTTTTTTTTTTAATCTTTCCGACCCGTCAAGTTCTCTCCTTCCGAAATTTGCGGTTTTTGAGTTGCTGGCAGTTCCCACCCTTCCCATTCAAAGGTATTATTTTTTCTCTGCCTAAGGCAAAGGGTTATGTCCCCTTTTCCCAAACTCCTTTTCCTGGCCCCCCCTTCTAAGTTTTTCAAACCTTTCCCCCCCCAAGACTGACGGCAATCCCCTTATTTTTCAAATCTCCCAAACGTCCAGGTTCTTCCTCACTTCGCCATTATTCGATTTCCCTTTCTAACAACCCCCCCCCCTTTAGTCATTAAAACCATTTTGTCTCCCGAACACCCCAATCTCCGATTTTCATAATTTTTGTGTTGGAGGTTTGTTTTCATATCGTTAAAACTTTGCCAGCTCCCCCACTTGGACCTGCCTTCCCACAGCCCCAAGATTTATTCCGTGGACTCCCCTGCAACCCCCTCAAACACACAATTCAGTCAACTTTTCTCCCCCTCAATTTGGTGGGGCCCTCGAGCTCTAACCATTTGTGTGTCAGACCCCCCTACCTAAAAACCTCACTTTTTCCTCTGAATTTTTTTCCCCATCTTTTTCTCAGATGGCCCAAGACTTTGTGTCGGAGTTTGAGTTGGACCCCACCCTTTGAAATTGGGTGTTTGTTCCCCCCCCTGATTGATTGGTTTTTGTTTCCTTGGGTTCCTTTTTCCCCCCCCCCCCCGGCACAACCCAGGAGTTTCGGACCCCGGTCCCCCCCCCCTTCCCGACATTTTTCGGCGACATACCGCTCCCTTTTCCCCCCTGCGCCAACCCCCTTGATTTTTTTTCTAAGTGCAGTGCCTTTGTCTTTACGTCTTTCTAGGTTTTTTGACCTTTCTCCCCTTTGATTCGGGCATGTTGACTTCCCGATAACTTTTCCAAGGCATGACCCCCCCCCCAGCTTTCAATCCCCCCCAATTTCACCCAAGGGACCACACGGAAACTGCCCCCTCTTTTTTCTTTTTTTCCCTCTTGGGTAAATATATCTGAAAATAATCCCATTTGCCCCTCTTTCTCTTTCATCATCATCCCGTTTGTTTTTCTCTCGTGTATTTTTCCCCCCCCCCTGGTCCTCTTGTCTCTTCCCTCTCACCGAATTTATTGAGTGTGTTTTTCCTTTTGTCCTTTAGTTGATAGTTTTCTTTTTTTTCCTTCGTCCTTTTTTTTGGTATTTTTTTGTTGTATCCGTCCTTTTTCCCTCCCCCAAAATCCCCAAAGGATTTTACTCCCCTTCAACCTCAGATCAGTCTTTCCAACTCACAAAGAGTTCCCCCCCACCTGCCCCTTTTCCTTGTTTCTTTTTCCCTGTTTTTTTCTCGTTGACCTCTTTAAAGTTTGTTCCTGTTGATTTTTTTATGTCGACCAAACTGAGTTTGCGTGGTTCGACCCCCCCTTTTTTTCCCCTTTGAATTTCTTCCCCGTTGACCGTTTCTTTTCTCCCCCATCCTTTTTTCCGCACAATTTTTTCCTTTTTCGGTTGCCAACCTAACTGCTCCCCACTTTGCCCCCCCCCCCCAAATCCCAGTCCCCCTTTCGTCTATTTGGTAGTTTTTTATTTGTATTCGTTCCGCCTCCCTTTTGACTTTTTCCTTTCTTTCCCCCCCCAGGATTGTCTTTTCCCTTCCCTGTGTTGCCCCCCCCCTGCACTGTTGGGGCTTGGACTATGATTCCCTTTCTTTGAAACCTGCTTGTAGTATGGTTTCTTTTCCCCCCCTTGACTTTCCCCTTTTTTGTTAACGATCTCTCCCCTGTAAAAAAATGGTCTTTTGGCCCTCAATTATTTACGACATCTTTTTTGGCCCCGGTTGGGTTCAGTGACCCTCCCCCCTTGAGTTTTAATGGTCCCCCCCTCCATCCCAGCTGTCCCTCGTCCAATTTCGGCGAGGAAGTGCTGTATCCACTTTTCGTTGGTACTTATTTGCCACCCAAGGTATTTTTCGTTCCCCTTTTGATGTTTTCCTTCAAGTGCCTCTTTTGCAAGGTCAATGAGTTTACCCAACAACGTTCCCCCCCCTTTCAGTCATTCCGTCTATCAATATTTGAACCCTTTTTTTTGGGTGCTTTTTTCTTTTCCCCCCTCCCCAAAAAACCCTTCTGTTTTTCTATTAATTTCCTTTCCCCGACCTTAAGTATGAATGCATTTTCCCTCCAACAGTTGCGCCCCCCCTCTTATCGTTGGTTGTCTTCCGCCACCCAACAACCCCCTTATTCCTTGTCTTTGGATCGATGGCTTTCTATTTATTTGTCTTTTTCAACCTCACCTGGTTAGTTTTTGGTTTTCCCTCCTCCGTTTGCTAAATCTAGACATCCCTGAGAAGTCCCCTGGTAACCCTCTCCCGACTTTTTTAAAATTTCAAAAACCGCCCCCACCATATTTTTCTACAGGGTGTGTACCTTTGGTCAATTTTCGGTGTCTTCCCCCCCCCTAGGTGATTTCAAACTCATTGACTTGGATTGGCGTTTAAGCAATCATATTCATGGACTGGATAGAGGTCTGTGAGTCCTTTTTAAATTTTTTGAATTGGACTTTTGATGTTCATTCCCTTCTCTGAGTTTGAGATTTTCCATTCGTTCCCTTTAACCCACCCCCCCCACTGCCAGGCGCCTTCAAAGCACCCGCCCAATCTCACGCTACCCCCTCGAGTTTGGCCCCCATTTCTTCTCCCAATCCGAATGTTGTCCAGATCACATCCCCTTTAAAGCCCACCAGGACCTCGCATTATGATCCTCCTTTTTCCCCAACCGGTTTTTTTTCTTGCCTTGACCCGGTCCCTGCTTTTTCGCGCCCCCCCTGTTTTTTGGTTTCGCGCTAAAGATATGCATCTTCTTTTTTTTCCAATCCCTTCGTGTCCCCAAACACCCCTGTGCATTTTGTTTTTTTTGACGGTTCTTTTTTTTCTTTATCCCAAAATTAGACTTATCCCCCCCTGGTTTACCCTTGAACGATTCGGCCTTTACCCCCAGAACCTGGATCCCCTTGAATCCCAATCCCTCACCCCGAGGACTTTTTTGACCAGGTAGGCTCAGTTCCCCTTTTTTCATTCTTATCTGACTCAATAGCGTCCCTTTGCTTTGTTTTGAGGATCCTGATTCTCTCTGAAGACCCAATCCTTTCCCTTTTCAATCACCATTCCTTTGGTTTTTGCTTCTTCCCCCCTCTGCACTTGGAAGAGGGCACTCCTCCCCCCCGCGGCAAATCACTTTTCTCACCTCCTGAACAGCTTCCTCGACCTTTTCAACTCTCTCTTCCTTTCCCTCTTGTTTTGTTTGTTTTTTTGTCTCTCTTTTCCCTCTCAAACTTGTTCGAGCTTTGAGTTCCTTGGTTTTCCCTTCCTTTTTTTTTTGACTTCCTTTCCCCTTTTTCCAAAGTTCGACTTCCTCCTGACCCCCCTTCCCTGTGGAAATAAGCCTTTTACTTTTATACTTCCCACTTTTCTCCTGCGTCATTGATGTCCGATATTGACTCTGCTCTTTCCGTCCTTTTACGGTCGCTGATTTCAGGCTCGGTCCTTTGTAAGTTTTTTCCATTGATTAGGTCTTACCCCCTTTTTCCTTTCAAAACCTATTTGACCATACGGGTCAAGAACTCCCGAACACCCAGTTCGGCCCTCTCTTTTTTTGCTCCTCTTGTCGATCCAGGCAAACCCTCGTATTTGTTTTTTTTCTGATCAATGTTTTTTACTCCAACCCCCAACACGTGACTGGCCCTTTTTGCGAAACATTGACGCGTGCGTAAGCCCCTCTCCTTTAACCTTTTTGAAACCCTCCGTTACGGATACTTATCAATTTGTTTTTCTTTATGCTTTTTTGATTTCTATGTTTTTCCAAACACACCTTTTCTTTCCCTCTGATTTGTTCTGTGCATCTTCGCGTTTTTGGTTTGCTGAACTCTGTCGTTTTTAGTCGGGAAGACCTCTCGAACTTGCCTTTCAAGGTGTTCACTGGAATACAATTCCTGGGCCCTCCCATTTCACGTTTTCTTACTCCCCCCCTCTTACTCATTCATGTTGGTTTTTGACTTCTCACTTCCATGGGACATTTTGCACCCTAGGTTCGGGCGCAGGATTTTTCACCCTTCTCCCCCCTGCTTGGCAAAGTTCCCACCCTTTCTTTCGGTGTTTGTCCCCCGTTAAAATCCCTTACCCCCCGATTTACACTGAATGCTATGCCTTGCCTCTCGATGGAATTCTTGCCAACCTACCGGTAGGATTTTTCCTGCTTTTCCCTTAGCCAGGCGTCCAGTGGACCCTCCGCCAGGACTGCCCTTTTGTGCTGGTGTACCACAACGCCCTTGGCGCAACTTTTTTTACTTTTCCCACCCCTTCTCATTTCACTTCGTTTTTTAATCTTTTTCATGGGACCCTTCACCGACCCCGTTTCCCGTTTGGGAGGCTGCCCTCTTTTTGCCCATTTTTTTTTTTTTTTTAAAACCAAAAAAGGCTGGTCGCCTTTCCCCCCGTCCCGTGTTTTGTTTTTAACTTTTCAAGCAACAACCACTTCCGTCTGGACGCCTTTTTTCGTTAGTTAAACTATTTCGAGTCCATCCCTTCTTCATCCCCTTTCTGCATCCAATTCTTTTTTCCCCTTTGTAAGGTTTCGTTTCTCACCGTGAACCCCTGAAAGTGTTAGCTTTTCTTCAAGCTTACATTAGGGCCACCACGCAAGGTTCGTACACTCCCCCCCCCCCCCCCCTCCTCCCCAGTTTAATAAATTTTTACCGCGGATGTTTTTCACGTTAACCTCCTTTGTCCCCTACAAAGTAAGTTCCCCCTCCCCCCCCTTTCTTGGGAACATTTTCCACGCACTTACACCTCCCGTCACTCTGGTGTCCCCCTTTGCACTCTTGGATTCTCGCTCGGCCGGACCCCTTTTTGGGGTGCTCGCCTTCCTAAAACCCCCACATCGACCCTGCAAAATCGCTGTTTGGTTTCCTCCTCCTCCCCCGACTTGCTCTTTTAGACTTGCGACAACGTAAATGGGTCTGAAAGGTTTTTTTAAGTCCTTCCCTTGGAACACCTCCCGCACAATTTTTTTTTTTTTTTTTACCAAGGGCCCACTTCATTTTGCCATTTAGTCGACATCATCCCCTGGGTCCTCTTCCCTCGCCAAGGGTGCTGCCTGGCAGTTTGTTTTTTCCCCCCCCGGACGCTCTCAGTTGCCTGCACATTTTTTCCAAAGTTTTTTTTGCGTGCAGTGCCGACTATCAACTCCGCCGCCCCTCACACCTGCCTCAAATAAATTAACAAAGGTTTCCCACGTTTACCCGCACTCTTTTCCCCGAGGGATTAGATAATAGTCCCCCTTAACTTTGATTCTCTTCTCTTTACCTCAGTTTTTTTTTTCCCCTCCTAAATTAGTGCCTACTGGGCTCTTCTTTGCTTCCCTCTGGGACAAGAATATGTGCGTTTTCCGTTCCACTTTTTGTTCCTTGTATCTTTTTCTTTCTTTTTCTTCCTCATTTTTATCGGGTCGTCCCAGGCAGTTGTGTTTTCCAATTCCCCCCCAAAAGGCTACCACTTGCCGTTAACCTACCTCCAACCCACCCTCTTTTTTTCTACTGAAGTTCCCAACAAGAGTTTCCCCACCCTTTCCTCACCCCGCAGTTGTGCACGGAAGTCCCCCCTGTTGCAATTCATTCGTCCCCCCCGGAATTCTGACCCATTCTTATTTTTTGTTTTTTTCCCCCCTTTAATATTTTTGCATTGTAATCCCCAAGCCCTAGTCAGTTTTCGCCCCCTTTTTCGGTTTTGGTCAAAACTCTACCTCCCTTTTTGTTTTTTTTTTTCTGGCTTTCCCCCCCTGCAAGCGTTCCCTTTCTTGTAGTTTTTGTAGGTTGGATATAGTTCGTCCTCCAACCAGTTTTCGTTTGGAAGGTTCCCCCCCCTCGTGGTCCCCCTGTTTTTTCTTTGAATTTGGTTGGTTTGTCTGTTCCAGTTTGATTCCCCCCTTTTTAAAGTTGAGTCGTTTTAGTTAAGGTTTTCCCCGTCTTTCCTGGTTTCCCAGTGCTTTTTCCTCGAGCTTTTTCCATCCGCTTGGTACCCCATCCTTTAATCTTCATTGGGTGTTCCTTACGTTGGCTTTTCCAGGCCTTTTCCCATTCCTTTTTTTAAGATCGTCCCTTCTGTCACCCCCGTTGCTTTAAGTGCTGCCTCCACGGACGTTGGCATCCTTTTGAGCATAACCATTTTTCCGTCATTCTTTCTCCCTTCTTTTTTTTGACTCGTCGGGTCAGGAAGGGAGAGTGGCCATTGCATTACCCCCCTTTTTGTAATTCCGGGAGCCAACTTATTTCCCAAATGTTGTCGTCTTTTTGACTCCTACCCACCAGTTTTCGTTCAAACTGGTTTTCCCCCATCTTGTAGTGAACCAATCTCATTTTCCCCCTCACCCAACAAGGCCTTTTCTCTTTTTGGTTTTGCACACTTCTTTGTTCGGTTCCACTGGCTCTCTGCTTCTAGGTGCCCCTTGCTGGCCTGTCTCTTTAAGTTTTTTTTCTACCCCTTAAACAGACCTGCCACTTAGAAGGGGCTGCCGGAAGAGGTTTAACTCATCCAGTCCTTAAATTTTAAAATCAAACCACCACTTATACATTTTTTCCCTTTTTCCCAGATTAAAAAGGTGCAATCGCGAGGACCCTTTCTTGGGCCCTCTTTAATTGGCGGTGATGATCTCCATGAAGTTTGAGATCCCCCCTGTTTCGACTTTTTTTAACCTTTTTTTTTTTTCAATTGGCTTTATTTTTATTTGTCTCCTCAGTTGTTCCCTTCCCGAGTGTTGTTCTCATCCATTTAAAACTGCCAGGGGAGTGTTTCCCCCCCGCCCCCCCCCTTCCACGTCATCACCTCTTATGCCAGTCTCTTTTTGACTGTTTTGTCAAACCCCTCAGGCCCTCTCCCGTTCATTGAACCCCCCAGGCTTTCAGTTTGACCGCCATCTTATGACTTTTTCCCAACTTTTTTCCACGTGCTGGTTTCTTTACGCTCCCGGTTCCCCTTTTCCCCACTCTACCTTTTTTGCCTGACACAAGTGTTACCCCTCCCCCTTCTAGCCACAATGCCGAGTTTTTCCATTTTCGACACGTCCCCGTTCACCACCAAAACCGCACGCACCGATCCTTTTCCCGGGTTTTTGTTTTTCCGGTTCCTCCGCTTTTTTCCCCCGAGGCTTTTCCCTGGCCTACGGTTTAGCGTCCCGATCGGTACCTTTCCCCAGCCATGGTACCCGATTCATGATCCCCAAATGGCGCGACGAACTTCCAAGAAAATATGATAGAAAGCATTTTTCTTACGACCCCCGGTCCTGAACCTTTTTTTCTTCTCGATTTCTCTTTCTGATGGACCATGCAGACTATTAATTTACATCACTCCCCATTCCTTCTTTTTTTTCTCTCCACTCCAGTTCCTTTTTACACGTGCAATCAAATTTCTTTCCCTGGGGCCACGATAGAACCATTTAGGCTTGAGCTGCCCATTTGTCCA
>Ga0179593_1356849_pt1 | contig 13183 bp, 17 predicted proteins | sample CZODoug2_1_08_16_FD_185931 | JGI IMG/M metagenome (GOLD analysis project Ga0179593, IMG submission 185931) | Vadose zone soil fungal communities from Angelo Coast Range Reserve, California, USA - CZODoug2_1_08_16fungal (PacBio error correction) | ecosystem: Environmental > Terrestrial > Soil >... | reverse complement strand
TTTCCGTTTTTTTCTCGCCTTTCGTTTTCTACTGCTCTTCTTCTCTCATTTGTGCTTACCGACGGTAGGCCTGACTTTCCCTACGGTCCCCCCTTGATTTTTTTTTCTTAAGAAAGGTGTCTTGTAGTTTTTTGTTTTTTTTTTTCTTTTGACCCCTTTGGTTTTTTTTATTCCCTCCCCTACGTTCCCCTTCCCCCCGAAGATTAACGGATCGTGCCTTAGACAGTCTTCTCGTCTTTTTTTTGAGCCCTTTGACCGGGTGTTTTTTTGACGAACTAATTTTTCCGGGGGTTTTGTTTCCCCCCCCCCCCGTCTGTACTTTCGGGCGTACCCCCGATTTTTCTCCCCCCCCTTTCCCCCCCCAATTTCTCGACCTGGTTTGCTTCGGAATTCTCCTTTCCCCCTTCGCCCGCCCGTACATAAGCTTTCCCTCTTGCTCGGTGCGAACGATCTTCTTTTTTTTTTGTGTAATACCTCCCCCTTCCCCTAGCCAAGCTGTTTTTGTTGGTATTCTATCACCCTTTTTTCCGAAAAAACTTTGTTTTTTTTTCCCCCCCCCCCCCCCCCCAAGGGTAAAGCGCCCCCCCAGCCTTTGGCTACGCTTTCTATCGCTTCCTGTTTCAGATCCCCCCTTTCTGTTTACGTCGACGTCTTTCTCATTTCCCCCTCCTTCACAGTGCGCCCGGCGAAGCTTTTCCCTCCGGGCTGCATGTACTACTGCGCCCCGTGCAGCCCTCACCGAGCTATGTTTCTCTCCCCTTTTCTTTTTTTCAGTTTCCGGTACCCCCGTTTCATAGCTTGCCCACCCCTTTTTGTGCATGTGATGCCCCTTTTTTTTTCCAAAACGTATTGCCCTACGAGTCTCTTTCCCCCCCCTGTCACCTTGGCTTTATAGTGAGGCTTGTTCCCCCCCCACCCTAAGCGAACCTCTTCCCCCCTTCGAGGTTCCCCGAACCTCCCCCGATATGAGAGTTGAGTGCGCTCTCTGATTCTTTTCTTCGCCCCTTGAGCTCTTTCTGGCCTTCCCTGGCAGAGAGTCTCCATTGCGATTTTCCCCTTCTCCCTCTTCCAGGATCAGATCTCCCCCTCTTCGATGAAATTTTCCTTTTTTGTTTTGAGGGGATTTCACACCAAACTGACCGACCCTTTCTGCCCTACCGTGTTAAACCACTCCTACCCTCCCCCCCTTCCCCCTGTTCCCCGGATAACGTTTCACCGATAAATTCCCCCTCAAAGGAGCGCGCCCTTTTGCTTGGGGCTCAGTTTCTTTGTTTTTCTCCCTTTCCCCCACACCCCCTTTTAACCACGTGGGCTCCATTCCTACTAATAAGGGGGGTGTTGTTTTTCCCCTTTCCCTTTTCAATTGACCACCCCCACCCCCCCCCCCCCCCCCCCCCCCCCCCCCCCCCCCCCTTCCCTTTTCCCCGATTTATACCCTCCCCAGACAAGTCCCTCTCCCCTTTCCCGTTTTATAGGGGACCGCTTTTCCCCCTTAGGCGCGGGGTTTTTGCCTTCGAGGGTGCGCGCCCGTCGCTTTTGTCTGTTAATACCCACGCACCCCCCCCACCTCCTTTTTTTATTGCATTAGTCAACGTGGCCCTTTACATTTCGGCGAAGTCGGTCTACTCCCCTCCTCACTCGACGCCTCGCCATTCCCCCTGGCAGACACCGTCTCTCGGCTACCTCCCCCTTTATGTTCCACCCTCCCTTTCCTTTGCCCTCAGCTTATTAGAGATTCTCCCCCCGATCACGGCGCTTTTTTTCCCCTTTTGACGTTCGTCCGTCCTTTGGGGATTTCCCGTGTGGTGACTCAAACTTTTTTCCATCGCCTTTTACCCCTTCTCGGCGCTTTTTTTACCTCAACACACCTCCCTCCCTATATTCACGACGATTCCCACGGGAACAGCTGCACCCCCCCCTTTTTCCTCCCCTTTTTTCCCCTTATTTTTGTCTCCCCTAGCACTTTCCTTTGCCTCTTCGCCCCTCTCCTCAAGAAAATTTGGCTTTCTCCCCCTCTTTGACGTGTTATTTTTCCTTTTTTTCAATGAACGTCGACGACAAGCCTTTTTTTCAGACTACAATTTCACCTAGGAGGACCTTCCCCAAAGGAGAATTGATGTGGTGTTTCCCACCCTTTCCTTTTTCAAGGCAGTATCTCGCCCTTTTTTCCCCCCCTTTTTTACTTCGACCTTTTTCTTCTCCACTTCCTGAGTACTTTTTTAGCGCGTTTTGAGTCTTCCTCCCCCCGTTTTTCCCTTACGATGATTCACGGCCCCGTTTCCCAGATTCTAAGCCGGCATCTTTCAGCCTTTCGAGTGTTGACCCATTTAGCTCCCCCTACATCGCTTTTTTTATTTACTTCTTTCTTGGAAAGGAGGCCCACCGAACCTGTTCTCTGCTTGTCTCTTTCCACTGCCTCGAGTAGCGATAGTTATAAGTTCTATTTTTTTCCGACATTCTTCCCCCCCCCCGTCGAATCCCCTTTTTCTTTCTTGCAATCCCGACCCAATGTCCTTCGGTGCGTGATTTGCGCCCCCCTTTTTCTACGTAGCGCCGGCTTGCGTCGGCAGACGTTCAGGTAATAAACCCCCTTTTCCTCCTTGCTGAAGCCCTTCTCGTCCTGACCCACGCCCCCCTTCCTCCTTTTCCCCAATCATCTATATTCCCCCTTCACCTTGTGTTTTTGTAGAGTCTCTCTTTTTTCTAGATCTGCTTTTAGGTTTTTCCCCTTTTCACGACGCCTCTCCTGGAATCCCCCTTTTTTTCTACTGAATCCTCTTGACGGACGTACCCATTCTCTGACTTACCCCTTTTGCTCCGCACGAAGGTGCCCCGACACCTTTTTTTTTTTTATTGAAAACAAAGCGCGTCGTTTTCTCCCTCGGTTTCAGTCGCCCTCAATACATACATTTTGATTCCCCCCCCTTTGGCCAACGCCCGCTTCTTTCCCCTCGGAGACGACGCGTTCGTTGAGGTTTTTTTTTCTTTTTTTTTTTTATTACTGCCAAGACCCTTCCTTGCGGGGGGGGGGGGGTTTGTTTTTTTTTTTGTTTTTTTTTGACCTCGTCTCTCTTTTTCGAGTCTTCATTGGACGACTCCCCTTCTCTGGCCTGCGTTAATGCCGGCTTCATAATGTTGACTCCTTTTTCTCCCCGTAGAAGTCTATTTTTGAAGTACCCTCTGTTTCCTGTGTGCATGCATTCGCCTCCTTCCCCCTCCTCTCCCCCTTTCTTTTTGTTGAGGAGGGAGAGACTTTTCCCTTTTCGGTTTGAATCGTCCCCCTTTTTTGTTGATTTTCCTTGAGTGTTCTTCCCTATATATCTTGATTTTTTGTGCTGAATGCTGTCCCATGATCCGTGCGACGAGGCGCCACCGGCCCCCCTTGAGGTCCTACCTGTGTCCTCTTTTTTTCATTCTCCCCGAGATATGGTTCTCGGCCCGTTTCAGCCGGCTCCCTAATCTGAACAGTTTGTCTCCTTGGTGGTTTCTTTTTACCTTTTCGTCGTCGTCTTTCCCACGATGGCCAGACCTTTTCTTTCTTACCAACCCTGACCTCCCCCCCCGACGTGAGGCGACTTTTTTTACGCGACTTCTTTGGTCCTGTCGCTTTCCGTGTCAGACCTTTTTTCCCTTTTTTCCTAGTCAGAAGAGATCCTTGATTTCTGGTCCTGGTTTTTTTTTGTCCATTTTCGCTTATATGCTTCGCAGTCGCCCCTTGTGGTCGTGTCGTTTTGACTTACAGTTTTTTTTTAGGTAGCCCCCTCATTTGATTACAATTCTGTCCGCCGATTTTTTCCGGGTTGATTCACTCTGACGCCGTCTGCTTCCCCCTCCCGCACACCCTGTGCCCCTCCTAATTTGTTCTTTTCGCCTCCCACACCCCCCGCTTAGACCTCCTTTCCTCTTAGACCTTTCTTCTCTGGGCTTTGACATGGGTCGCCGCCCCCCCCCCCGGCAATTGTCTTTCCTCCCTTCCCCCCCCCTCCTTTTTGTTGAGAGAGTTTCTCCTTCCCTCTCCTTCCGACTTACGCCGCAGTTCGAGTTCTCGCTTGGCTGTTCGTATGGATGGTTTTTCTTCGGGCAAATGGCGCGTGTTTTTTTTCGCCGATGATTGATGGAATTTTTTTAATACCAACCTCCCCAATCTTAATTTTCCCCCTGATCCGTACGGCATACATCGTGACCCCCCGAGCGAAATTCTTCCCTTTTTTTCAGTTGCCCCCACATTCTTTCCCCGCCTCCTTGTCACCTCTCTCTTCTTTTTCCCGACCCCGAGCTAAACGACCTGCCATAATTTCCTTAATCATTTTCCTATTCGCTGCTTTTCGATCACATCCTTCCGACTTTCCTAGCAGGGGTCACCTTCCCTTTTTTTTTTTCTAGTGCGGGGCCTTCCGTTTGCACCTCTCAATTCTGACCCCCCCTCTTTCGAACGACGATCGTCTTTTGCTCCCTGTCCGTCCGACTTTTTTCTTCCCGAACCCCTTTCATACCCTCCACTTTCTTACCGGAGAAGGATTTCACCCCCCTCTAGTTTTTTTCGTACACCCCCCCCCCCCTTTCCAACCCTCCCCCCGCCGTTGTTATTATTTCCACGCCCCCCACGGGTTTTTCCCCCCTCCTTTTCCCGTCCTTCCCGTGGGTTTATAGCCATACGACACGACCCTCCCCCCCCCATACCCCCCAAGCTCTGTGTTTTTGTCGCCGCCCTCAAGTGCTATTTTTTGTCTTTTTCCGTTGATGCCACACCCCAAACGTGCCTCCCTTTTCTTTTCACATGTTTTCATTTTTTTATCTCGCCCCTTGATTTTACTTTTTATCTTTTTAAAGACTCGCTCTCTTCCTGAGGTCTTCCATTTTCCCCCCCCCCCCCACGCGTGTCCGATTTGTTCCCCCCCCAGTTCACGTCTACATTTTTGGCGGCGACAAGCATATGAATCCCCCCCCCTGCATTTAGTCCCCATACCCCCCGTCTTTGTCCCAAGGCTCTTCACATAACTCACATTTCGGTTAGATAGTATTTTTTTGAAGTCGTCCCCCCCCCACACCAGGGGTGGGGTTTTTTTTTTGTTGGGGGGTTTCCCCCCTTTTAAAGAAATGCGCTACTCTCATGCTACGGACCTAGAGGTTACCCCTGCTCAGGCCCCCTTATTCTTGCCTGGGCTATTCACCCTTGCATTTTGAAAGACTCCTGCCCGAACCTTTTTCGTGTAGCGCTTGCCCTCCCGAACGTTTCATTCCGCATTTTGTCTTGCAGTTCACCCTCTTTTAAACCCCCCTTCCCTTGGGCTCTTTCTTTTCCCCCCGATTTACGCCCCCCCGCCCCTTCTATTATTCTTTCTCCCTCCCTCCCCTGTGGTTTAGAGTCTTCTTGAAGCCTCTCGTTCATTTCCGGACTATAATCGCCTTTTGTCCCCTTCCTTTGTATTACCGAACGCGTTGGCCCCTTTTCCGCGAACCGGACTCAATGGGAGCCTTTGTTTTTCGCTACGTACCTTTCCTCCGGGTTAGGCCCATTTTTTGTGGTTTTTTTTCACCATTTTTTTTTTTTTTTTGTCAAAAAACCCCAAAGTCAGCGCGTTGATCGCCCCCCCTTTTTCTCATTAAGTCCCGTCGTCACAAATCCTGTCACCCTTGTTAAATTATGATACTTTCCTCTCCGAGGACTTACTTCTTTTTCTTCTGCCTGCGGTTTTTCCTTGACGTCCGGTTGTTTTTCGGTTCTCCTATCCAGAGTAAGATCTCTGCTCTAGGCGTTACCTTTACCTGATAGTAATGGTGGCTTGCTGCGTCCATTATTTTGTGTGGTTGGGTCTATTCTTTTTTCCGCAGCGTTCATAAGCCTAGACGTTATTCGGTTGTCTTCTTTTTTTTTGAAACGACGTCAGATGCCGTTTCCTAGCCCATTGTCCTTTTTCCTCCAGGTCCGTATTCCCGTGGAATTCAGGTTTTTTTTTTTGATCCCCCTTCGATGAGAAACGCTTGTAAATTTTCCCCCTTCCAGCCTTCCCGCCCCTGCTCCTCTCTGATAGACCTGATTTGTATTTTTGATTTTGACGTTCGTGTTCTCCCCCTCTCCCCCACCCCCCCCCCCCCCGGAGCGCGAGACTGAGCAGAGTGACTTTTTTTTCCTTTCCACTCTTGGAGACCCTTTTCTCTTGGTTTTCTCAGAGATATGGTTCTTTTTCCCAGTGATTCCCGGTCATTTTTTCTTCTTCCTCCCAGTTGCGTATTCTTCGGGACCCCTCGACCCCCGATGCGTTTCTTCCCCATTAATTTGGCCCCGACCCCCTTTTTCTCTTTTCTTTCACACGAAATCCCCAATCTTTCTTGATCGTCTCCTCCTCTCCCTTTCGTCGATTTGGTACCCGACTCGCAATGCTTCCTACAGAGTGTGAAGAGAACTCTTCTTTGTGAGCTCGTTTTTGCAAATTTGGCTGCTATAGGCGTATTTATGCATGTTTCCTGCTTCTCCCTCCTCCCATCTAGGATCTTATTAAGAAGTGCTTCTGACCCCCCTTTAGTAGCTTGGGTTTTTTTATTACCCTTCCCAATGACGCAGGAATCTCCAAAGTTCCCCTACCATTTACGCGAAGGGTTTGCCTTTGAAGGACCTGCCCCCCCCACGCCACTAACCGCCCTAAAAGTTTCTTTCGACACTTTTTTTTTTGATCCCCAGCAATTTTCGAATCCAGTTCCCCCAACCAAAAATTTTCTTCCTATTCTCCGTTGTTTGTTTTTCCTCGAGATCAGGTTAAATGGTTACTAGCTACTGACCCATTTTCCGTATGAGAACAGAGCCATGGGTCCTTTTTCCGTGTCGTATTGATTCGGGTTGTCTGACCCTTCTCAGGGCACCTTCAGTTTTTTTTTAGTCGTCGTGTGATCCAACCCCGAAAAAAAAAATTTTGTTTTTTGGCCTAGGGCCTTTTATTACACCCCGGGCCCCCCTAAGGCCCCCATGTAATTTCCCTCCACTTTCCCCCATTTCGTTTTACTTTGACCCGCCTGTTTTGTCGATAAGAAGCTTCCAAAGTGCGACGCTATATCTGCCCCCCCTTTTTTGACCCTAGCTCTTTAGAACTAACCCTCATCCTCTCTTAATTCTCTTCTCTCACCTCGTTCTTCGAAACGATCCATTTCTCTTCCTCCTCTCCCTGTGAAGCTCTAGTCACTATCTTCTGGATTTCCTGTTCTAGCCCTCCCCCCATGTCATTGCCCCTTCAGTTTGAAGATTTCCTTTCGGAGTTCCTACACCCCTAGTACACGCCTCTTACCTTGAGGAGCCTTCTTTAACCCCCTTACCCACGGGTTTAACACCTCTCCCCCTCCCCCTCGGAGAAATTTGACGCCTCACTTTTCCCCAACTCGTTCTTTTGTGTCTCGCATCGTATAACTTCGACTACAATCTTCTTGTCTTTTAAGTCGGATTCAGAGAGGACCCCTTCGCACAGCTAGTTCTCCCCCCACCGAGTTTTTCATTTGTTTTTTTTTTTTTTTCTCGCCCAAAACCGACCGACACTTCCAGTGCACGGCCGAGGTTTTTTTATTCCCCCTACAAGCTTTTTTTATGTTCGCACACCGACTCCCCCCTTCCCCCCCCCGTACCCCTTTTCTTGTAACGGCGTCTCCCCAGATCAACGCTGTACATCCCCCTGCATTCGACCAATCCCCCCTTCCCGCTCTAAAGGTCTCGACCCCTTTCTATAATGGAGCTCGCTGGACTTGCCCCGGCTCCAGCACTTGTACGCGTCCCAGCCTGACCTCGATTTTCTCTGCTCGTTCATTTAGGTTTCCCCTTTCTGCGACTTCCAATCTCCTCCAGCGCGCTTTTGCCCTGACTCGACCACCACTCTCAACTTTTCCGATAGCCCCCGATCCGAGTCACCCAGTTTGGTTGGCGTCGGCCGTGCCTGTTCGCCCCTTTCCTTTTTCCCCTTCTTTGAGTGAGCTCCCCATCCCCCTCCTCGCCCCGCCTCGCTCACTACACTCCCCCCCCCTCCCCTTATCCGTTTTTTGTTTTTCTAGTATGATTTTGAGAGAGTCATTGGTTTTTTCGTCTTATTCATACCGCGCGATTTTCCGCGGGCGTGTTCAATGACCTGTTTACGACAAGTCTCTTTAGTTTCCTGGCCGTGCGCTTGTCGCCTGCCCCCGACCTTTTCCGCCGTGGTCGCTTTCCTTCCCCTTAGTTATCTCGGTTCCTTGCCTCGGCCCACAAGACATACCTGTTGCCCTGCTTTTAACGCCTCTTGATGCATCCCTGTCCCCTTAGCCCCCGACGGCCTGCGCCTTTCTTTTGAGAACGCCGGTTTTCTTACCGTTTCCAGCTCGTTGGAGATCCCCCCGTCTTCTTAGGATCTTCTTGTCACTCTCCTTACTGTGATGACTCATTTTGATGGAATGCCGGACCACTTTTTTCCCCTCACGTCATCAGAGTCTGATCCTTTGATTTGATTTTCCCTCGGCCGTCTCTTAGTGTTGACTGTGACCCCTCTGAAGTAGAGGATCAAGCTTTTTTACGATATTATTCTTTTTTCGGACTACAACTCGGTTTTAATGCGCTGCGCGACTTTGTCCTCCCTCCTAGGTTTTCTTTTCGTTGGACTGTTCGTGTCCGATTTTTTCCCCATGCGACAGTTCCCGTCCTCCCCCCCCTGTTGCGGCGCATGTCCTCAGACAAATGAGTCCTGTCTTTCTTCGGTTTCACTTTTTCAGCTTCGTTATCTGTTTTCGTTTAGTGGATTGTATGTGTTTTCATTGTGACCTGACCTCTTCTTATTCGTTAGGTCCACACATCTGGACCTTCTTCGATGGCTCTTCCCTTTAATCAACGCCTTTTCCTTTTTTCTCCCCCCGACTCTTAATTGCAATCGCCCTCGTCGCCTGTCAGGGTTACTTCTGAAGTTCTCCGGAAGTGAATATATCAATTGATCTTTATTTTTCTTTTTTGTGATCGTGTATTTCCTTTTGTTAGGAAGTCTTAGACTGTGAGGAGTCTCCTTCCTTTCTTTGCCTTGCTATGATTTTTCCTCCCCCATTACTTGCTTCCCCCCCCCACTCTGTATGTAATATTTTTGGGCCCATTAAAAGTTCCCCCCCCAAGCATTTCTTTCCTCTCCTGCACCCCACCTTTCACCCTGAGTGCTTGCCCTTTGATCCCCGGTCCACCCACCCCCCCTATCCATCAAATCAACTTTAGAGACCTTTTCATACATATTCGAGACTGCCGGACCACAACACATTTTACACTTTGCATCTTTTCACTCCTACTTTTCCGTTTTGTTTACTCGAGCCTCCCCCATTCTGGCTGCGACCCCTGGCGTTCGGTCTCGATTCACCCATTTTTTTAGTTTACCCTTTTCTTGATGTTTACCACACCCCCCAAAATTCACGGATCTTGCCGTTTGCTTTCAGGGAGGGTTGTCCTGAATCGCTTCTTGTGAATCCCCCTGCTTTTGACAGATATCCCTTTTCACTTCTCCCCCCCTTTATCACGCTCTTCCGGCACGGCAGCCACACCTGTTTCCTACTCTATCGTTTTTTGCCCCGAAAGACACCGATCCCCGGTCCTCCCTCTACCTCAATCACCTCTCGCTTCCTCTATTCACCCCTGCTTCTTAGACATAAGACACGCTCAAAGCGACGAGCGAGCAGGACGCAAACTCAGTCCCCTTCCCCCCTTCATGCGGATTTACCGTGTCCCATGTGCGCCACTTACCCCCCAAAGTCGGCACTACAGTTTACTCTCAGGCTTCCCGAACCGAATTACTCCACCTAGTACCCCTTTTTCAGGTTTTCTGAACCCATGCACAGCCCTTCCGTTTGTCCCACAATCGACCCCCTTTTCTTTCCTTCTGTATTTGAGCTCCCCCTTTTACCCCTGTGCACAGTGCCTTTCTAGTGGTTATTCGCCATACCATTCAGTCGACTCACCAGTGACGTCTTCCTCATCCCAGGCAGACCCCCTCGCGGTACCAAAAGGCGTTCCTGCCCTGCCCCCTAAAGTTTCAGGCCGTTTTCTCTCGCCCCCTCTTCGACTGTCCTATGATTCCTTTTTTCCCCCTTTTTACCCTTTTACCTGCTCGTCTTGTCGTTCAGACAACCGATCTTTTTTTTCGGGGCAGGACGGCGTCTCTTTTAATCCAGACATTCTTCTCAATTCTTTTCTTTCATACCCTTTCCACCCCACTATCTCCTTGCATCTGTATGGGAACCCCTTTTCTTTCAGCGCTTTGAGGGGCTACGCGTCGCCCCTTTTCCGAGGTAAGAGCTCGCATTTCTGTATTTCTTCCCTGGGTCGCTTTCCCCAGTCTTCCCCTCGTCTTTTTTTTTTTTTGACCCCTTCCCCCGACCACGTTGGAAACTTTCAGTTCTAAATCCCGGCCAGTCAGCGCGGGTTTCTTGCCTGCTCCCCTTTTTCTTTAACACTACCATTCCCCCCTATTCGCTTGAGATCCCTAAGCCCTTCCTTTTTTTTTTTTTTATCGCCCCCCCTTTCCCGGACATACTTTTTCATCTCTTCTTTGTCTTTTTGTTTAGGAGAGATGACTTTAGAGCTGTTCTTTTCGACTATGATGGGTTTATCCCCCCCGCGACGCTTCGGAAGGGATTTTTTTTAATTGTCGTAGGCGGGACGCCGCCGAACTGGCGATGACACACATTCTTTTTGATAGGAGATTTTATCCTTTCACGTGCCGAATTTTTTTTCTTGACCAAAGCGCGTTTTCCAGACTTTGTTGAATGTAGTGTGTGACCCGAAGACATTTCCGTTCTTTTCAGCGTGAAATCGAGGGTCGGTATCTATTTCTTTTTTTCGTTGCCCGCCGGTGTCTTGCCTGTCTCAGAGATCCTCCCCCCTCGTTTTCCTCTGGATTCCGACAGTAGTTTCAGCAGTAACTACCAATTACTAGTTTCCCCTTTTTCTTGCTGAGATGTTGCTGTCGAACCCGCCGTCCTACAGTTTCTCCTTACGGTGTGATGAACCCCCGACCAGAGAGACGTAGTTTGTGTCTATCCTCGGCCCCCACTTCGGCGAAAGAGGTCGTAGCTGTTGCCTTGTAAAGGACAGTTAACCCCTCTGTTAAGCGCTGCGCCGTCCCCCCTGATTTGCTTTAATGAGGCGTCCGCTTTTTCCTGAGTTGTTACGTCTCCCCCCTCTCACCCCCAACGGAGCCCGTCGTCTCCTTTTGAGGCGGTCGTCCCCCTCGTAAGAGGGCTCTGTTGTCTCACGAATATTTTTTTATCCATAGGGGTTCCCGCCCTGGCTCCGGTACTCGTCGGTCCTATCGTGCTTTTTGTTTCCCGCCCCCTGCTGCACTATTCTTCCTTTTCCCCCGATTCCGCCCTTGCTCTTTCTTTTCACCCGACCAATCCTTCGATTCGTCGTCGTCCGTCTTTTGACCTCGTCGCCTTGAATTCGTTCTCGCCCAAGAAGGTGTAAGTTGGAATAGAGTCTGTTCGCGCATACTATGCTTTTTTTTGGGTCTTTTTTTGGTTTTTTTTTTTTTTTCAAGGTGTGTGTTTTGGGGTGTTTATTGGGGTCCTGTCGCCGTTGTCTTTGTATTTCTTTGGCTCCTAGTCTTTCGATTGTTGGGCTTTTTGCTATTCCCGCCTACGGGCCTGTTAACACCGAAGTGACTATTCCCAATTCTGTCCTGCAAGCTTTTGTACCCCCCCCCCCTGCCCGAAGCTCTGCTTGGCCCCTCTTTTGCCGCCACCGGCCCGCACGGGAATTTCTTTTTCCGTCCAAAACCCCCTCCCAACGCACATCCAAGTGATCCCCCCCCCCCCGCGCCACCTTGCTAATCTTCCCCATTGTCGTGAGTGAGTCACCACTTACCTTGTACTCTCTATTTTTCCTCCCATCCCGTTTTTTTTTTTGCCGATCAGGGTTCAATTTGTCCACAGGCGCCCATGATATGATCTGATTCGTTGAACCCTTTTCCTCCAATTCCTTGAGAGATTAGGGTTGGGGACCTTGTTTAAGTAAAATTCCGGTTTACCCTTCGGCTTTTGGCGAACCTCTCAGGCTGTCGGCCCCCCCCCCACTATTCACTTTCCCTTCCACAACTGATTCACCAATGGATGCCGATTTCTGAACTTTGAACGCCAGCATGCCCCCATTTCACTTCGGACCATAGAGCCCCCCATTTTTGTTCAACCCCTAAGGAGACCGACCCCAATACCATCTTTCCCTTTATTAACATCTTATTCGAACTTCCCAGCTTCTTCCGCTCCCCTCCCTTGATCCAACTTCAGTAGCAGTGCCTTCCCCCCCCTTCTCGTCCCACGACTTTTTTGGGAGCGGCCCATTCCCCCCCAGTTCCGGCCAATTAGCCCTTCTTTTACTCGGCGACTTTCTTTTTGCCCCAGAACCAGTTGACCCTTTCTTCTCCCCCTGTGATGCGGGATTCCCTTACCTTATGACCCATACTGCAGCCTCCCCGGAGACACCTCATCCCCCCCCCCTTCCTAGGAGGACATTGCCCGAATTTTTTTTTTTTTTTCCCTGTCGCCTCGTCCTCCCCTTTTTGGTCAATCCCTCACGAACGTACTCGACACCTCGGTGTGTTGTTAGACGGAACCCTCCCATTTGCGATTTAGTCAAGGCGGTCCCGAATTCCCCCCCCGCTTACTACGTACCAGTTTCTCAAGTCCCGTCAAAAACCCCCTTCTCTTAAAGGCCTTTAACTTTCCCCCTCCATCCAACGACGTTATCGCCCAGGACCGTTACAGCTCCGGCCCTATCCCCCCTTCCAGGTCCCCCTTTCAGCTTATTGAAGCCGGACCCTTCGTCCCCCCCCCTTCCGAGAATTTTTCTTCAAGGCGTCCCGTCCTATCCATATTCTGAACACTCCCCTGATCCTTTCCTTCGAAGTAGACACCCGGCAAAGTCACCCCCCTGGCGTACGAGTCCCTCTTTTAGGGTCAGCGCTCCCGTATCATTTTCCCTTCCCCCCCCCAAGTAATTGGGACTCCTGCCCGCCTTTTCACATTCAATTCTCGCTTTGCCAAGACCACCTTTCATTGGGCAACTTTCCTTTCTTTCCCGAAGATCCGAACCGTTCTGGTTCGGCGTTTTTGCCTTTTCCCCCTTTTTTCTGTCAAGACCCTCATCTGAGTGTGAGGTATACACTCAGCCCCCCTTTTGTTTTTCCCAGCCCGTCCGTGTTGGCTTTTC
>Ga0179593_1716323_pt1 | contig 13184 bp, 9 predicted proteins | sample CZODoug2_1_08_16_FD_185931 | JGI IMG/M metagenome (GOLD analysis project Ga0179593, IMG submission 185931) | Vadose zone soil fungal communities from Angelo Coast Range Reserve, California, USA - CZODoug2_1_08_16fungal (PacBio error correction) | ecosystem: Environmental > Terrestrial > Soil >... | reverse complement strand
GCTCCTGTTGGCTTCTTTTCTGGCTTCCCACAAACTCTCCTTCCCTGAACCCCTTCTTAAGCAAACATAACCTGTGCTGGTTGAAGAGATGTTGGTCAAAGGACATGTCAGCCCCTCCTAGGACCCCTTTTTAGAGAAGGATCTTTTCCTTTTTCCTCTTCTTTGTCATGGTCCTAGATTGACTCCCCGAAAAAGTGTTAGTTAATCAGAAGCCAGACTCGGCGCTGATTCCGAAAATTCCCCTATGGTTTCCCTCCTAGACTTTTTTTTTATACCCCGATAGTGTTGATTATGATTCAGGCCTTGATGATTTTCCTCGCCCCCGCAGTTTTTGCACTTCTTTCCTGAGCCTTCCTCCCACGTTCCTTCCCCCGAAGTTTTTGGCGAGTGGTTGAACCCCTTCGCAACCGTTACTATTTGCCCGGAGCTTCTCCGCAGTGTCCCCTTTTTTGCTACAAATTTGTTTTAGTTTTTTAGTTCTCTCCTTCAGATAAGTCGTGTTTTCCCACTCTTCATGCCTAATATTCTTTTTCTCCGGCTTTGGCAATGGCGGCCCCCCCGGTCAATTTTTTCGCTCGAATTCCATCACTTTCAAACCTTGATCTTCTTGCGGCCCCTTTTTTTTTATTCACGGCTCATAGCCTCCTTCTGTAGGATTTCTTGCCTTTTTTTCCTCCCCCGTGATAGCCCTGTGTGACCGCCCACCTGATATGCCGCCCTGCTCGACCCGGGCTCTGTACCTTCTCTTTTGACCGAATCTTCAGATTGCCTTTTCTTCCCTCTCGAGATGCAAGTGACTAGTGTAGTAAGAAGCCCGAAGACGACCACTTATTCTCTCTCTCTTATGTGCCATCCTGTCGGTTCCTGGGAAGTTCTTTCCTTTCCCTCCTTGATTTTTCTTATGTCCCCCCTTTTCGCGCGCTTTTCCCGGATTTGTACCTTTTTTGTGCCCCCCTGAGGAAATAGTTCCCCCTACGTCGGTTTTGCCCCTATCGGGTTTTTTCGGCGCAAGGTTTTGCCCCTCCCTCCTCTTTCTTCTCCGTTTCCCTGATTTCTACCCCTCCCTCCATGCGCGGTCAAGATAGAGGATACGAGGTGGTTTAGGCCCTTTCTCCTTTCCCCCTCCGGTTTCGACATCCTCTAACTTTCTGTTCCCCTCGATCCTTTTTAGGACCTTTGGGATTAGAGGGTGGACGTTACGTTCTCGTTTACTCCACAGAGCTTTTTCCAACGGGAACGCTTCTAATTATATTTTCCTTTCGTAGGTTTTTTCCCTTCTCGCCGCCGCAGACCACCACACTTCTTCTTTTCGTTGAGTTCACCGCCCCCCCCTCCAAACGCAGACTTGCTTCTTCCTTCTCTCAGTCTAGATTTCCCGCGCTGTCGTCTCCCCCTCATAAACTTTTTCTTCAGCGAACTTCGAGTCGACTTGTGACCTCCCGGAAAAATTAGTCCCATCCGGCTCTCTCCTCTGCTCCTTCTTGCTCGGGCATCTCTCCCCCTTGCTCCTTACCTTTTTTTTTGGTCCTGTCAGCCTGCGAAAACCCTTCATCTTGGACCAATGACTTCGTTTCCCCCTTACGAGCCTTGAACCATGATGTGGTTATCCCCTCAGAATCCCTTTCTGCGCGCATGGGTCTTGGATCGAGCGTCCGAGTACCCTCTGATTAGTCGTCGATGATTTGCCACTTTCCGTCTTTTTTTAGAATGATGTTCTTCTCTTGCATTCTCGTCGACGGCTTTTCTCAGGCGGTTTTCCAGAACGGCCCCCCTCCCCCTCATCTTCCTCAATAACTCGTCCTTCTTCCGACCTTCTTTTTTTTCCTCCTTCTCGCATTGCGCGGCTTCTTTTCTTCCTCTCACCGGTTCTGGTGCTGGAGCACGCTAGAGCGGCGACAAGCCGGCTGGCCAACCTATGCGCTACTGAGCATTCGAGACCTCCTCTTTCCCCTGCGAACTCCTCTATTTATCCTTCCTCCTTTTTTCCTGGCTCGTGACTCTTTCCGTGAAGGGTCCTGGATGGAATTATGGTCAGCGAAGATAGACCTTGCCCGAAGGCCTGGCCCCTTTCGACAGCCCGCTACTTGACTTTTTTGACACCCTCCCTGCGGGGGCTTCCGATGCCCGACCATTTCCTTTTTTCGATTGCGCTAGTACTATCTCAAGGCCGGAGTTTTTTCCCTCTCCTTGCCCTGGTTTCGTAGTCTCCCCAGGCCCTCCTCTCCCTGTGCCCCCTTTCCGGCAGACCGTTTGAAACTAGGGAGTGAGTAGGATCATAGGACGTGACGGAATAGTTATCTCTTCTTTTCCTACTCATCCCCTTTAGAGAGATTCTTTCTTCCCCTCGATGTCCTCTCCCCTCCTTTCGTCTCTGCGCGCGTCCAGATCTATGCCCGCCTTCCTTAAGGTACCCTTCCCGCAGATTCCCAGAGCGGAGCCGCCCCCTCAGGCCTTGAGAGACGCTCCCTTGCGCAAGCTCAGCCCCCCGAGGTCGGCATCGGCCTCCTGACTTCCTTTTGTATTTTCCCGATAGGGCTTCGCAGCTTCCTCCGCCGTTTCTCACAAGTCGATCTTTGCTGATACAAGAATTCCCCCCCCCCGCAGTTACTGATTGTTTCGTTCGAAGCCCTCTTTTTCCGCGTTTTTAGCTTGAGTTTGCTGTTATCCTACCCCATTTCTGTCTTTCGAACTTTTTTCTCGGTTTTCTATTTTTTCTCTGATTTGATTGGTAGTCCCTACAGAACATCTTGACGTGCCTACCTCCCCTTGGGTGCTCTTTCTCTTTTACGGAATAAGCCGACCTTTTCCTCTTGATCATTTTCGGTTCCCCCGAGCTTTATTGATACTTGTTTTTGTTTTTTTTTTTTTTGGGGTGGGGGGTTTTTTGTGGGGGTTTTTCTTCTTTTTTTTCCCTGTTTTTTTTCCCCAACGCCCCTGTTCCCCCCACAACTTTTCGACGAAATTCAAGGGCATCCTCTTGCCGGCAACATGAATTTTGAGCGACCTTTGGCTTTTCCCCCTAGTCTAAGACGTGCATACTCGCTCCCCCTCTGAGTCTTTACCCCCGGTAGCCTCATGCGGAGCCCCGGCTGGCGATACCCATCGATCATGGTTAGTGAACCTTCCTCTTCGCGCACTCCCCCCCAATATTTTAAAAGACTTGTTTTGGCGTTCCGAAACCGTCTGATGCAACGCCGGAGTCGCTTTTAAAGATAAGACGAAGCTCTCCTACGAAGGAGTTGGTGTGGCAGGCCTGTCACTAGCTCCTCCTTTCCAGCCGGTGGGGAGGTCCTCGACTTCTTAGCCTCTTTTTTTCGCGAGGTACCGCAGCCCCTTTTCGCATGAGTCTCGCCAAGTAGCCTTTGGATGGTAGTGAAAACCCCCTACTGCCCAGACTCCTTTTTTTTTCAGGCTTCTCTCTCTTCCAAACCCTCGACGTTCGATTCCCCACGTGGTTTCCCGTGTCTGAGTGGTGACCCGAGGACAGAGCTATACTTACCCCCCTCTTTCCCTCCCCTCTTCCTCGTTCCCTTCCCCCTCTTTCTGATCTTAGAACTAGTTTCTTCCTCTTTCTCGCGTTTCCGACTGCCGCCCAGTTCCTTCGTGCTCGTCTCTTTTCCCCCCCCCTTCGCGGCACTCTCTCAATTTGCCGGTTTTTTTTTCACAGCAAACCAGTTGCCGTCTACCTTCTTATCTGATCTCCTTCCCCGAAGTAACACTCTTTTCCGCTTTTTGCACCAAACCGGCCGTAAAGCCCCATTCATCGCCGGCTCTTAAGTTTGTCCCTTTACTTCCCGAGAGACGCCCAGTCTCGTTTTATGGTCCAGGGGACCCTCGCTTTTAGTAGGGTAGAGGTCTGAGGATTACCTGTTTACTTTTGTTCTATTCTTCAAACTTTGCCCCCCCTCCCCCTGAGGATTTTTTCGGTCTCCTAGGAAATCTTTTAGGAAAGATCTCTCTTCAGAGTTTTGCCTGTTTTCTTTAGCCACCACTCTTCCCTTTCCGTGTCGTTTTGAAAAGAGTTATCTCTTTACCAAAATGCTTTCTGTCTTCCCTGCACGGGAGCTCTCTAAAGGGGTTCGTAAGTGCTGGCATGCTCTCTCTACATCGTCTCATCGGCTTTTTTCTGCGCCAAGTTGTTTCAAAGAGTGCGGGAAGGCCGTGGTGGCGATCCCCCCGTCTCTTATCTATCCCCCCCCCACTGTGATTTAAGAAGCTCAGTGATTTTCCCTCCAAACTCGGCCGATAGGGTGCCAGCACGTCGATCCGGTGGAGATTTGGTTCCGCAAACCACCCCCTTAACTTGTCTTCTATCTCGATGCCCCCTGCATGACCTTTTTTTGACCGGCTCCCTGCGGCGTATCAGCCGCCCTCCAAATCCAGGCCTTAGCGAGGAACATATTTCGCCCACTACTTTCAAACTTCCCCTCTTATCAAGTCATACCTTTTCCTTCTCGATGAGCTTGTTTCAGCGTGGGCGTTTTCTGCGTCGCCCCTCTCCGAACCTTCCTCGGACGAACCCGTCCACGCAAATGCCCCGTCGCGGCCGCATCAGCCGCCCTTTCACAGGCCTTAATCCTTTCCCCTCACAGGTTTGTTGGACCATGCCATGAAATCTTGGGACGATTAAGATGGACAGTTGTTTCAAAATAGGGACCCATTCCTCCCCTGCCCCATGCTCACTATCCTTTGTGTTGATTTCTATGCCTTGCAGGTTGGCCCCTATTGGTTCCACCCGAATACTTTAATAGCCACTTTACTGTACATTGCACCTACGTTTGCTTTACAGGTTCCCCCCTACAACTGTGCTAAGCCCCCCCGAAATTCTTCCTTTTTTGTTCTAGGTCCCTTGCATGACTTTGGGGCTGGAAGAGGAAGGCTCGATAGAGAAGAAACGCAAAAAGAGGTCCTTGTTCACATATCCGCCTCTCGGTGAACCCTTAATTTGGCCACTCTTAAGTTCTTGAGCCAGTCGTGTTCGCATTGATTACATCTTTAGAAGGACTGGGCTTGGTTTGATCCCAGCCGCCCCTAGTGGACTCGTTTCATGACTTCGATCAGGATCGAGTATCTCCGCAGTGATTTCCTTTTTGGTCAATCTCCCCTTTTTCACGTTCGTCGTTTCCCGCGGTTATTTACTCTTCACTGCGAGTTCATCACAGTGGTTTTAGTTGTTATCAGATCCTGAGAATTGTGGTCCAAAAAGTTGTCCCCTACGTGAATGCTCTTTTGCCCTCCCCGTAGGCTTTTACTTGGACTCCTTCCCTGTACTGGTAGACTTTCCTTCAAGAAATCGTCCCCCAAACCTTATCTTTTCCCTGTTTTCTCACGGGCGCCCCTTCCAGCACTCTCCTTTCCTAGCAAGGGACCGATTTTAGGAAATTTCGCGTGTTTGACCTAACCCTCTCCGGCACGCTGTCGACTTCGGCCCTATCACTCCCCGCACAATTGCTGCGTCAAGGCTTACCTTCTAGCGAGTGACCGGGGAGTGTAGTAAGAAGACCACAGCTACACGGTTTACGAGCCTATGTGTTCGCCCGTACTGGGCGTCCACGTCTTAAATGTGTTTTTTTCCCGCGAGGTACGACGGCTTTGTGAACACTAGGTTGAGTTTTTTGCCTTTCGTTTGCAGACCGCCGTCTAGACGGGTGGTTGCGCGTAGAGCCCTGCCTCTGATGGACCCTGAAGCCTTCACGGTTCCCGCGTCGGTCTGCTTCCTGTCCCCGGCCCGTGTGGAACACGCTGGAGCTCTTGAACATAGACAACCGAATTACCGCATCGAACGCCTTCCGCTCGCGGGCCGACGGCTTGTGGGCCAGAGTTTTTCTTCCCCTTTATGCGTCGCTCGGAAACTTCTGACTTGCGCCAAGGACGGCCCCGTCATAAAGATCAGCCTGGAGTTTTTTTTTGCCTGGAGGCGCTCTGCCGTCCTGAGATCGCGTTCGAGCCCAATAATCCTTTTTTTTTCCCCGTGGGGTCCCCTGACATCCTGCTGCTCTGAAGATTGGTGAATCTCTACAGCGCAGGTGCTGGCTGGCTATGCCATACAATCCACCCCCTTTCTGAGCTCCCCTGTGTTATGGTGGCGTTTCCCTCCTCCAACTCCGGCGCTAACTCCACTCTTTTTTTAATCGCGCAGTTCCCCGCATCCCGGCTTTTTTGCTGCCTGTGCTCAGCCTGCGAAAAAATCCTTTAACAATATTGGAACCAATACTCGGTGTTTTGGTTCTAGGACCTAATTCATGCTCCTTTCTTTAGATCTCAGCCCGTCCAGATGCTGCGACCGGGGGGATAGAGAGGACGAGTACACGATGTGCTCCTTAGACGAGTCCTCTCTCCTCATCATGCATGGGGGGGCTTTTTCAAGTGATTTCGCAGGAGTTCACCCTCCAACGACCTCTCCTCAATATCGGAATCTATCGAAAGAGGCGTCTGGCGATCCTGTGCTTTTACTTTTTTTTCCCTCCTCCCTAAAAATTTTCCCCCTCAAGAGAGGCGCCGCCAAAGGCTGAAAATTGCTTCGATCCTGAAGAAGTAGTTCTCAATTCCGCCAACGTTTTCCTCCTTTATCAAGCTGTCACTGCCTCTCGGCTGCTGATCGGGGATTGGATGGTTAGGGAGAAGACGAAGCTAGACGAAAAGAAACGGCTTTCCTTAGCATTCGTCCCGCCCCCATCCTTCCCAACAGACCGCCGGGGGTCGGACGATGCTGACATATGCATTGGCTGAGAGTGAGCTTGAGAGCTAAAGGCAGTTCTTATCCAAGTCGCGTCTCGGCGGTTTTCCCTGTACCAAGCCCTGGTTTAAACTCTTTGCCGCCGCGCTGCATCTCCCTCAGAATGGGGCTTCTAACGATTTGACGGAATCTGCAGAATATATCATTTCTAATAAGAGTTGTGTTGTTTCGAGATTCTGCTCTTTCGGTGGGTTTTTTTTTCACTTTCTTCGCAAGTTCCGGTTTCCTGGAAGCTCTTTTCTTGAAAAGGGCGGGACACAACTAGATGATCACGATTGGAGAATCCACACTGCAATGAGAGAGATGAAGAGAGCCCCTAAGCCAATGCAAACGTTCCTTGAAACACGTGCCTGATTCGTTTTGAACACAAAACACATGGTCAGGACGCCGAATGCGGATTTTTGATCGTGTTTGGTCAGCCGTCTTTTTTTTGATAAACCTTTCCCCTGAGGAGAGTATGAGTCACCTCTACTGATGAAGGATTTCCGAGATTGAGATGATCCTATGGCGTATCAAATCATTATGAAGGATTCAGAATATTTTCCGACTTTACTTTATACATTTGTTGCCCCAGGCACCCCCCCCCCCCCCCCCCCCTTTTTGACCTTCCCCCCTTCTCCGCGCCCTTGCCAATTCTCCCTCCCTCGGCTCTAGGCTATTGAGGAAATGATGGTAGTGAAGTTTCTTAAAAGCCCAAACCCCTTTTTGCCCTTTAGTCACCTTTTTATCCGTGGCTGATTCCGTCTCGTTCGGCTGGAAGGTAACCATGTAGAGGCAGAGCCAACCCCCTTACTTTTTCGGGTGTTCGATTTTTTTGCGTTTCCCGTGCGCCTCATGCGCCTCTGTTAAAGTGTTGTTTAGCATGCGCACCTTATCCGGGATGCCCGAGGCTCCTTCTGTAAGATATCCCGCGGAATGTGGCAGGTAAGCCACGTCCGCAAATACTCCTTTCAGATAAGACGAAGGGTCTTTCTCTGCTATCGACAGCAATCTTTCCCTCTTGCTCGTCGGCGCATGTAGATTTGGTTCCTGTGGATGGCATTCACTCAGTCAGGAGGAGATACGACTAAGAATTCAACCAACCTAGAAGTTCTCTGATGAATGCCGGAGTCTTCTGCTAATCTTTTGAGCGTGGTTACGAAGTACATACCGTCCAGAGCTTCGGGGAATCCCTCCCGCAGAAGAGGTCGCCTTAAGAACGTAGGCGTTTTCTTGTTCAGCTGAGCTCTTTACCCTCCCCCTTCCCGCGGTCGTCTGTAGATTCCCAGAGGCCGTAGAGCATCCTTTGTACCTGATCCCTTAGAACGCCCCCCAAAGTGCTAGAGAAGGCTTTTTCCGGCGGACCCGATCGCTGACCTTTTCACCTACGTCGAACAGATTTTCCTTTTTACCACCCCCTTTTCATATGTTTTAAATGTCCGTAATCAATCCCAGAGGAAAGCCCACGGGACGTTAACCTTGACCCCAGATCTCTTTTGAGATCCCACCCAGACTTTCCTCTCTCATGCCCTCACGAAATTAGGTTGGGGGGGGGGAGGATATCTGGGCAATCCTACTCTACGGGGATTTCAGTCTCTCTGGGTTTTTAAACACCGCAGGCACACCAGACAAGCGTACGAATGAGTGAACAAATATTTCCTTCGCTCATTTACTGGAACATAATTTTTCATGTTGCATTCCCCTTTTTTCCTTTCTTCATGATTCTAAATTCCTCGTGATCGTAGAGCGCAGGAGAGAAAAAGATAAGGTAGGAGAACTTTTGTCTTACTGGCGCGCGTGCTCCCGGCCAGGAAAGGAAACATCGTTGGAGAGACCCCCTCTCCTCCACCCCCGTTTTTTTTTTGTTTTTTTTTTTTTTTTTTTTTTTTTTTTTTTTTGTTGCCTTTCCCGACTATGAATTCTTCAGTAATTTTGCTTCCCGCGAAGAAAAGAGACGCACATTCCGCTGCTCAGACGTCTTTTGGCCTCTTGGGCTCCACCCCATCTCCCTCACTTTCAGTTCGCTTTTTCTCCGCTGAACCTCTTTGAGTTCTTCTGGCGTTACGATAAGGCAGTCCCCCGACAAATACAGAAGGAGATGAGCCCCTCAATCGTCTCCTTTGAGGCTTTTCAATGACCGCCTTTTTTTCAAGAAGTGCCTCTCTTTTTGGACCGCGTCTCTTCGCTTAGGATTCCCCTCTCCAAGCGTGGTGGTTTTTGTAGAAGATTCCTCCTTTCCTCGGCCATCCCTAACCGCTCTCCGTTCGCCCTCCGTACCTCCCCGTGTCTTTTCCACAGCTCGCCAACGGGAGGTGGGGAACAATCTTCCATGAAATAGGGGCTTCGACGATGGCGTTGTGGCCCCTCGGGCCCGCACCCCAACCAGGGCTAGTTTCCTCCTTACCCTTTTTCTTATGTGCGGGTTGTTGTTTTTTTGGGTTTTTTTTCTGTGTTGGCTGAACTGCTTTCCTTTCAACCCTCTCATCGCCCCCCCACTCACTCTTTGCTGCCGGTCCCATGCTCGCTGGTCCCAAGGGCAATGTGATAACTCCCCCCCTCTAGGTCGAGATTGGTGTTTTCGCTCCTTTCTGCGGTGTACCCTCTCTGCTGCTTCGAGAAGGAACCCGCCCGAGGGTAGAGTCATTTCCCTACGCTCTCTTGGGCCCAATTCCCTTTTTTTTTCTCTCGGTTGCTTCCTTTTCCGTCGCTACGTGTTCGCTTTATGATTTCGGCTCGACGTTTCCTGGATGGGGTGTTCTTGCTCCCCCTCTCTTCCCTCTTAGTTCTTTCTTTTTCCGCCGGAATCGCTATTCCCGGACAAGTGGCTTGGATCGTGTTGTTGCACCCCCCATTTTCGCATCCTCCAGTGCCCTCTTTTGGAGCTTTCTCCTACTCCTTCCTAGCTCTTCCAAAGTGGTTTTAGTCTGGTTTGATTTTTGGATTTTTTTCTTCCGATCATGTGGGCCCTTTCCCACGCTGTTCCTTGTCCTCAATCTTTTCCTCAGTTGAGGTGCGTCTTTTCCGCATATTGTCCCGTGGTCGCTCGAATTCCAAGTCCCCTTGGCCGCAAAACTTGATCCCTGCTCTACAGTGATGTTGATTTCCACCCTGAGACAGACCTCCCTTCCATTTTCCCCTTTGGTTCGACCTGTGCCTAGCCCGGTGTTGTTTTTTGCCGTCCTTCCCCCCGCTACTTTTTCTCTCGGGTCTAGACATGCAGAGGAGACAGATCCATCCCTCCGAATTGCGGGTTCTGATCAGGCTTCCTGCTATTCTGACCCCCCTTCTTCTCGTAAGCCATGACCTACTCCAGGTACGTCACGGAGCTGTGCATTTTTCAATGTCCCCTCCTTACTTTTCCTTGCTTGTTTTCACATGTCCCCCTGTGCAGACTTATGGACCAGTCTTCAGGAGTTGGTCCCCCAATTCTCACTCTTTTGGTTTCCACGGTCCCCCTTCGCACCCCCCTGGGAGGAGATCTGGTAGTCCTTAAGAAGTATAGTCCGCCAAGGTCGGTTTTTTATGTCCCTGGCGTTCTTATGTCTCCCCCTTCTCCGCGAACGATAGAGCCGAACTTTTCGGTAAGTGTAGAAACGCTGTTTTCCTCTTATCCCTCCTCCCTCGGTCCCCCAGCCTTCTTTCCGCGAGAGGACGGCGTCCTGATGGGAGGTTCCAAGCTTTCCGAGAGCCGTCCGCCGGTCACCACGCTCCTCTTCTCCCCCCTGCCCGGACGCCATACCCCCTCCCCCCGAATTCTTTTTTTGATCGCCCCCCTCATGATGACCCCCAACCCGGCCTCTTCGTTCGATTCAATATCCCCAGAAGACGTGGAGGATCTCCCCGAGCGCTGCTCTTTTTTACCTTTTCGCGGGGCTTGAGTGCGAGGCGACTTTGCGTCAAGCAAATTCATGAGGCCAAATCACTCGATATATAAGAGATACTGCTATCGGAATCGCCCTCTTTTTTCCTCCAAAGTTTTTTTCCCTGTGTTCTTTTTAAACCCCTTGACCAATGAGTTGCGGGGAGACGTAGGCCGCGAAGCAGGCTCGAAAAACTTCCTTTTTTAGATAGCACCAGCCGCCCCTTGCTCTGGTTGGTTCTTGGTCTTCCCCCTACAAGCAGTTCCGATGTGCGTATTCTGATCTTTTTTGAAGTCCCCACTTTTGCGCTCCCATTTTTTCTATGATTCACGGAAAGTTCCTGACCTCCCCTTCCACCCACCTTATCGTACCAATATCGGCATCGATAGAACAGAGGACTAGGGGATTCCCATTCTGGATATTCTTTTTTCTTTCATGTTTTCACTTTCTTAGCCGTCTTGTCCGGCTACCGGCTGCAAAGGCTCCGATCCTGAAGTCAACGAATTCGCGCTCCGCTTTCTTAATCCTGCTCTCTCCTTATCTCATCGTGATAGACGAGGGCTGTCAGGATGATGGATGGTGGTATAAGCCAGCTCTCCCCCCCCCTTTTTAACGCTCCGCGACTCATCTCCTCCTCACATTTGGAGTCGGGCCTCTTCCGGGCTTCTTCCTCCCCTTTGTTTTCTTGCGTCTCGTCAATTGCTCAAGGAAGGGCGTGGGCCCCCAAGAGCGGATCAATTTATCGGGTGCCTGTCATAAATTCTCTTCGATTCCGTCTCTCCCATGCTCACCTTCCCTCTTCTAACTTGGAGGTACTCTGATCATCGATACGGAAGAGCAGAATCTTCCTCCATCCTCCGTTGTGTTGTGTTCGCTCTTCTTTTTTTGATAGTCCCCCCAGTTCTCTTAGCTTCTTCTTGCTTCCCTTTCAATGGGACTCCCCCTTAACGCCGATGGATTTTTCTAAGCCAAATCCCTTGAGAGAGATGAAGAGAGCAAGCCAATGAAAGCTTGCCAGCCCCTCTGCCGAGGGTTCTCCAGCCTATTTTTTCCCCGTTTCTTTTTCGGGTTCTTTGACTACGTCCATCTTCTTTTAAGTCGATCTTCGGTGATACCACCCTGCACAATCCAGCAGTTCCTGCTGACTGTCGAGCCTCTCGTTTGCTTTGCGGAATGTCTCTCTCTTTTCGCACCCCACGATGGAGTCTTCCTGATCTTTTGTATGGAAGAATGTGTGGTCTCAGATATCTCCTCAGCGTCCGGTGCCTTATGAGCCTTCCCCGAATTAGTCTTCCTAAGGACTATCCGCCTACGGTGATTCGATGACGATATGTAAGATGAGTTCTTTGTACCACGCATGTCGCAATTTTTCCCTTAGTTTCTGAACCCTTTGAAAATGTCATTAAGTGGCGTCTCCCTCAAGTAACTGGAGATGAAGGAAGACCATACTAGCTCCACACCCCCCCCTCAGCTCCCCCCTTTGTATTCTTCTTTCCTTTACTCTTCCCCCCTAGACTTTCATGGGTAGGACTCTTTCGCGTATTAATATTCCAAGTTTTTTTACAAGATTTTCCCTTTTTTTTCCCTTTAGCCTCCTTGGATGATTCCCCTCTTCTCGATTCGATAAGAGAAGTCGCGTGATATCGCCGGGTTTATCATCCAAGCATTCTCTCCTCTTTGGTTTGCTTCTTTCCCTCAGCCCCTCCCTTCTTTTGGGACCCCCTTAGAGAATCTCTATTCCGTCCTAAGAAACGTAGCAGTTGGATGGTAGTTCCTGAAAGCCAGAGGACGTTCTTCGCAGGTTCGGAAGAGACCTACTCCATAGACGTATCTTCTTTTTCTTTTTTGTTACCTTCCTCTGATTCTTTTCTGTAAGCTTCCTCTTTCCTTATGTCCCATATGGAATAAAAGTGAGAATTGCCTTTAGCGTCTACGCTCTGTTCACCCATTCGTCGTTTAAGCTTTAAGACACTATTTCGGATAGAGAAACTCCCCACACCCAAAAACCCCACCCCCACCCCCCCCCCCCCCCCCCCCCAACTGACTCCAGACAGGTGCAGTAGAGCTGCTTTCCTAAATGCTCCGGAGCGTTGCTCTTTCAACCCCCCCCTTCCCTTTTTGAACTTCTGAAACTCTTCCCCGACCTTGGCAAAGATTAACAATGATTTTTTTTCCCCCACACCGGCCCCTTTTAACCCTCATCGCGGCGCGTTGGCATTACCAGAGCCCCCTCAAGAGGACTTTACCGGTTCGACAGGCAAGGACAAGGATTGTGACCCATCTTCGTCCTTGCTTTCCGTTTCTACGACACTGTTTAATCTCGATGTTGCCCGAATTTCTTTAGGATTTTCTCCTTGTCAAATCGTTTTCTCTCGACGGCGATCATTTGAAGGCTCGGGGTATGGTCACCACCGCCTTTATCGGGCGCCTGAGCTTCTGAAATTTTCATAGGGATGGCTGATTGCGTCATACTTCACACAATCACGGGTCCGCAAGCTTTTCCCCTTTGCGGCGTAGAGGGGACCCGTCTCCTTCTCGGACTTTGCGCAAAAAGACCTCAGGTCAGGACCAAATAGACAGGATCCCGGGAATGGGTCAACGAGCGTCTC
>Ga0179593_1456757_pt1 | contig 13184 bp, 18 predicted proteins | sample CZODoug2_1_08_16_FD_185931 | JGI IMG/M metagenome (GOLD analysis project Ga0179593, IMG submission 185931) | Vadose zone soil fungal communities from Angelo Coast Range Reserve, California, USA - CZODoug2_1_08_16fungal (PacBio error correction) | ecosystem: Environmental > Terrestrial > Soil >... | reverse complement strand
CAGTGCGTGTGTGTGCTGTTTGGTGTATTCCCTTTCCTCCTGCTGTAAAAAGTTACCGCAATTCATGGGGTGAAGTCGTCGTTTCCTGAGTGCGCTTGGATGTCATCCCTTACATCTCTAGCTTCGCAGGTCCACGTCTTTCTGAAGCCCTTCTCTTTGCAGGAAAGCCCCCCCTCTCGGCCTTATTCCTTGAGGCTGCAGCATTCCCACCTTCGCCCAAAGAGTCGGCAAAACCTCTACAGTATCTTTTCCCCCAAGTTCCACACCCCCTTTTCAGCCCCGCTGCTTCCTGCACCCTCGTCCCCCGTAACCAAGACTCAAGCCCCCCAGTGACCCTGACTACCAGACAGTTTTCTTCCTTCCGGCTACAGCCGTTTCCCCCCAATTGTGTCTGCGTCTCGTCGCCAACAAGCTTATTCGGCCCATCTCTTAGCATCACCAGCCCGAGTCTTCAAACTTCTCGTTCAAATCCCTTATCGTGACCTGAAAAGAAGGGGTAGACCACCCCCCCAAAGTCTAAAGTATGACACGGCAATTTTCTCCGACACTCGACGCCCAGTCTTTTTCCTCCCTCCATTCTATTCCCGAGGTTCAGAAAATCCACAATTTTGTCGGTCCGCTACCCTCTGGCCCTATTCCCTCTTCCACAACGTCCCCTGACCACCCGTCTCCCTTGGCTCAACCCCAACCACGATTCCCCTGTTCCAATCAGCCTCCCTTTTGGCACCCCCTTTGTCTTTCTCCCCCACCCCCAAACATCGGTCTTCCCTTCGTTTTGCATCAGCCAGCCCCCGGTTTGAACAATCCCCCTCATCCTTCCACGGACGTTCCTTCCACATCCAATTCCCCGCGACGTTGTCACAAGCTGTCGTTACCGTTTCCCCACTGATCTCCTTGCACTCTGCTTCCCCCCCTCCCAGTCGGCCTAACCCCTCCATTCTTTGGAGCGGCGCAAGATTTTTACCATTTACTTCTTTACGATACTTCTCCCCCCCAATCAGGCCGGGCCGCCTCGTAATCCCGGGTTGCTTGCCACCCCTCCTGGTCGACCCTTCTCGTTCTAATTTTTTTTTTTTAATTCCCCCATCAGACCCCTGGGTTCTGTCACCCAAAAACTAGCTCATTCTGAAGGGGTTAACATTCGCTGTCCTTGATCACTCTAATCCGTTTTGTTTCTACTCTTTTCTTAAGTCAGCGAAGATGTCCTCCTTCTCCCTTTTTGGATTGCGTGTTTTTTTTCTTACTGCGTGCAGGGACTCGCTTGCCGACTCCCGACTTGCGACATCCGTTGCCCCCCCCCAGTAGGCACCCCTCCTCTAAGCACTTCTCTTCGCTGATTTTTTTGGGAAGCCAAATCGGTCGTAGTCAAGTTACTTCTTCCCTCCCTTGTCAGCGCCCGACTAGTGTACGATCTCGAACTCCCGTTGCTCAGAGTGTTGACTCCCCTTTTTTTTTAACTCATTCCGGTCTCCCTCCCTTTTTTTTTGCGTCCAGGATTGAGATTGAAGGTCGTCAGACAGGAGGTGTTCAGACCCTGGGTCTGGGTCTTTCAGTTTCGCCCGAGTATGGGAAGATCATTTTTCTAAATGACTTGTGTTCAGCACCGATCTCCCTTCGAGCCCTTCCGGTCTTCGTGGTTTTTCCTAATGACCAACCCCGTTTTGGTAAAGTTTTTGATAGTGAAGAGAGCGCAGCTAAATGATAGTTGGTCCGCGTCTCTTCCCCATTGGGGTCTATCTTACCTCAGTGGTATCGGAGATCTTGATCTCGTTTCGAGGACCTTCGATTCCGTCTCCTTTCCCTTTTTAAGATTTTTTTTTTTTTTACCCCTTGTTTTTTATGGACGAGAGACGATCTGGACTCTGAGACCTCAGCGACCCCTCTTTTGCTGAGCCTGGTTTTCCTCTTCATCGCTTCTGAAGTTTTAAACTCCTTTTCCCCCCCCCCTTAGTGAAGGTTTTTCCCGCCTTCCTCCTCACCGGCCCTCTGATAAACCATGGTGAGTCTTCTGGTGATTGGTGAAGTTCCCCGAATTGCAGCGTCACAGCCCTGAACCACGGTCGACCCCGTCTTCCCCGTCGGCTCCCCCCTCTTATCGATCTGTGTCGCGACCTGGTCGACGTTACCTGCACCTGTTCTTTTTTCCATGCTCCTCCTATGGCGGTGAGTCTGAAGACTTCTTGTTTAGTGCTAGCTGTGCAGACCTGCCGGCTAAGGTACTCTCCTCTCCCCCTCCAGCTCACTCCGCTTCTTTGCCCCCATGCTGTCGTCCGTCATGAGACTCTTTCCCCCGCAGCTTTCGGATTTTACATTTTGAGAAGATGACTCTCCCTGCTTCGCCCAAAACTAAATTTCCGCTGGAACTCACCCCCCTCGCATAAGAGCTCGTTACTCTGAAACCCCCCCCTCCCCCTTTTTGAAACCCAGACAAAAGTTTCTTACCTCCTTTCCACCCTTTCCTTCTGGCCCCACGGCTCGCACACCGCCCCTTCCTCGCTCTCCTTAAACCGCCTCCTTTGAGCAGCCCTCCGTGCAGGTAAAGCTCGCTTTTCGCCCCTTCCACCTCACACCAACTGTTCTTGGCAAGGAAGACTACGAAGAAGTTACGTTTTATTGTTCGCGTGTCGACACTCAGGTCTTTCGCAACCATGCGCCTCCCCTGTTCTCCCAATCAGACTCACTCTTTCCCCTTCTCACGATCAGACATTCGCAATCTGTATCCTATTACGCGCGTCGAATTCCTGCTTTCGGATCTGTTGCAGAAGTCTTCCGGACGGGCTGGCATGATTTTCGTTTTAACCACTCCAGGACGTCGGCCCTTATTGACTTGTCTGTTTGAAGCCTTAAAAACGGTGGCTTGTCCTCGGGCTTCTGCTACTCGAATGACCACAAGCCGAAAGCTTGCCTGGGCGACAACCCCTTCATTCCTCCCCCCCCAACCTGAGCAGATTAACTCGAGGGCTTCTGTCCCCTTCCTCCGTTCCCCCCCCCACTGACCAGCCTCGGCGCCCATCCGTAGCCAACACAGATAAAAAATATTTTTTTTGCAAGCTTCCCCGAACGCGAGGCGAGCGCGATCGTCCCCGATGGCGGCGTTTTTCCTCTTCCTACCGCGGTCGATGATGTTGTTCCACTCCCTCAAATTCAATTGACCACCATTCACCCCCTTAAGTAAAGGGGATTAAAAGACGATGTCTTCCCCGGTAAGAATACGAAGCTTCTGTTTTCTCGACTCCTGCTGTTGCCTTCCTTCTCTTTTTGCAGTGACGCTTGATCGTTCGCCATTTCCCCCGCACATTGGGACCCCTTCCGCGTCGTCACTCTCTGGATGTCTTCTTCCGGCTAATCTTGAATTGTCAAGAGTTTTTCTCTCCTTCTAACAAGCGACGTTCCCCGGCTTTTTTTCCCGAGCGAGGCGCCCCTCACTTTCTCCGTGCTGCTCAAGGGCATTCTGTCCTTATTCGGGTGCAGGCGCGCCGACCCCGTTCCCCGTTGCCGGCGCTACACGTGTTTTACCCCCGTCCCTTGCTATTCGATTGACGTGTGGGGCCTAAGATCCCCTTAATCTGTTGGTTTTCTTCTTCTTTATCCGGAAGCTTTCAACCGAGTAGTAGAAGGAAACTGAACCAGGTTACCAAATTAGCAAACCCAGGGAGCGCCGTGAGGACTCTCTGTTCCCTTATTAAGGAGAGAGCACCTAAGGCATAGAAAGACCTTCTCTTTACTTAGCCCCTCACCCTAAATGACCTCCTTTTCCTCAACAACCCCCCCCCCCCCCACACCCCACCCCCCCCCCCAAATCGATTATAAACTTTTTTTCGACTCATTTTAGTGTTTAGATATGCGATGATCTCTTTCTTTTTACCAAGTAATCTGAGAGGAGCCGCAGAACCCCCTCTCAGCCTCCTCTCTGAGTGCTGGTCGCCCTGGTTCGTTACTTTTAATAATCTTTTTTTTTTTTTTTGAGCCTAAGGCTTCCCTAAGGACTTGGGCTGCGGGATAGACTACGAGATTCTCTTTCCGCTTTGAACTCCCCCCCACCATCTCGCGGTTTCCCCCCCCCCCAGTTCTCCGTACGCTGGGGCGCTCCCCCCCCCCCTCTGACATTTCTCTTTTTAGTGCCCCAAATCGTTCAAGACCCCGCGGCGGCACTATTTCCTTGAGCAATCTCGGATTCTCTCCTTTTAGCGTCGAACTGACAACTCCTCTTTTTTTTTTATAATTATGGTGCGCCCTCCCATTTATAGCGATGCGCTGGCTGTGGCGCGAACGACTCCCGGTTTCCCCCGACAACACGATTATTTCTTCCTTTTTGGGTATGAGAACGCGGTTGATCTCCCCAAGGCCCCTCTTGCAATTCATCATGGAGAGGTAGCTCGACCGAGGCAGACCTTATTTCCTGTCTCCCCGCGTTCCATACAGGAAGCTCCCTTGTTTCGAAAAAGACGATAGTAAAGTTCTTCCTCCCTAGTTTAACCCACCTGCGCTTTTGATCCCGCCCAGGATTGAAATGCCCCCCCCCCCCCCCCCCCAACCCCACCCCCCCCCCCCCCCCCCCCCCCCAACCCCCCCCCCCCCCCCCCCACCCCCCACCCACCCCCCCCCCCCCCCCCCCCCCCCCCCCCCCTGACGTCAGTCTCTTGATAGATTTCGAAGCCTGATCGGGTCAGGCCCTCATGTGCTGCAAAGGCAATCCCTCTCTTTTCAATCATTATCGGTGGCCGCCGCCCTTCTTTTTCGTATTCTAGGTCACAATTTGCTGAATTTTAGTGTTTCAAAGGTTTCCCCTCTGCGGAGAATCGCCCCAACCCCTCCTTCTTTCCTCCCCGCGACTGACTGTCCCACCCGCGGTGGCTTTTCCGAGCTTTCTTTTTTCCGCAGGAGCACTTCGCCTTCCTTCTGTGTTCTCCATGGTTAAAGTGGAGATACTTGCTTAGCACCTAAATCTTTCTTTCCCCCCCAGCCAACGATCTTTGAATCTTGATTCCTACATTCTCTGACCTCCGAGCGCTGGTTCGTATTTGCCTTTACTTTTACCTCTCCATACCCTCTGGTCTTACCTCCTGAGGCTTATGTCTCTATCATTAAAGAACTCTCCTTCTCCCCTAATCCGAGTCTTAGTCTTTTTTTTTAGACCCTGAAATAGCGGTTCTTGTCCCCACTGTCAGCTGGCAGAGTAACGTCCGACCAGGTCATAGAGACCCCCAAACTCTCCCCCAAGTATCGCGGAGTCACATTTCTCTCCCCCGTTTCAGGAGCTTGAAGATGCAATTCGACACCCCCTCTTCAGCCCACCATTTCCGCTTACTTTTCATTCTCCCCGCGGCGAGTGGGGGGTGGTTTCGTTGTGTTTTTTGTTTGGGTGTTTTTTTTGGGGGGGTCTTTGTGTTGGGGGGGGGTTTTTTTGTTTTTGTGGTTTTGGTTTTTGTGTCAGACGTAACCAAGCGGTGTTGCCTGAGTCTTTACTGAAGCAGCTCCAACTCGCTGACGGGCAGTACCTGACCACTACTAATTCTATTTACATTCTTTTCCCCCTCGCGCGCTTGACCCCCCTCCCCCCCGGGTCTGGCCAACAAGAGCTTCATTGACAAACTCCTTCCTCGAGCCAAAGAGATAACCTCAGTTTCCCCCCCCGGAGGTAAGACACAACGTCGTCGGGCATTGACCCACCTCGTCAGGGTTCTTAACAGAGAATCCCTAAATATGGCGAAAAAAAGATACGTTCGACCTCTTTTTATAATCTCCGGTGGAATGAACAAATATTTCTTCCCCCCCCCGGTCGGCCCCTCTTTGCCTAAAGACCCCTTTTCTTCCCCCCAGACTCCCTTCTCCTTTCCCTCAGCTTTCGACCCTGAAACTCTTCGACCCGACCTTTTGTTAGGGTCTTCCACCCCAAGTTCCCCCCCCCTTTAAGAAATCTACTCCCAACAATCAGGAGATCGTACAAGACAGTCTTTCTCTCCTCTTCCTGGACTTTTCCTTCGTCCGGTTTGTTAAGGGCATTACACCAAGATGACTGAGTTTCTCACTGACCAGTCGTGTGGCCGTCACACGGCGGGCAGCCTTCCTCTTCCTTCCCCTGTAGGCACCGAGAGAAAAATTGTTCCTCCCCCCCCAACCATCGCTTTTGCCTTCCCCCCCTAGTACATCGCCGGGAGAGCCCCTTATACTTCTTTACTCTCCTAATTTTTTTTGTTTGAGTCCTCCCCCCTCAGACCGGTCTGCAGGCCTTTTGAGTTTATTGCTTTTTTTTTCATTGATTCCTTTTTGACCTGGCTCCCCAATGGCGAAGACGTGGTGCATGCACCACCGATCTGATGCCCTTTTTCGTCCGCCGGCCTGAGTGACGTCCCCCCTTCTCTGCAGGTCGACTCGGTCACAAGACCTTCTTTTTCGGTGTCGAGCATCCTTTGTCAGAGTGCGCAGCCTTGTGTTTCTCCCTCGAGACCTTTTGGCTCCCTATTGTTCGCCTTCAGCGATTCTCTGCAGGGCGAAGGACTTTTTTTGGTTGTTTCCCTTACATGCGGTCTGGTAGTGTTTTTCCCGTCCGAGATGGACGACAGTGTGGTTACTACTTGGGGGCATTCCCCCGATTTCTCGTTTTTTGTTCAGAAGCTGTGGTGAAGATCCCTCGGTCTGGAAAGGTCGCTTTCTTTCCCTAGTTAAGCTTACCTCCCATATGGTATCTGCAGAAGTTGTTGCCTATTGCTGACCGCTTTTTTCAGCCCTGGCCTTTCGGCCTAGAGTCAGTTGGTTGAGGTCTCGATAGGATGCTGTTTTCACCGTTAATTTCGTGGTTTGGTCCTCCCAGGTCTGGGTTTCCTTCTACGAGATTGTCCCCCTATAATTGTTCAGCGCAATTTTCTGAGTTGTTCGATGAGGTTGCCCTTCTCGCTTTTGACTGTCCGAAACCTAACTTCCCTCTTTGTGAAACCTTCTGCCCATCCGGCCCGTCACGAGGCATGCTCGTTGTCAACACTGTGAGCTGTATTGTTTGCCTTTTCTACATGCCTCGCCCCTGCCCCCCCCCTTGACCGCGACCTGTCACGTACAAGAAAGAAGAGATTTCTCTCGCGTTTAACGTTCTCCTTAATCTTGCTTTGTACGCCGCGATCTGGGTATGCCCAACATTTGTCCTTTTTGTGCTAACCTGCCTCTTGTGCGCGATAACTATCTTTCTTTTCTAGATGCTAAAGGAATTGATTTTCAGTACTCGTCACCGCCCTCCCATTACCTCGTCCGGTTTTTAGAGGCTGAATACCCAGCTGGTCCTTGAGACCTTTACTTTTAGCCTCTAAATTGTCGCCCCCCCCCCCCTATCCTAAAATTTGGAAGAAACACAACTTTCGACTTACTGATGCTAGCTCATTACTGACCTTCCCACAACGCGAAAAAGACACAGGGTGCATCAATGCCCTAGAGGGCGACACCAATCTTCCCTCCCACCAGCCTGCGCAGGAATGTTTTCCCCTTAATATCCCCCCACTCCGCGTCGTCCGCTTTCTTAGATGGCCGCTTATCGCAACCTTGCCGCCCCCACTACAAAATTCAACAAGTCCAACTGGACGGTAGAGCCGATAAGCTTTTCCAATGTCCCGCGGTCTGCCCCCCCGGAATATGTACCGATGTTACAGACCATGAAAGGAATCAAAGCTTCGTTCTTGAACTCGATTCATACCTTCCTCCCGACACAGTTTCCAACGCTCTGCTGAATACTAGGATCGCATCTTTTGTGGGACCCTCTATTGCGGCCCATTCTTATGATTTTTTTCCCGACAATTAAGGACGGATTCTCAGGTTTGAGCTTTTTAACCCCCCGTTGGGACTCTTCTAATCCTGACTCTATCTGCTTAACACTGTTCCCTTCCCCCCTCCTGGGCTTTCCGCTCAACCGCGCCCCTCCCCCCCCCAAGAGCATGATCAGTCACCCATTTCTTTCCGATTCGCCAACGCGGCCGTCGATTGTCGGCGTTCCTTTGCTGCGAAACAAAAGGTCTCCCTTTTTCTCCACGCGTTTTCAGCCTCTTCCCTCCGTTGATGGCGCCTCTGTCCCATCCACCCCCACCCCCCCCGTTTCCTTTTCGGCCCCCCCTTCGCGTCAAGCAGGCCTCCCCCCTTAGATGCCCAATTCCCTTCTTCCCTTTGTCAATCCGCCGAGATTGCGGTCCAAGCTGAAGCCCTGTATCGGGCTTCTTCATACTTCCCCTTTCATGCCTGCTCGGCACTGTCTTTTTCTGCGCCCGGCTGAAACCCTTCGCACGAGGGTCCTCCTTTGAGGCGCCCTTTCTTCCCTCCCAGTCACTTGTTAAACACCAGCGCTCGTCCTATCCAGCACCAAGCAAGATGCTTCCCTGTTAGTCCAGGCGCTCACTCACCACCTCTTCGGGTTTCTCTTTTATTGACGTCGGTAACATTGAGGCGCCGTATAACTGCACATCGCTGCTGCGTGGCGTATTTCCCCCCTGTAAACGGGATCTAGATGGTTTGAATAACGACTCATCCATCTCTTTCCTCCTATAATTGTTTTTTTCTCTCTGATTCTATCAAGGGTAGTCCCCCCTGTCCTCTCGCTCCTTTCCGGGTTAACTTACGCCACGTGGAGCCCGTCACCCCGTTCTGGAGTGCAGTTTATAAGCGGCTCACCCTCCCTCACTGCATGCCGCTAGCGCCTTTCGGCGCTCGCCCCCCCTAAGTGAGTAAAGGTCAATTCTTCGCCCCCGACGTAAGCAATTTCCCTGACTCACTGCTTGTTTCTCGTCCTATCGCATCTCTTCTTTTTGGACCCGAATTGACTCTCTTCCGCGGCTCTCCCCCTGGCTCTTCTGTATTATCCCCTCCTTGGTTCGTTTCACCTGCGCGAACCCTCAGAGGAGTCTGTCTTTCTCCAGCGTCATCGGACTGCCCCGGATGACAGAGATACGTTAGGTCCCTCTTGCCCGTATATTTTCTTTTGTTCAAACCCACCTCCCTTGAGATGCGCGCCAACCTTCTGGGAGTCGGTCGTTGGCCTCCCCAAGTTCCTCTTCTTCACCCCACAGTCCACGGCTCCATCGCAGGTCTCCTCCTCTTCAGTTCAGATTCCCCCCGCTTTCCGCCGACCACGAATTTTAATCGGATGTTTGAGTGCTGGCGAACCGCTTTGCCCCCCCTGTAGCTACTCTTTCTTTTTCCCTTTTTGTGTGCGATGAACGCGGTTGATGTCCCCCCCAGGAACAGATTCTTCCCCCTTAGTCATGGCGGAGCGTAGCTTCGCCAGGCCAGCATTTTCACTTGAACAGTAATACTCCTCCTTCCTGACTTTTATAAACCAGACGACCCCCCCTCCCCTTCCCTCCCCCTCGTCTTGAGCCCCCCCCCCTCTGCGTAAGCGATTTCCAAGCGTGAAAATAGTACCCTTGTACGGTTCTTGTAATACGCGACTTCTCTTTTAAGGAGTTAACAGCTTGCGCCGTGAGTTTCTCCTCTAGTGACTGTCCCTTCGTCCTTTTTTTTCTGCTCTTGACTCTTTGGCATTTTTAGTGAGGCAATTGGTCTCCTTTCCCCCAGTGATAGTCCCCCCTCGAAAAGTCCTCTTGCTGCTTCCCCTAGTTAAACCCCAAGCGTGTTTTTTTCCTCTTCCCTTTTTTTTAGTAAGCTCTTCCCCCTTTGGACGCACCCGTCGCTGGGTTCCCCCTTCTGAACGATGATCTCCAATCGTTTCGCCCATATTGAATTACTCCCCCCACTTTTCTTGAAGTGGTCGCCATCGTCCTGACTTTCCCTTCACCAATCCGGACGGGGTATCCGGCCTCAGATCCCTTTCCAGTTACAAAGGGGCTCGTGGTCAATTTCTCGGAGTTCGATGCTGCCTCCAAATCTCTTCTCCCGGCTCCTTTAGTAACCAGCTCCCCTTTCTATTCTCCCCCCCCACCGAGTCCCCCCGTCAGTCCTCAGTCATTAAACTCACCGGTAACCTCCTTGGAAACCACCCTCTGTTGAACCAGGTGAGTACGGTACCTTTTCATTCCTAGACGGAAACCTCCCCCACAATAACCCCCTCCATTCATTCCTTTTCCCGACCATAATCGTTCGACGTGATTAGCAACGTTTCACCCTCTTGAGTTGCGGTTTTTCCTACGACGCCAAGTCAAAACGCGCTGACGGTTTTACTTTGCCTCTACCTGAAGCTCTTACATTTCCCCAGACTATGACCACCATCCAGTTCTTTTGCAACCACTTTTCCACCCCCTTCTCAGAGGCATATATGTCCCTCTACTCCACTAGATATAGGAAGGTTTGACACCCCTTTCCCTTCTCATGAAACACCGTGCTTCTGCGCGATGCACCGTAGGTACCTAGTCAAGATGAGAGGAAGTCTACCAATTCCCCCACCGCTTTCATGGTAACCGGCACCCCGCTCTCCTTTTCCTTGACCCCCCAAGTTCTCCCCTCCTTTGTCTCGCGCAGAAAAGACCACAAGTGTATGCCCCCCAGTCAGCCAAGGTTTCGGCACTCCTCAATGAGTGGATTCCGCGGACCAATGTCGCCCTTAGGGTTTCTCCCCCCCCCGCTTTTAAGAAATATGTTTTCAAGAAGGTCAGGACTCTTACCACTTTCCCACGTTTTTTATGAAAGAGGCATAGGCACTGCAGCTCTGAAGGCTTTCCCCCCCAAATCTTCCCCTTATCTATCCCGCGGCTCAGACGGTGGCTTAACCCCCACCCGGAGGTAAACCTTTCTTTCAGGCATAGAGCGCCCCCCCCCCCCTTTCGGACCCTTTTCTTACCCAACCGCTTCAGTCTGAGTGGGAAGTATCAGCCGGCGACTGCAATCTCTCTTCCTTCACCGATGTTGTTGTTCTCTATATTTCTCGAAGCGTTCTTTTTTTTCCCAAGACCTCTTTATTTCTTGGTTAAGACCCGTTTTCCTGTTTAGTTCCTTGAGCACCTTTAAGAACGAGAAGTTCAGCCCCCCCCAAATCCTTTTTTTCCTCCCTTGCCCCCGGTTATGCGCATGCGGGTTTTTGTGTGACGAAATCGGTAGTGTCATCCTCTCTTCTCTCAGTCCCTGCCCCAGATCTGACCATTAGTCCCTCCTCCCTGATGTAGATTTTTACTCCCGTTTTGGCTTTCAACTTAGACAGTCGACTCCCGCGAATGATTATGACTTTTCGGACGAGGTTCTTGTTGGTCCTCCCCATGGGTAGGTCTGGTCCTTCCTCTGATTGTTGAGAGCCTTCTTTCCTACCTCCGTGGTTTTCCCCTGATCTGAGCGGCGGTCTGAGCGTGAGTGTGGTGAACTCCCTGCACCTTTCCGTTTCCAGTTTATGTGCCGCGCGTCCCTGCGCGCTCCTCTTGGTCTAGCTCCTCTTTTTGTGTTTCAGATTGTGTCCCGCCGTGAAGACCGAGTTACTGTCGAGTTGGTCTCTTTTTCATAGACTGGGTGAGCCCGTTAAGCTGCGTTGGTGTCCTCCCCCGGGGTCGTTGGTCAGTTGCTCTCTTGTTCCCCTCTTCCAAAGCCGCCTTCGTATGATCGAGCTGGGCCGGGTCATCTGCGGTTGGAGCGTCGTGAACCCCCCGTCGTGGTACGTGATGAACTCGCCGGCGTCCTGCACCCTCTTGCCTGTGAGCGGGACTTTTGAGTTTTTTTCCCCGTGGTTCGAATTCCTGCTTCCACGCCCTGAACACGGGTTATGAGCAACACGTCCCCTCCCCTTCCCTGTAGACGGTTTTCAGAGCGGTGTCCGTCTAAGTTTACTGCGGCAGCCTTTGACCTGTGCCATCCCCCTTCGCCTCCCTTGTTTTCTTCCCACCCTCTGACGCGGTGTCGAAATGCTTCCTGAGAGGGTTCTTCATTATAGCTGACATCCCCCCGCACTAAGAGTGCAACCATTTCCTTTTGAAGTCTGCGGCGTTCCTCGATCGCTTCCCTCAAGTACTTATTTTTCCCCTCTCAGATCGACCCTTGCGCACGATCAGAAATGGTACTCCCAAATTATGGTTCAATTGAAGAATTGTCCTAGGCATGTTCTCCTCCCCTTCCCCCCCCTCGTCGCCAAAAGGACCAAAGGTTGCCCTCGCATTTGCCTCGGGAGCAACAAAGCGGCTCCGTGCCCCACCACGCCGCGCGTAATTTACAGCCTCTCCCTCAGCCACCTTGACCCCCCGTTCATTTTGTTCTGATTCTGAATCGCCCTTTGACTAACACCTTTTCAAAAATTATATTGGACGCTGACCGTTCCAGCTTTAGCCTCTTTCTCCCTTCTTCTCTACCTTTTCCACCGCCTCTGGGAGATGTGTGATGCCTGCACCGTAAGGGCTTCAACCCCCCCTACCAGATTACGATCAAGGTTTGCACTCTCTTCCCTGTTTGAAATCCGCCTTCTCTTTGTTGAGGTTTTTTCGAAAGCGATTGCGGCCGTCACGGGAGGGATATTATGAAGTTTGTTGAACCACTTTAGCGTTCCCCCCCTCCTCTGCTCTTCTCGTTTGCAGACATGTGATGGCCTGGATAAAGCACGCCCCCATGTCCTGGGCCAGAAGGCTGTGCATGTGGCGATCAACCCCGAGTCCTCAAGCCCCCCTTTAGTCTGATCCCCCATCGCGGGCCAGCGTAGTGCCGTCGTTCCCGCCATTTCGATACGGGGAGCCACAAGCCTGACCCCTCTTAGTCCCGACCATTTCGACGAAGAGTCGCTGGACTCCTTTCGCCTCATCTTCCTCCCTTCTGCCTTCCGATGACGGTTTTTGCAGACGCCCTGTCGATGGTCCTCCGTCAAAACTGACTTCCTTTTTCCCCCCAGTCCGCCGTCGATGTTCCTAAGAGGAGTCTTGTGCGATCCCCCAAAGCAGTCCTTTTTGTCTTTCTTCTAAGCTGAGTTATCCCATTGGATGACACGCCCCGGATGTCCCCCCTCCCTGCCCCGCGCCTCCCTCATTGGCTGAGCGCTGGATCTCTCAGATTTCAATTTTTCCAAACAGCGGCGCTCTCGCGTAGTCAATCAACCCCCCCCTCCCCCTCCCACGTGAAACTTCCCCGTTTGTTGTACGGCGGCTTCCTTGTCACTTCCCATGAGTGAGGGGAGCGTCGCGAAATCCTCCCTTTTCTCATCTGCACCTTTTGTGCCGAGAGCCGTAACGGAATTTCTCGCCTCCCCTGTCTTAAAAGAGATCCGGTCTTGATTATTCCTGCCCCTACGCTTCAGA
>Ga0179593_1430190_pt1 | contig 13184 bp, 8 predicted proteins | sample CZODoug2_1_08_16_FD_185931 | JGI IMG/M metagenome (GOLD analysis project Ga0179593, IMG submission 185931) | Vadose zone soil fungal communities from Angelo Coast Range Reserve, California, USA - CZODoug2_1_08_16fungal (PacBio error correction) | ecosystem: Environmental > Terrestrial > Soil >... | reverse complement strand
TTGCTCGTTTTCCTTTTCCCCTCCGATGCGCGAGAGATAGGCTTGGTCTTGCTTTAGTACCAACTCCAGAGGCCGTCCCCCAGCCTTTCCTTGACTGCCGCGTGTTTCGCAGATCCTCCAACCCCCTGCAGCCAGCCCTAATTGAGTCACCGATCCCTTTTTTTGCCGGCCATTTTTCAGGCTATTTTGTCTAATAGTCCAATAGTTCTTCGGCACGCCGTCTCCGTCCCTCTTGGGCCCGCCCAGGATTTCTTCGACATTTTCATTATGCTATTTTTTTTGACATTAGGGTCTCCCTCTATAGTTCCTCCCAAAACGGCTGAATTGTCTCTTCCATTCGAAAAACCCTTGCTCGACTGGTTTTTAAATTTTCTTCTTTCACCAACTTGGCCTTGTGGCGCTTTTCCAGCAGGGTCTTTTGTCTCTCCGCTCTGTTCGCTTAGATGGTCGACCGTTCCCCCCCACTCGGTCCTTAGTTGCGATTTAAATTTCTATTAATTTTTTTTTATCGACTCTTTCGTTTCCCCTTAGTGTGCCACCGGAGATCGTTCGTCCAGGTAGCGCTCGCTTGTAGAAAAAGCGCCAGCGTGAGCCCCTCTTCACCTGTTTTGAATTCTCAACCCCGTTTCTCATATTTTGCCGCAATGTTGCATTTCCGAGTTGCTTCTCCGGGTCGTCGCCTGCGGATCCCCCATTTTGATACTTGAGCCTCCGAGTTGCTGATTTCAAAATCTCACAGTGTTCGCGGACCTGTCATTCTTCCACTCTTGGAATGGGATTTTCACTGCGCACCCCCCTAACGGCCTTTGGTTTTGCTATACACGGTTTTTTTTCGAGTTCAGTTTCTTTTTGCTTGCGTTTACCCCCAGCTTCACCCCCATTCCCCACCGTTTCCTTTTGCCCGATATTGGAACCTCCACCCTTGTTAGCCCCATTTCTCATTATGTCCCCCAGCTGTTTCGCCCCCCGCTTCCATCCCCATAATGGAGATAGAGCTTTTCCGACTAGAATAACCAAAACAAAAAACAAACCTCTCTTCCCACAGCACTCGGGCGGTTGGCTTTTTTTTTCGTTGTACCCGTCTCTGCCCCTCCTTTTTGAGATGGAAAAATGACCGACTTTTTTTACTACTTCTCTCTGTAACTGATTCAGTTTTACTCCGTTTAGAAAATTGACGCCCCCTCTATTCGAGTCCCTCCGAAGCCATTTGCGAGTTCGTTAGGCTTCGATGAGGTCTACTTTAATTCTTCTTCCCACTTCGTTCCCGTGAGATCTACCGATTGCATACGAATAAAAATAAGATGCCTCAGTATTTTCGCCGAGGAAACTCGTCCTGCCATCTCATGAAAGTGTTTTTTTCCGCTCTTACTCTTCATTTCGTCCGTGTCCCAACTCTTTTTGGAAACGACTTGCAGAACGGTTAGTGGTCGATCGAATTCTACGACTTTCGGGTATCCCCCTCCCTTGAGACGAGCGTCCCTATTTCCCCATTCCAGATACTTCTCCCCTATTCTCGGCAGTTCCCCCTTTCTGTTCTACACAATCCCTCCTTCCCGTTCTTTTGTCCCTATTGCCCATTCCGTTCTATTTGCGGTGGCTTTTTTATTTTTTTTGCCAAAACAGGTATGGCCTCCCGGATTTTTCTGGACCAACACGCTTGAACCACCTTAGCCTTCTCTTTCCTGCACCCTCCGTTAAAAAAGGCTTGTACTTTCACCGGTTCTGCCTCCTCCCCTCCTCTAATGCACTGCGTCCTATTGTTATCTACCTTCCTTCTGTTGCCCCTCTCACTAGAACCAGAAAACCCCTGCTATTTCATAAGTCCCCTTGTCATGATCGAGCGCCGTGATGACAGCGCATCGCTTTGTCTTCGGTTTCGCGCTTCACCAAAGATCCGTCTGAGCAGAGACCAGCTTAATCTCAATTACCTTCCTTTCGCATTTTATTCGCAGCCCCTCCCGAGAAGTGATGCCTAGCCCCGGTTAATCAGAATAGGACTGATTGTCTCCTTTTAGATATGCGAAAGCCCTCGCATCCCAAATGGCACTGCCCCCCGGAGGTGTAACTCGCCCCCAACAAGTATTCGATGGGTTTTCTCTCACGGAACCGGATTTCCCCCCTTTTTGCAAACCTTCGAGCTTCAAGAGAACTAACTCCCTTTGGATCTTCAATACCCCAAATTGTCCTCTTTATGGCTTCTCCACTCGGGCAAGACCAAAGCAACCCCAACTTTCACCTACGCCCCCGGTATAAGATTTGCCCCCGGTCTCGAACAAGAGATGCTTCACGCTTTCTTAATCGATTGGGATGTTTGCTTGTCTGTGGCCTTGGTCCGCCTTGAGCATCCATTACTTTTTGCTGACGGTTATTGGAAGCTGACCGACCTCCCTGTTTCCAGAAGAGAGGGACCCCTGTTGATCTCTCGCATGTGTTTAAAAATGCGACCGGTCTGCCTGCTCAGGATTTCTAACCTCCGCTTATCAAGGATCTAACCCCCGTCTTTGTGATCTTTTTGAACTCCACAAAATACCTTCCCCAAAACCTTTTTGTTTGTAACAAAAGAGTTTTTGGGACTTTCCTTTGGGCGACACTTTCGGTCCTGTTGGAAGGTCTTGTCGCCTTGACTTCGTCCCTTTGTTTCTGTTTCGCTTGATCCTTCCCGCATCCCTCTTCATCTCTCCCACAGTCTTCTTTTTCCGGCAACTCGAAACAGCGGACCCCGCTCACCCAATTAGTCAACAGACAAGCGAGGCCCGTTTCTCGCATAGCACCCCGAATGCTTCTTTTTTTCACTCTGACAGATAGAAGGAGCTCCCTTCAGACGCTCAATCCCCCTTGATCCGCACGATCCGTTCCTCCATAGCCTGTCCGCCGCCTCTTCTCCTTTTCAGAAACCAGATTAGCTGTTCCTCCTTCCGCCATGGTAGCGCCCCCCTCAAAGCCCGGTCCGGAGGTTTATTAATCACCCATTTTCAAGTCGCGCCCGGACTTCTTAAGACTCGTCACGGCCCTCTCTGAAGATAGGGATCCTCGTCGTCCCTCCCTTAAGGTGATCATTGCGACGAAGCTTTCCATAGTGCTTGCGCTGATCTCCTGTCATGTTTTACGCTTCACTTTTTCTTTCCCCATAACCCCAACCTGCCTCTGCCTTACCTATCCCCCGGTGTCAGGATTTCAGCCCCCCCGGAGTCATGAAGTCTTTTGGGGTACACCCATTCTTTCCTCCTTCCCCCCTCCTTTTTGTCTGAACTCTCTACAGACACAATTCAGTTTGATTTCTATTCTGCATGGTTTGGTACGACTACCCCTGTTTCCTTCTTACCCACTCTTCTTTGTTGTCTTTTTAGCCCCGTGAACACAAACTGCCTTCCCCAAACCCCCCCAAAACGATGCCCAACAGAACTTAATTTCAAGTTTCGGGGACTTAATAGCCCTTCTGTTCCCCCAAACTCGAAGGTAAGCAATAATGTATGTCGATTAGAAGAATTAAACGTTCAGACCGTAGTGTTCAGACGCGATTTCTCCCCTACTTCAGCTTTTCCTCCCCCTTCCGGACTTGTTCTAGACCTTCCCCATGCGTTCCGGAAACGATTTTTTCTTTCCAAAAAGTACTCTTCGTGTGCCTTCTATGCTTCGTTTCCAAATGGGCCCCCCTCCCCCCTTTCACTTCGGTTACAAGAAGGATTCGTAGCGTCCCTCATCTCCCTTTTAATCGATGTAGACTTTTTCCTTTCCTCCCCTTGGGCACAGATCAAACCCCCTGCCGACTATTGATTTCTCTATTTGTTTCCTGAAGCTGTTCCCTCGCCTTCTCTGCGCTTAGAAGGTTCGTCTTTCGGTCAGCCTTTTCAGGCCATGGGTGAATTGCCCCCACGTCCACTCTCGGTGAGTTCCTATTTTCCGGGCTTCTTTTGCGAGCTTCGCGAAAATGCATGTTCCTTTATCGTCCTGCGGTTGTGAGTTTTCGTTCCGAGCTCGAGGGTTTGCCCAGAGGTTTTAGTCTAGGAAGGATTGCGTTTGTAGTCCATCGCCGCTCTGTTGGTACCCCTCCATCACCTTATTCGCTCTCCCGATTTTCCACTGGACCTCACCCGCACAGTATGCACCCTCAAGACCCCGTGGACTTAACCCCCTTGTCTTGTCTTTTCCAGCGTAGGACTTGCTGTTTTTTTTCTGTATTCCTAGAGACACAATTCCTTTCTTTATTCGACGTTTCCCTTGATTCTAGGTGGCATTTTAGAAGGACGGTTCCTCTTCCTCTCGCCGTACACCAGTTTTAATTTAACCCAAGGAGTTGCCCATTTGTTCAGCTTTCCCGCCAGCCTTCTTCATGGCTGTAAAGACTTTTTCAACCTTGCCCCCCAGACCCCACGCAGCACATACTCAAGCACCATCACGAAGGTTTTTATTATCTGGTCCTCTAATCTGCTCCTTTGTCGTCTGCGTGGGCTGATTTTGTAATGGTCAAAACCTGCCGATTGGCCCTCAGACACCCCCATGCCTTCCACGCATCTTTTTACTCCCTACCCTCCTCCTATGCTTCCTGCCTCGCCCTTTACTACAGTAACGTTCCGGATGCGGACGGACGAAAGTTTTTCGATGGAGTACCGCCAAAAACCCGGCTTGGAACCGCAGATTTTATACACCACAGACAGTTTCATCGTCTCTGAGTAATAAATCTTGGGGCAACTTAACAAGCGGTGTGCAAGGACGGATTACACCTCCCTGGGATAGCATTTACAACCATTGATGATCAAACGCAATTCCGAGGACCTGACTCCCATCTTTGTTTCCCATAAGAGCTTCCCACTCTGGACACCTTACCTCCTTTCCTTTACCATAAGCAATGACGGGCACCTATTGAACCCCTTCGACCCCCTCCTTAGGTTCTTCTGAGTTTTCCAACTCCCAGAATGAGTCATCCCGTGACGTCATTGGATTTTTTACTCGCCAGACCCCTAAACCCTTTCCTCGCATCTCTTCCCGAATTTTGTCCCCTTTCTGCGAGTTTTCCACGCCAAGACTTCCTTCTTGTCCGACATGGCCAGCTCGTCCCCCTCCCTATTCATATCTAATTTTTTTTTCGTTGAGAACGTCACCTCTTCTTGTTAAGAAGTTTGCTGACTCCTTCAATATTTGGACTGGCTCTTGCGCCGCCGCAGGCACTCCATCGGTATTTGCCTATGCCCCTTCCCTCAAAACGACATCGGCGAACGCAGCTGAACCCCTTTTGCTTATTGGTTTTTAATGTTAGCTGAATCACCGTTGGACCTCTCTTCAGGTCGAGCCTCTCTTGCCACAATATCCGTTCCCCCCGGCCGCCTGCCTTGCGCCCTGACACGAATTCCGTTCTGCGTTCTTTTTAAGCCAGAATTTTTCTTTCACGCGCTTTTTCCCCCCCAGCCAACTCTTGTTGCTTCGGACCCTTTTACCTAGTTCTATTCACCTGCCCATATCCCCTTGAGACTGTCCAGCTTCGTCCTTTTTCTTCTCAACCCTGCCGGTTTTTCTTATTGCACACTGTTCGCCCCTGCTACGCAGTTCTGCGGGCGTAGCTCCAGTCCGTCTCACGGCCTCCCTTGATTCCTGCCCCAGCCCCTCCCTCTCCCCCGATTGGGAATCGAGTTAGCTTTTTTCCACGTTACCTGGCCCCCGCGGGTCCCTTTTTGCAACAGCGAAGTCCGTTTTTAAGTAATTTTAAAGATTCGGGGATTTTTTCCCAGATAAGGTTGTGTTTAGACAGGCCTCTCAGTGCTTTTAGATAGACTTGACCAACCGAAAAAGACCCTTCATAGGTCCGGGTGAGACCCCTTGCGTGTCGGAGAGGGCGTTCTCTTCCATGGGACGACCTCCCACTCCGTCAGTGAACCTTTAAGAGATTGGCGTCACCACCAGCGTGAGACTGTTTTTCGTCCCCCCTGGACAATAATTTGCTTTGCATGATAGAAATTTCATTTCATCCCTATAATGGGGGTTTTCCATTTTGTCCCATCTCCGTGTTCCCGGTGGTAACTAGTGTCTTTCTTTTTTTGCACCTCCCACGCCCGGACCCCTTTTCCGACACCCCACCCCGAAGTGCCGAAAAAGCTCCTTGGACTCGTTTTGTCCCTGTGATGCGCCCACCCGCACGAGGTGATTACCCTGAGCGTCGCGCAACCTTTAGGAGGGTTTTTGAAAGATTTTTTTTTACACCAGGGTTCTGTTCTCAGCTTTTTTTGTTTCACTCTTATCAAACACTGTGATCTGTCTTACGCCCATTCCCTCCACCTGTCAATGTTCCTTTTAATGCGTTGATCAAGTGTTTTAATTTCCAAGGCACGCGTTCCCGATTTTACTCTTGAGATTTCTGAAACCCGCAGAATTAGGCATTTTCCTTGTCCTCCGCCGTGAATACACGGGTCACCTTTTTTGACGGCCCCCTCCCTCGTTCGATCTAATATAATCCTTTTTCCTACAAACTCCTTTTCACCACTCCCCCGATTGTTTCCTTTTAACATCTCCCTCCCTACTTCCCAGATCCACTTGCTTTCCCTCTCTCCCACAAGGCCCCTAATGTTCCCCCCCCCCCCCCCCCCCCCCAGTTGACTTGAAATATTCGCTTTTTCTCGTTTTTTGAGCCTATTTAGAAAAGATCGTGTATTTATGCAGTCTTTTTTACGGACGTTTGAGTGGCTACTTCAGCATGATGCATTCCCCGATGCTCCCTCGTTTCGCCGTCTTTTTTTTTTACTTTTCCCCTCCGACTCTCGATCTCTTTTCGCTTCACTTTCTCCTTAAAACCCATTTTCCCCACCTTGAGATGGATCCACTCGGTCGCTGATTGTGTTTTGGATCTCTCCGTTGTTAACCGCATCGAATTCTCTCTCCTCGTTTCGTTTTCCTCTCAGTTATCGTCTTGATAAAGTGCTGGTGAATTCGCAGCAGGCCTCTCTTTTTCTCTCCTTACGTTTTTTTGAAGATTCCTTCTTTTCCAGAAAAGAGATGTACGCTTCTCTTATTTTCTGAGTAACGTCTAGGACAGTACTTCAGTCTGTGGCCTCGTTCTATCAGAACGCCCCTCCGACCAGTCCCGACTGCTCCAGTCGCAAGATGTTTTCGATGGGTTTTCATCATTGTATTTTAATTCAGTGAGTTGCATTCTCCTTACGGAATCCGTAATTGCTTCCTCATGCTGATCGACACTTTTGTGCTCTTCCCGTCCTGCAGAACCGCCACTGCGCTTTTCGGAGTGCGAGTTCAACAGGATTTGAGCCCCCTCTAGGGGTTACAGTCCAACATATTGGAATTGTTTCGAGAGTGCTTTGCTTTTGATTCCGGATACCCGCGCTGACGGATTCTCTGGTATCTAAACAACTCCCTGCTTTGTTTCTTTTATGCTCCACCTTTTTATTTATGTGAGATCTTCTATTTTTACCGAAGCCACAAGTATCGCTCTTCAAGGATTGCTTTTCCACTCGGTAATAAAAGCTCCTCGTCTTCCCTAGTAAAGACTCCTGCACAACCCTGTCCTGACTCCTGAACGAGTTTGTTTGGGGCTTTCAGACCGGGATCCTAATGTGTTTCCGTGATTTTGTGCGCATGGTCAAACCCCTCGCCTCGTTCTTCTAGTCCAAACCTCTTGGTCCGTTTTCTTGGTTCTGGCCTCACCCATTGCCCCTTACCTTCAAGTCGTTTATGGGCGATCAGGCTTTTTTTTTAGAGAAGTGGTAGTTTTCTTTTCCCACTATTCCCCCTTTCCCATTTTTTTCTTTTCCCCTTCCAAACCTTCTTCTCTGCCTGATTCAATATGCGCATTTTCAGCGTTGTCCCTTCCCAAGTCCCATGAAGGGATGTTGATTTTTTCGAGGTGTATCAAAGTCTCAAGTCACCTCCCCTCCCCTCCTTCGTCTTTTCCTTTTCCTTTATGTCCAGTTCCGGCTCCCCCAAGTGTGAAACCCCTTCCTTCATTCTTAATCTCCTTGAGGTTGTAATGGAATCTTCTCTCTCTGGCACTCTTTTTCACCCCGGAAAACCTTTATTTCCTCTCGCTTTTGCTTCTTTTTGGCGGCATATGCTTCTGCCTGGTCCCCTTACGACTTTATCTACGAAGGCGAAGTGTCTCCTTTTTCTCACGCTGCCTTTTTTACCTCGCTCCAGGGTGTTCGCCAGTCTTGACGACTCAGGCTTGGCTCATTGAGTCTGCAGGTTTTTTTCAGGTCTTACTCTTCCTTTCTGAATCAAAAGAGGGTTTGGATTCCCCACGTCACGGTTCTAGTTGGCGCTTTAAGAGTTCTTCTTTGGTCATTTATTATTTTGTTTTCGCTGTTGCCTCCTATGCTTCCCTTCAGCGCTCCCTCCCCTCCGATGCGCCGTCGTGTATAAAAAAGGAAACCGTGTTTTTTTCATTAATTACCCCCCCCCAAAAAACTTGCTATTTTTCCCCGGATTGGCCTTCCATTCCCCCCAACGGGATAAATTGTGCAGCTTTTTCCCTCAAAAAGGCCCTTCCCTATTGATAAGGCGACCCCGTCAATTTTGAATTGATCCCTCACCCCGCTATGATGTGCGCACTAAAGTACTCGGCCGACTCTTCTACTCTTCAGGATGGAGTCCTCTAATCCCAGACCACCTAATACCTTTCGTCCCTGCGAGAGAGCTTGGATGCTCGGGTATGGGGATTTCACGGTATTTACCCCCCCTTGACTGCCTGTTCCAGGAGCCTAGTTGAACTGCTTCCCATCACTGTATTCGCCCGGTATTTATAGACCCCCAGAGCCTCCGCTACTTCTTCTTCGACGGAGAAGACTCTTTTGCTTTCCTTCTATCTTCTCACTGTTCTTTTCCACCAACCCTCGCCGCCCCCCCATGGACCCCTTCCCGTGGCGTCCTACCAACCCCTGGTTTTTCTTCTCTTACCAAGTTTTCGCACGATATTTGAGGCCATTTCACCACATTCGTTGTTATTTGAAGGTTTTCTTTCAACTTGTGGTTGCACCATGACCCCCGCAACCCCCTCCAATCTTTTTCCGTTGCGATGGGACCCCATCTCCTTCATTTAATTTAGTGGCGTAATGAGTAGGTTCTTTTTTTTGGGCCTGTGGCACTTGCCCCGTATTTCTTCCGCCTGCTTCGGGAACTGAACTCCGCACCCCAGTTTGCCTTCGTTTTTTAATAACATCCCTTGTGGTCATTTTCTTTTTTCGACTTTTACCCTTTCGACTTTTTTTTCTTAACCTTTACAAGCGTTCTCCTTCCTTCCGACAACAAAGAAGAATTGGGCTTTCTTTAATTGACCACCCTCCTCTTTACCCGATTCTAATACTTTGGTCGGTCTTATTTTTGTGTGGTTGTTTGTCCGTCTTTCACGTGCTGCTGGGTCGCTTGCCCTCAAGATTTTTGCTACCCCTCTCCAAAGCTTGAGGAGCCACAAGTTCTCCAAGTTTTTTTTTTTAACCCAGTTTAACTAAATTACGTTTTGAACCCTCCCCCCTTCCTGTCTGCATCTATTTATGCCTTTTATCGTCCCCCTATCCGGGCCCGCTTGACAGCTATAGCAAATAAGCCTTTTTCAGAGCGCCCCGAGGTGATCTCCTCGATGCTCCAGCATCTAATTTCTCGCGAATTCCTCTATGGCTGAGACCAGGGCGGTTTTTCCCGGTTTGATTGCCTCCCCATATTTTTGCGACGTCCAACTCGTCAGAGATTCCGTTTCTCTAGATGTCTCATGCTGGACGTAGTCTTGCGAAAGGTTGCCCCATTGCCAAGCTAAGGGATGTCCTTTGTCTCTCTTCAGGCGTACCCACTTTTCACGCCCCCTAATTTTCCCTTTTTGAAAACCCCCCTGAAGAGCTTTTACCCTGACTTTACATTTTCGGGGGTATTACTATTTCCGTTCTTTTCCGGCTGGCTTTTGTTAAGAGACAACATCCGTTTTTCGTTCTTACCGACATGCTCCCTATGAAGGAATTGACGGCTTTTCCTGATGTGTCTTTTTTGAACGATTCTTTTGTCTATTCTTAGTTCCTCCCCTTTGTTTTTGTTTGAGTTTTGATAGCCCCCAAAAGATCTTACCCCAGACAGCCTATCTTTTTACTCCTTCCCAGTCCCATACTTCAGGCGGTTTTCCTTTTGATCCCCACGCGGAACAGTTGGGGTAATCTCTCACCTCCCCGCCGCTAGTGGACTGTCCTTTTTTAAGACAGATCATTCCGGAACGCACATTCTGAAATCTGCGGGCCCTTGTTAGAAGTCAATGGTAGGTTTTAAAAAGCCTTTTTAAACTCGCGCGGCTCTCAGTCTTTTTGTACCCCTTCATCCCCCGGACGAATTTCGACGACCTTCTTTTTTTTTGAACGGAAGCCCGATTTTTTAAATATCGCCCGTTTTACTTAGAGATGCAGCCATTTAAGGGGGGAAGCTGGTTGCGGTGTCTGATCCCCCATTTTCCGAACCTTCTTTAGGAGATAAGAAATTGTTTCATTCCAGCGCGAGAATTACTGTGACCCGGGCCTGGCCCCTTCGGCGGTTTTATCCTAACTTGCTAGTGGACCCCCCCCCTAGAAGTTGTGGGCTGATAAGTGTCAGTCGGTTTCGGCCACGGTCATAGCGATGCAACTTTGAGGAATAGTACTCGCTTTTTTCTCGGGAATGAGCGGATTTGTTTTTGGTTTTATGCTGCCGATCCCGATTTGGGAAGATCCTTGCGTTGTGCGTATTCACTTCTCAATTTCCGTCTAAAAGGTCCTCACCGTTTTGAGAACGGCCCAGGATAACGACTGCAGCCAAGGAGTATGTTGATGTACCCCCCCTTTTTTCAGGGAATGTTTTGATTTTTTTCTTTTTTTTTGTCGTCGCCCCCGGTTTTATTTCTTGTTTTTCCCTTGCTTTCCCCTTTGGGAATCATTAAGCATTACGATTTTACTCGCCATTGAACTTCCGCTAACGTTATTACCCCGGGGGCACTTTCTTCTGTCAGTCTTCCTCCCTTCCAGGAGTTGAAGGCTCGAGACCTGAAAGGCCGCACCCTGCCACATACCGTCTTTGCCTCTCTTAGACTTAATGCTCTGGGTCCGCTCGCCCCCGGGAGACTTTGGGTTGAGTTTTTTTTGATTTTGAGGTGGCCTTTCTGCCATTCCCCCCCTCCCGCCCGTTCTAATGGTGCTGGCCCCATATCGTTTCGCCCTATTTGAAACTTCCGGTTTCAAGCGAACTCCAGCGGTTTTTTTTTTTCTTTTCGTCCCGCAATAAGTCCCCATGTTTTTTTTTCTGCTTTCGTTGGATATCTGCCTCGAATCATCACCCAAGGGTTTCTTAATTCCGTCCAGACAGCCGGAGACATCGATGTCGATCACTCCCCCTTTATAGCCAGTACTTGATCCGGTCTACGTTTTCTGGCTGGAAAGCAGTCGGTTGTTTGGAGTTTCGACCAAGAAAATCAGTCCATTTTTCCAGGTCTCTCCTCACCCTTGACCGCCTGACGCCAATAATGAGATCTGACCTTTTCCCCCTTGGGCCACGTGTGGACGCCCAGCAGTACTCCGCCGTCTTTTTATTTCATCGGGCCCAGTCTTAATGCGAGTGTATACCTCCTCCAGGGTTTTCCAGTTTTCCCTTCTTTCAGGGCTCCTGAGACACAAGATCTCGAGATTACTGGATTTAGCACTCCCTTTTTTTCAGTTTTGAATGTTGCGATGCAAGGCCCATCCTCCAAACCGCCTACGTTTTAGATTGACCCCTGTCGGTCTTCCTTTTATAGCATCATGTCGGACTGATCGGTAGCGTTTTTGAAAGTGAGAGAGGCCCCTCTTGACGGCCCCGACGTCATTCCGGGACAATTCCCCCATCCCTTCCTATACGTTCTTTCTAGCCACTCATCAAGTGCAAGCTCTTCCTCCCCCCCTTTGTGATTACGGAGGCCAGTCTTCTTTTCCAAGGAAACCCAAGGTTGACGCTTTTTCCGCTTCTGCCTTGTTGCGAAACAGCCCCCGCTCGCTTCTGAGCAATCTTTGCGGCATTCGTCTGTTTTCTTTCTGGAGATGCTTTCTATATCCTTTGCTCCCGGCAGCGCCGTACATTCTCCACCTCCGAGCAGCCGATTTTCAATCGAGTTTTCCGTTTTGAACGGCGCACTCCTTGGCAGATTCCCGGCCATGTGAACGTTTCCCCCCGGATGACCCCAAGAAATTCGGTCATTGGTACAAGTCCTGTAGTTTCGCTTTGCGACGGGCCCCACCCCCCCAGACCCGCAGACGGCGGGTTAGGAGTTTTTTTTCGCTCTCCGCCCATAGCGAGAGTCCGATCCTACGTCCCAGTCAATCGTTCTCTGACCCCTTGACACGCCTGACATCTCCCGCTAGACTTCGAAGACTGGTGGGGCTTTCCAATCTTCCCAGATGTTACCGTGTTGGCGTGTTTCGAGCCAAGCCACGAAAACTTTCTTGAACCCCAAAAAGAGGGTCCCCCCTTTTTATTACTTAATTGAGTGGAATGTTTTTGATTCGACCCATCCCACCTTCCCTTTAGGGAGGTTTCTTCTATTATAAGAGTAATTGCTCCGAGGAGTTTTTACCAATATGAGAAACCTTTCCATGAATAGCACCAACCCCCCATGTGATCAGAGTGTCCTCCCGCAAGTGACGGCATTTCCAGTCCGGAGTCCTTTGTCTTTGGAGCCAGGTAAGCGGTGATCGTTTTCTTCCCACCAGACGTCTGAATACCTCTGCTGCGCTCCTGTTTCAACTATTGGCCCTAAACTAGCTAGATATGAATATAGACCCCCTTTTTTCCCAAATAACTTCACATTCTTTATGTTTTATTCCCAATGACGGAATCCGGCCCCGACTTCCCCTTCCCTGCGGTCACTCGCGCACAAGGCAATTCATTTTTTTCCATTGAATCCTCCTAGGACTTGAGCCGTTCTCCTGCCTCGCAAAGCAAGTGCGGTTCTGTTTTGCAGATGTCTGGAATTGTCTTTCTGATACCGTGTGTGTCCATCGAGTTTAGTACGATCTTTGTTTCTTTGACCCTACCGCTTGACGTTCTCTTGTCCCTGCTTCCAACCCCCATCTAACCCTCTTTTGCGCCTGGATTTTTTCTTATGGTTCTTTAGTGCCCGGATCCCCCTTCCCCCCCTACGTCCCAGGCTCTCCTCTCGTTGATTACTCCCTCTCCCGGATCTCCTTTACAAGCCTCTTTTCATTTTGCGC
>Ga0179593_1393029_pt1 | contig 13184 bp, 15 predicted proteins | sample CZODoug2_1_08_16_FD_185931 | JGI IMG/M metagenome (GOLD analysis project Ga0179593, IMG submission 185931) | Vadose zone soil fungal communities from Angelo Coast Range Reserve, California, USA - CZODoug2_1_08_16fungal (PacBio error correction) | ecosystem: Environmental > Terrestrial > Soil >... | reverse complement strand
TGAGGGGATTTGTTCTTTTTTGTTTTTTTTTTCCGTTCCCTCCCCTGTTTTCCCTTTTTCCTCCCCCTATCGTGCTTGCCGGGCGTGTGCTCCACCTTTTTTTCCCGAATAGTTTGGTCCGTTGTCCTTCCTCTTTTTCCCGCCACCCATTGAAAACTAAGGCCCTTGCAAACGTTTGTTTTTGTTCGTCCCCCGTCACCCCTAGTTCCCCCCCTCCTCCCGCGACTTTTCCGGCGGATTTCTTGGCACCCTGACTCACTCGCCCACAAGCGTCTTCTTTTTTTCGACCTGCCATTTCTTCCGATGAGACTATTTTTTTCCTTCCCTTTTTTTCTTTTCGTGGTCTATGTGCCTGTTGCCTATCCCTCCTTTCAACTGTCACATTGGTCCCTTTCCCCGTTTTGTCCGAGACTGATACTGACACAAGAAGAATCTGACTCTTGCTTTTTGCATTTCCTCTGACCGTCCTCGGTGCTTGCCGGGCCAGTCCTTTCTATTTTTATTCTGTAGGGGGAGTCTTCTTTCCCCTGCTACGTCTCCGCCCGTATGAGAATTAGTATGGATGCATTTCCTTTACGACGTTTTGCTTTTCTTTTCCCATTTCCAAACCTAGTTGCCTGATCAAACTTTTTGACTCCTTTCTGGTCCCCCCCGCATGTATGTCTTATCCTCCACTGATGATCTCTCTTTTTTTCAATTTATTTTTTGCGAAGATCCTTAGCGCCTTGCCGGGGGCTTTTTTGACTTTTTCCCCTCCCCCCACCCCAAAACCGGAGTACCGCTCCACCCCTGTTTACTTTTCCTTTTGCGTTATTACTTTCCTTTTGGAGAGCTTTATCTTACTTACGAACTAATTGTGGTCCCTTTTTTTTCTGGCCCTTCTTCTTTCAGGGGGTACCGGTGTCCCGTGGTCTTTGCTGGCGGTTAACTTTCTCGTAGTTTTTTGGTCACCCTTAGGAAGGGTCTTCTCCCCTATCCGCTGGCCTTCTTTGCTTCCTGAAGTTTTTTATCTGCCGATCTCCGACCGTTTTTTTACCTGTCAGCTGAAGACCTTCCTTCCTTTTCTTTTTTCTGTGAGGCTCCGCGGCATTTTCTCCCTCCTTTCCCTTTTAGTTCGTTGGTCTTCGCTTTTCCCCTTTTTCGTAAAGTGTCTCCTGGTTTTCGTCTTCACTTCCCGTTCATATTTCCGTTGCTCCGACCTTGCAACCCTGCTGGCTTGTTTTTATCGGACTCAGTCCTCCTGTGACCCTTTTGCTTAAAAAACTCACCCCCCATTCCACGTGTTTCTTGCTTTCCTTCTTTTGTTTGAATACCCCCTTGCGTGTTTTTTTGGGAGAACGCCAATTGTTCTCTTACTTTTTTTTGTTTCACAACCCTCCACGCGTTGCTGTCTTAAGTTCCATAGGAAATTTTCCCTTCCCCCCGGTCTAGTCCGGAGAACAGTTCTTGTTGCGTTGTTTTCTTTTCTGTTCATTCTTGTTTGCCTTCTTTACACCCCCCCTTTCTTTCTTGGCACCCCGTTTCCTCCAACCCTGTTCCCTTTTTTGACCCGGTGGCAGTTTTTTTCCCTTTTTTTTTTTTGGACTTCTGTCTGATAGCAATAGAACTTGTTCCCCCTGTTCCCTTTGGTGCTTTTTTTTCCCCCCTTTGACGAATACGTTTAGATTGACCTTCTCCCCCCAGTTCAAAGTTTGTCGTTTTGAGATCCAGACAGTTGTGACCCCGATCTTTTCAAAAGTATCCCTTGACGGGCGCCCCGTTTTCTTTCTTTTTCTTTGTTAGCACCCGGTGAGTTTTTTTTTTCCTTTGGGTTTCCTGAACCCCCCACGATCGCCCCCCCGTGGCACCTCCGGTTGTTCTTTGAGCCTGGCGTTTTTTTTTTTTCATCCTCCTTTTGGTTTTTACCTGGGGTTGCTAACCCCCAGTCTTCCAGTTCTTCTCCAGTTCCTTTAGTTTCATTTTTGACCACTTTTCTCTTCCCTTTCTTCGTCCTGACCCTCACATAGAGCCTCAGCTTAAAAGGGGAGACGTCGTTTTCTTGTACGTTCCTTAGTGCCCTATTTGTCTCCTCTTTTTTTTTAAAGCCCTTGAATGTGAAGAGGCGGAGTTGTTTTTTTTTCCAATCACTAGACCCTTAGAATACCCGGACGGTGACGGGGTTTTCTACCAGTTTGTCCCCAATTTAACTCCATTCCGAGTTTAGTGTCTTCTGGTGTGCTTGCCCCTTTTTTTTTATCTTTCTCTTCTCTTCCTCCCCCTCCATCCCTTTGTTTTTGTCTCCTCCTATCTTTCCTTCTTCTTTACGCCCACGCGCTCGTCTTTTTTTTTCCTTCAGCTTGGTTTGCCGTCCCCAAACTTCCTTTTTTTTATGGGACCCCGTGATCGCTTAACCCCCGTGTCTTTCGGAAAACGGTCCCTTTACCTTCCCAAGGAACACGGTTTTTTGTTTTGTCCGCCGTTTTTACAACACCGTTTTTCCACCAGACTCTATAATTGATCTCTCCCTTCCTTTGGCGGCGGGCTGACTCCCCTTTATTTGATGTCGTACATCTTTCACCCTTGACACCCCACCCCTCCACCCCCCCCCACACCCCCCCCCCAGCCCCCGGACTTTTATTTCATCACTTTGGTTCTTTTGTGGCTTGTTTCAGTCCACCCACCCCTCTCCCTTCTTGGCCCCCCTCTTGTCCCAAGCCCTCTTCTTTTTCACCTAAGGGATTGGACCGTTCCCCGTACGTTCAGCTGCATGTTACTTGATGGCAAGAGTCCTTTTTGTTCCTTTCTTTTTTCTTTCCACTGTTTTTCCTTCTTTGATGTGAGGGCTCCAAACCGTGCCTCCAGGTTACTTCAGCCTTCAGTCGTTTTGCCCCAGCATAGGTCTTCTTTCCCCCAGGTCGTACCCCATGGCTTTCCGGCCCCGACCCCCCCCGTCCTTTTTTTTCTCTTATGTGCGGTTGCATTTCTCCCCCTCGTCAGCTCCAACGTTTTTTTCACCTGTTCGAGGAGTCCCTTACTTTCCGCCTCGGAAATTCCCTGGGCACCTTTTTTTTCGCTCCCCCTCACGCGGTTTCCCCCTGCATCGTGTGGGCCCCCCCCCTTTCCCTCCTTTTGGCCTTCCGCGTCTTTCCCAATCTCCCCCTCTTAACCCCTTGCTATTGAACCCTCTTGACTGCCTGTTCGGGTCGGAGGGTTTCCTTTTTTCCTTTTTTTTTTGGCCCCTTTGGCGGCTCGTTTCTCCCCGCTGGACCCACCGGCCCCACCTCCCTGCCCTTACCTCACCGTGCTGCCCCGTCTGCTGATTCTTCCCTTTCCTCTTTGACTTGGGTTTTTTCCCCTTTATTTTTGGGTCGATTTTCTCGTTCTCTTACTCTGCAGCGAAAATGCTCTGGTGTTCTTTTGGCGTGGGACTTTTTGTGCAGGTAGCGCTTTTTGAAAACCCCCCTTTTCCACTCCCGGACCTCACAATTTCCCTTTGGCGAACGCGGTCTTTTTCACAGCAGTTGCGGAACTTTCTCCCTTTGTCAAGAACTTTTAACCAGTGTCTGTTAGTTGTTGTTAGGAACGTTCCGTCCTCCCCCCCTTTCGTCCAGCGTGCCTCCGTCCCAAGGTCCTCAAAAAGACCTCAATAGGGTCCCTGTTTTTTCTTTCACCTGACCTTCCTCAAGTCTTCACCGTCCTTTTCCTAGTAACACGGAGCCCCCCCAAACGGGTTTTCTAGGAAAGGGCATCGACCCCTTTTCCACCACCTTTGTTATTTCCCTTTTCCCTTTCTCACCGACAGACCGTAACATATCAGACCTTTGAACGTGTCTTTTTCTTGAGTTTCGGTTCTTCTCCTCCCCCTGGCCCTTTTTTTCCTAGCCTTCCTGAACTCCCCAGACGATTAGTCCTCGGTCCCCCCCCCTTCCCCCCCCCCCCGGCCAGGCACCCCTAATCCGCCCTTTCCTTTCTTCCTCAAGAGTGCGTTTCCTCCAAATAAACGGTGATACTATTTTTTTTCCAACTCTTTTTTTTTTCCCCCTTTTTTAGCCACGGACTTTTTTTCCTGTCCCCTCTAGTGCCCTTGAGCATTCAGCAGACTGTCTCCTCCCTACGTCTCCGGGTGGTGCCCCAGCTTCTTTTGGTCCCGCTCCCTGATTTTTGAGTTTTCGATGTTAGTCCCTCCCCCTCGGTCAGACCTTTTCCGAGGGTGGCTGTAGGAAGTTCTCTTTTTTGGCGCCAGAACGGGCCTTCTGCCCCCACATCCTCAGACTCTGAGCATCCCTCCCCTTCGTTAACAGATGGGTTGTCGTACGCCTTTCGCTTTTCCTCTTCCCCTCTTATGGTTTACTTCTTTTTTTCTTTGATCCTTTGGACAAGAAGAGATGAGGTTCCGATCCGTATATAGGATTTCTTTCTGTACCCTTTTGACCCCCCACACCCCTTTTTTTCAAGATGACGGGCTATGTTTACCTCTTCCTTTTCTTGATGTATTTGGGCCTTTCGTTCCCTCCTTTAGGAAAACCCTTCTCTCCTTCTACTGAAAGGTGTCCTACGCCCTCCTCCTTTTCTCGATTTTCTTTTTTTCCGAGTTTCTTCTGGCTGCCGCCACCCCGCTCAAGTTTAAAGACCCTCCTTAGTGTGATTTTTTTTCTCCGACTTCTTGGTTCTTTTGCTAGGTAGGACTTCCCGACGTTTTTTTTCCCTTTGTTTCTGCGTTGGGCGGGCAGCTCGCCGTCCCCTCCCCTTTCTTTTTCCGGGGACTGCTGTGAAGCACGGTGGTTTTTTTGTTTTTTGGGTTTTTTTCTGGTCCGAGGCTGTTCCCTCTGGAGCTTTTTCCTTCTTCGGCGACGTTCGACCCCCGGTTTTTTGGTTTCTTTTTCCCTTTTGGGTTCTTGGGTGCGTTCCCGGACAGTTTTCAATCGATCGAGGCAGCTTTTTAACCTTCTTTTTTTCCCAATCGTCTTTTCACTGAACCCGTCGACGTCTTGCCTCTTGATGTTCTCGGGTCTCCTTGCCACCTCTTTCAGGACGGTGCTTTCTACGATAGCGTCAGGTTTTCCCTTTTTTTCCGTCCTTATTCCCTTCTTGCTCAGTGGAGCGGTCCCGCCTCAAACCTTTAAATTCCTTTCCCCCCCTTCTGTGTAGAATCTCTGAAAGAAAGCCGGCTTTGCTCCTCGATTCCCCCCCTTTGGTTTGGGTTCTTTTAGGGGCGCGGGGTCTAGTTTTTTTCCCTTATGGCCCTTCATCTCGCAATGGATCTTAAGTGGTTCCCCAAATGAGTGGATACATTTTGGACCTTTTCCTGCTTTCTGCTTGTCCCTCCCTCTTCCCCTCACCAACTGATGATCGACCTGAGGGTCCTGGCCGGTTTTGGACCCTTGGCCGCCGTTGCCCCCTTCTTGGGCAGTCTATTCTACATCCCCCGAGTATCACTCGCTTCCCTTCCCCGACACGTGCTCGTTCTTTTGGTATTTTCTTGCTTCCATCTTTTTTATTTACCCCTTCCCCTTTGTGTTCCAAGGCCGTTAACTAATCTGGCCGATGCATGGTCCCCCCCCTCCCTTCTGGTTTTTCCTTTTTTTGCGGGGCGCCCTTCTTTTTATTTCCCCTTTCACGTTCACTGCCGGCTGATTCCCTTGGGGTACATTCGATGGCGGTTCCCTGATCTGTTCGTTCCGTGTACTGCGCCGGTGGTTGTTGACCGGTGGTCCTAACTCCCTTTGGTGTGTGAACGTGCCTCCCCCCTGACGTTTTTGATGTTTTTTTATCTTCTTTCGCCCGTCTTTTCCCTTTTTGAAGTTTGGCTGTACTGTTCGTCACTGGTTTTTTCTTTGGGTTTTTTTTCGTCGCCCCCTTTTCTGGAAATATTACTCGCCCTCCCTTACCCTTTTGAGTTTTTCTGGTCCCTCGTCTTATTTTTGCAGCACCCCCCCTCCCTCAACGAACACTTCCCCCCCCTTCTTGACAAACACCCCCCCCACTATGTTTTTGACCCTTTTGTTTTCTTCCTTCTCCTCTTGGTTCCACGGTTGGCTGTTCTTCTTCAATGTTGGTCTCTGACAGGACCCCCAATGGGAGGAGCTAATTGTTTCCCCCTCTACATTGACATCCCCTTCCCGCCTTTTTTTCTACCCGATCGCGAATGCGGTTTTTATGGTGTAGCTTCTCCTTTTCCCAGAGGTTTGGTCATTGGTCCCCCAAGTTCCTTCCCATTTGAAAATAGTTTATCCCCCGTTGATGCTTCCCCAGGTTTTCCTCCCAGTTTCCCTCAGGGACTGCCCCTTAGGCCCGTGGTGCTTCTCTTGTTGTGTCGTAGGTGCGGCATCCCCGGTGTCGTTACCCCTCACCTTTCTTGGGTCTTTGGTTTGACGTAAGGTTTTCCTCTTGGTTGGCCTTGAAAATTTTTCTCGCGGGCCCAAAGAAGTTCGAGTTCCGCCGTTCGTTCTTTTCTTTTTGCCCTCCATCCTCTTCGAAGGACACCAGATCCCCGCCTGTCCCTGGCGTCCACTAAGTCCCTTTGTGAGCCGTTCGGCGGTTCCGTTTCTTCCCTTCCCCTTCTTCAAACTTTTCGTTCTCTAGTGGTTGTGTGCTTGACCTCCCCTCTGCACTGAGTGTTCCTCCTCACACCCCTGCTTTTCTTTCCGTACTTTGAAAGCTCCGTATGTGCGACTACCGTGGGATTTTTCCCCCCCTTCCTTTTTCGTTTCCGGTGGTCAGTTCCCCTAGGCGTTTCCTGGGAAAACGGCCCGCTTCCTTGTTTTTTTTTAGGCCCCCAGAGTCGGCAAGTTTTTTTTTTTTTTGACCCCTGTCTTCCCATTAACGTCGAAGAGAATGGTTTTGCCCCAACCACCCCACATATTTGGTCACCACCTTATTCGGGTCTTTGCTCTGCGGCCTCCTTGCCTTTCCTATTCCTTTCCTCCTTTGTGGTTTCTCGTGATATGCCGGTTCTTCTTTCTCCCTGATGGCACGCCCCCGGGTTCTCTTCGTGTTTTTTTCGTTTGTGGTTTGTCACCCCCGGCTTCCACCCAAGTTTTCGGTCCTTGTCTTTCTAGTTTTCCGAGTGCTTCCCACAACCGGTTTTTTGATAGCGTGCGGCCCCCCATGCACTCGTGGGCTTTTTTCTAAGTCCCCCAAATTACCCGCGGAGTTGCTGGGTTCACCCTTTCTTTTTTTTTACCAATCAAATTCTTTTTCTTTAACTAGGATTCCTTTTGTGTCCGGAGTTGGTCATTTCGGAGTGGGTGACTCCTTCTTGAGTTTTTTTTACTTTTTTTTTTTTTCCAGAAAACTTAAATAATATATTCTTTTCGTTTTCATCCACCCCCCAACAGTCAGAGTACCCCCCTTTTTTTTGTTTTGTTCCCGATTTTTTTCCCCCCCAGCCGCGGCTCCTTACAGAATTTGTGTGTGAGGGCATTTCTGGCCTTTTTTATCCTTTTGGGTGTAAGGCGGCCTTGTGGGTGTGGCTTTTCTGGCCTGTAAAAAGTCTCCGGTCTCCGTGGACCTGATTCGTTGGCCCACCACCCCTTCTGACCTTTGGTACACACCCTCCTGCGTCAGATCGACACCGTCCCCTTTCCTCATAACAAGTATCCTTCGTTGGCGCCTCTGATTCCCCCCGAGACAGCTCTAGCACGTTCGAACCTGTCGGCTCTGACACCTTCTTTTTTCCCTCCTTTTAACGTCCGCACCCCTTTTATAGCACACTCCCCCTTTTGACGTGGTTTTTGCGGTAAACTTTGCACGACCTTCTTGTTGGCCCCCTTCCTTCAACGATTTCAGACCGCCACCACCCTTTTCCTTTCTCCTGCACTGATGATTTTACTTCTCTCATGTGACTTGCCCCCGGTCCTTGGGAGTTTTTTTTCCTTCACACCGATAGCCCACAATTCTGCTGCTCCCTCATTCTTTGTCCCTGAACCTGTGTCGGGACCCCCCGTCGTCTCCCCTCCAGAGTGTCTGTTTTTAAGGTGGGTTTTTGAAGCCCTGTTCGTATTTTCGTCTTGGTCTGGGGTTTTATGCTCGTTGAGCCATGATCTTGCCCCTTACTCTGCCTTTTGGTGTTCACACAAATTTTTGGCCGGTAGTTGAGCAAACGCCTCCGGGTGAACCCACAGGGGGGATGGGGCTTACATGATTTTGCGGTTTGCGTTGTATTGAGGCCTCCGTCCTTCAATTGGGCAGACCCTCACCCAGTTATTGTGCTCTTCGTTTCCTTTCGTGTTTTCATGTTCTTTTCCCACACGGCCTCAGTCCTTCATCACCTCTTGAAGAAATTTGAGCTTGGGTCCTTGGAGGTCCGAGCACGGGTCTCCGTGCAGTGGTTCCCCTCTTCCAGAACTTTAGCCCCCCTTCCCGCCGCACTCGGACTTTTTCCCAGGGAGGGTCATGCGTTTTGGACCCCGGTGTTGTTTTCCCCCGACGTTAGAATCAGGTCCGCCAAGTGTCAGTGAACTATCCTTCCGGGAAGTGGTCGCCTGAGTCCCTAGTTTGGATGTTTTAGTGGCTTCCAACTCCCCCGCAACCGAAGTTTTCTTTGGCCCCCTTTCCCCCAAACGGCCGCCTTTTACCTTTCAACTGTCGGGCAGCATTCCTGGTGAAGTCCATTCTCCACCTTTTTGTCCCCCACCCTAAACTTTTGTTGTTTCCCTCTGTCCGAAACTTAAGTTCCGATGATTGCTTGATTTCCTGATTTTTGATCCTTCTTGGATAAAGGGGACCTCTTATCTTCTTCCTCCAAGCCTTCGGATCATCGCCACGTTGCGTGCCGTATGCCTGATGTCGACGCCCTCTTTTCTTTTTCGATTTCGCGTCGTGCCTTTGGGCAATTTTCCGGCGTTCTTGATGGCTCCCCTTTTTAGATTTTTAACATTTATGGATTCGTCCCGTGCCTGAATGGGGTCGCCTACTCGTACCTTTCATCGAGAACCCCTTTCTTTTGTGTTCCAGTACCTTGAATTCTTTTTGGAACTCTGGTCCCGCTTATTGAGTCTTTTTTTGGCGGAGATAACCCCCACTTTGTTTGCCAGACTACGTTTGTTTTCCCTCCCTACGTTTCGGTTTTTAGACAAAAACCACCCCCACACATACCTTTCAACGGACAGCTTCGCCCCCTTTCCCCCCTTTTTTTTGAAATCAGGTAGATCGCCTCACGACGTTCCTTCGTTTTTTTTGCCCCCGCCCCGCCCCCCCCCGTCTCATTTTTTTCTGGCTTGATATTCTCCTCTCTTTGTTTGTGTTCAGACTCCCTATCTCCCCCCTAGTCTTCGGCTTTCCCGGTTTCCTTTCCCAGTTTGCCGGGGGACGCCTTGCTTGCGCCGTTTCGCTTTTTTTTGCGTGAGTCGGGAGTGTTTTTTACGTGATGGCTTTGTCGGAACTCCCCCCCTGCTTTGGTTTTTGACGACTTTTTCCGGGCCGTCTTTTTCAACCTTTTCCCACCTCCCCTCTCACAGACTTTTCCTGCAGATCCTCGATTCCCCTCTGGCGTAAAGGCCTTTATTCTCAGCGTTTAGGGTTTTAGGCGATTGAAGTGCTCCCTTTCTTGCGTTAACTTCTACGTGTGGATGTTGGGCGCCCGTTCTGGCTTCCCTGTGATCCTTTTCCGCAAGCACCCAGTACCCTCCTCCAAGTCTTGCATATCCTGCCCTTCCAGGTTTTCGTTTTTTTTTTGCTACTCCCGGCAAGTTTGATGAGTAGGGATACCGCTTCTCCCCCTCCTTTCCACCCTGACCGAGGCGTCTTGCCTCACTTTTCCTCCCCCCTGGATAGTTCCTTAATCACCCTTTGATCCCCGATACATTTGGCCAAGCATCTCGGTCACTTCCCCCTCTTTCATGATGTCCGGTGCCCCGGAAGTTTTTTTTGTGTTCCTTAGGGTTTCCCTGTTTCAGGGTTGTTTTTCTTTGAGGATCTACACTACCACGCTCGACCCTCTCACCGTTCTTGCGGGAACCTTTCGCGTCTTGTTTTTTGTTTCCCACTTGTTCCCTCACATTTTTAAAGTGGTTATCTTCCCCTTTCCATTTAGTCCTTTTCAGCCCGGCATGCTAGGTGTTGTGCCTTACCCTTCCTCCATTGTTCCGTCGTGACCTCAGTTCGGTTTGTGCTCGTACGACTCGCTGGGCTTCCTGCGTAGGTCTTGCCTTGCGTCTCCCCCTTGTTTTTTCGGACATGACCCCGAACGAGTTCTTGCCAACTCTTTGCGGTATGTCTTTTTGGGCCCATTTAGCGATGGTTACGATCCGCTCCGTCTCATTTGCGTCCCAAGCGTTTTCCCGTCGCACCCTTTTTTTTCCTTCTTTTGTGTTCTGTCCCAATTAAACATCCAGTCGCCAACCGGCCCTGCAGGGGTTCGTGCTGCCTCACGTCGTATCCCCAAATTGCCAACTAATTCGAATCGTGTCGGTGGGGCAAGGGTTCGCTGCTGTCCGACTTTGTTGGTCTGTTCGGGACCCCCTCCGCCCCAATCCCCGACACCTTTCACCCTAGTCCCAACCGTCCCAAGGAGGGTCGGTCCCCTATCTGGCGTTTTGTTGTTGGGTCCTTTTTTCGTTTGACTTCCCCTTTGCCGGCGATCAAGTTTTTCCCCAACGGTTGTATCACCTTGACAAATCAGGTGCTTTTCCTTAACAGGTGGCTCCCTGCTCGTGTCCCCTTCTTTAGTTTCCCCTCCCCCCCAAGTGAGTCTACGGTGCGGCGTTTTTCCGTCTTTTTTCTTTTATGGCAATCTGGATTTCTAAGAGACCGTGGCTTTTTTTTGCGTCTTAGAGGGCCGCCGGTTTTTGCCCCGCGATGTAAATCTCTTTTTTATCCAAGGGAGTCTTTTTTGAGTGGCTTCCCCCTGGGAACAAACCACTTTTTTGTGTTTCTTGTTCTTTTTTTAGGCTTCCCTGAACTCTAGGGCAGTTTTTCCCCCTAGATTCCAGCCTTTTTTTTCTTTTCAAACCCCTCTTGTTTCTTTTCCCCCTTTTAAATACCGGTTCTTTTGTTTTAAGGTACGTCGGCCCGGGCCGGCCTCTGCCGTCCTCACAGCGCAGCCGACCCCTCTTTTTTTTTGATGTCCGCTTGGGCCAGTTTTTGGAACCTAAGCGGTTCGAGCTGTGTTTTTGCCACCCGTTGTGCCGACTGCGGTTCTAACGTTGTCCCGCCTCCTCCCTGATTTTTTGCCGAAGGTTGGTTTGACACCCCCCCGGCCCCCCACTTTTTTAGAGGGCTTGGGCGTGCTCCCCTTTCGGCCCCTTTACCGTCTTTCCCTCCTCCTGTTTTGTATTTCAAGATCTTCTTCCTTTTTTTCTTTTCCAGGACTGAAATTTTTGTTTTTTGCAGTTTTGTATGGTTTGGTGTGAAAGGCCCCCCTTGCGTGGCCGTCGTTTAGGGTAGAAGGCCGTATTTTTGTTCCACCCCCCGTTGGGGTAGTTTAGCTTTCCTTTCAAACCTACCTGAGTTAAGGGCCTGGAGGCCGTGGGGTCGGTCAAAAGGGACACTTTTTCACCCGAACATTTTCGCTCCTTTTTTTTATGCCGCGAGTCGGGTCGGCCTACTTTCCCTCCTTCGGGACGTCCCGGGCTTTTTTTTTCCCTCTGGTTTGCGGGAGGTCAGCCCCACCCCGTCGTGCTGACCCCTTTTGTTTCCGCCCTCTGGTCAGGACTACGCCTTTTTACAGCTGAATGGTCGGCTTGTTTCCTGGGGCCGTTTTCAATGGGTCCGCAATTTTTCCCCCGGGTCCCCCCCGGCCGAAACGTCTCGTAAACAGCTTCGTTGGCAGTGAAGAATATAGACCCTGACGCCCAGACACCTCAAATTTCTAGAGGGTTTGCCTGAGACGTTCGGCACCTCCAGGGATAAGGCGAAGTAGCTTTCGGATGGGTGGGTTTCTGATTTACGGAAAGAGATTTCCCCCTTGAAACATGGTTCCCCAACGTGCGGAGGTGCCGAATCCGGGGTTTTTCATCCCAAGGAAGGTGCCACGGACCCCCCTTAGGGACAGCGTTTTGCTAGCGGGCACCTTTAACCCTGTCCCTTTGAGGTGTCTTCTGAGGCTGCATTTTTTTCGCCACCCCCCAAACTTCTTAGAGCCGAAGTAGGAGGGCACCTCGTCCCGTCTCTATCCTTTTCACACGCAGTGGTTTGTATTGTTTGTTTTTTACTGTTAGTGGGGTTAGATGTATGGTTCCCTTCCACGTTATAAATGCAGGTGGTTTTGTTTTTTCCCCCTTGGGCCCCTCGTCTCGCCCAACCCTTCAAAGGTTCAGGCTCATGGGCTTAGAGAGAATTTAGTTTTGCGTTTCGACGGCAGTCGGACCTTGAGTGCCCACATGACCCGGGATGGCATGCGCGCGGTCCAGCCGGCAACCCCCAGGTTTTTTCCGCAATGCCAGTTTGCCTGACGGCCCCTTTTTTTTCCTTATAATTGCGTTGCGGCGACGGGAGGCCCTTCGACGTTCTACTGTGTTCTTTTTTTGCCAGCTAGAAAAGCCGCGTACCGTGTTCCGCTTTAAGGGATCCTTCCCCGTTTTGTGTCCGGGAGCCCCGTAGTCTAGATCCCTCCCACGTTCTTTTAACTGACTCGAGTTTTGGCTCTTTTGTCTCGGTTAGAAGCTTTCTCCCGTCCGCGGCGTCACGGCCACCCCTTCCCCCGCCCCCCTCGTTTTTAACATCGTTATGCCGTCTCCGCTGGGTTCAAACGTCGTTGATCAAATTATTCCCAATGGTGTCGCAACCCCGGTCCCCCCTTCTGACGCATTTGATTCAAGCCGGAGCGTTCGTTGATGGCGTGGTTTCTTGAAGCTCTACGACATGCAGGGGCCCTGAAGTTTCCAGGTTTTTTATATATTTTTTCCGAGCGACGAGTTTTTCGATTCTCTGTTCTCTTTTAACCCAGGGCCCGGCTCCCCCCACGTTTCGATAGGTTTTTTCGGTGAAACGCGGATCTCCCTGAGGCACCCTACTCACATGGCTTGTCCCGGCTCCTCTGTTACGTTCGCCACTCTGTTGATCGGTCTTGATGCCCACGGTTATCTGTTTGCCGTTTTCCCCCTTCGGTTAGTTTCGTATTTTTTTCAGCCTCCGGTCCCGTTGCCCCCTCCATCACACCCCGACCAGCTCCTCTCGGGGAACCTTCGTCCGTTTTGCTCGCCGCTCCGGCCTCTTTTCTGGACTTTCCTTCTGCGCCCCGCCATTTCCCTCCGTCTTTTTTTTTG
>Ga0179593_1336475_pt1 | contig 13184 bp, 11 predicted proteins | sample CZODoug2_1_08_16_FD_185931 | JGI IMG/M metagenome (GOLD analysis project Ga0179593, IMG submission 185931) | Vadose zone soil fungal communities from Angelo Coast Range Reserve, California, USA - CZODoug2_1_08_16fungal (PacBio error correction) | ecosystem: Environmental > Terrestrial > Soil >... | reverse complement strand
GCCCGTCTTTGCGACATTTCCCCCCTCCGTTCGGCTTCGTCCTTGTTCCTTACCACGTTCGAAGCGTACAACTTGTCACTCTGGCTGCTTTATTTCCACTACCGTCACGCCCCCTCTCTTTTCCCCTTGAGGCTTTTGTCTTTCTGAGATGAAGAGCATTGAATCTAAGACCTTGGGTTACTCATTCTTTAATCTCCTCCGAGTTCCCGCCGGCTTTACCCTCCGGAATGACTCTGCTTGACCCCCCCCCTTTGGTTCGTGCTGCTAGGAAGACCACTCGGTGGTGCCTACTCATGTTCCCGAATTCTTTTCCTCCCCTTTCGGGCGCTTCCCCCTTTTCTGAGTGCTTCTCTACTTCTATCTCCCCTTACCGGTTTTGAGCGCTGTATAGATGCTCGATAGCTCTGTAGCCCTCCGATCAATAGCGTTTCCCTCTCCCTGCTGACATCTGAACCTGACGCGCGGCTTTCTTCAGAGAGAGGCTGGTCGCGTGCTGCACTTCGTGATTTTCATCTGTTCCCATCCGTCCTCAAGAGCTTGCTTTGGTTTTTTTCTTTTTTTCTCTCCCTTTTTCTTACTATTGTCCCCCCTTGATGATGAGGCGCCGTTTTTTAAGAACTATCCGCACCTTTTAGTTTTTTTCTGACCCGCCTGTTTTTATCCCCTCTCACTGCCTGCGTTCACTCTTTCCACCCTTTATGAGCCTTTTTCCTCATCTTATCTGAGAGAGTTCGACCTAGTCCCTCTCTTCCTGGTTAACAGGTTTCCTGGTTTCCAGTCCCGCTTCTCTATCCGTATCGTACCCCTTTTTCTCATGAAGTTTTTAGATCCTTCTGGTGAAATTTTTTTGCCCTTCCGAGCAACATTCGTGGGTTTCGTGCCGTTGACTCGTCTTGTATCGTTTCTTGGCTGTCCTCCTTCCCCTGAGAAGCCTGCACTCGGTCCTTTCCCTTCGACACCGCTTTTCGGCATTCCACGCCGTAAATCTTTTTCAGCGTGTAAAACTTTTAATGCTCCGGTCTGTGGGTTGGTATGGGTCCCCTTTTCCAGGTATTTGACTCCTTTTACCATGGGCGTTATCCCGCAGTGAATTTCTTTTCCGCAAGTCCTTGTATGGGTTTTTGACGCTTTAGTTGCTCCCTTTTTATTTCCATATTTCACCGATTTCGATAGTTGTTGGCCCCTTAGAAGTCTTGGTTTGCTCGCCCATCTCTTCTTCTTGAGCCTTCTGCGCCCTGATCCGACGACTAGGCATAATTTTTCCCGGTCGGTTTTGGGAGTTTTTTAGTGGAAGGTGGAAAGCGCTAAGAGGGAGTCATGATTCCCCCTCCTTAGCGCTTAGGTTCGTTTTCTCTCCTCTCCTCTTTTTTTTCTTTGGAATACCCCCTACAATGTGGACCACATCCCCCCGCCATTCCTTAATAGGGTGAGTTTCTTAGGGTCACATTCAAATGTGAATTTGTTTTTTTTTTCCCCTTCTTCCCGATTCTGAAGACGACTGGTCTTTTGCGTTCCATCTTTTTCTGCCTCAAAGCTACCGAGGCCGACCCGTATAATGACAGTCCATTTTGGCGCTTTTCGAATCCTTTCTTTTCGCCTTGTCTCAACTCTTCCCGTCGCGTTCCACCCCTATTTTTTTTAATGTCCTTTCACCCCGGTCCCTGCGTCTTTTTTTTTTTGATTTTAGACCTGCACTGGTCCCCTGCCGGATTTTTTCCAGATCCTCCCTTCCGATAATCCCTGTCCCCCCGCTCCCTCTTTCATTTTCGTGTTCGAATTTTCCCCCCGGTGAGCGAAACAGGTATGCTGCCTGTTTTTTTTCCCCCCCCCCACCTTAGTTTTTCTCTTTTTTCAGCCTGGGACTTTCAGTCATTCTTTGTCTCTCTGTTTGTTTCCCTTCTTTTAACGCTTACTTTCACCAGCTAGGATCTCCTTACCCAATCTGCCCATGTTCCTCTTCTTTTCCTTTCTCCCAATGGAATCAGCGAACCACTCTCGTTGTTTAATTCTAATGGCTCCTCCCGCTCCCCCCCCTCCTAGAACGTGCAAGGGTTTTATCCCCCGCCCCTTTCACGACAGGAGGCGATCTGCGACTTTTGCCTGTTGATTCGACGCGATCGGCAACCCCCACTTTTCTGTCCCTGTCTTGCCAACCCCTCTTTCCTTGCACCCTTGCTTGAGCGAGAAAGAGCTATCCTCCTTTTTTCCCCTTTTCTCCTTTCCAATTCCTCTTCTTGCGTCCGTTCTCGCCTCTCCTCATCAGTTCTGACGCCATCAGGAAGTTCTTGGGTTTTTTTTTTTCTTATTTTTATTCATGGGTCTTTCTAGTGGTTGATGGCGTCGGTTCTATTTGTGCCATCTCCGTTCATGACGTGTAGGGCGTTGCATTCCCCCCTCCCATGTTTTCTTCGCCTGAGTTAGTGCGTATTTTTTCCCCCTCTTCCGATTGCTAGGATGCCATCTCACTCTCTGGCCTTACTGCATGTCCACGAGCCAATGCTCAAGCAACTCTTTTTTTCTCTTCTGGATTTTTTTTTTTTTTCCTTTTCCATATGTTTATGTTCCCACTAGGTTGAGCGTTCGTCCTTCGCTATCGAATCCTACCGGCTCTGCCGCTCTTCTCTTACCTCACTGTCCCCCTAGTCCTTTATCCCTTATAGAACGACTTATCAGGCCGGTCCCCGACGATTTCCGGATCTCCTCTTACCCTCACAGTTGTTTGCCTCAATTTCCTTTCTGTGTTTTTTTAGTTGAAAGTTACCCCCATGTGGTACGAACCGCTGGGACGGCCCCTCCTCCTTTCCCCCTCCTCCCCCCTTCTTTGAGGCGTCCCAAGCCGTGTAATTTTTTAGTCATCCTGTGTTTCGCTTCCGTCTTTTTTCGACCGTGTCTAATGGCCGCACTTCCCTTTCCTTTCTACCCGAAGACCCCCTTCCCCTTCCCCCTTTCTTCTTTGGGCAGGATCCTCTGCCTTCGCGTGTGACCTTGACGAGGTCCCAGGCCGTTTGACGGGTTCCTTGATTTCGGTGTTCCGCCTTTACCCTTTCGGAAAGGCTCCCTTGGATCCATCTTCTCCGTCTTTTCCTATCGTTTAGCCTTTACAACACTATGCTTGTGTCCTTTACGCCGCGTCCCCCCCCTGTTTTTTAGATCCCTTAGCCTTTTATTCTTTTTTTCCCTCCATCGTTTCAATTTTTTTTTAGTCTCTCTGTTTTTCATTTCCTTGATTCCTCATATTCCCTCGAGTATCCCCTAATCTCCCTATTTTGACATAAAGATGTCTTTATCTCCAGAACGCGTTTTTGCTTTCTCCTGACCTTTTTTTTTACGGCTTTTCGTTGATTCTTATCAATTTCTGGCCTCTTGGCACTTGACACTTCCCCCCGGGAGACTGTAGTCACGCGTACGCACTTTTCTGCCCTTTTCCCCGATGCCTTTTCCAACTTTCCGTTTTTTTCTTCTTTCCTCCCGTTTGTTTTTCCGATAGACCCCAACATGGACCATAGGAGCAAACTTTCTCTCTCACCTCTTCGCTCTCGCCTCCCTTTTTTTCAGGAATTCGTTCGAAAATCAGTCTTCGAGTATGTTACTCGCCCTTAGTCACTTGTTTGTCTCCTTCAACCACCATCTTTTCTTCTTAGAGCTTTTCTTTAGTTTTGAAAAAACTTCAGTTGATAGCCCGATGGCTTGCCCCCCCCACACCCCCTCCGCCGGTGCGCGTGGATTCGCTCCCAGGCCGCATTCCCTTCCTTCCTAATTTATATTTCCCTCCCCTCAGTATGGTATATTTGGCACAAACACTAATTCCTTTCTCCCCCTCGCGCCAGTGTTTTTATCTGTCGTCGTAGAGGGCCAACCCAACCCGGGCAAACAGAAACCACGCCCCGCATGGCGGCCCGCTAAATTTTTCCTGGAAAAACTACTTCTTTTCCATCCTTCCCCCTTTATGAGGTGCTCGCCCCTCGATCACCACAGGGGACGGCGAAACTGTCACGGACGGCCCCCGCTCCCCACACCTAATTCTTTCGGGTTCTCTGATCTTTCCCCCCCCTTCTCCTTTGGAGGACGACCTGTCTCTCTTGATAATCCTTCCGCCTTTCAAACTTATGGTTCTACCTGCTGCTTTTTCTCCATGCGATTTGGTCATTGCTCGGATACCAGAACACCCCCCGGTTGTTCTCGCGATGATCTTCGTCAATACCCTAACATACTTGTTGATTAAATTCAGCATCGGGATCGGAAAGCATCTTCCCTCTTCTTTCCTCGTTTTAGTTGTTTTGAGTTTAGTCGTGCATTTATTCCTTTTTTCTTTAATTCTTTATTTTTTCCACTGTTTTCTTCGTACTGGACCTCCTGACTGTAACCGCAATACCGTAACACTCCTTGACTGCTCCCGTAAGTATTTGGTTGCATGATTTTTTTTCCTTTTTTCTTCTTGACACCATTGGTAAGCAATTTCTTCTTTGTTGATGCCTTCTTTTTACCTGTTCCGGTTACGCCCCCTCTTGATTTTGTTTTCGTTATGGGCGATCCTCACGCTTCCATTTCAACCCGATTCCAGACTTTCCGCACAGTCCGTTTTTTCCCTTTTAGAGATTTTCCGTTTATTTTTCCCGTGTGACCCTTTTTCTTGTCTTCCCTGCCGCCCTGGTCCTAAATGTTCGAATTTAGTACTCCCCTAGACCTCTTTCTGGCATCACACTAGTTGCTCCCTTTCGGCTTTTGGAGGTACCTTTTTCTGCTTTCCGGCGATAAGCCCAATGTCTTCTGATGGCTCAGTATTTTTTTTTTCAACCCCTGCCCCCCCATACCTTTCTCCTAAACTCCTTTTCCCTTATCCCATCAAGTGCCTGCCAGATTTGTTTTGTAGATATGTCCTTTCGTCAATTTGGTTTTCGCGTCCAGTTGTTCCCTCCTTCCCCTACTCTGCTGGCCAGCCTTACACTCGTAATTCCTCTTTTTTCCAAGACAATTTTCGTTTCCTTGACGGAACCCAGGCCCCCCTTTATCGCAAAACCGACACACCCCCTTTCTTGGGACTAATTACGTCGCTTCGCGCTTGGTCCGCACCTCTCCCTGCAAGGCTTTTGGCTCCCGCGGGTTCCCTGCTTCTTTCGAGGTTAGTCGAGAAGAGACTCCATCGCAGACCCCATGGAAGGTCCTTCATTTTTGATAGTGCGAACTGAACTATGATCACTACGATTTTCTTGTGATCCTCTCGCTCAATTTTTCTTCCCAACATCTACACCCCCCTTTTCCCAACTGCGTTTAGCGTTTTCTTTAATCTCAAATCCGACTGTCGCCTCCCTGCAAAACTAGTTTTACGTGATGACCGAATCAATTAGTTTCGTTTTTCCCATCTCCTCCTCCCCTCTTTCTATGAGAGGCAACTTCTTCGATAACCCCTTCTTCCCCCCGGCACCAGCCGACTTCCAGCTTTCCTCCTAAATTCCTTACATTTTCCTGATTCGGGATGAATGCCCTTATCATCAATTATTGCGGACCTTTTATACTCGGTGCACTCTCTTTGATTTTCTTGGTTTCCCCCCTTCTCTTTCCCACCTCTATCACCAATTTAAATGATCAGCAATTCACCAAAACTCATGTGGTTTTCTGTCTTCCCTTTCTTCCTGCCATTTGGGCAGTCTCCCTCTTTTCCATAGACCGAACCCAAAGACTTGTCCCATTTAGAATGTCGCCGCCTTTTTAAGCACTCAATTAAAGCTTCCTGCCGGGACCGCCATGATTTTTTCCCCCTTCCTTTCGAGTCCCCCTGTCTTTAAGGATTCTATCTCCCCCCTCTCAGCATTTCGGGACTTGAAATTCTCTTGGAGAGCCCTTTACCGCGTTGAATTCACTTCCCCGTTTATTCCTTTCCGACTTTCAATGTCAAGAAGTGTTTTATCCTGTGGGTTTCTTTATCCATTTTCCCTCTTTTTCTTTTTCTTCTTTGTGCCCTTGCACAGCGCTGTTGAGGGACTATGCCCTCATTGGTACCTCGACCGGCCACGATCTTTGGACCGAACTTCGATGATGAACTCCACATCAAATCGTCTCCCCGATTAGATATAGTATCCCACCAGAAACAGGCTGCCCCCTTTTTTGAACGTGTTGCTCCACCTGGGCTTTCAGTATGCATAGAAAATCATTCTCCTTTCTGTAGTCTCGACCTTCCCTGGACGGAACTCTTCCTCATCTTTGCGTTTTGCTTTTCCTCCCCAAGTTTAGGACCGGCTGTCTTATCCTGCCTCACCCATTGCCCTGCTTTAGGTCCAGCGCGGAGCTTCAACCTTTCAGACGACATGTGTTGCGAGAAGAACGGAGTTCCGCATTTTTCTCCTCCCTTCCTTCAGTTCTGAGAGCCGGTTTCATAGCTTGTCCTTCTCGTTTTTTTTTTCTTTGTATTGCCCAGAACTTTCGCCCGGTTCCCTACTCGTTGTCGTGACGGCCTGGAGATGAGAACGAATTAGTGATCCCGTGTATTGGCGTCGATTATCGCGACCCCCCCTTTCGCTTCCCCCTCCCCCATCGACCTTCCCCATGTGCTGTTTTCTTTTTCTTTTCCTCCAGATACGTGGCGTCACGCGAGTCAAATTAGACACGTATGCGACTCTTCAATGTTTCCCCGCAGGTGTAGTCTCTTCTTTCCGTAAGTCTTTGCCCCCCCGGCTTTCCCCCCGTTCCCTCTCGCCCCCTCTTGGACCCTCCTCCTTTAGATAATCGAACTCACCTTAGTTTTAGGCAGCTACGAGTGTAAGTTACCTGGACTTCCCCCTCGCCTCAAAAATTTGCTGGCTCCCCCTTTTGGATCGTTTGCTTACTCCTCCTCCTAACCAAATCCCCCACTGACCCCTTTAGAAGGACCATCCCTTGTTCATCCCATTCCCCATTCTCCAGTTGCATTCGTGAAAAATTTCTTCGGGTTCACCTCCCCCCTTTGACAAGAGTTTTTCCATCCGGTGAATTAGTTCCCCTTGAGGTCATTTCCTCTCTTTACATAGTCTTCTCTTCTCTCTCCCCGCCCGTGGTCGCACGCTCATGCATCCTGCCCTCCATCTTGGAAAAAATTTTCCACTCCACGCCCGACCCGGACTCCTTTTACCTCTGCTTGAAGGACTGTGTCCTCTTTTTTTTACCTTGTCCCTAATAGATTTCTTCAAATCTTCCCCCTGTTTTCATCAAGCCGCTCTATCCCTTTTGCCAAATAATATTTTTCATAGTCCACCGGCCCGAGCCCCCCCTTTTTGGCCTCCCGACCCTTACTTCTTCCTAAAATGCCCTTAGTATCTCCGGAACCCCTGGCAGCCTTACCCCCCCTTTCTTGCAGTCGTTTGTGTCAATGTTTTTTCTCCTGCTCTAGTCCTTCTTTTTCTTTTTCAATGCTTCCGCGCTACGAACTCCCCCTTTTCCCTCGCCCAATCCACCATACGAAGACCCGGCCGAGTCGGCATGGTCTTCCGCCCCAGGAATTCTGTATTCTTCCTTTTGCACCCTCTTGACTTAGATGATTGACCCCATGCCTAACTTCCCCTCCCTTTTTTGACTCTTGAGACGGCTTTTCACTTCAAAATGAGGCAATTAACCCGGAACACCAGTTTGTGACTCCTTCGAGCAATCTATTCTCCCCCCCCTCTCTTTCTCCTCCAAGTTTGTTGAAAAGGACATAACCCCGTCCAGGGCATGATTCAGTTTCCCGGAGGTCCCTGAGACCGCACGCCCTGTGTAACTGAAAGCTCCCACCCTTTCGTCCCCCAGTAATGCACGGTCCTCTTCATTCTATTTTTTCTTTCCCTCTTACATTTTTTTTCTATGAACACCTCCCTCGAGTCCATTGGCCGCGACCCTCTGTGACAGGAGCTAGCCGCGAGGTTTGCACTCAAATCGGTTTGCAGGTTATCTGTTCGCACAACGCTTTTACTGCTTTCTGGTTCCTCCCTCCCTCCCCCCCAGTTTCTTTTTTTCCCTCACCTCGCACCAACTACTGTTTTACCCGCCCCGCCCCGTCTCTGACCCTCATTGCAAAGCCCCCGCCTTGGGAAGTCGATCGTTATCGCTGCCATGGCGTGGTTCCCGCGGTTTCGTCCTTATACCTCCACAAATCAGGCGTTCACTCCGTGTTCGGCTCCCTTCCTTACTATGTCCGTCGTCAAGCTTATTCCTCCCCTTAGAACCTGAGATTAAACTAATCGTGTCGTTAGCTCTTCTCTTCGTAGTCGTCCTTGTTTGTAATGTGCCATACGCAATCCTTGTGTCCCTCTTCAATATTTTATTTTTTCCCGGTCCCTTTTTGTCGCGCATCCGTTCCTCTTGCCAATATATACTGTTTCCTCCGTTTGGTGATGATAATCTCTTGCTGACGTAAGCGCACGGTTTCGCGTATGGATTTGTTCTCTCCTCGTACCACGTTTTCCCCCCTTGCGTTTCTTTTTGTACCTTTATCCCCTCATAAAGCCCCCGGACGAGACTCTCCCGCGGCGCACGCACATGTATGACGCTTGTGTACGTCTACTTGCGTCATCTCTAGACCCGGGACTATCATGTTACATTCCTCTTCCTTATTCTAACTACCTATTCAGGTGAACCCGGCTTCTTCAGCTTAGTTCCATGATTAGGAACCAGGCTTTGTGCATTTCTCGTTTTACCTCCCCCTTACCCCTTTGGCCTTCCTGTAGATAAGCACTTTTTATAAATTGCTGAGTCCACATTAGTATGCTGTGCACTTTCCTAGAGTAGTCGTCGTACCTCGTCCCCCTTCTTCGTCCAGTCTTTCTGTGGTCTGCTGAGGGGCATCTCTGCGGAGGCCGTTTTTATTCCCCCCGGCACGACTAGGCTTTTTGTCACCCCGGTATGTGCTGTGCGGGATCACTCATGAACGCGGCCGACTTGCGGTCATTTTTTCCTGGCATTATCCATTTCTTTTCGCCTTGCCTTTCTTTTTCCTGGTAGTATTGCTTTCAGTCCGCGACACTTCTGAGTCTGACCGCCGAAATTGTCACTTTCCCCCCCTCGGTTTCCTTTTCAAACGATTTTCCGAGCCAGCTTTGATTCCCCCGTTGGGGTTTTTCGACGTTTTTCTGCAGGAGATCGGGGTAGGTCGGTCTTCACGCTCGAATAAGCCTTTTCGGTTTTCTTCAACAATGTTTGTTCTTCCACTTATTCCGCACCCCGGTTCGTATTTAGCCAAGGGCAGGTCTTGAACAACCTCTATGCTCCTGCGTCAATGCGGGTTGGTTCCCTCCCTCTCCTATGATTGATAGTAGTTTTTTTTTTTTCCTCTTTTTCTTATTTTTTTTCCTAGGTAACGGTCATTTTTAGTCTTCGACCAGGACTGTCCTGTAGATCCTAGCTCTGCCCTTGAATCCCTGGCGACAAAGGCCTTCCGCTTTCCGTTTTCAAACTCACCTTGTGACTTTTTACCTAGTGTGTTCCCGCCATTATGTTTTTTTGCGCGTACACTAGTTGTTCGATTCACCCTTACTGCTGCAGTTAATTATTTCGTCCGCGCCGTCCCGAGACTTTTTCCTTTTTCGGTCTCTTTTGATCGTTTACGTTTCGACTCTTCTTCTTGATTAACCATTGACTTCAAATCTGTCAGCTGTAGCCGCTCTGGTACGGCTTAGCCTCCTTTGGATTAGGTGGTATCTTCTTTTTTGTCCACCGTTTTTTTCTCGGGAGTAAGATCTAGTATCGCGCCACAGGGTGCGGTTGAGAGAGAAGTTGAATCTCTTTTGCAGGGTTTTTCTTACAAAAGTGATGGGCCCAATGTCCACTTTCCTAGTATTCATGTCTTTCTTCGTTTTCTTTTCCCTTTTTGGAAAAGTCTTAACTGCCTACTTGGCCTTTTTTTTAAACGTAGTCGATGGCTCGGTATTTGAGCGGCCTTTTTTGATATCGAGTGGCAATTTCTTTTCAATTTCCATATGCCAGACTTCCCCCCCTTCCGCGCCCCTCCCCTTTTCGGGAACCGTTTTCCCTTCTACGCGGATGGCGTCAATCCGGAAACGGGTTGTTCGATATTACTTTTTTCACTTCGTCTCCGTCATTTTCCGGTTGGATTAATGTTTGCGCATTGGCAACGTTTTTTTTTCCCCCTTTTTTTCCCCTCTCCCTGCGCGATTATATATTGCCCAAGCACTGCTGCGTGCACGCTGATATTCCCCTCCTCCCTCTGTCTGTTTCCTTTCCGGTTGCGACGTTAGGGTCTGCAAACGGTGTCTCACCCTCTTCCCCCCCGCCTTTTCACCGCGTTCGATGGTTTTTAGATTCCCGTGAAGGGCTTTTTTCCGACCCTCTGCGGTCCTCCCCTTTTCTAACTGCAGTTCTCTCAGTTCATCCACACTCTTTCCCAGTCGCACCTTTTCTCCCTGGTGTGATGTTGGCTATGAGAATCCGACTATCCTACAGATTGACTCGCCTGTATTTTTCCGCCAGTGCTCGCCTACGAACCTCCTTTTGGATTCACCATCCTCCCTACCCCGTTTTTTCTTTTTCCCTTAATGTTTAGTCTTGCCCTTATGTGTCTTTTCCGACGCAGGGAATTGCCATTGGAGGCAGGCGGTAACCACAGATGTCTTTACCTTGTCTTTGGCGCGCCCACTCCGCTTCATCAGTAAATTTGTTCTCTTTCAAGTGTCTGCTCCCCTTTCCCTTCATCCTTCTCCGTCGTAGATTCAAGAGCCAGTTTACGTTCACCTTCTTTGAGCAAAGTCCTTGTCTTTGATTGATTTTGATCGCCGCTAATCTTGGCGAGTTTTGCCTCCTCTGGCTGTCTTATTTTCCACCTCTTTTTTTGGCGGCCTCCACCTTTTGCATTCCCCCGATTTACCAGAAATGTTCGCCCCCTACGTACGCAGCATTCCGCCCTGGACCCAGGAATAATCAACATCCTCCAAGCTATGTCCTCGATGGTTCCAGCTCATCCCCCCCTTTTATTCTTCTTCTTTGATCTTGTTGACGCTTCCGGCATCTGGCCCCTATTAAACGGTTATGCTCACTTTTCGTTTTGCATCGATCTTCACGAGATCCTTGTTTTCCCCTCCCCCCTCTTCTCTGCCCTCCGTTTCCTTGCATGGCGCAGTACATGCGAGTTTCGATGTTTTCTCCTAACTCCTTTTCTCATTTTTTTTTCTAGTCAAATGCGTTGTACTTTATTCTGAATGCCTTGGGGGGTATTTCGTTCCGTTCAAATGTGTTCGGCATGTCGCTGGACTAGATAGTGATTCGGGTCCCGCCAAACCCCTTTGATTTTACGCGCGCGTCCTCGGCTTATTTTGAGAAATCATTAATTCTGTTCCGAGTGATTTCCGACACTCAACATTGAAGTTTATTACCGCAAGAGCACATGGCCTGCAACTTTATGTCCTATAGCAGACTCACCCCTTTTCCTTTTTACCTTGAACGCTTGACCTTTAGCGGCCCCCCGTGTTTCCTCCTTTTGGCCACGTGGTTAGGTATCCCTCTTAACCGGACCATGCCACATGGGTTTCAAGATGCACAGGTCTTACCCTCCTCTCTCTTATTGTCGGGCCCTCCATCTTCTCAGGGAAGTATCCCCTTTTTTCGTGCTGCCGACTACTCTCTCGGAATTCGCTCAATTTGCGCGTACCGTGTTTGTGTAGCTTCGCAATTCCGCCCTGATCGAGCCCAGACATTAGTTATCCTTTTTTACCTTTTCCCCCTTGTGTTGGCAAACTGCTCTCAATTCTGCCCGAGCCATGGTAGGAAGGCTTCGATTCGTGGGATTTAACACTGTGATCGCATGCGACTCTATTTCATTATTCCTTCCGTCTTTACGAATCCAGTCCAGCTCCCCAATTGATTGGATGACCGAGAGTAGTCTACTCGATCTCCACCCCCCCCCACCCCCCCCCCCCCCCCACCACATCCCACACCCCCCCCCGTACCTACCACCAGCCACCCCCTCCCCCCCCCCCCCACAACCCAACACCCCTCCCAACCCCCCCCCCCCCCCTCGCAGCACCCCCCACCCCCCACCCCCCCCACCACACCCCCCCGCCCCCCCGAGACCCGCGCCCACCCTACCCGGCCCCCCCCCCCCGCCAGGCACCCCCCCCCACCCCCCCCACCTGCCCCCCCCCCCCCCCCCCCCCCCCTCCCCACCCGCCCCCCACCCAGCCCCCCGCCCCAGCCGACGCCTCCACCCCCCCCCCCCCCCCCCACCCACCCCGCCCCCCCCCCAACCCCACCCGCCCCCCTGTCACCCCCCCCCCCCCCCCCCCCCCCCCACCCCACCCCCCCCCCCGCCCCCCTCTCCACCTTGGAATTTGTTTGGCGGATTCACGTAAAGGGCTTTGACTTTCAGTCGTAGCCAACGGTCGCCAATATAGCGAACCTTCTCCTCACAGATGAGCCTCTTTTTTTTTTCCGGCTCTAGTCCGACTCTTATTTATTTCTGAGCGCCCCCACCAAGTGCACCTGGTTTGATCGTTCAAGCAAATAGTGAGTTTGGCGTAGCGGTCTGGTGTTGGTGGGAACCTTAGCGTATCCTTTGGAGGACTTCTTTTTTTTCCCCCACCCTGAGGCACCTACCCTCCCCTATCATCTTTTCTCTTTCCTAGCTCCTGGTTACTTCCTTCGACCATCCATCGTAGCTAATAAATGGGTTGCTTTCACAACCTTACGGTGCAGTTTCTTTTCCCCATTTTCTACCCTTGTATTTTCCTCTTATGATTGTGCTCTCAGTCTCACCAAAACGGGAAGTCACGGCGCCCCCTCGCCCACCCGTGGTATTCGATTCACACTTTTTTCTTTAGGGAACCCCGCCTCTTTTTTGAACTGATGGTTCGCACCCACGCCCCAACATCTTTGTGGGGGAATTTCTTTTCCCCCACCGGTTTTGTTTCTCCCTTGATTGTCGCTCCAACCCCTCTCTTCAGGGCAAACACCTTAGGAGTCTTTCAACTGTTTTTTGTTTTGTTAACGCTTTCTCCCCCGTTCCCCCCTGCTTTTGAAAGGACTTTGTTCCCTCGCCCTCGGTGTGCGATATTTTCACGCTGCTTTCTTGTACTGCGTTTTTTGTCCCCTGTTAACTGAGAAGGGATAACCAGCCCACCCATCCCCCCCGCCGCCCCCCCCCTCTTGACTCCTCTTTCCCCCGGACAAAGCCTACAACCAACTTGCTAAACAGTCGTCTCCTTCTGCATAGTGAGTCTTATGATTCATTC
>Ga0179593_1736114_pt1 | contig 13185 bp, 23 predicted proteins | sample CZODoug2_1_08_16_FD_185931 | JGI IMG/M metagenome (GOLD analysis project Ga0179593, IMG submission 185931) | Vadose zone soil fungal communities from Angelo Coast Range Reserve, California, USA - CZODoug2_1_08_16fungal (PacBio error correction) | ecosystem: Environmental > Terrestrial > Soil >... | reverse complement strand
GGATGCGGCTACGTTGTCCCTCCCCCCGCCATAAGAATGACCCCCTTCTTCAGTCGCCGGCACCAATCCTTCTCTTCCCTCAGGTCCTTTCTTCGTCTTTCCCCCTAACAACCTCCCCCCCTTTTTTTTGAGGAGTGCTGGGGAGAACTTTCCCAACTGGTCCTCCTTTTCGAGGGAGTTCCCTTCTTTCCCTTGCGCCCCCCTTTCCCTTTTACTTTTTCCTCTTTTCCCCCCCCCCGAAAACGAATACAGCTCTTCCTCCTTCCTCTCTTCGCGCGAAGACCCCCCCTCTTTGCTTCCCCTCACCGATGTCCACTCCTCCTTCCATTTCATAGTATAGCCCTTTTAACTTTTCCTTGCAATGCTCTTCCCTCCCCCTCTGCGTACCGCAACTCCCCCTTATAACTAATCATTCCCCCCCCTAAAATAAGCTAATCTTTCCCCTCCATCCTTTTCCTTATAAAGGTCCTCATCCCCTCCTCAACTGATAACAACCTCAAGTTAGATAGCTTCTTTCCTCCCTTTAACGGGCCATCTTCCAGATATGTTATAAACTCCCCTCCTCTCCCCACAGACGAGATTAACTCTTCCCCTGACTTCGTTACTTCTCCCACATAGAAAAAATATGGGATAGACTTTCCTCCTTATAAAGACACCTTTCCCTTCTCTCAAGAAGAGATAAAGCGGTTCTCCTTTCCCCCTTTTCCTCCTCCGGGGTAGGGTCCCTTTCCCTTCCCCCCCCCTTCCTCACTTTCATTCCCACCGCTCCTTGAAGGCGGATGAAGCAACCTTTTTTTTCCCCTCTTTTCCCGCGAACCCCTTTTTCCCGCAGATAATTTACTTTTTCTTCTCCTTTCCTCTTCTCTATAACAGCCTTTTTCCGACTCCCCTCTCGTCGTCCCTTCCCTTTAAAGCATACTGGCCATGGTCGTTTTGAGTTCCCCCCCCCAATGGAGGTCGACCCCTTCTTTCCGCTTTAGTACGGCTCCCCGTCCCACCCCGCCTTCGCGGCAGACCTAAACAGCGTCTTTTTCTCTCCCCCCCTTCCTGATTCCCCCCCCCCCTTGTGGACACTAACCATGTAGCTTTTTCCTTTCTCCTTTTTGGTCTTTCCCTTTTTCACTCTCATTGTTTTCGGGCATTTTCACTTAGATAGGAAATTCCTCTCAGATAACTCTTTTCCAAAAGTTAATAAGGTGGGTTTTATCTTGGAGAGCTCCTGTCCTTTCGATTCCCAGTTTTCTAAAGGTGGGGAAGTGGCGCCTCTTCATAGATTTCTTGTCGTGGTTTCCCCCCCTTAGGATTTTTTTTTCCAACCCCCCCCCCCCCCTTCTCCCCCCTTGTATTCATTCCTTTCTATCTTAATAATAATAAGTGGTTTATCTATCTTTATAAGAATACACTTTTTCTTCCTTTTCGAGAAGATGGGGTTCCACACCCCCCCTAAATCTTTCGCCCCCTCTTTTCCCCCCCCCCCATGCGCACCCCCCCCCCTTTTCAAAAATAACCCCCCCCCTAGAGAAATTCCCTGTTACTTTCCTCTTTCTTCCCCTCATTTCTACCTTTTCTAAAAAAGAGTTAGAGCCTGAAACTAGGAAACTTACATTTTTTGCCCACCGCCGCCATTTTCGTCCCCCATGAGCCAAAAAATTTCCGCTCGTCCCCTTCCCAGCTAAATGTTTTTTCCCCCCATTTGGTTTTTTTTTTGTCCTTCGCAGGATTTCCTCTTGTGCGGGCCCTTTCCCCCTTCGGCGATCGGTTTGGTGTCCGCGATGCGACGAAGATTTCCTTTCTTTTTCCGACCGCCATTTTTACTCCCATTCCTTCTTCGGCCAGGAGGATGAATTTCCCTCCCCTTCGAAGACGACCTGCCCCGACGCAAGCGGCGACTTTTTTTTATCGCGGCTTTCAACTTTCCCCTTGGCTCGTCCTCCATCCCTTTTCCCCTTGGGGAGAAGGGAGGATCTCCCCGTCCAGCGAGGCCTTCTCTTCTTCCCTCTGAAAAGAGGGGTGGGCCTTCTTCTTTTCCGCGGCCTCAATTTCCCCGGCGCTTATTCGTTTCAACCCCCCCCTTTTCTCTCTTAGGAGATTTTTCCTGGGAGAATTTTTTTCCTTCTCGCCAATAGGGTTTCCGCCCCTTTTCCTTCCAGTTTAGCTTTTTCCTTTTTGCGCTGGAGGAGTTTAGTGGAGAACAGCTCCTTTCGAGACACTCTCCCCCCTTTCAGAGCGGAAGAGGCCTGATCCTTTTTCCTCCCTCTTCGTATCGAGCGATTTTTCTCCATGCATTTTTTCTTGCTTCCCGGGAGCGATGTCGGCAGAAAGAGCTCCTGCTTTTCTTGCAGTTCCCCTTTTCTCCATTAGGTATAATTTTTTCCCTTTCTTTTCTCCAGTAGTCCTCTCTGCCTTTTCTGACTTCCACCCCAAACCCCTTCTGAGAACTTCTCCCCTTCATTGCTCTCCCTATTCATGTATCCGAAATAGTCAGTAGATATTCCGTTTTTCTTGTTTGGCTTCCTCTATTTTTATTTTCTGTATGCGTTTTCGAGGGGGCTACTTCCCCCCCCTCCCCCCGGCTAATTTTCCCCCCCCCCCCCCGATTCGGAGAGATGATTCTACCCCTTTTTGGCAACTACCCTCCTCACTCCCCCTCTCCCCCTTCCTCATGGTGCACAACCCTCCCAGCCCCCCCTTCTTTGGGAGGAGTTTGATTACGCCAAGGAGTTCCCTTTCTCATCCCTCCCTCTTTGATCAAGCCTGAATCTCCCTTCTTTTTTTCCGGCTAATCGGCCACTCTGGTTTTTTCGTTATTGGGAGTGGCACATTTTTTTCCTCCCTCCATATATCCTTGAGAGATGGATGAGGTACGTTCTTCCCCCTCCTGAATGAACACTGCTTTCCTTCCCCACACCCGATCTTCTTTCATCCCTTCGTCTGATAAAAGAATTAAGGTAGAGAGTCCCCTCCCTAATAAACCCTTTGAAAGTGTGAGTGATGGTGGAGCATACTTCCCCCTTTTTGGGAAACATTTTCGTCCCTCTGGGTCCCCTGACGGCCTTTTATATAAGATATTTTTTACTTCTTTTCTTTTCTCCTCATACAAACCTTTTCCCCCCCCCTCTTGGTAAGACCTAATCGCCCTCTCCCTTCCCCCCCCCCCCCCGTCCCCAATCGTCTTTTCCCCTCTATCCATGCCTATTTATCTGCCTTTTTTTCGCAGAGGCTCAGTTATACCCTGCCAAGCGTTCGCATCACCTCTTCCTTTTTCTGTACCTCCCTTCAGAAAATTCTCCCTTCCCCCTAAGGAATTATATCCCCTCCTTTCCCACCCTTTCTTTAATTTGCTCTTCTCCTCCTTTTTTCTTCATGTATGTCTTCCTCAGCCTCGTCTTTCTTCATCAAGATAGATCTTTTCAGAATCGCCTTTCCTCAAGGACATGGGCGAAGCTTTTTCCCACGCCGACCCTTACCCCTCCCAACTCCCTTTTCAACCCGAGAGCCTGAAATCGTTTCCCTTATTCACGGCTCCCCTTCGCCACTATTGGATCCTTCTCCCCTTCCCCTGCAAATCTTCCCCTCAAGACTTCCCCTTTCTTATAAATACTCCGGTTCCGGGTTTCTCCTTTATGGAAATTACGATACTTCCCCCAATACTTTTAGTCTCTCCCTATTCAGCCTTCCAAGATCTCCCCTTTTCACACTAGCCTTTTCTCTCCCTTTTTTATTAGAGACGGCACCCCTTCCCCTCCTTCCTAGCTTGAATCTTCCCCCCCCTCTTTTTTAGAGTCCTTTTTCCCTTTGACATGGTAGGCAGAAGGAATTTGATACCCCCTCCCCTTAGGTCAGAACCTTCCCCTTTTTTCCTCGGTCCCCCCCCCGCGAGTCACCATTTTATAGCGGAAGAAAAACCTCTAGATACTTCTCCCCCCCTCTCCACCAATTGTGGACAGCCTTCTCTTTTCCTCATTAGATTCTTTTCCCAACAACGTGGGTCCTCCCCTTTTTTTGGAGAGGTTTCTTCCCGAATTTTCTCATTAGGGCCTTCCTCCCCTTGTGGTAGTCCCCCCCTTTGTTCCTTTCCTATTGGGTCTCTCTTCCCACAGGGAAGGTCCCCCATGTTTGATTTTTTTTTTTTTTTTTTTTTTTTTTTTGTGGGGTTTTTTCACCTTTGGATTTTCTCCTTTTCGCGCGAATCTCCTATCGGATTTGTTCGACCCTCTTCTCAACCCCCTCCCCCTTTTTATCTCCATCTATCTTTCCCTTTTTTTCGGAGATAGTTAGATTCCCACTGGGTCTCCTTTTTCCTATGGGGTTAGAAAACCACCCTCCTAGCTTCCGCCCCGCTCCCAACTTCACGGACCCCTTTTTCCCAACATAACCCCCCATAAAGGTTTCCTTTTCATCAGATACCCCTGGTCCCCGCCATTTTTACTTGAGTTAGCGCGACGGCCCCTCTTTTCCTCCTTCGGCACTACCTTTGTTGTTTCCCAACCTCCCTCTCATTTATGCCCCTTCCCCCCCGTTTTGAGCCCCATCCTACCTTCTTTCCGCTACATGGTGCGTTCCCTTTGTGTCAGCCGATCTGCACGTTTTTTCTCGTTTCGGTGCTTCTTTCGTAGAAATAATGCGGTTCTTTCGGCTTGTTTTGTACGCGATTCCTCCCCCCTAAGTGGGGCTTCCCCACTCTTTTGGGAGGGACTCCCCCCCCCATGACGGCCCAATGGCAGGAGGCTGGAAAGGTTCTTCTCTCCTCACGTCCGAGGGTTTGGGCGCATCGCATTCTTGTTTTTTTTTTTTTTTTTTTTTCTCCTCTTTTTTCCCGTAGATTCCTTCCTTTGAGTCTCTCCACGCGCTGCCTTTAAGGGCGAACTGTGCTTTCCTATTTGGTGAAAACGAGGGCTTCCTTTTTCACTATGGTTCGCGGATCGGCCCTTCCCCTCAAAGAATAGTGTTTATTCCTCCCCACCTGAGAGATCTCCCCTCTGGATGAGATGGTCTTTTCCCCTTGGTGGAGAGGAGCGAAGAGATCTTTTCAGCTCCCCCCTCCCCTCATTAACTGCTTCTACCTCCATGTAGTATTGGAGATGGTTTTCCCGTTAGTTCTATGGGACTTCTGAAAAGATTTTTTTTGCACTTCCTTCGACTCCTTTGAATTTCTGAATTTCGTCTGCTGCGAAGAGCGATTTCCCTTCCTTTTTTAGGCTTTTCTCCGCTCCTTCCTTTTTCAGCCACCTCGTTGATGAAGGTCCATGGGGGTCTCCCTTTTATTAATTCCTTCTTTTTCAGTAGTCCTGATTGTGATCTTCCCCCGATTTTTTCCCCTTTCTCCCCAAACTAGTAATTCTTCCCATCAATTAGCCATAGGCTCTCCCCCCGTTAGATCTTGTCCTCCCGATGGGGCTATTGGGTCTTCCTCTCCTCCCCGCTGTGAGGTCCTCTTTTTCTTTTTTATGATTTTTTCACGCCCACGCTATTCCCCTCCCCGATCGGAGAGAAAAATCGCCGAAATGCCCTTTTTCTCCTCCAGAGAAAAACTCTCCTTTTGGACCAACAGTTCTTTCCTCCTCTTGTGAGGAGTTGAGTAAGCAAAGTTTTTCCCCCCCTTTTCTGACTTTTTCCTCTTCCGGCCCCCCCTTTGAATTTACGCGCAGGATTTTTGGTTTCAGAATTAGTTTCCTTTTGGTCATCGTTTTCTTCCGTCCGAATACATCTCTTCTCTTTTCCCTTTTCCTCCTTTGTTGTTGTTTTTTTCTCAGCCTCTTTCCAAGACTCATTTAACACCCCTCGACGTCAGGCGGACACAATACTCTTCTTTCTTCAGGAAATCCTTCCTTCCGGTAGAGAGTATTGAAAACCTTTTCCTCCACCTCCTCACACCATAGGATTCCCTTTTTTGGCTCTTTAAGTTACCAATGGAGTTGTTTTTTCCCCCGGTTAGTGTGCGAGGGAGTTCCCCTTCTTTCTTTCGGCTAAGTCCTTTTTTCCTTTTTTACTTTTTCGAGTTTAGTGGACCATTCCTCCCCCCCTTGTGCAAAGAATACATCCTTCCCGGAGCTCTCCCCCCTCCCAAGCATTGTTTTTTCTTCATATAGAATTAGGATACCCCTCTTCCCTAGAATTTCTTCCCTTTCTAAGTTTTTGGTTGAGAGTCCACTTTTTTTTTTTCCCTCATTTTCCCCAGGACGGGCCCTCTCTAGCCCTAACTAATTACTTCTCTCCCCTTTTTTTCTTTCCTCAATCCGACTAATTTTGACTCTTTCTTCATTCGGCTAATTTCCCCCTTCCCCAATGTAATGTTAGAAGACCTCGCTCTCCTTCCCCAAGCTCGAATTCTCTTTTTCCTCTCAGGAATTTTCTTTCTTTTTTTCCTAAGCGTTATAACTAGGAAAGATCTGTTCTCCCCCCCCCCCAGCAGACAAATACTCTCTTGGAGAATGAATAGATTCCCTTTCCTCCAGCGACAGTCCCCTTTCCTAATTTTCTCCACATTTTTTCCCCCAAAATTCCCATTCCCCCCTGCCGAAGAGATAACGCCGGTTCTTATCGAACTCCTTTCCCTTCAGTTCGTCCCCCTTTCCTTAGATACACTTTTCCCCGAGCGACTCAAATTCCCCCCTTCTCTCTCCCCGTTTCCGATCTTCTCCCTCCCTTTTTTCCGCGACGGCCACGGATCCGCGCCTCCCCTTTTCCCTATCTCTATTCCGGTCTTCTTCGAATTTTCCCTCCCCTCCTGGCAATGTCGGCGACGGCATGTCTTCCGAAAGGCCCTCCTCTTCGGAAGCATGACTGGCCCCCTCCTCCCGCCCCCCCATCAGCCGTTTTCCCCGCTTCCCTTCCCCTTCATATCCACCCTTTTCCCCAACCAAAGTGGTGGACACCCTCCCTAGGCGGCGCCCTTTTTTTTTCTCCCAAAAAAACGTGTTTTTCCCCTCTTCCCTTGCGCGGTTTTCTCTTCTTTATTTTTCCGCTCTGAACTCTTGTTTTTTTCCCCAAAAAGTTCATACCCTAAGTGGAGAAGCTTTTTCTTCTTTTTCCCCCGGAAGGTCTTTTTCTTTTTTGTCTTTTCTTGTTTGCAGTTTGAAGCCGCTTTTTCATCGAGGAGGTTCTCCCCAATCCCTTTTTATAAAAAGTGTATTTCCTCCCCCCTTCTTTTTTTACTTTTCGCCTTCGATTGACTACCTTTCCTGAATTTGGTGGAGCCATGGGGTTTCCATAATCTCGTTCTTTTCCCCCGCGAATCCAACCTTTCCCCCCCCTTTACAAACTCTTTTACTTTGACGTGTCCAGCTGCGCCCGGTCCAGGAACTTTTGATTCTACCCCTCTTTTAGAGAGTCTCTTCCCTTCCGATATAAAGTTACAGGCCTTTTTTTTTTTTCCACAGCGCCGGCCCCTTTTTGAGACCCCAACGGCGCCGCTCGTCCCCCCCCGCAGAGATACCCCTTTTTTTTGGGGTTTCCCCCTTTCGGTGGGCGAGGAGTTTTTCCGCGCGGTGCTTTTTTTCCCCCGGTTTTCGATGGTGCGTTTTTTTTTCCGCGATGCGGACGGCGGCAGTTTTCCCCCCCCACATTTTTCTCTCCCCCCTGCCGGGCCGACTTTTTTTCTTTTTTCCTGTGGCTCAGACTCTCTTATCCTTCGTGGCTTTCGGAGACGGCGGTATCCGTTCTCCCTTTTCTTCAAAAAAGAAATGGATCCTTTTCCCCCCCCCTTTGGGCCGAGTTGCACCCCTTTGTGATTTCTTGCGGTTTTTTTGTCCTTTCTTTTGGGAATCGAATCGTGGTTCTCAAAGGGCAAGTCCCCCTTCCTTTCCCTTCTTCCCTTTTGCGAGAAGATCTCGGTCTGGGCCATTGGTTTTTTTTCCCCTTCCGTGCGTCAAGCGAGGCCATTTCTCCCTCTAACGATTTTCTCGGTGAGATAGTATTTGGCGCTTTTTTTTATTTCTCCCGAGCATTTTTTTTTTTTTTCTTTTCCCCGATCTCCCCTTTGAGGCTCCTTGATCGGCCGTTTTTCGTTTTCGAAAAGGGAGGCCGCCCCTTCCGATTTTCGAGTTTCTGCTCTGTCTTTTGGCTGAGAGACATGCATTTTTTTTCCCTTTTCTCTGAGCCGATGTTTTCCCCCCCCGTCTTTTCCCTTTTGTTTCCCTTTTCTTGTTATTAAGTTAAAGTTCTAGTTGCTTCCCCGTCTGTTCTCCCGTTCGCCCGCTTTCTCTTCCACCAAAACCTCTCCCCCTGACGCCCTCTTGTTCTTCGTATCGAAAGTAGATATTGGACCCTTTTTCCTCCGATGGGGTTGGGGTATGATCAGCTCAGAATGTGCTTCCCCCCCCTAGGATGTATTTTTTTTTTCTTTTTTCTTCCCCCCTCCAAGGACAAACTTTCCCCCCCCCGATCGAGAGAAAAATGCAACCCTCCTGTTTCGCGGGACCCCTTCCCCTTCCCCACGAACCTTCCCCCCTTGGCTTTTTCCTTATTCCCCTTTTCCTTTCCCAATCGATGGTGTTTTTTTTGATTTACTCCCCTTTCTTTCTTCTGATGTGGACAAGGACTCCTTTTTTTCCCCTCTTACCGACTTCTCCCTTCGACTTCCCTTACAGGTTTGGTTCCTTTTCTTTCGCGGGCACGTACCGCATCCTCTCCTTTTTTGTTTTTTTTTTTTATGGAGGAGGGAGGAAAGATCCATACGAATGAACAACCCGCCGTATCTTCCTTCCCGGCACCAATCCTTCCCTAGTCTCCTCCCATTAAGGTACTTGATCAGAGCATTTTCTTTTTTTCCTACTTGGTCCCCCCCCTTCATTCTCAAAGTTTTTGTCTTCGGGTGGTCCTTCCCAACTGGTTGGGCCACCAGTCACGGTTTCCTTCCGCGAACTCTCTGTTTCTCTCCGATCGTTTTTTCCTTTTTTTTTTTCCCTTGATAAGAATCCCCCTTGCCTCCCCCCTTCTGAGTCAAATCTCGGATCGCTTCTTTCCCCCAAGCCCCATAGTATGCTTCCCCTCTCCTTTAGGATACTCCTCCCGAAGGGAGAGTAGAAGATTTTTCTCTTCCTTTTTCTCTTCCAAAGGCTTTTTTTTCCATAATTTTTTATAACTCCCTCCGAACTTATCTTCCCGACTTCTCTCCCCCATGGAACCCCTCCTCCCCTTTTCTCTGTCGCCCTGACCTTTTTCTCACGGGCGCCGACCCCTTTTTCCCCTCCTCCCCTGCTCTCGCAGCTTTTTCTCCCCGACTCTTTCTTGTCCGTTTTTTTTCTCCTCACGGAACTGGGCGAAGTTCCCTTTTCTGTTCTCCACTCCTTTTCTTCACCGGCGCCTGCAAATCGGACCTTCCCCCCCCCCCCCCCCCCCCCCCCCCTTGCCCCGTCGTTATCTTCTTTTCTTCGCCCCTATTGCTCGCTTAGCGCACTCGCCCCCCCCCCCCTCCTTTCCCCTTCCCCCCGGAGAGATAAAGAAGGTCTTCTCGACTTTCTCCCTTTTTGACCTGGCCTTCTCCCGATAAACCCCGATTTTTTTCCCCCCGCCTCGATGCAGCCTAAAACCCCTCCTTACAGAGACACAAGTTCCTTCCCCTATCTTAGTCTCTTCTCTTACGGTCCCCCCTTCCGAGAACCACGCCGTCTCCCTTTTTTTTCGCGCCAGACTAGATTCTTTCCTCCAGAGGGCCTTCTCTGGTAGGCGCGGATGGGAGTCTTCTTCTCTGAATGTCTTTTTTTTCTCCCTGACCTCTTTTTCAAGCGGACACCCCTTCCACCATCGCCGCCCCTTTCCCCCCTAAAACTCCCCCTTCCTTAAGAGCCCCCCTTTCCTTTCCCCCCCCCCCCAAACCCAATTTTCTCCCTCTTCTTACGTTTGCGCCCTTTTTTGGTTCCCCCCCCGTGGGTGCAGACCCTGTCTTTTCTCCCGGTGTTTCCCCCCCTTCCCGAACTTTAGATAGGACTTTTTTCCCGCTAAATTTTCTCCCCCCCCCCCCTTTTCATTTGGTGCCGTGTTGGGAGAGCGTCCGATTCCCCCTCCAGGTCGAGTAGGCCTTTTTTGTAATGTTGGGCATTTTTCTTTTTTTCGTCCCTATGGGAGAGATTTTGTTTTACCCCATAGGATTCCCCCCCCCCCTTCACTTCCTTTCTCTGAGAGAGGGGACTAAAATCCGTTTTTTTCGTCCTCTTCTCTCTTTCACGTTCTCCTTTTGGAGCCGATTCCCCCCACTCCCCCCCCTGCATCGAGTCCCCCACTGAGCCACGTTAACCCCCCCTCCCCCAACTTGCTCGCGACCTTCCCTTTCTCAATTTCCTCCCAAAAGGAGAATCCCCACAAGACCTAGCCTTCACTCAGGTTTACGTTCTTCTTCCCCACTAATGGGTGGGACCCCCCCTTCCTCCCCTAAAGGCGCCTTTTTCCCCCGTTGTGTTTGACCCCCAAAGGCTTTCCTTCGTCCTGTGCCCACAATTTTTTTTTTCGCCGAGGTGGGCTAGGATCCGGTTTTGTGTAGGGTGAGGCCCTCCCTACGGGCTTTTTTTTGTCCGTCCGTCGGCCGACGCCGTTTCTTTCTTGTCGACCGCCATTCGTGTCCTTTCCTCCTCTTTTCCGACCAATGGCCAGGAGGCTGTCCCTTTTTTTTTTCCCGAGACGCCTCTTTTTCTGGGCCCACTCGGCCCCCCTCCTGGTTTTTCTTCCTCCCTCTGGATTTTTTTTCTTTCGCGCCTCCCTCAAGGTTTCTTTTTTTCCGAGTTGCAAAGTGGCTTTTTTTCTTTGGAAGAGAGGAATAAGAGTCCTCCCCCCCTTTTCTTTAAAAGCGGCCCCTTCCTCCTTTGGGACCCTTCCCGGTCACTGTTTCCCTCTCCTGAAGGCGTTCTCCTCCCCCTGTCGTGATATCTTCTTTCCCTTGGGAAAATTTGCGGAGACTTTTTTCTTTTTTTCCTCCTTTTCCTCGAGGCCAATTATCCGCTTCCTCGGCTCCCTTTTTCTGCTCTTCTTTGGCGTGGGAGAAGCCCTGAGCGGGCTTTTCGACAGGTCCGTTTTCTCCCCCCCCCTTCTTCCGGCAGAGGAGCTCCCTCCGCTCTTGTATCTCTTATGCGGATCTGCTGCGCTTCTTTTCTGCGAGACATGAAATTTTTTTGGGGCGCGGGTCGCGACAGAAGCAAAGTTTTTTTCTTTTTTTTTATTGAAGTTCCATGTTTTTTCTCCTTTGTATATCTAAGTTTAAGTTCTTAGGTGCTGGTAAGCTCCCCTTCTTTTGCTTGATTTCCCCCCTTTTCCCCCCCCCCCCCCCCCCCCAGAACTGTCCTTTTTCCCTCCTTAATCTTGATACCTCCTGAAGTACTTCTTTCAACGATTTTTTTTTTCTGTGAGGAGGACCATTTTTCTTCTTTTTTTTTAGAGGTTTTTCACGCCCCCTCAACACTTGTAAAAACCTCTGAAACATGGAAAATGAAGCGACTCTGGAACTTCCCTTCAAGAACAGTGGAATGGTGGGCCCCCCCCCACTTCCAGACCTCCACGCACTCCCCCCCCCCCCCCCTCCGATGGGGAGAGTTGATTATTCTCGGACTCCTTTTTTCTTTACTGATGAAAGAATAGGAAGGATTGTTTCCCCCTTCCCTCCTTACGGAAACCTTTTTTTTTTTTTTTCCCAGCCTCCGGCATGTACCGCATACCTCTTCCTTACTCTAAGTTTTTCTTTCTTATGACGTCCCTCCCCCTTCCTGCAATCGAATGAACAACCGCCGTCTCCCTCCTTTTCTTCCGGCCACCCTTTTTCCCCTCTGATCGCCCCCCTGTTCCTTTTTCTTTTGAACTTCGTGGCGTCATCAAACTTCCTTGGACAGGTGTTTTTTCTTTTTTTCTTGAACGTCAAAAATGGTTTTTTTCCCCCCCTTCCCCCCTGTCGTGTGCTTTCCCCTTTTTCTGCATGCGTTTCTCTCCTCTTTTCGTTTTAGTGGACTAAGATCATCCTTTTTTTTTGTGAAACCTACAGCCCTCCCCCCCGCAAATCGCGGAGCGAGTCCTCCCCCCCCCCTGCCAACTCTTTCCTCCACTCCCTCGTTTTTCCTCATGATAGTTTCTCTCTGGATCGAAGAGTGCTCAGTTCTTTTTTTCTTTCCCCCGGAAGTTTTCCATCAAAATCAGGACGGATTTCCCCCTCCCCCCGAACTTAGAACCCTCCCCCCTTGTCCTCCCTAAGATCCATTGCTCTGTCGCCTCCCCTTTTCCCTGGCTCCGAAAAAACTCTTTTTCTTCTCCCCCGCTCTCCCTCTTAGGAATAAGAGATAGGCGTCCTTTTTTTCCCCCTTTTTTTATCATCGGCCGCTCTTTTCTTGAGTCCTCCTCCTAGTCACTGTTTCCACTTTCCCTCCAAGAAAGATAAACGATTTTTCATCGGTCAGAAGGGACAGTCGTCTCGTTCTTAAAAAAAATAGAAAAACTATTCGCTTTCTCTCCTCCTCCCCACCTTCTAACAGGAAACCCCTTTCCTCCAGTCTCCTCCCCTTTTCTTCATCCGTGAACTCCTCTTTCCTTGACGTTATGGAAATTAAGAGCCTTCCCCAATGAGATTCCCACCCTTTCTCGAATATATGAAGAGATGACGAACCCCCCCTCTCCCTTCGCAAAATTTTTTTTAGCTCTTTAGCCCATATTTTTCTTCTCTCCCCCTTTCCCCGCGATAACGATAGAAGATTGCCTCTCCCCCTCCTCCCCCCTCGATAAAAGCGTATTTCCGGCAAAACTTAAAGGACCTCTCCCTTTCCTCCGTCAGGAGTCTCTTCGTTTTTCTCTCCCAACTACCGGGCCCCTGCGCATTCTCTTTTCCACCAAGAACGAACCCCCTTTCCCGTAGTGACTACGCGGTCACCTAAAACGCTTTTCTTTCCTTTCCCTAGCAACCCTCTTCTTTCCCAACCTTTTCGCCCCAACTGTAGCGGCCGCTTCCCCTCCGGGCCTTTTTGGGATAAAACACCCTCCCCCCATGAGCCCCTTCCTTTTCCACAAATGTAGTTGGAAGAAATTTTTTTCCCCCCCCTAGTGGACGTCCCTTCTTTTGCTTCCCCAAAGCTTTTTGGCCGTGTCTCGATGGGAGTCTCCCATGAACTTCGGGAAAATTTTGTCTTTATTTGGTTCAGTGGCGACTTTCTTCCCCTCCATGCATTTCCCCCTCTTTTTTGCGTAGTGGTTTCCCCCCCATAGGTCCTTGTCCCTTCT
>Ga0179593_1649068_pt1 | contig 13185 bp, 13 predicted proteins | sample CZODoug2_1_08_16_FD_185931 | JGI IMG/M metagenome (GOLD analysis project Ga0179593, IMG submission 185931) | Vadose zone soil fungal communities from Angelo Coast Range Reserve, California, USA - CZODoug2_1_08_16fungal (PacBio error correction) | ecosystem: Environmental > Terrestrial > Soil >... | reverse complement strand
GCGTCGATCCACCAATCTCCGCGGAGAGAAACCGGTTCCTTACTTTTTTTAATTAATTAGAGTCTCTTCGATGACCAAATTCATTTCTTTTTCTATAGCCCCTCCCAATTTCTCCCTCCTTCCTTGAGCGGGAAGAATTCCAGAGCCCTCTCCCTTTTCTTTACCTTGGGCGTAATCGCCTAGCCCCATGGGGTATGGCGCTTCCTGGATTTCCCCCTCTCTTTTTTTTGAGTCACTCCCCCTCAGAAATGAACGGCATTTTTGCTCCTGTCATGGGCCTCCCCCCCCCTCCCTCTTTTCCTCCGGTTAGAAGACCCACTTTTTCCCCAACAGGATTAATCAGCGGGCCCCTTTCTCTTTTTCCCCCCTCCCTGTCGGCTGCCCCCCCTTTCCGGTGACCGCTTTTCTTCTCTTTCCCAACTTCCGGTATACGGGGGAAATTTTCTCCTCTGAGATCGGCATCGGCCCTCCCCTCCGTGAAGGAAATGGCTTCCCCCCCCCTTGTGGGAAACCTCCTTTCCCCTCCTCTCTTTCTTCCTCCCCTTAGAAGTGCTCTTCGCTTCTTCTCCGAGGCGATGTTTTACCTTTTCATTTCCTATCTGACGATCTAGATACATCCTTTTCTTCCTGTCACATGCACCGCATCCTCTTCATGAAAAGCTGTTCTAGATGTTTCTTCCCCCTGGTTTTCGAACTGGCGGGAAGCGACTTCCCCCCCCCCCCCCTTAAGATTCCACTCTGCTTTCCCCGTCCAAGATGGGCAGACATTTTTTTTCAGTCAAAGAGTGGTTTCCTTCCACCCTCCTCCCCCGTCTTCTCCAAACCCTTCTCTCCGCGGCCTTCCCCTGCAGGGGAATTTTCTTTCCGCATCGGTCTAAAGAGCCCCGTGGCTTGAAGCGAGCGTCCACCCCTCCAAAGAACCTTTCCCGGGAAAACCCTTCCCCCGCAAGTCTCCCTTCTGAAGGAAGGGCATGACCGAAAGAGCGATCTGGCCCCCCCCCCCTTAGGGGACAACTCCAGCAGACTCCCCCCCAAAGGCAAAAAGGTTGTTTCTACCGGAAAGATAGAAGATACTTTGATCCCTTCGCCCGGGCACCGGAGGAACTCCTTCCAGAAAAGTCCCTAGTCGAAGGGAATCCCCCCTTTTCCTCTTGCCCCGGAGATAACTCCGAAGGAGACGTTTTCTTTCAGATTACTTGCTCCGGACCTTCCTGGACTTTGGGCGGTCAATCTCCGAGGACAATAACGGATCATCTTTTTTCTCGATATGGGAAGTTTTTTTCCTTCTCCACCCCCCCTGAAAAGCCCGTTTTGCCCTCCCGTTCCGATACCTTGTCCCCATGAGTGAGAGGGCGTCTTTAGGAACACCCCCCCCTGGGGACTCCTTCGGGGCTCCTAGGGATTTTTTTTTTTTTTTTTTTTTTGTATTTAGATTCCTTCCCTAGAAACGACTTACTCCCCCCTTTTTTAAGGGCCCCCGAGAGTTCTTTATGGCCCTTACGTTTAAAAGCCCCTTCTTTTCTGAAGAGTTTACTGTTGTATCCCGGCAGAAGTTCCCCCCCTCTTCCTCTGCGCTCGTATAAGATATTGATTCCTTCCGTCGAAATGTCTCCCCTTTCCTATTTGGGGGGGACCGATCTTCCCTCCATTGTGCGAGAGAAAATCTTTTCTTTTCTTGGATCATTGGGAAGGCTTCCCCCCTCCCTTTTCACTCTTATCTTAGGAGAGGGGTTGTCCCCCCAATTGCCTTTTTTGCCAGTGTCAATACTTTCTAGCCGTCCCGCAGTATCCCGCTTCTTTTCGGCCACGACCGGAACGCCTTCTTTTTTTTTTTTTCCCCGAGCGTGCAAGGTTTCCCTCATCCTATTAAATTAGTTAAGAATCCTTCTCTGTCTCAGGCCAGCCTATTTTGCGCTCTTCCCCCCCCTTTCTTCCCCCAAAGCCTATCCTTTTTCCTCGATATGGGCGCCTGGCCGTCTTTTTTCATCCCGCTGAGGGATTCGGAGCGCCCCCTTTCTCCTCTTTTTCTTTTATACTGCTGCTTCCACTTCTCGAGAGGAATACTAGAGCAGTCTTGTCCAGCGCCAGGCGCATCTTCCCCCCTCCCTTTTTCGTCCAAACCGGCGTCGCCCCCTTTTTTTCCAGAGAAAAAAAGCTTTTTTCTTTCCCCCCCCTAGAGACCAGGAACCTTTTCCCCCCCCTCAAGTCGTATAAAGCCCCACCCGAAATTTTTCCTAATCGCGGATTACCCCCTCTAGCAGTGGGTCCCTAGAGGCTTCATGCGGTTATGTGACTCTCTCTTCAAACGGCAACACCGCTTCCCTCCCCCCGAAAGTGAGATGGACCGTCTTTTTTTCTTTTCACAGTCAGATGGTCTTTACCTCTTTTCCTCCCAACGCAGCATTTTTCCGATTTCCCCTCCCGGTTTGAGGGAGGGGGCGGGTTCTTTCTTTCCGTGCTGTAGGATGGTGCATTGGTTCCCCCCCTTTCTTCCTCGATTTTGTCCAGAGGCTTTTTTTCTTCGAATCACGAATAGTTCCAGCCCCTGGCCGCACTGGGGTTCCTGAACTTATGTCTCCCCTTTTTCTTTTTTGCTGAGCGTTCGGCTTTTCTTTCTTTACTTTTGGAGCGGACGCCGATACCTTCCAGTCCCCTTTGCAGGCCGGGGTACCTTTTCCCCCCTTCCTCCGGCAACGCCCCCGAATAAGAGAATCCTTTTTTTTCCTTTAGATTACTGAATTGCCCTTTTTTCTTTGTACGAATTGGGATTTCCGGAGTGAAGATGGTCCATTCCTTTTCCCCGGGTCACAGGGATAACGATGGTTCCCCCTTTTTTTATTTATACTTTCTTTCCTAAAGGGTTGATGCTTTTATTTTGGAGGCCTTTGCAGCGGATGCTAACAAGACTCCCCCCTTCGTTTCCAGAATCTGGAAAAAATCCCCCTCACATAGAAGAGGCCTTTTCTAGCCATGAAGAGAGAAAGAATCCTTTCTCCTTTTTCCCCCTTTTTCTCTGAGATAGCTTGATCTCTTATTTCTTTTCCTTCCCCTTTTTCCTCAGAAGGGAGAGTCTACAATTTTGAACGAGAGGCTCCTCTTTATCCCCGATGAGGAAAGCCCCCCCATCTGCATAGAACTGTTTTTCTTAAGCCCTCCGTCTTTCCCCTCCACTCCCCCCCCTCACGGAATGCGCCCCTCCTAGTTATGTAAAATATGGCCTTTCCCCCCTTGCAGTCCGCAATTCCCATTCGTTTTTTCCTTTTTCCCAAGATGGTTCTTCACCATGACTTTTATTTCCCAGCTCGAGAGCTTTTCCCTTCCTTCTTCTCGTCCGTGTCGGAGGAAAGGACACGCTCCCCCCCTTTTCCTTGTCATGGACTCGGCCCTTTTATTACGGAAGCCCTCTGGCAACAGCCGAACCCTCTCCCCTTCCGAAAGAGCATCTCCCATCGCCGTCAGAAACTCAACGCTCGGCTTCTTTTTTTTCTTTCTCCTTTCCCCATTGCGACTCGCTACGCCTTTTTCTTCCCCTGAAAATGGATGCAAACTTCTTTCAAATACCATCTAAAACACTTCGAACCCCCCCTTTTTTCCCTTAGGGAGGAAGCCCTCTTTCCCAAAAGGGAGTTAAGTGACCTGTTTTGTTTACATTCATGGCGGAAAGTAAAAATTCCTCCCTTCCCCCCTTACATGTAAAATGGAGTCATGACCCTTTTACCTGGAGATGGTCCCAAGACCCGGTGGGAAGGAAGAGGATCCCCCCATCTCCCTTTCGCGGAGGACGTCCCACGGGTGAAGCTCCCACAACGGAGACTTTCAAGTCGTGGCCTCTTTAAGGAGCTTTGGAAGAATGGACGCCCCCTACGTTGACGAGCCTTCCCTTGGAGAGCCTTCCTCCCTCCGTGCGTTTTTTTCGCGGCACTTCCTCCCTCCTGCCGCTCTCCTGGTTTGATTGACTTCACGGTAGCTGAAGATCTCCCTCTTTTTTTTTTTTTCATTCCCATGACGAGCTCGAGAGGATTCCCCCTTCTTGGAAGCAGGCCCTTTAGAAAAAGACCCATACTGCTCCTCCGAATAAAAGAATGTCTCCTATTTGAGTAACAGAGGAGCAACTCATATGCCTCCCCCTTTTCTAAGGAGTTGTGGTCCGCCCCCCCCAAAGAGCACCTTTTTTCGTAGGGATAGCCCCCTTTCCCTTTTTTTTTTCTTAACTAATTTAATCATTCTTTGAGGGAACTTTCCGACCCGGAGACTCCTTCCTCTTTTGTCTTTTCGGAAATGAAATAGGGTACCCTTGGGAAGGGAGGGGGTTCATGAGAAAGGAGGGACCACTGTTGTTTTTCAGGAAGGGTTACATCCCCCCTTATTGGACAACCCCTAGACGGACTCTTCCCCGGGTCGCTTCAGCCGTTCACTTTGACGTGCATTGCTTTCCTCCCCCCTCTTGTCTTTCGCGAACATTGCTCCGCCTTTTCCAACTCCCTAAAGTTCGACATTGAACCTATTATCCCAATAGCATAATTTGTATCCTAGGTCAGTCGGAAGGACCCCCACCCTACCAATTGAGCTAGCCCTTTTTCCCCCTCTGCGGAGCGTTGCTTTCTCATTTCAAAAGAGCTTCTCCCTTTTTTTCTTACGCCTCGCTTTCTTCCTCCTACGAAAAAGCCATGCCTCCAATTCTGTTTGGTTCTTCCCCTCATGCATGTTCGGAAAGAGAGAACGGTTTTGTCGAAGGGTGGTTCCTTCCCGCACGGCCCCGTCCCCTTTCAAATGATAGACCATAGGGATATTCCCCCCTCCTCGCTCGAGGAAAGAAATAGGGTTCTCCCCCACTATTACCTCCCTCTCTTCCTGAGAAGAGTTCTGCTTTTTTTTTTAGAGAATTAGAATTTCTTTATACAGAATAATGTCTCTCCTTTTCCTTTCTCCCCTGTGGCACGTAGTCAGTTCCCATGTGGAAGGGTATTAAACGGGCCCGAGAAGATGGACTCCCTTCTCCCCCCCTCCCCCGGGTAGGTCTGGGCAAGCCCCTCTTCCCGGGGTAGGTGTCCTTTGTCTGGCTTAAAACTTTTCCCCCCTCTCTATACAGAGAGGAATTTTTCTTTCCCCCCCCGAAGAGTGGAGATACGTTTCCTATGCACCCAGCGATGGAGCGTCCCCTTCCCCCGTAGGACGCGCGGACCTTTTCCCCCATTAAGACCGGAACGCAGAGTTTTAGTGCTTACAGTCAAGTTTCCTCCCCTCCCCCTTCACTTTTCTTTCCACGAGAACAGTTCAGTTGTGTGATGTAGACTCCCGCCCATTCCTTTCTTTTCTTTTTTTCTTCTATCGGCATGCTTGGTCTTTTTCTGCCAGCGCCATGCTTGCGCCCCAATGGAGGTGGAGATAAATGCCCTTCCTTCTTTTCCTCCTCTTCTTTTTTCCCCAAGTCTTTCCCTCCCCCGGAAAGGGAAAGGTTCTTCCGCTTACCTGCCCCATTTTCCCCCCCCTTTCCCTGATACCGACGTTGTTTCCTTTTGTTAACGGTGCACCCCCCTTCTGCACTCCAAAACGGCAAGATTCTGTTCCCCTTCTTTTTTTGTAATGGTTGATACGACTCTCCGTTAAAAAGGATTTCATCCCTGATCTTGAAACTCGGTCGAAAAAAGCCGTTCCTTTTCCTTTTTTCCTTTTATTTCTTCCTCAGGGGAAAGAACAGGAATGCCCTGTTAGGGACGAAGATGCTAGTCCCTTCCCCCCCTTTTTCCGAATGACGTCGCGGATATGGAGATATTTCTTTTTTCACAGCTATTGATCTACAGTTGAGGGTTCTTTTTTTTTCGGGACCGTCAAGTTTTTGGTCACGTAATCGGCTGCTCTATTCCCTCCCTTCTTGCAACCTGACCGGTGGTCGCCGCTTTTTCTGTGGATCGACCATTTTCCGGAGCGGTTTTTTCGATCCCCAAACAAGGATTTCGTCCTCTCCTTTTTTTTCCTCCCCTTTAGGTTGGACAAAGTCGAAGCGCCCTTTTTCCCCCCCCCCCGAGTAGACTGACCAAAGCGCCTTCCCCCTTCTCCCGAACCAGCAAACGCCCCCCCTTACTTTTTTTCTCCCTCAGGAACCTCGAGGTTCCCTCTCTGCGACGCAGGTCAGTTTTGTTTTTTCAACTGAAAAAGGAAAGCTCCCTTTCCTGTCCGCGGGACGGGATTCTAGAGAGAAGTGTTCCCCTTCTTGCCCCTAGAGAAGTGACCTCCCCCTCGGGTAGTTCAAGATTTGGTAGTTTCCAGCATCTTCTTCTCCGGTTATCCGACCCCTTTATCAACAAGGACAACCCTCTTTTGTTGTTTTGTCGTCAACGATGTCGGATGTGTCTTCTTTTCCCTTTTTCTCCCCTTGAAACCCCAGGGACTTTTCCACAACTTCGGTATCCTTTTCCCCGGTCACGCATCGCTCGCGCCAGCCCCGCCGTTTCTTTTTTTCCGCTAATGAGGAAGGGTTCCTTTTTAAAACAGATTACGTAAGTTCCCTCGACACGCTGGCCCCTTCATGGCGCAGAAGGTCCGTCTTTTCCTGCGCTTCATCCCTCCGTCGAGTTGAGGTGTTTGTATAAAGTCCCAACGGAGGTCCCTCCCTTGACGGCGAGTTACTTCCCCCCCCCCTTGATGGTGAGAACTTCAGAGAAGAACACCCTCTTTTTCGTTTAACTAGGGGAAAGACGGACGGTTTCTTTTCCTTCTAATTGAGAAGGGAGATTCCTTGTCGGTCGCTTTCGAAAGATTAAGAGACGAAAGACTACCCTTTTTTTCCCAAAAATTCTCCCGAGGAGGACCTCTTCTTTGATCAGAGGATTTTAATGGAAATTTCCCCGAATCCTGCCTTTTAAATTTCTTTTCCTTACCGAACATCCGGAAAAAGTTCCTTGGAGTCTGGAACCATCTAAGACTTTTAAGAAGGACCTTTTTCCATAGGCCCTTTCCAATTGTGATTTTCAAAACCCTGGCAAACCAAGGTTCTAAGGAAAGAACCCGAATTGAGACGAAAGCTGTTCCCTTCCGCAAATTTACTCAAAATCTCAGAGAAGGGAGCTATCCTTATAGAGAGAAGAGGAGCCCTTCTCGAGGAGACTTTGGACTGTCCCCCTTTACAGATATCGAGCGGAGGTACTTCTCTCTGACATACAAAAGATTTCTCCGGCGTGGAGAGATACTTTTTCTGGTCGGTTAAAGAATCTGCACCCCCTCCTTCCAAAGTCAAACTTCGACGTGCTTTTAACGGGCCTACATGAATTGCTTTTCCAAGAATTTTTCCTTGCTTTTCGTATCTTTTGCTGGCTGCCTCGGACCGTCCTTCCTCCTCTTTCCTCCTAGAAAGCAAAGCGCCTCATCGTTATAAGGGCGCTTTTTTTGTTGGAGAATGTTTTCCAGTAGAAGCAGCCCAACCATGAGCTATTCATTTTTCCTTACCCGCTCCCCCCCTTCTATCGCTCCCTTCCGAGACAAATCGTTCTTGGATTTTTAGGATGCCCTTGACGGCTTCCCTCCTCCCTCCTTTCGTCGTCCCTTCATACGGGCTGGCACTTTTTTCCTCCTGATTACCGAGGAAACCCAAAGAAAGTCTCGCCGTTTTTTCTTCCTTCTTTTCTCCGACCCCGGACTTCCCTTTTGGAAAAGAGAGTGCAAGTTTCCTTCTTTATTTACTCCTCCGCAAACGATTTGTAACGGGCGATCCCCCCCTCCTTCCAGACTATTTTGCGCTCCCCAAAAAAGCATATAACATGTCTTTTGGAGTGCCTGGCAGGACCCTTGAATCGCGCTTTTGGAGCGCCTCTCATTTCTTTTTTACCAGAAGCGAGAGAATAAGAGAGCCCCTGCTCATGGGAACCCCCCCAGCCCTGCGAGATATTAAAATCCCCCAAGTTTTCAAACCCAGGCTCTTTTATAGGTAGTTCCAAAAAAATTCTTCGAGTAAATCGCGCCCCCCACATGGGACCACTGGATCCATTTGTCCGATGAAAAATCCTCCTTCCCCTCCTCGCGGATAGCCACGACTTTCTTTTGTAGTTAGATTCTTCCCTCAATACATTCGGCCTTCTTTGAAGATAACTCCCCCTTTCCCCCCCCGGCCCACCTTTTTCAAATTTTAAATCTTCCTGAAGTCAGTGCCCCTTCTTTTTCCTCCCTTCATTAAGATGGTCCTTGAATTAGCACTTTTTCTTTTTCATAACTCCCAGAGTTTGCCGCGGGTTTGCTCCTGGGATTGCCCCCCGAAGTGGCGGTAGGTCTTTCCACACTTTTTTCCTCCTTTTTCGTAAAAGTGTCCTTCTCTTTCCTGATTCGAATCACTAATTCGATCGTGAGTTTCTGATCCCTTCATTGCATGCTCGGTGCCGGTTTTGTGTGTGACCTTTAGGATGGTTAACGAAGTCTTGGTCGCGACTCCCAAGGAATACGAGTTCCCTTACCCCCCCCACTCCCCTACTTTGAAAGAAGAGCGGGACCTACTTGAAAGCCAGAAACCCCCCACCTCCAGAAAGCGAAGGAAGTTCCCCCGACCTTAGTGAAGAGGGTAGCCCCCTCTCCGGAAGGGTAAAATCTCCTTCCGGACCAGACAGGGGCAATCCATCCTCCCCTGAGAGAGTGGATCATTCCCCCGGAAAGACCCCCGCTCTCTCCAGGTCCTTTTGAGTGGGCGCAACCTTTCCTTTTCAGAGGGTTTCCTGAAGGATCCCCGCCCTAAAGGAGGGCTATCAGGGGGCGACCAGGGGGAGCTCCTTCGTCAGAAGACGCAACCCTCCCCCCCAAGGGGCTGAAGAGGCTTCAACCAGAAGTTCCCACGTAGGGAAACCCCTCCAGAGGGAACCGAGTGGATACCCTCCCAAATCTTGGAGGAAAGAGGGACCCAGACGAGCTAAAACTTTCCTTTCTCTCTTCCTAAGCCTCCCTTTAGAGATAGCTTTTTATCCTTCGATTTCCTGAAGGCCCTCCCCTGTTCTAAGGAGAAACAATGAAAGACCGTTTGTAACCAACAGTCCCTCAAGTCTTCAGGGAAGATCCCCTCGACAACAGGCGTCCTAGGAATCCCCCGAAGAACGGCCGGAGGTAACACGCGGAAGTAGAACCCCCCAGTACCCCTGCGAACACACTAACCTCCTCAAAATTCCTCGAAATATTTCTCCCCTATACGCGCGTAAAGTCCGCCTCACTCGTTAAGACAAGATGGGGTCCCCCCCCTCAAGAAGGCAAATAATAAGAGCGCTCTTTTGATGATGTATTCTTCTCTCCGGAGTTTGAAGGTTGAATCCCCTTCGCAATTGTAATGAATTTTTCCCTTTTTATTAGGAAGGTCGCGCCCCCCCCCGGAACAAATCACGCTCTCCCCTCACCGGCAACGAGAAGCGGCGATCAGAACCTTTTAACCTTTCTTCGAATCATGCCTCCCCCTTCCGACTCTGGGACTCTTAAAACAGGGAGTACACCTCTTCGCGCCTGGCAAGCCCGGAGCGGCCGCTTCCCCCCGGGAGTTACTCGGAAAAATGCTTGCCCTGGACCGTACCATCTAAGTACGGTCAGTTGTTTTTCACCATTACCCTTTCTTCATGAAGCGGGCCCGCTTTCGCACTTGCCCTCTCTCGGGAAGCGGGTGGGCCTTTTAGTCAAAGAAGGCTTCTTAGAACCCGGGTGGACGTCTCTTCCCCCAACACGGCGCCTTCGTGGGATACGAGATTTTTTTTTTTCTGCCAGCTTGGCCCCCTATCTTTATACGACTTCTACTCTTGCCTGGGCGCTCTCTGTCCCGCTTTTACATGTCCGGCGCCGGGTTTTTTTCCCCTCGGAGTTGAAAGATCGCGTCAGTAACATGATTTCTCCCTCTCGCTTTCTTTTTGTCCAGTGGAAGTCGAGAACAACCTCCCTCCAGGAAATCCATCACCTTTTCCCGCTGCTTTGATCCGGCCAGGCGCCCCATACTTCCCCTCTGACCAATTGCCCACTCCTCCACCCCCCCCCCCCCCCTTCTCTTTCAGCCCTCTTTTCTTCCTTCTCAGTGATGGATCTCCCTTCCCCAATCGGTTTTGTTCGGATTCTCACTGAAGATCGTGTGTTCCCTTTTCTTGGCTAACCCTGGCGGTCCTTGCTTCCCAATAGCCATCGGGGCTTTTTTGGGTCCAGGCTGAATTCCCTTCTTTTCTGTTCCCCAACTTCCATCCCGTATGTGAAAAACTCTCCCCTTTTCGAATTTTCGGGGAAGCCTTCCCTTCGTGAAACTTTCTCCCCGATTGCTCTCCGAACATGGATAAGAGTGATACTCTCTCAGAAAGTTTTTCCCAATCAGAGAATAGATCCTTTACCTCTTAATGATTTTTTAAGTAGACAATGAGGATATCCTTTCCCGATGCCTTCTCTTTGGGATTTTTCTCACCTCCCGGAAAAGAGCTGTGATAGTACGCCTCCTCCCCCCCTAATTCCCCCCTTCCAGAAAAGTGGAGAAAATTTTCCCGCAATAAGAGGCATCTCCTTTTTTTCCAACCGAGCAAAGGCCCCCTTCAGTTTCGGGATTTAACACCTCACGCCCGCCCCTGGGCAATGATCGCCGGTCGCGCTCCATTTTGGTCTTTTCTTCCAGTTTACCATTCTCGAAATCTGCGCTCAGCGCCTGCGCCTTCCTGGCGTACTCCCTCTCGCATAGCGAGCAACTCTTGAGAAGTGGAAACCCAGGCCCAGTCCTCTTCCTGAGCGCCCCTTCTTCAGGATTTCCCCGAACCCCCTTTCTTCTTTCCCTTCAAAGGGACCGCTCTCCCTTTAAAAGAGGATCGGTCTTTTTCAGATGAACGGGGTCGTTCCTTTAAGTTTTTTATTTCGTCAGCAATGGAAAGGCCCTCCCGGAACTGTTTGTTTCATTCCCCTCGCCGCCCGCGTTAGTGTTTTGTGTTCTTAGTCGTTGCGGATGACCCTCTTAAGCTGCCCAGCTCTTTCCTTTCCAACGTTTTTCCTCCGCCCGTCCCGCAGAGTGTCCTTCGCTTACCGTCCAGTTCTGCGGACGGCCCTTCTCTCCTTTCCTAATCATTGTCGCTTTTTGCGGGTGATGTAGAATCCCTCCCCCTAGTCAGTTCTTACTATTTTTTCTCCCCCCCTCGCCCTGATCGCGCCCCTCGAGAAATGAGAGAGGGTTTAGGAATCTTGAGCGGCTTCCTTCTCCTGTCCCCAAGTCGTGAAAGAAGCCTCAAGGAAAGAGGGAGGGAGATCTTTCCCGCCTGCCCCCAGAGGCTGATCCCGAAGTTGTTTTCCCTGAGGGGTTTCCGCGGCGGCACCGCCTTTTCCCTCTCGCAGCCGCGTTGAACAGCCAAAACGTCCGCTGATACTCTTGTTTTTTCACGGTTGATACGACGCTTGGAATATCCCCTCATTCGCTTCTCTTTTGGCCCCTCCCCTGAACTCGGTCCTGCCCTTCGACCCCAGCGTTTTCCCCACTTCTGCTGTTAAATCCAGGTACCCGCGCCATGCACCCAATGGCTTTCCGATGCTTACGCGCTTTTCCTGTCAGCTTCCGTAGAAATTGAATTCCCGCTCAGAGGTAATCTGATTCCTCTTTATCTCAGTTGAGGGAGTTGCTTTCTCTCGAGGGTTCCCCCCCCTGACCGACCAACATTCATGCTCCTCTTGACCCTCTTTGCCCAAGTAACCTTTCTCTGCGAATTGCAACTGCCGCGGCGGTATCTCCCCTCTCTTCCTCCCCCCTCTCTCTTTTTCATCCTTCCTCCTTTCGATTTTTATGTCCCCCCTTATCGCGATCAGCAGCCCGCGGCGAGCTTTCCTTCGAAGAGACAGGTGAATTTCCTTCTCTTTTCGTGACCAAAGGTGCATTCCTTTTTTTTCTCTCCCCTGCCCCCCCCCGCCCTACAAACTTGAGATCCCTCCTCAGGACCTCGAGCGTTCCTCCTCTCCCTCTTTTTCCATGCGGCTCCGTCCTTGGTTATTTCCTCGGCGCCCTAAACAGGACCTCTTTAGCCTTTCCTGGATTTCCCCCCTTGTTGAGTCACAGACTTCAGACATGAAACGGAGGTTCCGAGTTACAGAATTTTCCTTTCTCCCCCTCTCTACGTGATCCTCCTTTCCAAGTTACTTACTTACTCTCAACTGACAACCATCTCCCCCCAGCATCTGCCGTTTTGGATGTCCCCTCTTCTTTCCTCCTTTCGTTGCAGCTTCCCCCTTTTTCCGATTCCCCCGGCCCCCCTTAGTAGCCGGGAACTTTGGCAGGGTAGAGCGGCATCGCCCCGCTTTCTTGCACTGGCGATCATGCGGCTTTTTCTTTTAAACCTACTTTTTCCCCCCGTCCGTTAATGAGTCGCCCGCTCCTTTCTCTTTTCCTTTGTCCTGTCGCAGCAGGGTCTTTCCTCCCCTTCGCTCCTGACGATTTCCCCTCATAATTTTTTTTTTCCTTTTCCCCCCCCCTCAACTTCTGCTCTTCCTTTTTTCTTTTTATCGATGGACGGCTCTTTTTTTTGTTCTTTTTCCCCCCCCTGCAGATGGTTGCGAAATTCGGTAACGACCCCTCACCTACGCTTCCTGCGGGACGGGCTTATTCTCTGTCAGCCGGTCCGCGCGTTTTCTTTTTGTTTTTTCCCGAGATGGGTCCAAGCCGTCTTTCCCCCCCCCCCCCCCAACACTTCTCGCCCATCCCCCCTTCTTCGAGAAAAAACAGTTTCCGTCCCTTTTCTTCCTGTTCCAGTGCTGGAAGAGACTCGTCCCTTTCCTCCCCCTCCCCTTTTCATCATGCAGGAGCGTTTTCCCCAGCCGTCAGCGTCAAGGAGGCCCCTTTTTAGTTTAACAAATATCCCCCCTGCCACAAGTTTTTCTACTCAAGCATACGGGGCTCCTTTCCTTTTATCGCCGAGCTGAGGCCCTCTTTTCAAAGTGGTTAACCCCCTAGATCCGCCCCTTGATCTATATTCAGGTCTTCCTTTTTCCCCTCCTTCGCTGAGCGACGCGCGATGTCCTCTTTTTTCCCAAGTGCCGCACCTTGGCTGTACTCGAGCTCCCTTCCTTCCCCATTCGATCATTCCTTCCTTGGCCGTTGCTGTAAATCTTCCCTTAGACAAAACGTCAACTACAACGCCGTGCTCCCCCCCTCTTTTCCAGATCAAAGGGCTACCTTATGCGATTTGGCCCAGAAATTGAGCAATTTTTTTTTCTTACTTTTTCGTCTTT
>Ga0179593_1484235_pt1 | contig 13185 bp, 14 predicted proteins | sample CZODoug2_1_08_16_FD_185931 | JGI IMG/M metagenome (GOLD analysis project Ga0179593, IMG submission 185931) | Vadose zone soil fungal communities from Angelo Coast Range Reserve, California, USA - CZODoug2_1_08_16fungal (PacBio error correction) | ecosystem: Environmental > Terrestrial > Soil >... | reverse complement strand
CGCCTTCCCTCCATCTCTTATGGATAGGTCTTGAGGCGTCTAACGACCTCCACTCCTGGCAGATACCTGGGGCGTCTTCGGTCAAACCCACTTTCATCTCCGAGCCTCCTCTTCCCCTACTTTTCTACATGAGAAACACCCCCCCTCCCGCTTACCGTGAATACGGGCAACGGATCTCAGACGTCCTTCTTGTCTATCCACACTACCTTTTCGAGAGTCTCGTAAGATCATGACCCTCTCTCCTCCGCTTTTTACGGCCGGCTCGACACCGCCCTGTTGCTGGCCAAATTCAGCTTTGATTACCTAGTACCTAGGGATCAACTCCCATCTTCTTCCAGTCGTTCCGCCTTTTAATCGATCTTTTATAGCATTACGACGAAGTTTCCGCAGAGAGTATTACTAATCCTTCTTTTAGCTTCTTGCCCGGTGAACAAAGTTCGTAAGCGGTTCCTCTCCTTCGCTGCGCGATGTATGGCTTTTCTACCTCGTTGTGTTGCTTTATGAGCTCTCCTTCATCTGCGTCCCCTCTCCCCTAGTTTTCCCAGGGGTACAAGTATGGTAATGCTCCCCCCGAGTTATCCATTTTGCCGAATGATAATTGCTACTTTGAGTGTAATCTTAGTTCGGCGCGGCTTTTCTTACTACCGAGGGGATTTTCTTTCACTCCCCTCCGGTCGATTGTACCCCCGGTCAGGATTAACGGCATCCTCCAGCCTTTTGTTAAGGAATTAGTAAAGCGGTTACGTCTCTTTCTTAAGTTCAGGATCGCGTCAGCCGTTTCGGCCCCGTTTGTTGTGGGCATGGGTAAGCTCAGGTTACTTTTACCTTTGTCCGGGCCTGATTTTCTCTTCCCAGGTAGTGTAGTTGGGAGTCTACCCGGTCAGATCTTTTTATCGTATTCTCTCTTTAAGTCCCCATCACCGTCAGAGGTGCAAGACCTCGAGCAGGCCTTCCTTCTTCTTTTGTGAGTCGTTGACAAACACATCAGCACCTATGCACGAGTGCTCATTGATATTGACGCCCGGCTTCCCCGACAGACCAGGAAGGTCTGTGTTTAAGACTTGCCGCTTCCGCCCCCCCGCTTGGACGTATTGCTCAGCAACGAAGTACCGGTGGGTTTTGTCCTTACCGCCCCGACCTTTCGCTTTTCTTTTCACGCCCGATAGCCTTACCTGAAGGGATGTATTTCAGGACCGTTAGATTCGCTTTCATGGATTGTTCTTATTTACTTTCTTTTTTGGCATTTGTCTTGAACACAGGTCAGGCCCGAAGAGAGGAAGAGTCCATCTACTCCTTCCCTCCTACCCGGTCTCCGATCTTCTCCGCCTTGCTGAGGACCCGCAGCCGACTTTAGAGCCCCCCCCCGTGTCCCAAGTCTCCCCTTTTCCCTCGACGTTCTTTCCCCCGCGTAGCTTATCGTAGTAGAAGCTTTCGTGATTAATTTTAGGGTCTCTCACCGCGCCAGTAGTTTCTTTTCCGACCCGTAGATTTCAGGAAAGGCCTGCCCCCTCTTTTTTCTTTTAAACCCGTTCCCAAGGACGACATTCCTTGTGGAGGAATCAGATGGTTAGACCGGCCATGGTTAGTCGAGAACCCCACTCCCCGCGGCGCATTTCAGTTCTTTGGCACCAGAGCAGTAAGACTTTCTGGCGATCGAGGATTCCTTTCTTGACAAACAGCAGCGCCTATGGCGAAAGGCTTCCCTGTTCCCCGTCTCAACCCCCCCTAACGAGTTAAACATTTTCTTGATTTCCGACGCATGATCTCAAACACAACCGTCCCGTCCAGGCCCCCCCATTCGCCATCTCCTAGCGGTCTTCCCCCGCGCAGACCCCCCCGAATGTTCTCCCTGCCTTGACTGTAATCCCCGTAGCCCTAATCAGGTGGAGAGGGGGCTCCCCGGAGGAGCCCCTGGCTACACCCCTTCCATTACATGGCAGATCTAAATGGGGGATCCTTCTCCTCTCCCTCCTGCAACCCACGAATAGAAGCCCGACAACCAAGACCCCTGTCAGCGGGCCACTTTCGGCACCACTTCGTCTAGATTCGGAAACTCCCTTTTATGCAAATTCCGCTCTGCCCTGATAGTAAAACCATCCTTTTCATACGCATGCGCAGTATCGGTGTCTTCCGATCGTATGGTGATGGTGGACGGCATTGGGTGGTTCCCCTTAGTCTTTCTCCTGTAGTAACCCCCGGTAAACACAGCGAGACGCATTGCAACAGGGACAAAGCCCGTACGGACCCTCACAGCTCCCCTGAGCCTTCACCTCCGCTTAGGAAAACGTTCTGACACTTCCCCTCTTTGCCTCCCCCGAGAGATTATACCACTTCGCGCGACTTGCCCGTTCGGAATATCGCCGTTCCGGCCGGCCCCCCCGGTCCTTGTCTGAAAAGGTGAGCAGCAGACCCTTTCTCTCTTCTAAGTCCCCCACACCTAGTTTCAGTTAATATCACTAAGCCCACGATTGTTGGCACACATTAGGCTGAAGGACCGTGACTAGCGCCATGATTCAGACACTTTCCCCTTCCCCTCGAGTTTTTCTTTGGCGCAGCTCCAAAAATAAAATCGCTCGCCACCCTTCTTCATCCCCTGATCGTTGCGCAAACTTTAAAAGTGGATACACCTGCACGGAGTAGCCTCACGCCTCTTCCAGTTGCCCTATTTGCGAGGACCGACCTCTTCCTTCTTATCTTCCTCCTCTTTTGTTTATCCGCCTGGTAGAGGTGGACCGGGCCCTCTTTTTTTCATCCCATGTCTATTCAGTTTATGGTCCCCCTTCTTCCTATTTCTAAATGTGTCGTGCCTCGGGCTAGCACTTTGCTGAGAGGGATCTTTTTATTGGAAGTATTCTGGGCTTGTGCGTCTTCGGCGGTTTTCCCGCTCTTCGCGTATACCAGCGGTAGAAATTTTTGTTATTGTCCCCACCCCCTCGTTTTCTTCGTGATCTCCTTCCCTAGGGGTGGGATGATGTACGCCTGCCGATGTTCTTGATCGCGACGAACCGTCTCCGTGACGGGTGATGCCTCTTGGGCCAGATTTTTTCCCGGTTGAGAAAGCTCGATCACTTTTTTGCTTATTTCTCTCCTCCCCTCGTTTGCTCTGTAAAGGTCTTGGTGCGCTAGGTGAGCTGGAGGGACGCTGGATTTTCTTTACTGTCCCCTGTGCCGTATCAGGTTTGCTTTTGAGACTTACAGTGTACTTCCCACCCCACTGCCTGTTAATTGAAGCCTGATGAGTACTACGGCGTCAGCGTTGGAAGCCTCCCGGTGACTCCGTTCTGGTGTGTCAAGGCAGTCGCGTCCGGAATTCGTCCGAGCGATCAGAGAATAACGCAGGTGGTGATCGCTGACTCTGGCGGCCCTTTTCTCGGGTTTTTCTTTTTTCCCGCGGAACAGAGCTTCATGATGATGATGATCTTCTTTTCTTAGCTCTTTGTCAATGGGACGACTGGAATCCACCCAGGAGGTTGTCTTTTATATACAGTCCCGGACCTTTTCGCTGCGGCCGGTGGAAAGGTATCTCTTTCTATCCTCTTCCTGAAGATATGGGGTGGAGAGTTACGAATCCCCTTTCCTCCCAGGCTTTGTTACTCTTGATGGGCGTCCTACTTTATCCTTGACTCCCCTCGTGCTTCTTACGGCCTGTTTGACATGCCCCGCACGTGAAAACTCCGCTCCTCCTCCAAGCCCGTCCGCTTGTGCCGAATACTGCTCTCCTCTCCCCCCCGTTCTCAGACTGCGACCCACTGACAATCCCTGTAAAACTAGGATCATTTTTCTCCTTCCTCTTCTAGTGTTCCCCTTGCTAGCCTTACTTATTTGTTTGAGACTGTCCGTGCAATTGACGGGCACTTCCCTCTCTTTTCGCCCTTAGAACGACTTCACTACACCTCAGTTCCGACCGATCATCACCTCTGCAGCCATCTTGCGGGTACCTCTTTCTCTTGTGGTGCTTTGAGTCGGGCCTTCCAGCTGTACCGGTCAATTCCTCGTTCTCCTGTTTCGGTTAGAACAGTCTTAGTCTTCAGCAGATCATGGAAGCGTTTTCCTGCGACAACTTCGGTCCCTCCTCTGGTTTTTAAGAGACCACCATCTGATGCCTTAGTAAGGACGTTATAAATGGATATTTTTTCTCAGCTTCCTCCCTTTAGTTGAAGAAGGAGAATCACCAAAAACGTCATTATGTCGATGAACCGGTCCGCCGGAGTTTTCAGGTTCTGCCCCACTTCTAGTTCCCACCCGGTGCTGCGTCTACTACTGTGGATGTCTATAAGGATAAAGAATTTCTCTTCTCCGTTTCGTCTTTGTGTCCGTACCCCCCCTTGGCCCTTTGAGATTCTCGGTCCCCCCTCTCAACCGCAAAGCCTCTCGTGATCGAACGATCGCCCCCCCCTCCTCCCCCATATGAAACTGTTTGAATATCCGTCCTACTTTCGGACACGCTTTTCCCTAAGACTTCTCCTTTTTTCCGTCCCTTCTAAGCCTCTCCTACCTAGAGGGATGTCGGCTAGAACCGTAATGGATGGTGGCACTTAGACTACCTTCGAACCTGAGGTTATGAGAACTCCGGAAGTTCGGGTCCTCACTCCCCGTAGCCTCTCCTGTACAACTGCAACGTAGGTCGAAAAGATGTCAAACGCCTTCCCGGATCGCCGCTGAATTTTTGACCAAAAGTCCGTTGTCCACGCTGTTAATCTCCCGCTTCTCCTCTTTCGTCTCTCTATCTTTTTTCCTCACCTCAGCCCCCTGTGTTTTTTTTTCGATTCCCGCCTAGTCCCTGATCTGAAACCCGACCCCCCCGAAAAGGTCCACAAGGTGGTCATTCTCCTCCTCTTTCTTTTGACGCAGTTTTCTATAAATTGCTCCCTTCGTTCTTACCATGCCGAGTCTGTCTCTTCTCGTTCCGCCCTGGGGCTGCTCGACTAAGGTAGATCCCGGTCTGCTTACCTTCGCTTATGTGCCACGAAAGGAGGTGTATGATCACGGACCACTTTAGTTCCGTCTATCTCCAGGCAGGATTTTTTTCCTCGTCTACTCGTGATTTTCCTCGGTGATTTTACCTCCTTCCCGACTTTCTCCCTTTCGCCTCAATGGCGCTACGTTTAACGTTTGTCTGGCCCCCTTTTCTTTTGGGGGTTCAGGAGAGTTGCTTCCTCGGCTCCTCGCTTTCCCGTGCTATGGTTGAAGAAGACCCTACGCCAGGATCTGCCGGCTTGTGGTTCTCTGAACCACCAGCCTCCTCGCCCTTTGACGTTCCTGTACCGGTTCTTCTCTCCAAACGCGTAGAGTGAAGAAAGAGGACTGAGAGCGGGAGTAGTATCGATGCCCCCTTCCCTTCTTTCTCCACAGTTATGACGGTGGGGTTTCATTTTATGTCCCCGCCCAGTTATTAGGGACCACTTGAGAGGAGGTAAGCGTAAATATCCGGAATGCAAGGTCTCACTGTCATGGGTGTACCATGCCCCTTTTCCAACCGTAGTTTTCTTTTTTTTTCTGGTTGTACCCACTTGAATTGAAATGATAGACCTCTCCTCCCGCTGTCATGAGCCCGATGCAATGAGGTTCGTATGTTCTTCCTTTCCCCAGCCGACATGCCCCCAAAAGCCTCCCCTTCCACTCTGATCCCCCCTTTCTTTGACCGGGAACTCTACCTCGGTTCGTCTCTTTTTTTTCCTCTGGTGGGTGAGTGCCGGCTTGAAAGCTCCCCGCGATTGGTCTGACCCGCTGGTGTCAAGGAAACACACTCTTCAGTTCTTCCTCCCCCCCCCCCCGGAACACGAACTCTGGACCCTGGTCTTTTGCGCTTTAGCTTGTGTGTTTACTTTTTTTTGGTTCTCTTGCGCACGACGTTTTATGCGTCACGAGCCCCTTCCTTTTTTGACGATCGTTGTGGAAAGAGTGTGAAACATCACCCTCCCCTCCCCTGCCGCTCTTGGGTAATCTGAAGGACCGACGAAACCCCCCCTCCGTTCTCCCGGTTCTATTTTCTCCGAGAGCTTCCTCCCCCACCACCCCTTCTTCCCCCCCCAAGGACGGTCCCTCTGAGAGGACACTAGAGGGGATCTTCCACGAGGTCCGCTTTCTGCGCCGATTGTAAACTTAGAACGACGCCTTGGTTGATCTTTCCCTTCGTTGTCACGACAACTGTTACATGAACGCCCGCCGCGTCTCCGTTATGCAGTTTTTAGCCCGGCGCGACTCACCCCTATAGAAACAGCGGCAAAAAAGAAGCCTCCGTTTCTCCAACACCCCTTCCCAGGAGTCCTTGTACGAGCAGATTTTCGGAGCCGGAAGTACCCCCTCCCTCATCGCTCCGAGCAGCGTTCTTCCCCAGATAGGCGTTCAGGATGAGAGCCCCCATTTCTGTCCCGGTGAATTTGAGTGGGGTGCTGTTTTTTGGTAACCGCAGGTCCACAACAAGAGATGAATCCCTACCCCTCATACGCCAACCAGCGTACGACAGAGCACCCTCGCGCAGGAACCCGACCCTCATCTCCCTTGTGCGCGCTGAAGGATACTTTTCGTTCGCGCGACCTTTCTCCCCACGTTGTCCCTTCCTCTCCTTATCCAACTCACTCTTCCAAATCGAAACCCCCAAAAGCGGGTAATTAGACCGCCCCCCCCTTGTGGTCGCGAGCATCACCAAGGAATCTCTGTAATCAGAAAACAAAACAGAGTCGTACGATCACGAAGGTCAAGTATGTTGGCATACACTTCCGGCTGCACTCATCGATGATCTATTCCCCCTCCCGATCCTTCCCCGTCCATCCCCCCCCCTTTCCCTATGATGATTGAATTCCCAATTAAAGATCCTCTTCCACCCCCCATTTTTTGGCCAGCTTTGTCCGCAAATAAGGGCCGAGGAGCCCTCGGCAGAGGTTTTTCAGTTTGACCCCTGGAAGTCCTCCCTCTTTTCAGCCTTTTCTCGTCCACCAGGACGCGACCTTACTTGGATTTTACTCAAATACGTGTGTTGTGCTATTCAGTAGTTTTAGCGCCATGTGTTCCCGGACCCATCGTCAAAATTGAGGTTCATTAGTGGATACATAGTGCAGATTTTCACGAGTTTGAGAAAACTCTTGAGCACTTTTTTCCTATCGGATATTGAAGGTCTTATTAAGTTTTGATAGAGAGCTCGTCTCTCTTTCGGCGGCGTCCCCTTTCATGCTTATCTCCGAAAATAATTTTGTAATACGTGGTCGTCTGACCTGTAAGGACGTCGGTGTGGTTATTCCTTTCCTCTTCATGTTTAGAACTCAAAGAGTTCCGAAAGAGGTTTGATTTCCGCTTTTTTTCTAATGTATTTACCCGTGAGTCTATCAATTCGGCGTTTAGTAAAATTGCTAGTTTACCTACTTCTCGTGTTGAGTTCTTTCTCTCCTTTTTTTTTATCTGGGGTTTAGCTTTCAGGTACGCGTGTTCAGGTGAAAATTCCTTCTCGAGTTTTTTTTTGCCTTGTCTCTATGGACCACCCCCCCCTGGAAGTTCAGGAAGCCCATTGGATCATAACGACTCTCTGATTGTACTCTATGCTGCCTGCTCGTTGATTTCTGGTGTCCTGCCTCTTGTCCTCCCTCTGGGTCCGCTAGTTCGCCCCAGGTGTTTTCTGCAAGAGATTATTTTGGCCTCTGGTTCTCTCTCTTTGCTGGGATCGGCAAGGGCTAAGATTTTTTATTGCTTTTTTTTTTTGCGGGCGTAATGTTTCTTTAATTTGTTCGTCCCCTCTCCACCCCATTCTTTTTCTCTTATTATACATACGGGGCAGAGATGAGGACAGAGTGTTTCCTTCCCCGCCTCGTGGCGCCCTCTTTGAATTACTTTGTTTCCAGAGCATCGGTGGTTGCAGTTCCGGTTAGGTGCGGTGGCGATACTGACTGGATCCTTTCTCCTACTCGCTCCTTTCTTCTGTGTACTACACTGTTTCAAAGGAACCGAAGAGTAGAAAGAAACGCTCTTCTCGTTCCCCCCCTCCACTCCTTTTCGCTCGTTTCTTACCAAGGCCACGAGGATTTATGATCTTTGGGGGAGAGTTTTTGTACGGTGGGCGATATGCAGACTGTTTCTCTTCCTTTCCTCCCGGGTCCTTCCAGCGAGGCGCGTTAAAGCCCCTCATCCTCCCCATGCTTTATCCTGACTCCTCCTTGCTGAAAGAATTGCCGGGCGCTGGAGCAGATTCTTTTTTAGGGATCGCGCAACTCCCCCCCCCCCCATTAGTCAAGTAATAAAGCTGGTTTCAGGTTTTGGTATACCCCGTCTTCATTCCTCCCCGCTCTTTCCTTCCCTTTCCTTCAACGGCGCACCCAAATAATTTGCTCGTGGTAAGCAAGCCCCTGCCTCTCCTTTCCCCTCCAGTTTCCTTCCTTCCGGAGGATAGGTGACCTCAGCTCCGGCGTGGGCTGCAGAAGCTTTTCACCACCACTCAGCTTTTTTGTTTCGCCCCCCTTAAGCGGATGCTCGCCGGACCCCAATGCTAGATAAGTAACCCCTTGCGTTCCTATTTTAACTTGATCACTCTTCCGAGCTTTCGGGTTGAGGATTTTTTTCACTCATACACCCCCCTTAATCTCTGGCTGCTTTAAATAAAACCGGGTCACGATAGAGCCATCTAGTCCCATGCCTCTCCTCCACTTACTCCCTTGTCCCTTGCACTTCGGTTCCCCGTTTTAATTTTTGTCCATGTCAAACGTGCCGCCGCGTCGCTCTTTTTTCCTGCTTCATCCTCTCCTTTCCTGTTTTTAAGGAAGGATCGACAACGAGCTTTGAGCCACATCCCCCCTCCCGGTAGCCACCCTCCTTACGAGACGCCCTTTTTCAGACCACATATTCCTATCAGTCGACTACTAGGCAGTACGACCGGTCTCCCCGCAGTCCCTTCTGTAAAATCAGGATCGACCTTCCCCGGTTGGAACCCTTTCCTACTTTTTTGCTAACGCGATTCGAAGTGTTGGCCCCTCTTACTATCCCCGTGTTTTTGTGAGAGATCCCCCTTCCCCCCTCCCCCTGAAAGTCGCGATCGGAACACTGCTCAAAGGACATTTGCCCCCTTTGTTCATCGTCCCCCCGCCTTCTCTGTCGCCGTTGACCTGCATTCTGCTCCTTCGTACGAGGTCGTCTTCTTCCGCTTTTTCTAGGACACTTCCTTTTTGCACGACGAGGGAGTTCTCCTCCCGTATGTCCTTCTGTAAACAGGATGTACTTCACTCCCGCCGGTTGTCTTAGACGGTCCCGACGAAGTAGGGAGTATAAGTTGCCTTCTATCGACCCGCGTGCGTTCCCTTTGCGTTTTGTGGTACAGAAGTCCGTTGAGTCCTTTCGAAGCTGCGCTCCGTTTCCTGACTTTTGATCGGCAACCTTCTATTTGTTGTTGATCATGGAGCTCCGCTAGGCTCGCTTTCTTCTGAACGACCCTGTCTTCCCCCTATGTGCCCTACCGGATATGGTATTTTTCGTTACACACCATAAGCCGCCGATCCCCCAGCGCCTTTTTTTTTTTTCTTCCGAGGATTAGGGGTTTTCAAAACCTTCTCCCGGGACTCCGGGATTTAGAGACGTGTGTTCCCGCGATCTCCCGCGCTGCTTTGCGTAGCCCCCTTTCGGTTGTTTCCTTTTTGGAAACTCTTGCCTATGTATTAGGTCAATATCCTTGATCTCCTTGTTCCGAGTCTTTTCGCCCTCCCTCTTCGGGCATTTTTCATGGAACATCCTTCATGGGCCGTATTTGCAGGTTGCCCGGACCGTCGACAACTGCAGCCTGCCGAGACATCCCCTGTTTTCTCGTAGCCCGCTGAATGACCTGTGGGAGTCCGCGCTTTCGACGTTCGATCAGACAAAGCAGCGGCCTTTTCCACAGGTCCCGAGCTTTAATGCCTGCTAACTAGGTTAGATAGTAGTGCCGCTGTTTTCGTGATTCTCTTCTTTTTTTCTCTGGGGACGTGACTTATGGGACCTTTCTTTCAAGGTCTCCCCGTCATTCAGCCCTCCCAAACACAGCGAACAGAGACCCTTTTTTTATGTTCCTTTCTCATTTGTTTCGCGTCGCTACGCTTAACAGTATGGCGGCCCACCCGTTGCCGTTAAGAGTTCTGGCGATTCTCTTCCCTTTTCGGTTCAAAAGCCCCTTAAGTAGGAGAGGGCCTTCAATTTCCCCCCCCTTCCGGTTGTCGCCCCCAGCACGCGTAACCAGCCGTGTTACGGCTTGCTTTCCTCCCCAGGCCGGGCCATTAGGAACCCTTTCTTCCTTCTCGGGGCCGCCTCCCCCTCGTCAGAACTTTAAAAAAGGAAGGTCTTAATCAGAGAGCCCCTCCCATGCTTTGAGCCTCTTTTAAGGTTTCCAAGACACAGGCTTCCCTCTTCCCCTCACCTGCAGCCCCTCTCAGAGAGAAGGAAAGGCTTCTTTTTCTCCCCCCTGCATCACCCCCTCGTCGTCTTCCTTCTCCCAAAAGAAGCTCGCGGCTAGATCCCCCTTGCCTGACCAGGTGATAGAGTGATCTACCCGACCTCCCTTAAGGTCCGTTGCCGAGCTAGAATTCCCTCTCCTGCATAATCCCCTCTAGAAAAGGTGCTTTGTCTGTTCCTCTAGAATAGTGAACCTTTCTTGGGTTTTGCCCGTAGAGCTCTTTTTTCCCCCCTCCCCGCACCAACCGCGTCTGAGGGCCCCCTTTCCCAAAGTCCCCCAAGCGTCTCCCACCCCCTCTCCGGACCTGGCCCACTCCTCGAAGGACCAAGAACCTTTAACCTCTGCACGTTTGCGCTCAGGAATCCCTTTTGTCTCCCTTGAAATTTGCCTTCCTCTCTTCTTCCTTCGACTTCCTGCCGAGACACCACGTCGGTAAGGAGACAAGACATTCTTTAGCATCTTCTTTCAGCGGCAGTCCACACTTTTCGTCAGTAAGATCAAAGAGACAACGTTGGTTGTCCAGAGGACCCAGGACTTTGCTTTCCTTCGATAAATGACTTCTGGAACCCCCGACTCCCCCTCTCCCCCTTATCCCTCCGTCTGTTGCAAGAATTATCAAGATCCGCCTCGGCCCACAGTGCTCAGCCGCGTAGCAACCTTACCCTTGGTCAGCACTGCACGAGTAGCCACAACTTTTAAGCCCTCCAATTTCCGTGACGTAGCGTTCTGTCCCCCCCTACAATTTCCGTCACGCTTTTTTTGAGATCATGTCTCTCTTTTTTTTCCCAGGACCTCGGTAATCTTGATTGCAGTTCGTTTTGTATCCTGCCTCGGCTAAATGTTTCCGCGTCGGCAAAAGATAGTTCTTCTTGGCGTCCGCCCTTTCCTTTCTGGGCAGCGGTGTCGGGCATTAGCGTAGCTTTCCAGCATAGATAATTTATTCCCCTCCCCCCCCAGAGCACTTACTTTTCTGGCCATCCCCCCTTTGCGTATCCTGTCCTTCCTTACGGTTGGTTTGATGTAGAGGAGCCCCCTCGTCGTCCCCTTTTCTCTGTCACCGGAGTGATTTTTTTGGTCCCTTCTTTGCTAATGATATTCAATAAACGGTGGTCCGACCCCTTCTCCTCAATATTGATAGAGAAGGTCCCATTCCTTCTTTTTAGGATTTTCCTGAAGCGGCGTCCTGAGGGAAGTGTTAGAGCGGTCTCCGCGGTGTTTGTCCATGACGTATCCTCTGTTGCTTTGTGACGCCTTCTACCTCCCTCCGTAATCAAACCCCAAACTCATCATCTTCCAGCCCCTCGAGTAACTTCCTCTTCTAGTTTGGCCTTCATAGTCTGATAGGTGATTGGTATTTTTATTCCTCTTCAATTGCGTTAGCAGGTCGGGTCAACTCTTAGGACTAAATGTACTAGTAACCCCCGTTTTTGATCGAGCTGTATTTCTTTTGAGTTATGTTCCCGGTTCTGCAGGGTTCTTGCTCCGGAGAGTTCAAGGGGATAATCGCATGTAATGAGTATTGCGGAGAGTGGTCTTTCTATCAGATGTCGGGGCTTCCGGGGTTACGCCTATCAAAACGGAGTTAGTATTATGCAATTTCCCTCTTTTAAGTTCTGGAGCTTCCAGTGCGAGTCCCGCTTTTTGATGTGTTTTTTCCCCTTTCGGGAAAGCCCCTGTGTCTCCCGTAGTAAGAGAGGGGGTTTATCTTTGAATGAGCCTTGCCTCCTTCTCGGCCCTCTCTTTTAACGAACTTTCACTGGTCAACTATCGTCTCTCCCCGTCCTCCCTAGGTGACGAATATTGGAATTCGCGACGATTGCCCAAATTCCACGACTAGAACAGCGGCTTCGCCAATAAAGGAGGGAGCTGTTTCGCTTTTTTTTTCCTTTTTTTCTAGGCCGATTTTCCTCCTGACGCAGCGGCCGCCTATTTCCTGTCTCCTCCCCTTCACCTAAAGCCAGATTTCAGAAGTCGACAGACTCGTACCGTTTTCGTGCTTTTCATGGAGAGATGTTTTTGCGTCTTCTTCTGTTCCTTCAGCATGGCCTGTGGTCTTTCTGCACCGGCGGTCGTCCGCTTTCAGTTCCCCTTCCCCCGGTCAGGCAAAAAGGTTTTCAAACTCGGTTCCCTCCCTTTCACGCAAGGCCTCGACGGGCTCCGTCTCTCTTCCTTCGATCCCCCCCTCTCTAGACGTGACGAGCCGGCCCTTTTCGGGTGACAGCCGCAGGCTCAACAACCGTCCTAGGTCCCCCCCCTCCGCCGGTCCTCTGGTCGTCCTTGCCCACCTTATACGCTCCTTCCTTTCATTAGGGAGACCGCGATCAAGCCTCTCTTAGCGCGTGATTTGATTGTTCACCGTTTACTCCCCGGCAGATTCAGAGTATCCTTTTTTATCTACCCCCGCCAGACGATGACGCCCCCAACTCCCCTTATTTTCGACCCACTAACCCTTCCCCGAGCCGTCCCCTTTAGCTACAGGTCTTTTTATCACTCCTTTTAGTTACCCCCCCCATGCACCACGTGGCGCACTTTCTCTCCCGTTCTGCCATGAAGACGCGATCACCTCGGCGATGGACGGCCGTCCGAAAAAAGCCACTGTGGACGGCAACCTCCCCCTTATTAACCGCCCTTTCTTCTGAGGCAAATGTTCCATGTTCCCGCATCCATCCGCTGCTGAGACTAAGAACCCCTAAGCAGTTTCTCCTGTTTAGCTCCCGGAGACCTCAGACTCGCGCTTGACCCCCCGTTACCAGGTCAAAGCGGTTCCTCTCCGCTCGCTTTTCGGG
>Ga0179593_1419112_pt1 | contig 13185 bp, 15 predicted proteins | sample CZODoug2_1_08_16_FD_185931 | JGI IMG/M metagenome (GOLD analysis project Ga0179593, IMG submission 185931) | Vadose zone soil fungal communities from Angelo Coast Range Reserve, California, USA - CZODoug2_1_08_16fungal (PacBio error correction) | ecosystem: Environmental > Terrestrial > Soil >... | reverse complement strand
CGTCTGTCTTTCCCCCCCCTCTGTATGCGAATGAAACAGATTTGATTTCCACACCCCCTCCCGGTTATGGGGCTTATAGAAATACATGTTCTCTATTTCGTCCTTTTGGCAATAACCCTTGATCACCCAAGACTTCTTTCTACTCTGTTCTCCGTCCCCCAGGTTTAATGCTTTCCTGTAACACGCTCAGGAGATATTCTTTTACCCCTATGGTTTTCCCCCTTGAGTATCATCACCCTCCGAACTTTTCCACGGACAGGAAATTCGCCCCGTTTTTCAGCTGTATTCCTGGATCATTAAAGACCCTTCCCACTGAGGTCTGACCATGTGACACAGTCCTTTTTCTCCTTTGCGAATTTTACTTTCCTACACTTTCCCCCAGCTTTCCCCCCCCTGCCCAGACGGGAGTAGACCTATGTCACCGGACAGGCGACCTTTTTTCGGGTTCTCCCCAGTGCAACTACTTTCCTCTTTGGCATGTGAACTCTCCCGGCGCCCCCCCCTTCGCCGTGATAAAGGCGCCCTATTCAAATTCCCCTTTTTCAATCGAACGACGATGCCCGCCCCCTCCACGATACCCTCTGTGTAACGGCTTGGCTCTTACGTCCTCGCCTTCTTGAAGGCTTTCCACCCTGCGCTATTAGTCCATTTTCTGGTTAACCATTGGAAACGTTGGTGTTTCCCCCGGTTTCAGCGACTTTCTCAATTCCTTCCCCCTTTCTGCCTAGCTCCTTAGAAATTCCTTGGGCCTCAACCACTGAGAACGAGAAACATTCCAGGATTTAAAAGGAACTCCTAAATCTATACTTGAGACTAACCATACCTTAATAAACATTTTTATATCTTTCTCTCAGTTCAAAGAGGACGTATACACTTACCCGTTTCATCTCTTATAAATTAAATTATCTCAACGAGCAAGGCAATTCTTTCGAAGGTCCTGCGACTTTGTCGGATGGTTGCTAAAAATCCCCGCTCACCCCTGGTTAGGATGCCCACATTCCCCCTACCTTCGCGAAACTTTCTTTCCCCTCCCTCCTTAAAAACGCTCTTAGACCATCTGCATACGAGCTTATCCCGTTGTCCTTTCAATTTTTTTCTTGTCTCCTTCTCCTTCGGATTCGTTCCCCCTCCCCCCACAAGTAAAGGTTCAGCTTTTCGATCGTTCAATTCAATGTGACCTTTTTATAGCACCCTTCCCCCTTGTGCAAGACTTGTCCTCTTTTTAATAGTTTCCCTTCCTCCTCGACTCCTTCTACTTCATAGTTGAGTGCCCTCCTCATTTCGCACCTTTTGCTGCGTTTCCCTTCAGCCCCTGTCTATCTCACCCAGCCTAACTCGGGCTTGCCTTCACTTCGACCGTCATCATTACCTGCTTTCCTTCTTTTTTTTAAGGAGTTTGACCCCCTACGATCCTCCTCTAAACTGCATATGCACACTTTCTTCATGGGTCCTCGTGACCTTTTCCTCACAGTTCTTTTCTCCTGAAGAAGATGTTTCCGTTTCCCACTGTGGTACATGAAGCACTTGCCCTTAATTTTTCCTAAACCGATTTTCTCTTTTTTTCAAACCAGGAAAAGACCTTCCAACCTAAGAGGATTCGACGCTTTTTCCCTTCTGAGGATGGTTTCTTATCTTTATTACGAGCTCACATGTCAGCCCGCGTTTTCTTTCCTGGTCATCTTCCCCTCCCCACTTCCTACAATGCTTTTTTCCTCCGTAATGACTTATGTTGTCCAAGACGCTGGTACATCTCTTCTCTTGATAAGTTGTGTCGCTTTCTTTTTTTGATGCCCGGAAGAAATCGTCCACCAATGCCCCCCGACAGCGTAAGTCTTCTCCCTGGCCTCTCCATTTTCCTCGTGGGAAAAGTTTTTCCTTTTACCCCCGGTCAATCGTTATTTGGCAAGTGAAGTAACTCTTTGTCGACTCTGGCACGCCCTCAGTTAAGAGGGTTCTCTCCCCCTTTTCACGTTTGGTGTGAAATACTCTTTCTCCCTCCATTGAGCACACACTCTTCCTCGGGATCCAAGCTGATCAACCCCTTTTTTCGTCCAATCTTCGATCCACTTTTTTTGCTGCCCTCTTTTTCTGAAGAGTGAATATCCCCACGTATATTCTAGGAGACTTCTTTCGTGGCCCCTTCTCTTTCACATTTCTTAACGAGGGTCTGCTTCCATCCCCCCTAAGCTGCCCCCACCCCTGACGTCGGGGTTGCTCTTTCCTTTCCCCCCTTTCTCCTCCAAAGAAGACTTCTTTTTCACGTTCATGCCCTGAAATAATGTTCTTGTTCAAGCCCCGTCAGCACGGGCCTCGCTTTAAACACCTTCGTAGTCTTTGTAAGGGGCCTGAACCCCAGCACTGTTTACACTCGCCCGCACGGCTGGCCGGCGATCATGATTGCTGGTTGAACCTCCTCTTCAGGAGTCCCCCTTGTACTTCCGGACACGGATGAAGTGGCCCGCGCCCCGTTCGGGGCAGCTGCAGAACTCTCACGTCAGGCTTCAATGAGAATCCTTCAGTCCTCTTCGGCTTCCCGCCTCCTCACTTCCTACTAACGGAAAAGGAGTGCATCGGGCAGACACGATTCCGTGTGTCTTACCCGGTTCTCAGGTCTCTTCCGAGCCCTGAACCGGGATGGACCCCCAAAGTCTTTCCCTAGTCCGCTCTCGACCTACTGACCAAAGACCCTCTGGTGAGGTCCTCTGTTCCCACGCATGCGTGGTGTAGTTGGTTCACAATACAAATATTTTGGCGGCTGTTTTTCTCTTGTACCCAAATGCGATTCCACCGCGTTTTCTTGTGATTTTGTGATGTCCCACCGCACAGTTTCTCTCTTGGTTTCCTGTGAAGGTCCGGGTCAAGTTTTTCCGCAGCTCTCCCGATTTCCAGACCCTTGTGCCGATCTCCCTCGCCGCGCATTCTGGTCCCCTACTCACTGATGCGATATTCTATTTTCCTTCCTCCTCGTTTTTTATCTCTCCTACTCACTTTTTCGTGCAACGCCCTCCTCTTCCCTTTGATCGCCCGTCGGAAAAAAGCGTTTTATCGGTCCTTTTTCGACTTCAACGGTTTTTCCCCTCCCCCTTCAATCCATTCCCCCTCCTCCCTTTTCGTGGAACCCTTCCGAAGTTACCACGGGCAGTGCTTGACAGGCAAAGTCCCGCTTTGTAACCCCCCCCCCTTTTGGATGGGCATCCTGTTGGCCAAACCTGGCCTGTCTTTCCCCCTCTTGAAACCTCCTTTTCTTGTCCCTTCCTATAGCGATGGTTCTTTCTTCCGTGCCTTCTCGTTTAAGTCCATCTGCAGCTAAACGTATGCTAACCCTTATTGCCACACGGTTGCGGTTCTTCCCCTTCCATGCTGAAAGCAGTGTGCGTACAGGTAAGGTCCTTTTTTTTTTCTTTCTTTTATGAAGAGAGAAGTACCCTTTTCGGCCTTGGAATTTCGATTTGCATCCGCTTCCTGAATGTCGGTCTTCCGTGCCTAGTTTTACTGCAGTCAAGTTTCGCCTTGGCCTCCGCCTGGGGGTGAAATTCCCCCCGTTTCGGCCTTCCTCCTGGACGCTGATTGCCCCTCCCCCCAATTTCTTTTTTTCTCCGAGAGCGCGGACGAATTTGTTTTTCCTCCTGCCTCTTTCTTCACGATCGAACGCGCGTGAACCATCTCATTTGTTATTGCAGTTTTTCCAAACTTGACCATCCCCGTCCGGGGTCCTCACATATGGATGTCCTCACCACCCCCCCCCCCCCTTTTGTACAGTGGGTGTCTCTGACACTGGTCCCCCTTCTTAAGTTTTTCGACGGACCTGTTTCTATTTTTTTTTTTTTTTTTTTGACCCCTCGCCCTTATATGGATCTCCGCTTTCCTCCACGCGGAACCTTACCGCGATTTTTCTTGAACCGAGGACAGGGACTGACCACCAGTTTGATCGTCTTCCTTGTACCCCCCTCTACCTTGTGTATACGACGATGATTCTGGCTGGTCCTATTTCCCGCGTACGTTTAGCCTCAACTTGTTAAGGTCACGTGATGTGACTTTTCTTTTTATGTGCCTCCTCTCCCCCCTCTGACGGAGAAAAGCCCCCCGTTTTGGACCGAAAACTTACGGCCGCCCCCAATGTTGTCAAAGTTCTTTCCCCATGGGCTCTCCCGGTTCGAGCAAAGACGCTGGCTATTTCCCTTGCGTCCTCCCTTGGTTTTAAAGAGGTCGTCCCCCTTTTTCACTACCAGTTACCCCAGTTTCTTACAGGTCGCTTTTTTATAGTGAACCCGGCCTTCGAGCGTGCGCCACAGCCCACCCATTTTTCCCCTTCCCCCTTTTTTTTCGTATATAGGGCCAAGTCCGTAATTTCTCCATCCCACGTGAGTTTTCGCTGTCGTTAGAACTCCTCGCACCCATCAGCGCTCTCATTTTTTTTCCCCACCTGCAGGGCGACCCACACCCCTTCTCCAGGTTGGTTGCGTTCTTTTCCTCTTACCCCCCGGTTCATGATCGTGTAGTCTTTGTTGTCATGACATGTGTTGTTTTTTCAGCTCCCCGGAATCCAGCACTTCTTCCTTTTTCCCTTTCTGCGTTTTTTGCTGCACCGTGTCATGCTGTTTTCTTTCCCCTTTCCCTTTCTTTCGTCATGCCTTTTCTAAATTGCGGCTTTGCCTTCCGTATTCAACACCTGTGACAGCCCGTGCTCTGCTTTTACTTTCCTTTTTTTTTTGATACCCGCCGTTCCTGTTTCTCTTACCGCCGGTTGTTTTCTCTTTGTGAAACTGTCCGCCCCCCCGTGCGGAGCTGCCGCAGGTATTGCGTCACTACTACTCCTTCGGTTCTGCGGCATGGACAGGCTCTTTTTTACCTGCCCGCGAAACAGTTTGGCTCCGTCTTCTTGCCGCTCAAGGGACCACATGGACTCTCGTTTTAAGCGACATGATACGTGGTGGTTGTTTCCAGTCCTATTTTGTCCCTCGGTATGTGCTCCCTGTCAGTTTTGACCGCGCCAATTTCCCCTTGGTCCCCCCTGCTATCTGAGAGATGGCCTGATTTTTGTGCATTTTTTGCCTGCTTTGGGAAATCCGTCCCATCTCTCCGTCGTAGCGTGTGGGAAGCTTGTTTTTTTGACGGGGCTCTTTCTTTGGGTAGGGCATCGAAAAGTTCGTCGTTTCCGTTTTACTCCTGATGGGCGGTAGTGTGATTTCTTTCCGACTTTCCTGTCTCACGAGTTTCCCCCTTTGTTCTAAGCCTCTTGACTGACTCCCCAGCGGAAAACCTTTTTTTCGTTTTTTGTAGGCGGCCGCGAACTCTTCCTCTCCCTTAGGCATTGACCTTTCGTTTTTTTTACGTCGGCCTATTCGAGTGCACGGTTTCTTAAGTCTTAGAATTTTGGCGATTCCTTCAGGGGCCTTCGAAGGATTATTCCCTCTCTGCGACAGCCTGAGGTTTCCCACCCCACCCTCGTACGTTCCGCTATTTTCCTTCCCCCAGTTACCATTGATTTTTGATCTTTGAGTTTATTTCCCCTTCCCTCATTTTGGTGTCACGGCGCCGCGTTAGTACTCTTTCCTCGGTTTTAAAGCCCGCGCCCTGGGTTTAAAGTTCTGAAGCTGTTCATTGTTGCATTCGACTTGTCTCAATAGCGCTTGCTTTTTTGAATCCTTCTTTTTTCATTTCCGGATAAGTTAATCAGTTCTGTCGGAGTATCCCCAGTGTCCCTGTTCGACCGACGATTCCTTTCTCTTTTCTTTTACTGTTTGTTAAACCCCCTTCTCGAACGGCGTTCTTTTTTCCCATGCCCTTTTTACCCCTGTGTCGTTTTTTGCAAATAAGGGCGCCCCCTGTCCGCAGATTTTATCGCCCCTGCCACCGTGTCATTTTTCGACAACCCCCTCATTGTTTCCGGTTCTTCTTCTCCCATCTCTGACCCTCTCTGATCCCCCTTTTACTTGTTTCCTGTGGAAGGTTTTCGGGGGTTATGAACTAATCTCATTTGCTCCCTCTCTCCCTTATTCCACCCCTGAACTCCTTTTTTCCGAAGACTTTTCCCTTTGCTGGAGCCCATTCGACGTTTTTTTTTTACGTTTCGTACGGGTTTGACGGCACACGCTTCCCAAACTCCCCTCGATCCTTTCCCCATTATTCGTCTCCTCAAGTAATACAAGTGGGGGTGATTTTTTTGCGACACCTGCTGTTTGACTAGATCATACAGCTTTTGTTGGATCGCCTGTTTCCTCTCCTCTTTCCTTCCCTTGTTTTGAGATCGCATCGCCTTCCCCTTCCACCCCCTTTTTCTGAAATCTCTCGAACCCGGCTTTTTTTTTGCACTATTACCCCCAATTGTAATTCCTGGGGGAGACGACATTTTCCCGTATCTCGGTTTTATCGTGTTTTTCATGTTTTTTTTTTTACCCCCGTTTTCCTAGACGGCTATGCCGAAGATGGTGCCCGCACCGTTTCAGGTCTGCCCGTCCCCCAGCTTCCGGTGATCTTTTTTTTCATAACGATTTTTTTGATTTCCCTCCCAGGTATCATCACCCTACTAACCGGCCGTCCTCCAGTTCCAGCTTTATCGGATTTTTTTCAGTTTCACCCAGCCCACTTCCCTGCTAGTGTGAACAATGGACACAGTTGCTCTTCCCCTGCGGTCCCGTTGCCCTTCCTTGTGTGGTTGGCCCTGACCCCCTCGCCCCCCCGCCCCCCGGACTTCTTCTCTTCTCGACGAGGTGAAATGTACACCGCCTGCGACCATTCCCCTCTTTTCCCAACGGTGTCTGCTTCCTTTGCCCCCACTGGTCCCTGACTCCTCGTACCCTGTTCGCTTTCCTTTTTGAACCTGACCTCCGGCCTTTCCCCCAAGTCGCAGGATTACACGTTATCTTTGGACATCCTTACTTCACGTTGCCCACGCTGCAGTCAACATTTTCGAATGTGCGCTGTTCCTCTATAGGCGTTACTCCTTCGTTAATTTCCCGCCTCGACCCTTCCTTCTTTTTTTGTCGTCCCCCTGACATCGATTAATGGAGTTGTACCCTAAGGCTGTCCCGTAAGCTTTTTTTCACGTTCCGCTTCGGTCCTCAGGGTATTCCTCTGGCCTCTTAATTTCCTCCCCCCAAGTATCCTTTATGAAACATCCCGTGCCTCCCCCCACGACCCGGCCTTTTCGAGACCTTGTTCGGCCCCCCCCCCCTGAAAGGGATTTAGATTGTGTTTCTCGACTCTCACCCTCCGGAACTAATCCACCGGGCTAGTCATGGAGAATATTTTTCCCGCTTCTGACCTACCTTTTAACGCGTAGTATACCTCTGTCGACTACCAGCTTCCAGGAACCCGGCCTTTCCCCCTCCCCGTAATTGTAGAGGTCGATTCTACCACCCTTTTGACCCCTTCCTTCAGGATGCTCCTCCCCCCCCGCTCACTCCCTGTCTCACTTTACCCTTCTTTCCTCCTTACAACCCAGCCTGCCTTGTGGCTCCCGTCATCCCTCGATAATCCTGGTCCTTTTTTATTTTTGTTTTCCCCCCCTTACGCGGGTCTGTCCGTTAGACTTCCCCCTTCTTTCCCGGAGTCCCCCCCTTCCCGAACACTTACAGGTCGACTTAGAGCTGGTCCATTTGCAAGCCAGTGTTCTTTTCCCCCCCTCTGCCGTCCCAGGCTACCTCCCCCTGGTTTCGGCGTGCCGCGTATTTCCCTGTTCCTTCCATGCCGTCCGCAGCCGCCTATGCTCTATGCATACCTTCTCTTTTTTGCAGGGCTTCTCAAGTTTCTTTCCCCTCAAGGCGCCTGCTCAGCCATGGCACTCCGGGATAGTTAAGTCCCACTTATGCCGGAAGACTTCTTCCAAGGCTTTCTCGTCTGAAGTAACTCCTATGTTGCAGCTCGATTTTTTTCCAAACTTAGACAAATTATGAACACCACTTACTTTTCTTTCCCCCCAAGTGCCCCCGTGCCGCAAACTCGGGCCATGCGACGATGGTAAAACTTTTGGACATGATGCCCTCCTCTTTTACCCCCCCACAGTTTTCCTAAAATCAGCGAGCAGGTTCCCGGCTTCCTCCCGACCTGAAACGCTGCGCGCGACCTCGTCTATTTCTGAGGATTGATAGAGTTCTTCTGCCCCCCTCTACAACGTGGATGAATACCCTTGTTTCTCGGATGGCCAGATCGACAGCCATTCCTCACGTCTGTTGGTGTGGGTGACGTCCAATCTTCCACTTAATTTGCAGACGCCATCTTACGCGAAGAATTTCCCGTTTCTCTTTTCGTGCCTTTTCCTCCCTCGTTACCTAAGCCGTACTAATCCGAGCTTGATAGAGGGAAGGTTTCCTTCTTTTGAAGTTTCCATCCGAGAATTTTCCGTATATTTTTGTATTGCTTTTCATTTCCGCACTTCTGTAGAGATGGGAAGGAACCTAACTTCACCCCAAGTTCATTCTGGGTAGCTCCCCGGCGTGAAAGGGTTGACCTTTTTTCCTAGCCCCGTTCATCGGCCTACGTTCGAGCACCGTCGACGGTTACACGCCACACAGTTACTGATAAACTTTTTTCCGCCTTTCCTCCCGGAGATTAACCCTTCTCTTTTATTTCCAGTTCTAATGAAACTTTTGGATTTAGATCATCGAGGCCCCTGCCCTTACTATAGATTCTCTTGGCGCCACCATCCTCTTTACAGTTGACCGTCCAACTTATTTTCGTGAGAGGAATAACTGGTTTTACTTCTAAATTTCCTCGACACCACTGTGAACTAGGTCTTGGCTTCTTTCTCAAATCACCCGGCCTCCTCCTTTTTTTTCAATTACTGCAAACCTTCCACTAAAACACGATTTAGTTCTTTTCTCTCGTTAGTAGACTTTGTGGATTGAAGTCCAGTCAACTTCGGTCGGGTTCGTTTCAGGAAACTTTGGACACCTCTTTCCAGTATTCACCGGCTCCTGCGGCTTGCAGGTGTCCCCCTCATTAATTCCTTTCTTCACCAGGAAAGGTCATTTTTTATCATCGTGACAGCCGACCTTTCTGACGCGTCTCACCTTCTCCCCACGTTCCTTCAACAATCCCCCTCCCCGACGGACGTTCTTCTTCATTTTCCCCCCTCGACAGCCTGTTCCCTTTGACTCCGATCATCAGGGTTTTCATGTTTCCCCTCCTTCCTATTGGGTGTAGAGCGACTTCCTCTCTTCAGAAAATTATTCCCCGCTGTCTTGAGGCTCCCTCTCCTATACGGCAATCCCCCCTGCTTGGTGCTTCCCTGTGGTCAGTACTTACATCCCGTTTGATTTCCCTGTAATCCCATCCACCAGTTTTACGGCGTTTCTTTAACGTTCGGAATTTTTCCCCTCGTGAGGTACCCCTAACTTCGTGGAGGGTCTCTTCTTTTTTTCTCTCTATGGTCAGTCGGTAAGGGTCTTCTAAGCGTCCTTCTTTACAGCATCCCGCTGGGGGCAGAGAGGGGATCCTCTCTGCATGTAAGGGGAAGACAACGCTCTTCTCTCTCCTAATCAGTTGGTTGTTGATGCTTGAGCAAGTGGTCGTAGCCCGGACCTTTTTCTTCGGAGTGCACCGCTGGATTCTGTGGACTTCCTTCCCTTGCCTGGCATGCCCTGGTTTTACCGCCGTACATCCGAACACGAGTTCGTGGACCATCCCTTTCAGCGCGAGGTGCCCTGGCCGCCGGGTGAAAGACAGCCGCCGCCGGAAACGGCTGGTGGAATCCCCTGAGCACCACGGGCATGTCCAGGTCTGCCCCCTAGTGCGCAGCTGGGCTTTGTTCAGTTCAGGCTTTCCGCCTTTTAAATGCCTCGTTTCCCATTTTTTCGCGGAAAGCTAACTTATCTTAACCGGACCCCACTTCCGTCCCTCTGCCTCCCTACAACCCCCATTTTGAAACAGGTGCGCCTTCTTCAAGGGATTAGTTGTATGTGAAGTTTCTTTTTCTGCGCTTGAGCCGTGACTTTCGAGTATACAGCTTCCCGCCATCTGCGGTTTCGACTGATCATTGCCTGTTCCTGAGTCAAGTGTAGCCTTCCTCGCGGCGGTAAAGACCCCCAGTCCGCCCCCCTTTTTTCTTCGTGCCTCCTTTGACGGAGGTCTCCCCACTCCTGACACTTCCCGAGTTCCCGCCTGCATTTCCTCTTTGTAACCCTCTCGCACGCCTCGGAGAAACCAGCCCATCTCACATTGTATTGATTTTTCCTTCCCCGTTCCAGGCTTCGGCATTTTTCTCCCCCTCTGGATTGTAAAATGAGCCCCACCCCTTCCTCCCTTTTTCGCGGAACCGGTTCCTTCTCAACTGTATTCGTTTTCCCCGACCATCCGTTGCATCCTTTTCCGATTCTTGCGCCTAAGAGCGCCCTAGATGAAAACACAGTTCACTCCCCCTCGTTCATCCGCCAGGGTATCCTAAATCGTCCCTTGACGGAAACCTTTTTTTCTCGTAGGTGAATGGAAAATTCTTCCCGTGGGATCAGCGTACGACGCCTTTTCTTTAGGACTACACAGTCTTGCACTCTTCAGTCCACTCCGGACCTGACACGGGAGCCGTGCGTTTTTTTTTCTTTAGTTCCTGTTTTTTTTTCCAGTTTTTCCCCGCGTCTTGACCCTTTCTTCCTGCCCAGAACTAAAGTTCTTTATCCCCCACATTCTATTTACAGGGCCCGGCCACGACCCCCCAATTTTGTCGCTTTCCACTGTTCCCCCCCTCTCACTACGCTTCCTCTTTTTGATGGGATGCTATTTCGGGTGTCACGTTTATTCAAGTTCCCCCTCCACGCGACACCCTTTACCCTTATTCCGTCTTTTGATGGTCCCAACAGTCATTTGTAGCCCGGTTAAAACCCCCCCCTCTGCTTTTTTTTTGTCTTCGCTTAGGTGGGAAAGTTCTCCCCAAGGGCTGGAAATCCCTTAGTGGAGCTGTCGTTCCGAACTTCTCACCTATCCGATCAGGGAACACGCGCGTCCCGCACGTATTTTCAGGTTTTATTGTCGGTTCTGCCGCGTCCCCCCTCCGGAGTTCTGTAGTCACACTTTTTGTTCCCTTCGTGGCTCCTGTCACGTGGACTCCGCATTTTTCTCTTTTCCTAAGCTTTTCCCTTGGCCTGTTGGAGTCCCTTTTTTGAAACGTTTTTCTATGAATGTCTACATTCGCTGTCTTTCCGCCCCTTTTCGTTATTTTTACCCAAAGATTTTGATTCCCTTGCCGTGCATTTTTACTTTCCGAAGTGTTACCGATCCCCGCTGTTCAGGCTCGGTCCGACCTTCCTTTTTGCGGGCCTGTGCGGAAACGTCCTACACCAGTTTTCTGCCCCGCGAGGTTTAATCAATTTAATTCATCCGGCTGCTTGCGCGGCTTGAGGAACGATACTCCCATTTCCAGCGAACCCGTCTGGCCCGCCTGTTGAATCCGACCGATCCTGTCTGCACCGGACCTAAGTCTCCCTTTCAAGTGTGGCTATTTCGAAGGTAGCCTGTCCGTACTTTAAGGTACCACCTCGTAAAAGGTGACCCCCCCTTAATCCTGAGCCTGTGCTCCCCCGTTCTTGTTTAACTTCTGGAGGTGATAGGTCCCATTTATTTCAGTAGCTTTTTTTAAAGTGTATTCATTGAAGCGGGGCGAGTTTTTCCTTGTGGCACCCGCCTATAAAAACGCGTACAAGTTACTCCGTCGGTCTCCTCGAGTAGAGGAGCCTCCAGTATTCCGAGAGTCCCGTCATCCACTGACCCTACCCTGTGGATTCTTTCTTTTAGAGGAGACTCACCCTCTTCTCCTGTTGTTAGGCCTGGGTCACTTGCTTCCGTGTTGGAGGCCACGGTCTTCCCTCTTCCCTTATCTTGGCAGGTTAGCTCCTTACATAACCAGCTGACCGGTACAGCAGGAACCCACCCGCGTACCTTCCCTTCCACTCCGGGACTCCTGTTTTAGCTCCGAATTCTCGGGCGGGGACTGAGCCTTTTTATCCGCTCGGAACTCTTCCATTGGTTAAAGGGGCGCACTTTTCAGTCTCTACTTGATAGGTTTTTAATGTCCGAGATTCCTCCAGGATCCGGCCGTGGCTTGCGGATAATAGGCCCTCTCAGGTACTGGATTATGCCCTCGTTTCACGTGCGACCTAAGATCCTGTTGCCAGGTTCGTGTTACTTTTCCCCAACTCGCTACGACCCTGCGTTCGTGGTGATTTTTTCACCCCGTTTTTTTCTGCCCAAAGGGCGCCCCCTCCTCGGGATTCTGCCACCCCTTTTTGGTTTCCTGGTTCGTTACTTTTCCTTCCTTGCGGACTCCGATGCTCCACTTCAGAGTTCCGGCTGGTGAAGTGCGGTTGTATGATACTAAGTCCGAATGGTGTCCCTCCGTCTCGGGCTTTCCTAACCCTCCCCCGGCCACCGCGTGGTCCCCTTGAACAAGCTGACTGTGGGTGCCATCTGTTTTTTTTCCCAGCCGTTTTTTATTGGTTTCTCCCGAACCGGCGGTCCCACTTTTCTGTTTCCACCGCGTTTTCTCCATTCTTTCGTACGCCCCCCCGGTCATTTACCCATTTTTGCTGGAGTTCTCCCCCCCTCCCCCAAAGCCGTTTTCTACGAGATTCGCATCCATCTTGGTGGTTTTTTGATTTCCTCTATCTTTTCCTTTTTTTGTTGAGGATATCCAGCAGTTGCCTCTCCACCAAACTTGTTCTGCTAACGCTTCCCAATTTGCTCTTTGATGTCGCCAAGCACCCCACCTGGTTTTGTTTGTCTGACGACCATTTTCTCGGTTGATACGTTTGCCTCCCCGGTTTTTTTTGGTTTGCCCCGTAAGAGCCTTCTTTTTTTTTTGCAATCTTCGAATCATTTGACTCCCCTAACCAGTTTTTTTCCCCTCTTCCTCAGCGGTCGGTCCTGGTATGAATAGGCATTCTTCGAGTTTCAAAGGCGTTATTTCTTTCCCCCAAAAGCCGCACGTCACCCCCCTTCCTGTTTCCCCCATTCGCAGTTTCTCCCCCTCGATCCATTCTTGGTCAGAAATCGAACCGACTGAGGGTTCGACTGCACTTTGACTTTCTGCGAAATGAGGTCTGTGCCCCTTAATGGAAGACAAGCTTCCCCCACTCTCCAAGAACTGGTCTCGACGCGGTCTTGAACTGGTCACCGACCATTTACCACGGATGAGTTCGGTCGCAACCGGTGTTTTCCTACGCATTCGGACCATGCGTAGGGCCGTGAACTTCACGA
>Ga0179593_1386331_pt1 | contig 13185 bp, 11 predicted proteins | sample CZODoug2_1_08_16_FD_185931 | JGI IMG/M metagenome (GOLD analysis project Ga0179593, IMG submission 185931) | Vadose zone soil fungal communities from Angelo Coast Range Reserve, California, USA - CZODoug2_1_08_16fungal (PacBio error correction) | ecosystem: Environmental > Terrestrial > Soil >... | reverse complement strand
TTGACCTTCCTCGCCCACGTTCCCCTCTAGTCAAGTGATTCGGACTTTTCACGCTCCCTTCTTGCGCCAGCTACCCCCAAAACCCCCTAAGTTTGTCTCGACTGCGTAAGTCCCCTTTTTCGCTAAAGAATCTTTTCCTATTGTCTTGCCCCTTTATCCCCCTGTATACGGTTGAGTCTCCCCCTCCTGGAAACTCTTTCTTGCGTACAAGCTTTCCCCTCACCGCTTAGGCTCAAGGGCCTCCACCATGTCCCAGGGGAAGTTGTATTCAAAACTTTAGGTCCTCACCCTTTGCCCATGCAGAATACCCCCCCCTCCCATGGCATGGCAAAGCTGTTCCCTCTCCTTCCTGTCCCCCGGATTTCTCTCAACCTGAGCCATATTTGTCTCCCCCTCCTTCCAAGGGCTTTTTTTCCCGTGATCGTAAAAAAGTAGGGAGTCGGGCCCTCCTTATTTAGTTCCGTCTCCAACGTTGTCCATCTATAAGACGGCATGAGTCGAATTGGCCACCGCAACTCCCAATCACCCTTCTTGGGTCGTTTTTTCCTTGCATGGACACCATTTTCTCCTTCTCGGCTGGAGGTCGCCCCCTTTGCCGCCCTCTTCTCCATGCAGTGCCCCTCCCATAAGTCACCTGTTTTTTAATCTTACTCTGCCAGCCCCCTCCCCCCCATCGTCACCGGACCTTGTACGAGTTGGTTCCCCGCTCTTTGCCCTTTCCCCGGTCCAATGTGAATTGATACCTCCCCGTTTTCATTGTGACCCCCCGCCTGCTAATTTTCTGGTTTACGGCCTTGCTAATTTTCCCCTCTCCCTCTGAAGTGTTCAAGGTGCCGCCCCAAAAAAGACCATTTATCCACAGGTCACGACCACCCAATTCACGCCTCGCCCCCCCCTCTCCTGCATATATACTGCAACGCCACTAGTTCACGTCGTGTCCCCTATTCGCGCGTTTTTCAATTATTTCTCGCTGCCCACCTTTTTTATATTGCCCCAAGTGGAGGCTCCGTATTTCCCCCTACCCCGCTTTCTTTTTTTCTAGGCCATGGAATCCCTTCTTTTTGTTTAACATAACCTTATACGACACTTCGATCGATTTCTTCCACGATGCCCCCATTTATTTTGATGCGGCCCAATATTTTCCCCCTATCTCAAAGGACATGTCAAGAAACCGAATCCTTCCCCATCTGTCCACCCAGAAGTCTGCACAGCAGACGATTGACGTCAGCCGTTGAAGCTCACCTACGATGGAAGCTTTTTGAAACGACCGTTACTGTAACATGGATCTGCATGCGTTGACTCGTTTGTCCTCACGAGAGATGTTGTCGCCCAAGAACAGCACCTCCACCCCCCTGATTTACCTCGCTTCTTCTTGGCAACGTCGGTTATCTCCTTTGAGCCCCAGGGTACCCGGTCTTCCATTTCGGAACCTTCCCCTCCCCCCCATTTTCTCTGCCCCCGATTCCTTCTCCCACGCATTTGCTGTATCGAGGTGATTTTGCACATCTTCCGACACTTGTGCCCTTTTCTGTATATCCTCATCGATGTCATCCCTTGAAGATTCGATCAATTGGCACGCCCATATCAGTCATGTTCGCTGTTGATGGCCTTTTTTTCCCACTTTTCCTTTTCACTCCATTTTTCCTGCTCGCCATTTCGTCGTGCCTCTACTCTTTCCTTTTGGAGACCCCGCTTCTCCCCAACTGAAGAGACCCTTCGGCCTTTTGGACCCGGACTGTTGGCCCCCTCCTGATATAGACTTAGACCGCCCGTTCCCCCCACCTTGCCCCCATCTCGAGCTCTGAATTCAATAGCTCCCCTCTCTGTATTTTTGTTTAAGGCGTCATTGTTTTGTATTTCCTGCTTCCCTCCCTGTTTCCACGTCTTGTTCCCCCTCTTGTATTTTTTTCCCCCTCCGCCAAGAGGATTTCCACCCGTGCTTGGCGCTTTTCCTCGCGCAAAACTCTGACGCATTCTGGGCGTGATGTTTCCAGTGGCGCCTCCCTTGCGCTCCTCGAGTTTCCTGACTACTTCCTTCGTCCTCCCCCGTTTATACTAGAGTTCCCTTTCTCGCGACTTTCCCTTCTCCCTCCCCCCTTTGGCAACGCCGGAGGCCCCTCTCACAAGTCCCCCTCTTGACTTCCGGCCTTGACGCCCCTTCTCTCGGTAGATAGCCTTTTCTGCCTTTTCCTTTTCAGAGAACGGGCCCTTGGTCGAAAAAGGAATCTCTGAGTCTCAATCTCTGACTTAAACCCTTCAACAGTTTCATGAGCATGTTGCGAGTGAGGGTACCCTCCCCCCCCCTTTCTTCTCTTGTTTCCGATCGGTGCGAACCCCCCCCCCCCCCTTCACACAACTTCCCACCGATCCTCTTTTTCTTCCCCTGCTCCCACTCAGAACGAATCGTCGCTGATCTCCATGATGTCAGTTCCGATCCCCAACCCCTCCCCACCAACATCTGAGGCCGGATACCTTCTTTTTTCAAGACCGACGCCGACAATTAGACCCCCCCCCTCCTTTTCCTTTACCAAGCAAGGACTTGACCATAACCTTTTTTCCCTTTAGATACACTGCTCTCAAACTTTTTCCTCCCCCACAAGACGGCTTCCCCAAATTGCAAATCTGACTCCCCTTTAGTTCCCCCTTTTTTTTTTCCCCCCATCCCGTTGTGTTGTTGATTCTCTTCTGTGTTTGGAAAGCAATTGAACTGTCTGCCCTTTGAATTCAGTTATTTAGTTTTTTGCACTCGAAAAAACCTGTTTGCTCGCATTTGCGCTTTTTCTTCCTTACAAAATCCGGTTCCTTATTGCCTTTCAACTTCATCCGTTCGTTCAGTGGCGGCGTAGTCTTGCGCCAAGTTACTCCGGCCTCTCTTGAGAGTGTTGTGGAATCAGGCGCAATATGGATCCCCATTCCTCTTTTGATTATTAGTAGCTGACGACTCCTCTCTTTCCCCCTTTTGTTCCCCAACTTTGTCGCCCGCTCAGTGTCCGTCGATAAAACTTTTTTTTACTCTTCCCTTCCTCCCTCTAAAGGACTCTCTTATAGGGTAGTAATCGCTTTGATCATCCCATTATCGCCCCCTTTTGTTCCGAGAAAAGGGTCCCTTCATTCTCCGGCCTCCTCCCCGTCACTCTCCTCTGTCCGCGCTACATGGGAGGTAATTCCTTCGTCTCTCTTTTGTGAATGCCCTTTCTTTCTCCTTTTCAGGGGGTGGGAATGAGACTCCTTCTCTCGAAAGGCGTAGATCACAGAGGGTCGGACCCCCTGAATTCGCCCAGTAATTCTTCACTCGAAGGAGATCCTTTTTTTATCAATAAACGCAAGGATGCTTTCCCCCCACCCTGTTGGATGGTCTCGATCGACTCCCCTTTTTCTTGCAACAGCCTCTTTCGTCTTCGATACCCCAGTTCATTTTTCGAGAAGTCAAGTTACCCCAGTTATTTAAATTACAATCCCCCCCCCCTGACCGCCCTTCCACCCCGACGCCCACGTCTCGGTAGCCTTTAGAGACTCCCGTATTTCTCTTGAGCTTCTTCTTTGACTCCTCATTCGATATCTCTCTTGTTACCCCCGTACAGATCCCTGGAGAAGAATTCGCTTATCTTGAATCCTTCTCTCCTCCGAACTATATTGACAAACATGTCCGCCCACTCACATTCTCTTCCAGCTGAACGGCCACCGTAATCCGGCCTCCTCCCCTGACCTGTCTTAGTGATTCCTGATCTCTTTTGAAGGATAGTCCCTTAGATGAGTTGTGCTACCAGACGGTTCCTCCAGTCCGCCTTCCCACCCGTCTGTCCATGAAACTGTAGTGGAGCAATCCTCTTTTTCTCTGGAGTCAGTTCCTGTTTTGTCAGTTACACGTGAGCAGGCCGCCCATTATCCTGTCTCACGGTGATCACGTGCTTTCCCTCATGGAAGGCGCGACTTCTTGTTCTTCGATTTGGGGGGGCTTGCCTTTTTAAAAAAGATCTAGCCCTAAACAGTCTCTTCTCTATCCCCCCGTGTCACGCCTTTCTTGGTCTCCCCCGCCCTTCCTAGTATTGTAGATCCCTTATTAGAAATAGCTTTGTCCTCTTTTTGACCTTCAGTTTTTATTTTCACGTCTTTTCTATGGTCCTTAAATTATTTTTGGAAGGCACCCCCATTTTTACCTTCAGTTTCACAATAGATTTTATTTTTTTCTGCTTTTTAACGGTGAATCCTCCCCCAATCGGCTTCAATGCCGACTCCTCCCCCCTCTGTATATGCACTCCCCTCTCCCCTAAATTGGCAAACAGCTCCAATTAACAAGTTAAAAGACTTCGCACAGGCGAATCTTTTTTCCCCCTATGGTCCAGATGTATTTCCGCCCTTCTGCCTGATAACCTCTTTATCTTAGCCCTGTATTGTGTGTAGGAACCTTTTCCCGTGGAACCTGTTTTTTTGACGCCCTTTCTCACTTTCTCTTGCTGGTCGGGGTACGAGAAATTCTGACCCCCAATTTCTGCGGATTTCGCACCTTAACTGACTCTATTCCCCTTGGCCCCGTTTCCCCAATGTTTTTTTTTCCCAAGCGCGACCAACTGTGCCCTTTTTCCGGTGCGATGGCGGATCTCCATAGTACCCTTAAAAGTTCCGATCTGTGCATCTTAGCCAGCGGCGTACGTTTTCTCCCTTTCTCATCGACTTACCCGCTGGGTTCCCAGGCCCAATAGAAAAGCCCCCCTCACCATTGGAGGTGAATGTGCTTTGGCCTTCCTTTCTCCTTGCCGTCGGATAGGCGGCCCTTTCTTTCCGTTTTCACGAAATCCGTCGTGCCCTTCCCGCAATCCTTTTTTCGACGCTCTGAAGCCTTCCATTTTGGACTATAGCGGCGACGGGTTGATATAAATCTTTCTGAATATTCCTTCCCAGCTTTCGTGTCATGAAGTTTTCCCCTTTTTTAATGAGTGACCCGAGAATACCCCTCCCTTTCTCACACCACTTCCCCTTGAATTTGATTCAGCTTGCCCTGCCTGCATCCTCTTTTCTGCAGCTTGGACGCGTACCAGACTTCACCCCTTGCACATTCCTTTTCCCCAGTATCCGAGACCTGCCTCCATGGTCCTCCAATCTGCTTCCTTCCGTGATCCCGCCAATGCTGCTCATCCCTTCCCCGTCTGGTTTTGGGATGTGATTTAATAATTTTATCTTCTTCAGAATCTTGACTCTTCTTGGCCCGTGGTCCTACTGTCATATATTATTTTCTCCATCCTCTTTTTTTTTGGTTGAGTTCTTTCGCAAGAAATAGTCCACTTGGCACAATGAGTAATGGCTTCTTGGATCTCACTCTCCAATTCTGATTCGTATTTTTCCCTCCCAACACCAAATCCTTTCTGGCCTCTGATGACGTCCGCGCTTTTCTATCACGCAGTTAGACTCCTTTCGGCCCCTTCCCCTTTCTCTGGATGTGAGAACGATTTTTCCCCCAAACGATATGGACTGAGTCCAAGCGTGCCGTCAAATATGAGGGGCGCCTTTGATTCCCCCCTTTTTATCAATGGTCAGTTCAGTGTGCCTTTCCCTCCACCCTTTCTTTTGCGCCTTTTTCACGCATCCCCTCATCTTCCTCTGGTTTTTTCAGGACCACCCTTGATGGTAATATCTTATCCGCTTTCTCTACAACGGCCGAATGATCCGATCCCCCAATCCATTTCTTACCTGCATCCTGCTTCCACCACCTGTTATTCTTACGGGTCCCCACCTTCTTTAGTAAGATAACCCTTTGCCGCAGATCCGCCAGTCGAGGCCTCTTTTCCCTTCCCCCCAACGAACCATTCACCTCACCTTTTCTGGGGTTCAGATGTCCCTTTTCCCCCCCGCTTTTACTTAGCTTTCGGAGTGATACCCCGTTCCCTCCTCTTTCTCCATGTCCGGCCCCCCCGGAATCTTACTCTTTCACCTTACTCTTCCGCTAAGCATCGCACGGACCATAATGATTTTTTCTCGCATTTTTCCCATTTTCCTGTTTCCCCTTTCTTGCAAGCAGGTTTCTTTTTACTCCCATAAGTCGCTCCGTTCTGTTCCGGCTTCTCCCCCTTGCCCACTGCCCTCCAAGCGAGATGTCCACTTTTGGAAAACCCAACCGCCCCAAACCATGAGCAAGCCATGTACCTCCCCAATACCGCGATCCGCCGTGACATTCATCATATAGGCCCTCACTCTTTCCACTTCAGGGGAAAACTCTTTCCCGCTCCCTTCTTTCTCCGGAATTCGTCCCCAAATTTTTCTGTGGTAAGCTTGGATGAAGCGTTTCCCCTATACCCTCCACTTTTGACTTCACGAAAAGACATTCGTTTTCCTCCCCTGATCCTCAACCCTCTAACGCTGGTTCACGATCCTTTTTTGATGTCCGGCCCACCCCTTCCGACCCATCTAAGTCTGGTCACAGCAGAAGAATTACTTCCTCCCCTGCCCGATATGCCCCTTTCCCGCCGTTCTGTCAGTCTCCCCTACATGTTAAGTTCCGTGGAGACACAAAAGTCACGGTTTTTTCCTCACTTTATTTTATGTCCTTAGTCCTCGTCCGCTCTGTCGAGGTGTCGTTGTATCACGAACCGGCCTTAAACAAAAAAGATTTCCTGCGCCCTCTGTCTTTTTCGGTAACTCGTTTGACGCCCTTCTCAAGTTGCTCCCCTTATCCGGAAATCAAACCTCTCTTTCTCTTGCCTCCCTCTGCCAGTCCCGACCTCGTTGTAGTGTAATAGAGGAGTTTTCATTTAGCATGGCGCCTTTGGATCAAGCGCACCTCTTTCCCCTCCTCCCTCTCGTAATCACTGACCCGTCCCAATGATTCATGACTTTTCCTCTCATGATTTCCCTTTTTCGAAAGAGTTGCCCTCCCATTTTATCGCGCAATTTTTTCCGCTCTCTGACCCTTTCAAAGTCTCTCAAAGGCACGATGCTTTTTCCTGGAGAAGTGGTATAGTTCCGGTGCCAATCCTTTATATCGGCGGTGAGACCTCCCCCGATCCTTTGTACCCAAATCAGATTCTCTGCAACGCCACCATTTCTTTATTGTTCGTGGCAGGCGGCTTTTTTTTCTTTTCGTAAGGATCCCTCCCTGGGAAAGTTAATTTCTCACATCCTTTGACCGACTCCTCACAGATGGCCGGTTGCACCCAACCCAACTTCTGTCGATAGCCAGATAGCCACACAAGATCCAATGCATTCTGGGCAGGTGCTGGCTCCTTTCTCTTTAGAGATGAGAGGTAATGGATCCTTCTTCTTTCCTACCCCGCTTTTATCCTCTCTCCTTGTATATTTCCCCTCGTACCATTCTCCTACTGGCAACGACTGGAGCCTCCCCCCCTCCCCTCCAATCTCTATTGCCGTCCCCCTTTCCGCCCCCAAATGCTCGCGGAGCGCTCTTCCTTTTCTCTGTGCTTTGACTAAGGAAACTGACCCCTTTGGCTCTCCCACCGTCCCATGCCGCGAGATATGAGGCTCCTCCCCTCTGACTTAACCCTATCCCCCCTTTTCCTTCCAGGTTCTGTCTGAGCTGTCCAAGCCCAACCCTTTTTGCCCCCTTTCCGAGGGCTTTTCTCACCCACTTTTACCCCCCAAATGGCCAGATAGATTTTGTCCCTCATCCTCCTCACGATCGATTGATTTATCCCTCTCTTACTGGATCACACCCTCCTTCCCAATCTTGAGGCACCCGGATTCACTTCAGCAAGACGGCGCCGCAAAACCCCTTCGACGCACTATTTTCCCTCCCTCGTCCCCCACATGTTTCCCAGAGGAAACCTTCCCCTTCTATCCTGTTTTTTCTCTTCACCCTCAGCCCTTCCATTTCCCCAATGCACCTTTCCCTTCATGTCCTCTAGTCTGCCCCCCCCCCTTTCTCTCTCTTTCCCCTTCCTCGGTTGTTGTTTTTTTCTGATCTGTGTTTGGCACGCCCCTGGACAATTTCGATTGCATGTATTTTTCTTCTTGTGTGAAGAGTACAAACTTTGCTGATGAGCTTTTTCCTTTCTCTTCCCCCATGTATTGTCAGTGCAGGAGTGAAAGACTATTTTCCGTTAATTGGCTGCCTCTGCTGCGTACATTATCGCCCTAAGATTGGAGCGTGTGTGTGTCTGGGCATCCTTTTCTCCCGCCCTTTCTGCTGAGTGCGTTTTTATTCTTATCGTACATACCTCGATCGTTTGCAATTTGGTTCAAACGTGTTCGTCCCCTATCCCTGCACACGATCCCTCCCCTTTCTTCCTCTTTTTCCTATCTCCTGAAATCTTCCTTTTTCCTTTTACTTTAGGTTACGTAATCCCTCCTTCCCTCCCAGCAGACAGTTCTGGTTCGCTCAAGTCATTTTCCTTCTTCGAAAGCCATTCACGTCTCATCGAGCCGTTCCCCGCTGGTGCGGTAAATTCCTGGACTGAGCGTGGCTTTCGTTGGCTTTTTTTTTCCCCTTCGTTTTCTTTCAAGGATGACATGTCCCCCCTTGCGTCGAGCAAGGACGTCGAGGCCCACTTGAGCGAAGTACTTCCTCCGTAAGTTCATAGTAAGATCCTGTCTCGAAAAGTAGACAGTAACAGCAAAGGCTATGCTTTTTTTGCTCTTTGGTTTGGTCACCAAAAAAAGTTTTTTTCCCCTTGTGTTTTTTGGCTTCCCTCACTCTCTCCATCCCGTTCTTTGTTAGACCCGAATCTGGGACTGTCCATTTTCCCGTTATTTTCTCCGTAAATTTTCCAGGTATTTCTCTTCCCCTCCAAAACCTCCTAATGCCACCGAACCCCTTCCATCTCCTGTTCTCTATTGCCTCTTAGATATTTCTATTCTTAGTGCGACAGTAGTACTCCACCCCTACCCCCCACCGATCTCTTTTCTTTCGGTGCAAAAGTACCACGTCAGGCGCCGACTCCCGCCGTTCCTTTGGAGAACAGTATCCCTTTTTCCTATTCGCTTCCAAACTTTTTCTCTTCTGACATGATCGGCCCCGAGCCAGGCCCCCTCTTGCGCGAAAATTATGATACTCCCGGTCCCCCCCTTTCTCTCTTTAAGTATAGTCCATCTATCCCTCCTCTAAACCCTTAGACAGTCTCCTGACCTCCTACTTAAAGCACCCTGCTTTTCGAACGGTTGAATCGGTGCTCAGTCTCAAGGCTTTTGGACGGTCCTTCTAATGAAGTAAGAGAAAATGTTGCCCAGTGCCAAGAGTTTCCCCCTACGGAGCTGACCCTGTTTCCTTATTCACTGTTGCTCCCGACTCCCCCATCCTCTTCGAGCAAAGAGTCAGAGACTTGCCTATCCTTTTTGATAAGCAGGTCTCTCCTTCTTTTTCCCTTTTTTCCCGTAGTCTTGGCGTCAAAGGTCTTAGGCAAAGCTCAGTATATACATTGTACTGTCGTTCTTCTGCCCTTGATTAGGGCTTAACAGATTTTTGTCCCTTCCAACCCTGTCATTCCTTAAAACGCGATGCGAGTTTTCGCTAAGGTGATTTGAGACCCAACGAAGGCTTCCATGCCGATAAGACCCTTCCGTTATATTTGGCAATCGCGACTCTTCCCTTGGTCCCGCTTTCAAATTTTGAAGCAGCACCTATTTTCCCAGGAGTATCGTTCCCCCAAGACGTTGACCTGTCTTTTATTTCCTCTCTCTCTGAAGATCACTGCGTCTACCGTGATTGTTTGTCTGAGATTCGTGAATCCTTGTCTTTTTTTCCCTTTTCGCTTCTACTTTGATGCGTGTCCTTGAGCCCGTCCGACCAAATCAACTTAGCTTCCCTTTTATTCCCCCCCTCTAAACCTGTCCTTCCCTGGCCAGGCCCCCCCTTTGTCCGACATGAGCGACCCCTTGTTCTTTTAGGTGTCGTCGAGATATTGAAGCGCACTCTTAACGTTCCTGCATGCGGGGAGCCTTCCATCCATCTTTCGGTCCCTTTTTCCTCAAATCGACCTACGCCCTTCCTTTTTTACCAGGATCGACCACCGCCCCTTCACTTTGAGTGCCTTTCTGTGGAAGGCCTCTTCGCCTTTTCCCTCCCGGGATAGCGTCCCCCCCCCTTGTTTTTATCGTACGTGCCCTCTCTAGTACGGACTCTCAGTTTTTTTATTCCGTCCGCCCTTGAAAGTGGGCCTCTCGGCTTCCTTTTTGTGATATCACTCTTGTCCGTTTGACCTTCTATTTCCCCGCCTCTTTTCTTACCAGATCCTCATGATTTTTTCCATTACAAGACCCCGCACCTGCGATCCCGAAAGGGTGAGCAACATTCCCCTGCCAATGGCTTTGATCTTTCCATGAGAATTCCGACTTTTGCCTTTTGGACGCGAAATCTCTCGTTGCCATATTTTCGTTAGATACGATTCCCTTTCCCCAGGGGCCTACACTATTCTTACAGTCTTTGTTCTAACCATGTTCCTCCGCTTCCCACCGTCTTTCTTTGGATGTTCCCTTTTACCATTTTTAAGACCCCTACCTGCCTTTTTTATACGCATTCCTTCTAATCGGACAAGTGGGAGCTTATTTCCACCTTCTCTCATTTTCACAATATACTAGTGTTGTTGTTGTCTCTATCTGGACATACCTTTCCGAACAACGAACCTCTCGTCAAGGATGCTTACCCCATACCACGACCTTACACCTGATTTTCAGATACCCATCCAAAACCAAGCTTGTAGGAGCGACGACGCGCTCATTGGTCTATCCCCACCCCGCCGACCAGAAGTATGTAAGGAAACTTCCCGATCCGGCGTCTTCCTACCGCAAACCCTCTCGACTACTCGGCCTTACACCCATGATCCCTTACCCCACTCGTCCCCATCAGGCATAGACACCCGCTCGTCGTAAGGGCAATCCTCCGACCATTTCCAGGCTTTTCCCCCAGTGTTCATTCAAAAACGTCATTGATACGAAGGTGATTTTTGCAGTCCTCTGACACTCCTACTCCATCTTGCAAGGAAAAGTGAGGTGCCAATAGTAATTCCGTAGTGATATAACCCCCATTGCGACTCTCCGATTTCCCCATTCTTTTCATGGTCTTCGAGAGTATAACACGTCTTTGTAAGATGGCCCAATAATCATTCTCTCTTCCTACAAAACGTTCTTCCGTCTCTCAGTCCTTCCTCCCAGGGTCGACGTAAGGCACCTCCCCTTCAACTCACAGTTGAGTTGCTTTTTAGACTTTTCCTGGTAAACATCCTTCTTCTTCCTTCTGGAGAGGGAGAACCTTTCACCGACCGATTTCTCCCCTTTTGCCCCCCGCATACAGGTACTTGTAATCGTTCCTCTCAGATTTCCTCCATAGCACTGGACTCCACCACGTTGGTCGAGAATCCGCCCTTTGCGCCCCTCTGGTGATCAGTTTTCTCAGTTGTTAATCCACAGCCCCCTTAATGGGATGGTAAGGCCCTTCTTCCTGAAACGACCGTCCCCCCCGCGAAGTTGTCCCCCAGGGTGAGTCAAATACCAGGAGAACTCCCTGTATCATACAACCCCATTTACAGCGATCTCCTTCTATTGCCCCTCCACTGCACTCCACTTTTAATTCGGGGCAAACTGCGCTGCCCTCCCATATTGTCTTTCGGCACAGGTTCGCTCTTTCCAAGTGGTAGGCGGTTGCCAATCTACCGCTTTGTCTGATTCGGCATTTCGCTGCGTGGGCTCCCCATTCCCCCCTGAGCCGCAAACCACCCCTCCCTCCTAGCTTTTGTACGATGCCAGGGTTGTCTTCCCCACAAATAGTCAGACCCCCGCCAAGGTACAGACATTCACGAATTCAACAATGATGACCCCTCAAGGCTCTTGTCACGAACTTTTTTGGGGGAAGTGAATCTTCCTTTCTCTTTCGTTCGTGGCGACCAGACCTCTTGTTTAAGCAAGTTTTTTTTTTCAGGCAGGCGATCCTCGGTGTTGCGAGAGTGTTTTTGCAACTGCCAAGGAATAATAACCTTCTTAGCTCCTTCATGCTGGTCTCCGGTCTAGTCTTGCGCCAGTGGTAATAGTCTCGCGACCACCAAACACCTATCAAAATGAATTAAAAAAATTCTCTGCCGGACATCGAACGCCCCTGTAGACACTAATTTTTTTTTCTTTCTTTCGTATTTCTCTTCAGGCTGCACTGGCGCCGGATGTCAGCGAATCATCTTTGCAACCTATCCCTGACCTCTCTCATACACTGCCCGTCCCAGATCCTTTTATGTTTAGGCGCATTATTACGGTGCCTGGATAGGGCCGATCATTTGCGCGCCCCCTGGTGGACAATCGCTCTGCACGGAGATTCTTCGCAAGGACGAGAATTCGGCTCTTTTTTTTTCTTGTGGCCCCAAGAGCTTCGTCTTTGTCTTTTGTGGCATGAACCCTCCCGATTCAATAGGTGAACAATCTCATTCTGTCTTGGAAATCGAATACCTTTTTTTGTTTTTTTCTTCGTGCAGCTTGCTGACTGGGGTGTGATGGCAGGATAACCGAACCTTTTGAACGTTAAGGTCTACACTACTGGCCTCCAACCCTTCCCCCCCGAGGCGGTTTCTTCAAAACAACGTTATGTATATTCCGTTTGCGCCAACAAGCTTGGAAAGCATCGCACTGGGCACTTTGCTGGCTACATGAGAGCTGCCTTCGCTCTTTTCTTCCCTTGCATTCGTCTGAACGATTGATACTCGCCTTCCCTCACTTCTCGTCCCAAGTGAGTTTGCCTTTCCAACTCAGGAAGCAGCTTTTTTTCCCTTAAATGTCCGGACGGCCTGACAGCCCCGCGTCCCTCGGTCGATTCGACCCTCGTCGGTTCAAGAAGGAACGGCCCCTGGCTCTCCCCCTTCATGTGGCAGATATTGAGGAGCAAGCTATGCACCGTAACCCTCTCCACCAGTTTCCTGCCGAGTTGCGACGAGGAACTAAGCCAAAATGTTCTCATTCTCTTGCGAGCTGCGGCTGCCCCTTTCCCCCAATGTTCCCCGATCAGGTCTGTAAGCTAATACAGAGAGCACGATCTTTCTATCACCTGATGGCAAGAGTCTCACAACCTTTCCAATTCGGCCGGATTACATTGACTCCCTCCATCGCCGCCCTTCTCCTCCCCTGACCTTCTTGAACGCTCTTCCCGGACACACATTTGGGTCACAGCCTGAAAAGCTCTTAGCCCCCACTTCTTTCTCCGCTTCCACCGCCCTCCTGTCCCTTCCCAATGCACACTTCCCCTTTTTTACTTTCCGTGCCCAAAAC
>Ga0179593_1337351_pt1 | contig 13185 bp, 16 predicted proteins | sample CZODoug2_1_08_16_FD_185931 | JGI IMG/M metagenome (GOLD analysis project Ga0179593, IMG submission 185931) | Vadose zone soil fungal communities from Angelo Coast Range Reserve, California, USA - CZODoug2_1_08_16fungal (PacBio error correction) | ecosystem: Environmental > Terrestrial > Soil >... | reverse complement strand
GTGATGTGGGTATGATGGAGCTGCGTATTGCCTCGACCGGCAGCCGTTCTAGATTAGCTGACACGAAACAGTTACGCGCGCCGTGACTCCTAGGCTGCTTCTAATTTATGTCAACATTTCGGCTGCTTGTTTTTCGTATTTCAAGGGCGACGTGCTTCCGTCGAATTTTTATCTATCCAGTCCAGTACATGTTTGCGGCGCATGCTCTTTCTACCGACCAGGTTCCATCTCAAGATCCTTCTGGTATAGGTGTCGGGTCGCTATCGGGTGCGGCCTGATGAGCGATAGCCGCAAGCAGCCTTAAGCTCTTTTCTCTTCCGAATCTTGAGCCATATAATCGCTTTCTTTGTTTTCCTGTAATGTTGAGTCTCATGACACGCAGGCCTTTCGACCTTTGCCACGAATTAGTGTAAATTCTAATATCTTTTTCCTCCATCCTCCGGCGAGGTTGTTTTTAGCTTCTACTCTGCTCAGTTTTTTTCACGTTGGTTCCCCGACCGGATTTTTTCCTTTCGACTCCCCCTAAAGCCCATGATTGAAATCTCACCCTTGATTGGTTGTTGTGGGCTGGGGGAGTCCGCTAGGGGTAGTATGGCTGGATTGCATGGAGTAGGCCTGGTATCAGGCTTCCCAGTAACTACGCGTGTCGTGACACGCGACCAAGGAGAAGCCAGTGTGAAAGGAGCGTGAGATGCCGGATAGGAGTTTGGTGATCTTGTAGTCAGATCGGTGTGACTCGCGGGGTGCTTAGGTTTGGCCTATTGCTGTGGACCTAGTATACTAGAGTTGAGAGCCTGTGGGTCCACCGCATATTTACGCAGATGGGTTGTCTCGATGGTGCCTGTTTTTACCCACTCTAGTGAGGTCTTCGGAGCAGCTCCAGGAAAAAGAGGGATTGGAGATTTGCGTGTTCGCCGAGTTATTCACCTTGATACTACTCCCAACAGTTCCCTGACTTCGCCGGTCTTTACTGCGTATGCGTCTCTCTTGTATCGCCTTCTAGTAAAAGTGGTAACTTACTCCTTTGGTTAGTTTACCCCGGTCCGCAGGTCTGCTGTCGAGGATAGTGGTTCCAATTTGTGTGGCCTGGCCCTTCTACGTGCTTGTTTCAATCTATGTCCATGTGTTGGGTTGGCGAGACTATCCTTTATGCGTCGATTGGAGTCTTTCATCAGTGTACCTGAGGTCACTCCCCCTTTGACCTGCCATAAAGTGGCTTCGTTGAGATTTGGCCGTGAGCCCCCGTGAAGCAGCGAGAAACCTTCCTTGAGTTGGTATTGTTCCATTGATTCCCCCTGTTGAGAGCTGTCGCCGTTTTCTGGCAGGTCAACGTTCTGGCGAGTAACTTTGCCGAAAACTTTCAACCAGTCCCAAGGTACTCCCTCTTTTTTCACGGCTTCCCGTTTTTGCCAGAAAGTTTACCCAGGGTTGAGCCTCTAGGGGCTCAGTGGGTGTGTGGACCCCTTATTTTCCGTCTTTTGCCCAACCCAAGGGTTCTAGAATTGAACTGTTACGAGCAGTTTCCTGCCTCTTTTTCTCGTCGGGATTGGCTTCCGTTTCCCGCGGGGCTATCGGCTCAGTTTCGAATCCCCCCAATTTTTTTTCCCAGGTACCTTTTTGTTTTTTTATTTTGGCGTCGAAAACTTAGGAATTTCCCTTTTTTCCTCCTCGCGCCAATTTCCTTCAGGTAGTTATGGGATTCCGTTCGCTGTCGATGGCGGGTTGAAGCTGTTGCTACTCGCTTAGGGATTATCGATTTTGTTGCTTTTAAACATCATAGTGGGCGGAGGCCCGTCTGGATTTGGTGCTCGTACGCTGCCTCTAAGCCTAGGTAGAGTTCAAGATTTGGTTCGCGTGTTGGGTAGGTTGAGGAATGTGACGCCCGCATAGTTAACGCTGAGTGCGTGTGCGGTAGTTTGTCTGGACCGTGTCCGTCCGCTTTAGCGCGTCGGTCCCTTTCTTCTCACTCGCGGATAATGCGAGTGACGTGTTTTCTTCCTGGTGCGTGTCCTCATAAAAAACTAAGGCCGGTCGTTGACTGAAGTTGTAAGCAGAGTTCGTTCGGTTTTCTTCCCCTAGCCTGGCAACTTTTTCGGAGAGAAGGGGCGCCAGCAAACTGGTCTGCTCTCCCCTTGTTGGCCTCCGTTGACGCCCTGCTCCGTCCAGTGGACAGCTTGCTCGGCTTGAGTAATTTTTATTGGTTTCTTCCTGTTTTTCCCTCAATTCCTTTTCTTCGTACCTAGACAACCGTTACCGACGCGTTTTTGAATTCCTCATTTTTTCTTCTCCGTTTTCCGAATTCAAGGGTCCTGTGTTCTGCTTTTATCGAACCTTCCCCCTCCAGTGAGACATTTCCAGACTCCCCTTTGAGAGTTTATATCTTTTTTTTCGTCCTTTCACTAAGGGCTGCATTCGGTGATTGTGATGTCGCGCGGGGATCTCGCTTTTCTTTCTGTTCCCGTGAATTACAGGACCCGGACGTTCCCTTCCCTGTCCCCTCCTCTTGGATGTAGATTGCAGATAGCCTCCATCTCTTTTATCCCTTAACCGGGACGATGGCTGCTGCTGGGGTCCGGTCGATGCTTGATTTTAATTTATAAGAGAAGTCCGTGACTTCAATTTTATTTCCTTCTTTGCGACTCTTTTTTCTTCCTGCAGTCAGGCCGGCCCCATTCGAAGGTTTGTCTCGAACCTTCCTTAGGCCCGGCATGTCTTCTCACGGAAGCTTGGTCCTTTCAATTGCGCTTTTTCCTTTGCCCTCTTGTCCACTGACCCACCGGGTCATTATTACGCTGAGAATAAGGCCGAACGTCGCCGGCGCTATTTTTTTCTATAGGTTGACGGGGCGCATTGGGCGGCGGGACGAGGGCCGCTTTTTCTCTCTAGAAGTCCTTTCCCCCGTCCAGTAGTCATGGACCCTCCCCTATGGCAACTGGGACTTCAAGACTTTAAAGTTTCCCCCAAAGGGCGCTGCGGCTGATCCCGCCGGGTAGAGACCGGAATGCCCAAGCAGAAGGCCTTTGCCCTTCTTATTGGCCGACCTTGCTTTTTGCTTTGCCTTTCATAGAACGTGGCGCTGCGAGAGTCTTGCTCGGCGGGATACCCTGTGCTTTTTTTCAGCAAGGCTGCACATTCGGTGAGAAGGCAAGGGCTTTTTTTTTCTTCTGGTGGATTCTCTTCGTTCTCGATTTTCGTTGTGTTTTGTTGGAATTCTCGGAGAATGTAGCTAAGTTGAGGTCTCATTTGGTTGATTTTGTGCCCTTTTCTTTTTTTCCGCCAACGTGAAGAAGATGGAGTGAAGATTTTGTTCGTTCCTTCTCCTCTCTTTATTCTTTTTGGCCAACTTGTGCTGCAGGTGCTTGATGTCCGGTGATGGATGGAGCCCCTAAACAGTTGTGTGTACCCTGAGGGCTTTGACATCGGCCGTCTTTGTTTGTAAGGTCTCTACCCTTTCCCCTCTGGGAACATTTGTTTTCCCCAGATATCCATCCTTGACACGGAGGAAGGCGGGGTTTTTCAGTCCCTGGGGGCGGGAAGCGGGATGGACTGCGCAAGTCAGGCAGCTTTCTGTCCCTCCTCTTTTTTGCCGTTGTTTTCCCTCTTCTTTTTTCGGCGTTTCTGCAGGAATATTCACCGCCCGCGTTCGGCTTGCGCTTTTTCCTATTTTTGAACCTTTTTCCATCCTAACTTTCGAAATGAATTTTATTTTATCCTAGACGCCGCGACGCCGGGTCCGATTTTTGGTCCTTCCTCTCCTCTCCCCCTTTTCCATTCCGTGATCGAACTTGATTAGCCGTACGGTCATGCTTTCCGTGTTGTGCTCGGGTCATTTTTTCTTTTTTTCTTCATGTTCGAGAAAACGTGTTTCCGACGTCTGGGCGCCTCGATGCTTCGGGGCTCCCTCTCTTATTTTCGGCGGTTTCCCTTTTCTTTTTTCTTCGGTCCAACTCTTCTTCACTTCCTCGTTGGAGATTGCGTCTTTCCCGTACCCCCCTTTCGGTTTTTTCCCTCTTTTTTGTGTGACTAGCTGATCCGCTGAAGGCCAACCGGACGATGCTCTGCCAACGAGGAAGTGCAGACTCGTTCTGAAGCCTTATCTAACCGTCCTTTTCTTGAATCCGGCTGGAAAAAGAATAATCCTAGTGAGACGACGCCCCCCACTGACCCCCACCCCCCCTGGACAAGATCTCAGTACTACCCTGGACCCGAACGGCATTTGTCTTTTTTTTCCCCTCGCTACCTTCTCATCCTCTTTTGCCCCCGTCCTCTCCTCCGTCAAAGAACGTGAATACTAGACATTCTGCCCTTTACCCCCTGCGTTCGAGACCCCCTCCACCAGTTCCAAAGGTAGTCTTTTTGCTTGAAAAAGTTGCAGCACCATTTTCGGTCCCCCCCCCCCCCAGCAAGTCCTCTTCGTTTCGTACGCGGCATCCTTCCTACCACACAAACAATTCGACGCGCAGACCCTATTGCACTCATCGGCCTGCTTCTGCCGCCAGACGCTCCTCACCGTTACCCCGCCCCCCTTCCGCCTTTTTGCCTCCAACCCCCCTCATTCTTAGCCCGTAAACACAGAGGCGCTTCCAAAGCCCTCGGTACCCTCCAGACTTTGCTGCTCACAAGCACTTTCCCGATCCCCTCCATCTCCAATTTGCCGCGGTCCTCACGCATCTGCGACGGCCTCGTCCCCTTCCCTTTCCTTTTTCCTCTTCAACGCAGAAACAACTCCTACCTCCGGTAGCGAGAGGCCCTCTCACCCCCACAACGGCCCCTTTTTTCGTCGCCCCCATGGCACTCCGCTACACCCAATCCCGCTGCAGCATCAACCGCATGGCAGCCGTTCAGTCGGTTCTTTTTGTTCCCCTCTCAGTCTCCTCAGATTCCTTTCTAGCCCTTCCATCCAAAGGCCGGGTCATCCAGTGACTTCCCCTGCTGCGGTTATTTTTTCCGCCGAACCTGTCGCTCAGCCTACGAGCCCTTGACCTTGCCGGGCAAGCGTGTCCCTCCTCTTTCAAAGCGTCCCTTCCTACTGGCAATTCGTGTTACTTGGCCTTCGGCGATCGCAGATTTTCAGGTACATCATTTCGCCCCGGTACACGATGCGACAGAAACCAGGAGGCGCCGGCGTCCCCTTCCTTCTTCCCTTTCTACGGCACACGCGTGGAAAATTGGAACCGGCGAGTCCGGCAAAATTTTCGGCCCATTTTTCCTTTTCTTCCTTTGATCCGTAAGGCTCCCTGCGTCCCGCGTTCGCGACCATTCTGCTGTCTTTCGGTCATTATTCCCATCGACTCCTCCGTATTCCGCCCCCCGCGCTTCTCTCCCTTTCACGCGCCGGCCACTCCCGCTCCCATCTTTTTTCCCACCCTCCTGACCCGATGTGATGTCTTGGCCGGTCCAAGCTCACGCCAATCGTCACTCCCTTTCCCACTTGGTGCCGGCGCCGCTTCCCTTGTCCCTTGTCTCAGACCCGAAGCCGCCTCAGCACCCGCGTCCGCCCTCACCCCCCCCGTGTTAAGGCCCGTCAACATCTTGCAATCTTTTTTTACACCCCCCCTATTTTCCCTCGACAAGGACCTTTTACCCCCCTTCTTCTCTCCCTTTCATTTCGCCATCCCAACCTCTCTTGGATTCGACCCCCCTTCGACTCCCCCTTCGATCTTTCAACGGCCTTCCCCTTCTTTTCCTTACCTACGAATGATGCTGTCAAAGTTCGCCCCCCTTAGAAAACCAACGGAAAATCTTAAGCCGCGGCCTCTGTCGTACCGCTCTGGGCTTCTCTCCCTTACACCCACCATTTTGAGGGCCCCTTTGCTCCTTTATTCTTGGCCTAAGCTCTTATCACCAGTGACACATCAGGACTACCAACAAGTCCTTCCCTGAGCGCCGTTAGTTTTTTCGTCGACAGCCGGTCCCTTATCCTTTCCCCCTTTCTGTCTGTTCGCAATGGAGCGAAATCCCTCAAATCGTGTCCCCCTCGTTTTCTTCACTTATTTTTCTTTCCCGCACCCCAAGGAAACATCGACACACGCTAAATCGCCACACTGATCGTGGCCCCCACCCCCCCTAGCTTTCCCGAAGAGTCCAGATAACGACGTAAAAAGCCAGCCTTCACTGATCCCCCTTCGCCTTTCTACTTTTTCTTCCCCCCGTCCCTGACTTTCTTCGCAGTTTCAGCAACTCTCCACTGCTTTCCCCCTGTTTTTTTTTTTTTTTTTTTCCCTTCTTTTTTTTACCCCTAAAATTATTCTTCTTCAGTGCCACACTCCCCAGTTTCAAGCAATTTCCAGACGAGACCATGTCTCCGTTACTTCCTTGCATACAGTGTGGTCACAACCCAGGCGCGGCCCCCGGCCCGAGTCTTCTCCCCACCCAATTACTCTTCCAGTCCCGGGATTATTACTCTTCTGTTCATTGTTAGTCCCCTTGTCCCGCATTTTCGAAGACACGGTCTCATCCCTCCCTCGTTGCCCAAATAAAATAACTGTATGAAGTTATCGGTCTTTGCCGTTTCCCTAAGATTGGACTCCATGTCCAGGTCCCTCCTTAATCCCCCATTTCTCCATATGTGTATTATCGCCAGTGTCCCCACCCGCTCTCTTCCCCCCCTCTCGACAGCGCCTGGGACGCCCCCTATCATGACTCACGACACAGTCCTTAACTTTTTCCAGTTCCGGAATTTCGAGCATCAAGGGTCGACGTACAGCCCCAACGGTTGTTTTTTTTATCATTCTCTCAAGCGAAATGGGCCCCGCTTCCTCCCCATTAACCGGTACTCTCAAGTAGAGCTACATCAGATTATCCTTAAGGTACCGTATTTACGAGACTCTCCGCACCAGATGTTACTTCATAGAATTACGACTACTGCGTACCCTATCATCTATTACGGATTTCGTCCGAAGCCCCAACAGAAGAAGGTACCTTTCCCCTTCCCAAGTTCCAGGTTTGTTGAAATTTTCTATGATCTCTTTCCTCCTCTCACTTTGGGTGTAGTGTCTTTGTTTTTTTTGATGTTACACCACGCCTTCTTTTTGCCCCCTTTATCACCCGGCTTTGATGTTCGGGACAGTGTCTAACTGCTTCCGTCTTGCTTTTATCATGGCGCCGGATGAGGAAAGCAGGAGACTCCTTTCTTTCTTGCTACCGTCTCACGCAGGATGACCGAGGATATTGCAGCCGCTAACGTGTGGTCCAGCTTGGCAATTTAGATTTTTCTGAACTTCACTCTTAGCCTCTTCGCCCCCCTGTCTTCTACTCCAACGTCAGTGACTTCGCCCCGGCTGTGTGGAGCTTCTCTTTTGAGATGTATGCGTACAGACTGCCTCTTTCTTATCTTTTCGCCTATCGTTTGTTTGAAATGGCTGATTATAACCCAAGCTATGTTTCGATTTTCTTCATTCAGTTTACCTTAGAAAGGTAGCCAGCTCCCGGGTGGAACACCCTTACCCAGCCTGCTCCCCTCTTCTCTGAGTGGATTGGACCAGGCTTTTCCCCGATGGCGGCCCCTTGACTCGTAGAACAAGGTCTTTCCTTTTTTGCGCTTCCCCTCCCAAGCAGTGAAGAAGTCAACCCCCCCTGTTTTTTTCTTTTACCGTTTTGGATAAGTATGAGTGGCAACTTTTTGGCTTCCCGTTTCCACACTTGGATCTCGACCCTTGGCTCGGGCTCGTCCCGTTCTTTTCTAAGTTTTTCGCTTGCCTGACGAGAGAAGAATAATTTCTCTCCCCTTTATTTCACTTTTTCTAGAGACCCCGGAAAAATTTTCTATTCCAATTTCTTTAAGCCTCCCCATTAGGAGGCATCATCCCGAGATCGATTCTTTTTTCTTCATTCTATCTCTTTTTCTCGTTTGTTGATGACATATAATGGGTCCTTTTTTTCTTGTCCCCTTCTTTGGTTTTTCGATGGATTCCGTGTTTTTGTTCCTTTGCACATTTCCTGCGCCCTGATTCTCCCCCGGCTCCTCCCTCTTAAAAACGATTTAGGTCTGTGCGTGTGTAGGATATCATTACTTATCTAGATAGACAGCGCCCTCATGACTTCAGGTTCGTTTAGTGGTAAGACTTGGATATGATGCGTGTTTCCCCCGCCCTTACCCCACAACTACGACGTCAGCCGCCCGGACGGTAGTGGACATGAAATTTTTTTACCTTTGCGACCCTCTGTCTGGGAGGGGTTGTTCGTGGTGATACCGCTTGTTTAGTGCCGCGAGCAGTTTGCTGGGGGGCACCCGTCTTCGGTCGCGGAGGTATCGTCAATTCCCCATCCGAACAAATAGCCTTTTTGACTTGCCCCTTCGTTTCACTGAATTTTCCTACGCATATCGCCTCATGGAGAGCGCTGGCCTGCACTGGTCCACTTTCCGGTTCCTGCGACTTTACAGATTCATTTCGTCTTCGTAAAGGAGGACAACCTTGACTTCCGTTGCCGTTGTTGATTGCCATCTTCCGCCAGTGCGGGGTTTGGGTTTTTTTAGTTTTAGCTTCCAAGTTCGCATGGTGTATGCATTTCGAAAATTCCAGGTCCAGGCTGCCCCCCAGTCCTTGTCCCTTGGCGGGACTGTTCCTGGCCCTGTTCAGCCCTGGTGATTGCTGCTTCGGTGATGTTTGGTTTCTTGCGTTTTTTCGACTTTGTCCCCCGGAGCGCGACCGGGCAGAGGAACGCCTTTTGTTTCCCTTGGCCTTCGAGGATGGTATGGCGCTTTACCCCGCTCCGTTCCCCTCTTTTGATTTTACTAACCGGGTTCCTCTGTCCTCCTTGGTGGGACGGCCAGAAGGCTTGTTTCCCTTTTTGTTTTCTCGCCTGACGGCATTTTATCCGGGAGAGGTTCGCTTTCCTCACTTTTCCCAGTTGGTTTTTTTTCTCCGGTCGCGAGCCTGGACGGCGCTGTCCAGGACGCTTTCCGTCGGAATTTGCTTTTCCCCTTTTTTTCAATTGGCCCCACGGGCCCGTAGAAGCCGTAGTCATAAGAGTCTCTCCCTTCGTATCATTTTTGTCTGTTTTGAATAGGTTTGACCGAGGGCGAATCGGGGTTCTTTTTGACCGGGCCGTGTGTCTTTCCGCGGCCTCAAGGACACGATTTTCCAGTAGGTCCTTTGAACGAGATTGCCACTGGTCCCTCCTTTCGATTTTTTTACTTCCCTTTTTGGATTCGAGCGCAGGGCTCCCCGCTGGACGCCCCCAGCTATCTCCCGTGACGCTCCTTTGATTGACGGCCGTTGCTGCCTGTGTTCTTTTGATGCTTTTTCTATTTCTTCCTTTTTATTACCTGATCTTCCGGAACAGGACGAACGTGTTCCATGCGGTGTATGTCCATTGCACTGGGGTTTTTTTTTTTTTTCCTTCTGTGTCTTTGCGCGATACGTCGCCGATGGGCGTTGTTTTGTTTTTTCTTTGCCGTTCCTTCTGTTCTTTTTGTGTAATTGTGGCAGGAGGAGACATTTGGACCCGAAGCTGCCCCCTTTTTTGTTGGCGTTCTTCGTAGTCAGCTTGCAACTTGAAGTCTTTCAGGGGTGCATTGGATCGAACTTTGATTGTCTCTGCCCATTTTTCCTTTTTCGCTGGTCCCGTCTGGATTTGAAGAGGAAGCTGTGTGTAAGGGCGCTCCAGGGTCCCTCCTTTTTTGTTTCCCCCCATTTTTTTTTAGAAGCATCACTCCAGGAAAGGCGTGAAGCGGGGTCTGGGTTTGGTGTTTGTACTTTTCTGAAGCTTTTGCCCTAATGAAGGCCCGTTTCGGCAGCTCGGCCTCTTAGATTTTGAGGCTGCGGGCCCCGTAACGTCCGTAGGATTGGCTTGTACCCTCATTTTTTTCGACCTTCTTCCCTCGACCTTTTCATATTCCACTGGAATGTGTCTTTTTCTAACGAGACTGCGACTTTTTTGAAGGTCGTCTCTTTGTTTTTTCATAGCTTCGGGACAGATCCGTGATTCGAAATTGCTTTCTCGTAGGTTCCCCTTCTTTTTCTTTCTTCCTTCTTTTTTTTCTATTTGTTCGATTAGTTTCGATAGGATTGCTTAGGGTTGAAATGCGCGGCCTTTGTTCGGCTTCTCCCCTAGTCTGCTCCCTCGGTGGCAGAGGCTTCTTCCGTTGGTTAAGGCACGGATCTCTCCTTTCCTTTGTTTTTTTTCTATCTCTCCGCTGCCCTTACAACGAAGAAGCCTATGCCCCACGAGGCCTTTGAGGCTCCCTCTCTTTTTTTTTTTAACGGGTCGCATACGAAGGTTGGACCCCAGGAATCAGCCCAGAGTCGCTTACGTTCCCCCCTTCTCTGACCCCAAACTTGAAGCCAGCGATCCGCCTAACCGGTGACCCGAACGGAAAGTTTCACTCCCTTTTAATTCGACCCCTTTTTTTCCCCGAGCTGAAGTCCAGCCCAAATGGCAACATAGCCCCTATTCCTTTTTTCGTGTTTTTATTACCACCAAGAAAAATAAATTATCTTTCCGTAGATGTTGCTGCACAACTCTGCAATATTTCCCCTCAAGCTCCGAGGCAGCCCGAGGTACCTCTTAGACTCCCCTTTTAAAAACCTTTGCGCTTCCTCTCTCTGCCCCCCGCAATTCATGATTAGAATCCTCAGCTTCGCAAAGTTACCGCCTTCCCCGGATTTTTTTGCTGAATGCTCCACCATACATCTCTAGCCTGCCTTCCAACAAAGAGGAAGCTGCAAAGACATACGTTACCTCCGATCTTTTTTTTACAAGCTTTCTGCTCCCTACCTGCACGGCCAGGTGCAGTGTTAACGTCCATCTTTGAGCGGCAGCGCCAAACCTAGGCCCTACGTTTTCCTTTTCTGACCCTAGTTGAAACGAAAGAACAACCCGCCTACCTCGGTTCTCTCCGCTTCCGTTTTCCCCCCCCCCACCCTCATTGGCTGAGATATGATTCCAAGTGACCCCGACGTCTACACCCTCCACCGTTTCGACCGCATGGCCCCATTCTTGTCCTACGAGCCATTTCATCAACGACGCTAAGTTCCTTCCTAAGGTCCGTTATTCCCCCCGTTTTCCTTCCCCCCCCCTCACTTGTTTTCAGCCATGAGCGGCAGGCCTGAGGCATGAGTTGCATAAGTTTTTGTCCCGGCGTTTTGCCTTTCGCCAGGAAATATTGGACCGCTCACAGTGGCCCCACTCGCTTTCCAATGCATTCCCCCGTGGTCCTTTGCCTTCCGGCGGCCTCGCCCCAGCGGCCTAGTCCGGCCAGCCCCGTTCCGGTCCCAACTATTTTGACCGCAAACAGGAGGCTAGGCGGACCGGTGTCTTCTCTTCCCTCTTTTCCTTCGACAAGGTGTTCCCAGTGGTCCCCGGCGAGTTCCCCCAACTTCGGCCCGTTTTTACTGGAGGCAGCTACCGTCCGGCGCGTCTTCACGTTCCTCCTTCCCCCCCGTCATCCTTTCCGGGCCGGCAGGTTAGCTTCCCTCTCTCCTCTGCTAAAATGCCGTCACGAGAGTATCCCCCTTCCTCTTGTCCCCGCCCTCTTTTCCGAAGCGCCAGAGTCCGGTTCACGATAAAGCGAGATGTCCAGGAGAGCGCACGCTCCACTCGTTACCGGGCCAGGGGCAGGCAGACCAGTCGTCGGAATGCCTTCTCCCCTCTCTTTTGCTTCTTTTCAGTTTCGCTTACCATCAAAATACACGACGGCATCACTTAGTGAACTGTCCTAAAACCATCGATTCCTCAAGAACACCAGGGACGGAGGAAAAAGGGAGAAGGAGACCCAAAGTCTCGACTTTCCTCTCAATAGTCCCCTATCGCTTGTCACACTGCTTTCCCACCCCCCTCTTCATAAAATTCCCTCCGTCCCTGTTACCCCCTTCCCTTCCACCCCTTCCTTCTTTTCCGTACTAGACAAGCTAATCGCTTTTTTCCTTTCGCCTTTTCCCCCCAACAAACCAGGCTCTGGATTGACCACTGAGACCCTGCACCTTTCCCCCCCCCGGTTTTTCAGTTTTCTCCTTTTCGAAGACGCACGGATGATGGAAGTAGCCAAGGACCCAAACCCCCGGAACTTCCTTTTCGTCTACCGTCCTGGGACAAAGTAGATCAAGGCAAAACCCTTTTGTTGTTCAGCCGTTCGCTCAGACAGACGTTGAAGCGGGCGAAGTGAAGGTCTTCTCCCCCGTCCTCTTTTCGTTTCCAAAATTCAGGGACAACGACCGTCGCCGTCTTTTCCTCCTCCCACGCTTCCCCCTCGACCCCATCCCAGCGCATTTCGCGCGAGTGGATGTTTCCCCCTGTCCCGACACTTTGTTTCACCTCTTCGTATGACGCGGCCTCCTTTTTGCCCCCTCACCAACAATGAAAGCCCTTGACCCGCTAACTGAAATTCCCCATGATCTTGCCATAAACCAACCATTTCTCCCGCCATCCTTTTCCCCTGTCCCGAACGCGTCACCCAGCCAGCCCGCTCCCCTGATTGCCTGGCCGAATGGGGCCCCCCTGCGACACCCCCTTTTTCCCTTACCGTCCTCCCCACCCGCTGAAAAAAAGGCCGGCAGTTTGCTCGAAATACCTTCCTTTTTTGATCTCGCGAAATGAAAGCCAAGAAAGAAGCGCCCCCCCCTTAGTTCTTCTTTTCGCCCCTTCACCCTTGTGTCCCCAATGGCCTCGGACCGTTGAACCCAGATTTCTTCCCCAACATCATTTCACGGCCGGTTTTCCTTGTTGCCAGTGGTAGGCACCTTTTCTGCGCTTTTTCCCGCCCCCTCTAACCGGTCGATACAATTCAAGGAAGCTGGACCCACTCCGTCGAAGTTTCTTCGTTTATCCCGGGTCCCTGAGATGGCGACCCCATTTCCAGGTACTGATTGAGCCCCCCCTCTTCATTATCCCGTGTCTTATCCCCTCCGTGAAAACATCGCGCATTTTCCCATCATTCCCTCCTCCGGTCCTAAGAATCACTATCGATAAGATCACAGAACTTCCCTCCCTTTTCTCCAGTTTCCCACGGAACTTGGCGTAGTCCTGCAAGCGGGCGACGTGCACGTTTTCTCTTCCTCCTTCTCATCGAAATGTTGCCACCAAAATATTTAAACTTTTTCCCCGGTTCCTCCCCTCTTCCTTTTAGGATATTTTAGGCTTGCTCTGAACCCCCCGGTAATGCCTCGCTCCGCATCCTTCCCCAGTACATTTTTTTTGAGTGTTTCCCCTCAAAGCCCTCCGACCTGGCGCACCCAAGACTTTGAA
>Ga0179593_1425423_pt1 | contig 13186 bp, 15 predicted proteins | sample CZODoug2_1_08_16_FD_185931 | JGI IMG/M metagenome (GOLD analysis project Ga0179593, IMG submission 185931) | Vadose zone soil fungal communities from Angelo Coast Range Reserve, California, USA - CZODoug2_1_08_16fungal (PacBio error correction) | ecosystem: Environmental > Terrestrial > Soil >... | reverse complement strand
CTTTTTTTGCGGGACTGCGGTCTTTTTTTTTAAGCTCCTTGGGGGAATGAATTGTTCCTCTTTGTTCCACTTCCGAGGTAATCTGAATCTACCCCCCCCCCCCCCCACCCCCCCAGGTTCCTTTTTTTCGCACAATACCCTACCCTTCGAGCATGCTTTGCCCCTCCCCTTCCTTGTGACCCGAAACTGCTGAATTCTCGCGATCCTTTGTCGTACTCCCCTACCTCTTTGAAGCCCCCCTTTTAGCCCTTTGACCCCTCTTTTTTCAGAAGGGTTTTCCCCCCACCGAGGCTTGACGAAGTATGATTTTGCATTGTTTCCCCCCCCCCCCCCCTTCCTCCAAACAAGTGTGCCCCTGAATTTTTTCTTCCCCCCGTGCCCCCCCTTTCGGCCTATATCGCCTTCGGGATCCCTTCGTCTCCCTCTTTGCGCCCCGTACCCCTCTCTGACACTGTCTTCACCCAACACACTCGGACTCCAGCCCTGACCTCTCCTTTATCCCCACGCCCCTTTTTCAACATGAGTGGCTTTTTTTTTCCCTCGTCTTTTTTGTTTTTTCGCTCTTTTTTTTGGTTTTCTTCCCCCCCCGGGAATTACCTCCCTCCCTGACTTTTTCGCCCACCTCCAGTCTCAAGAAACGATTGACACCCCCCCCCTCCTTTTTTTTCCCGTTCACGACACAGGGCGTGCTTTTTTTGTCCCCCCTCCCCTTCGCCAAACCTGGTTCCTTCAATTTGGGTTAGGCAACTTCACCCTATCTAAACCATTTGTTTCCCCCCCTTCTTGCCCGTTCTAAAAACCCGTTCTTTCTTTTCTTTACCCAGTGGCAAGTGACCATTGGCCTTTTGGGCCCCCGCCTCATGCGCGATACCCCTTTCTCCCGTCTTTTGGCTTTTGACCCCCGTGGTTGCGTCACACGCATCCCCCCCCAACCCCCCCCAGCTTCGTCCTCCTTTCCCGACATTTTCTGTTCTTTTCTAAGGCTCCGTGCATACCCAACGGTCAGCTTCCTTGTCGTGTTCGCGGCACACCGATTCCACCCCTTTTTTCTAGAACGAATTCCATTTCTTCCCCCCTCCTTCGTTCGTGAGACCCCCCCTTTTTCCCTTCCCCCCTTCTGTTTTTTCTTACGTGGACGTGTGGGCCGCCGGTCCCCAATTTTCTCCTTTCTTTTGGTTGGAATTTTAAGTGCGCGTAGTCCCCTTGACTCCCCTTCCTTTGAGCTTCTTCGGCGGTTTTAACCAACAGTCCTTTGATCTCTTTTTTTCCCTTCCCCCCGCTTCTCCTCGCCTGCGTTAACATAAATTTATTTACTCTTTATCGAAAGATTTCAAATTCCCCATCAATTGCGACTTTTTCGGCATAGCTTTACTTGCCTGCAATCCCACTATGGCATGGAAGATGGGCTTTTTCTTCTTTTTTTTTCCCCCTCGGCACCAATGAAGGGCTTTAAGACTTCCCCCCCCCACGAGACTTCCCCCTTTTCGTTGCCCACCCGGTTTGACCCGTGTCCCCTTTTAGAATCAAAGTGGTGGAGTTGATCTTCCTCTTTTTCCCCCCCCCCTCCTTTTGGACGGTCGTCATGGCTTCTACCTTCTCCAGTTTCCCGGAGTTACGTGTGATCGGCTGTTAGACAAGTGCGCCCCCCTACTTTTTCCTTGGCCTGGAACTTTTCCGGTCCCAACCTAATGCCCCTCGGCCGGAGTCTTCCTTCCTATAAGCCCTTTTGTTTTTTCTTTTTCCCCCCTCCTTGCCTTTCAGTCAACTGATCCCTTTCTCCTCCCCCGCGTTCTCCTCTTTTTTTTGCCCTGGGTTCCTAATATTCTCTTTCCCCCCCCTGTTTTTTTTGAGTCCCGCTTATGTTTTTCCCAAGGATTTTGATCGACCTTGTTCCACCCAATTTAGGCGTTCCCCTTTTTTCCTTCCCCGGCTGTCTTTCCCCGAACCTCAGTTCCCCCCCTCGTCTAGTAGTGGGGTTCTGATGGTCTCCTTCGATGTCTTTAATTTTTTTCCCCTTTTTTCATGACGCCGTCTCTGCCGGTTTTTTCCCGCCCGGATTTTTCCGACGTCCCTCTCCTTTCACTTATTGTCGTTTTCCCCCCCCCCTGGCCTCTTTTTATAAGTTTTCTTCGTCCCGCCCCTGGTTCCCCCCGGTTTTTTTTTTCGTTTAACAAAACCAGCCCCCTCCCCACCCGTTACCGTCAGACCCAAGTTTCTCTTTTTTTTGATTTCTTCCCTGCCAGGAATTGGGAATGTCTGTTTCCTCCCCCCCTGCCGGCCCCCCCCACACAGTACTTCACAGGAAATATTTTGGCTGTCCGCTGTTGTTCGCTTGAAATGGGTCTTTTTTCCCCCCCCCCCCCTCGCAATGGTGGTCAGGGCTGGATGTGCCACTTTTCTTCTCCCGCCTTCCAACATTGCCGTTTCCCAGGATAACAGTCGGTTTTTTTTTAATCCAGGCGGATGGTCGACTTTTCGGTTCGTCTCTATAAATCGTTTTCTCCCCCGATCCGAGAAAACCCCAATATATTGGCAATAACATGGCGCTGTCCCCCCCCCCCGAACCAGGGAGCCTTTGTTTCCTCCTGTGGGTTTGTGATCTTTAACTTCCCTTTAATCCTTTTGCATTTCCTTTTCCTCCCTGCGGTTTCATCCCGGACCCTTCGGTTCCCCCTTAATTGGGTTTTCCGAAGTGGTTCTTTCTTTTTTCCTTCCCCCCCATTTTTCCGTGGAGGTTTGCCCGCTCCCCCTCACCTTTTCTTTCCCTGCTGACCGATGGGAGGTGCTTTAGTCCCCCCCCCAAGATGTAACGCGAGCCAACCCTTTTTTCTTAAATGTAGACTGAAAGTTCCGCTGTTAGGTTCCCCCCCCCCCTTTTTTTTTTGTCGCTGCCCTCGTTGTATATTTACGGCAATGACGGCCATGCCCCGTCTTTTTCTTTCCCTTTCCGCTGACAATGTGTTTTTACGGGTCCCCCTTTTTTTCTTCTTTTTTTTCGATCCCGTGGGTGCCTTTTTTTTTCGCCTTCGTGGGTTCTTTTTTCCTAACCAATTCGGGGCCGGGTCGTGCGAACCCTATGATGTTCCCCCACCTCCCTCCCCCCCCCCCCCCCCTGGTGTGCTTACGGTTGCCGCTTGTTTTGTCATTTCGGTGTTCCCTTTTTTGGTGTGATGGTGGCGCGGGGACCCGATTTCCAGGGGAGTTATGGCTCCGTTGTTCCTGCGCCCCTTTTTTTCTCGATTTTTCCCCACCTTTTCCTTTTCAACCCTTCTACGACTGGTCGTCTTTTCTTCCCTTTTTTTCTCTTGCACGGGCGGGTCTCCTGTTTGGTTCTATTCCTATGTATCTTTCCCTGTTCATTTCGGTGGAAGCGACTGTGTTTTCTTTTCGACCCCCCCTCCTTCAGGAGTTAGGCGCGTGCATTTGGAGATTTCTTTCCTTCTTTTGTTATTTCCCGGGTGGTGTGTTTCTCCAAGCTTTAAGTCCATTCGGGCCATTTTTTTTTCTCTTTTTGCTTTCTATTTCCTTCTTAGACGATGTTTGTTTAGCGCTTCTGCGGTTAGCCCCCTTCCCCGTTTCGCTCTCCCCCAGGTAAGTTTCTTAACCTTCTTCCCCTTGAGCTTTTTTCCCCAGTGGCATTGCGGTGTGTCTGGTACTGCTATTGTTTGTGGAACCTTTTCCTCGTCTTACCCTTGGGGGCGCTTTTCTTGTTTTCCGGCGTCGGGACAGGGAGAGCCCCCCCCACGAGTGGCTCTCCCCCCACCTTCTTTTCTTCCGGCCGCAACAATAATTCTTCTCTTCCGGTCTTTTTTGTTGTTGTCTGATCTTTTCTTTTTCGACTGGTTCTCTTGTTTTGGATTGCCTCCTTCCTGCGCCCCGGACGGCGGCCCGTCCTCTGTCCACCTTCCCCCCAGGTCCCTAGATACCCCTTCCCACCAAGGAGTTTCTTGCCTGCGTCGCAGGTGAACCTGGAACTTTGTACCTATTCGTTTTTTTTTGATTTTTTCGAACTGCAGCATTTCGTTTTGAACCTTTCCTCCCTCAGGATTTTTCTATTTGGTTTTGTGAGCCCCTCTAAGCCCTCCCCCCCCCTAGTTGGCCAAGGCCGAGCTTGACTTCCACCTTTTAAACCCCCTTCCCTGGCCGAATGAACCCAGTGCCTAAGCTTCCCCTCACCTGGCGGGTCTCCTTGAGTTCCGCCCCTTTCCTCTTTTTTCGCGGGATTTTGCACTTTCCCTCCGTACTGGTCCCCGACTTAACCCCAACACCCTCTTTTTTCCCCCCAGCCCCTTTCCCCCTTTTCGACGTTCTTCACGGCGACCCCCTATGTTGTCTCCTCAGGGATTCCTCCTTAGGTGCGTCCTCCAAACTGAAAGCCCAAGCCCCCCCCCTTTTCAGTTTTTCCTTCTCTTTTTTTCCACAGCCAGTGCGACACCGACACCGATTCCCCCCCCCCCATTGCGGTGCCCCCCTTTTTCCCCCTGCAAGGTCCCATTTTCTGTGTTTTCACCCCCCTATTCTCACCCTTCGCCGTTTCCCTTTTATTTCCCTTGCCTTTTCCTCCCCCCTATCGACACGCGGTCCACGCCTTCGAGACTTCCTTTTTCCCCCCAAACTGTGGCGACACCCTTCATTAGCCCTTTGGTTCCGACACCTCTTGCAGGGTGTTTTTTTCGCTCCTCCCCAGGCAGAGAGACCGGGCCTTTGGAGTCCTTGAACCAGTTGGGATCTCCCCCCAAATACCAACAACCAGCTTTTTATTTTCGGCGCCCCCTTGCGTTCCAGCGTGGGAAGGATCAAATTGGTAACTCCTTCAGTTGTTTAAGCCGGGTAACAGGGCTTGTTTCCCCCCCTATTTTTTCCACACCCGCTGCCCCCGGTGCAATTGACCCTCATCTCCCTTCTTCACTTTGTCCCTTTTGAATTTGCTTTTTTCCTGACCCCCCTCCCTTTGGAACTGTGCCCTGGCTGCTTCCTCCCTTTCCTTGATTTACGACTCCTCCCTTTATCTGGATAACCTAAGTTCATCCGATTTTTGCGGACAAGTATTTTTTACCCCTCCCTTTGTAGTATTGCCGTTCTCAATCCTGGTTTTGGCCCTGTATATGGCAAAACCCCTTCTTCTTTTTTGCTATTTTCCCTCCTCCGTCTTTGTGGACCTCGCCTGGCGGTTACCCACACCTTTTTCTTTTCCTTTTGCGATTTGCTTGTCCCTGACCACGATTGGATCAACTGACAGTAACTTCGCCCCCCTGCGCCTTTCCTGGCCGGCCTTTTTTTCAGCCCCCAGATTCCTTCATTTCCCTTGGTTGGTCGGGCGGCCCCCAACGCTGGTCCCCTTCCCCCGTGGGTTTCTGCGTCAGATTTCCAACCAGCAGTCCTTCGGCACTTTTACCCCCTTTTTGCGGCGGCCCTTTGTTTTTTTTTGTTCCTCAACCGTGTTGGCTGCAGGGGGGTTTGGGGTGTGTTTTTTTTTTTTTTGTGTTTTCCCCCCCCCCCCAGATTGTGCCGGGCGTCGGAAGCCCCCCTCTTTTTCTCGGTGCATCTTTTTCCTTCCTTTCTCGGCGCAGCCCATTTTCTCTCTCAGCAGGCCAGGAGTAAGGTTTCAAAGTCACTCCCCCCCTTTTTCGTGCGACAGAATCGCTATCATTTTTTTTTTATTTGGGTACCCCCGAACTGACTGTCATTGACTAACCTTTCCCCTTTTTTGGACCCCGTCGATCCCCACTTTTTGTGTCGCGACTCTCCTCTCCCTTTGGTTTTCGGAGATGAGTCTTTACCCCCCCTTTGTTTTATTCTTGAAGGCCCAAGTTGAGCACGGTATTTCAAGGTTTCCCCCCCTCCCGGCATTGCGGGGGGTCCCCCGGATGGAAACCCTCTGATAGTAGAGGGCTTTCTTCTCCTGTCCCGATTTCTTTCACGCCTTTTCCCTTTTCCCTGGCTTTTCGTTCAGGTGGGCGCCCCGTTTTTTCCTTCCCCTCTAAAGGCAGTTTTCCTACCTCGGTTTCAGTCCTGCACCAATACGGGCTCTTTACCATTTTGTTCCGGCCGTCCTCCGTGAGGGCCGCCCCCTTAAAGGCCACGATGCCCCCCCCCCCGGTCTTCACTCCATTTTTTTGTATCTGTGATTTTGCAGCCGCCTTTTTTCCTTGGAAGTTTGGGCACCCGCCGAAACCCGTTTTCTCACTTCCATCCAATTTTTTTTTTTCTTTTTCGCTGTTTCAGATGAAAGCGATGTCCCCCCTGCCAGGTTGGCCCTTTTTCTGGTGTATATTTCCAAGTGTCCCCGTTAACCCCCCTCCCCCTTTCCACCACAAAACATCGCCACCTGTTTGTTTTTTTCCATTTTTAGAGGTTGACCCCGGCCGTTCCCATCTATCACCATCCTCCTGTTCCCTGTGACCCCAGGCGGGAAATGATGGATTTCCTTCAATCACAGGAGATGTATACTCAACCCAGACCCCCGGCGCCTTACGTTTTTACTTTCTTCCCTGCGGTGCCCAGGTCACTTGGAAACCTTTAAGAATTTCTGATGGCCAGGCCCCCTGCAGTTGTTTTAATACCCCTTAATTTCCTTTTCCGGCCCCCTTTTGTGAGAAGGGCGATTCTATTTCTGTTTAGTGCGTACCCCCTCTTCCCCCCTGGAGGTGTGAACTGGCCACCCCATCCCTTCTTTCCAAACGATTTGACTGATCCAATAGTGGACTCCCCCCAAGCCTTCACCCTCCCCTCAGAGGAAAGCCCACCTTTTGAAAAGGTATCCTTTGAGGAAGGCTTTGTTATTTTTCTTCATCCTGGCCAGTAGTTTCCCTTTTCCCGTTCGTTTCCCCTCCTTAGAATGAGGAGGAAAGTCCTTTTTGCCTCTGTTTTGAATGCCCCCCGGTCCCTCTTCCCTTGTTTTGGTGTTTGTTTTCCCAAGTTTTTCTGGTTGACCTTACTCTTTTAGGCGTGTTTCTGGTTTTTCGTTTGTGGACGAGTTGGTCCCCCACAAACTCCCCCAGTTTCGGTTCTTTGCGGCAATGCTGTTCAAACACGCCCTTTTTTTTTTTTTTGCTTTGACTTTTGTTGCCGCTGTTTGTGGGTTCAGCGTTCCTTTTAGAAGGTCTTTGGTGTTTTGTCAACCGATCAAAGGGTCTTTGTCTTTTTCTGTTCCGTTACTTTCCCTTTTTTTTTTCGATCCTTCGCGACCTGCACCCCCCAAAGATACCTGCACTGTTATAGTGAGCCGTCGATTACGGGCTGTCGTTCAGAGGCTTTTATCTCTCTTCAACCCCCTCTGTAAATGAAGGTGCGACCGCTTGCGCCGGTCTTGATTCCCGCCGTCTTTTTTTCGTCTCTGCCACTGGGTTTACGATTCGGCGTTGTTTCTTTTTCCTTTTGGTTTTCCTCAGGCTGATGCTTGGGGCATCCTTGGTTTGGAAATGCTTCCTTTTTCCCAGTGTGCAGTCTTTTCCTTTATGATTTCCTCTGTTGGTTTCTGATTTTTTCGTTTTCCAAACCTTCCCTTCGCGATCTTTCCCCTTTTCGCCGGTATCGGGCCTTCCTCCTTTCGGGATGGTTTATTGTATGGTTGTTCTTTTGGGAGGGCTTTTTTTTAGCGCCGCGTCCGGTTCCTGCGTTTTTTTTCCTTTACACCAGCTCTACACTTTTCGCGGCCGTGCCAAACCAAACTTTTCCCTTCCTCCTTTGTTTTTTGTCGATAGGTTGTCCAGACCTTGCGGATCGGTATTCTTCGATGCCCCCGTCCCTTCCCCCCCCTCCTTTTTTTTCCCTCGTTTGAACGAGTCCCCCAGGGAGACTGACACCCCCTCCAGGTCGAGCCAATTAACCTGGCCCACCTTTCAGGGCAGCTGAGCGACTTCCCTGGCCTTTCCCCTTTCCTTTCCTTTGACACTGGAAACCGCGCCTGAAAGCCATCCTTTTTTTTTTTGACGGTCTGAGGCCCTCTTTTTCCCCCCCCCCCTCCCTGTGTTGACAGCAGCTAAGTCAAACTCGTCTATCCTATTGTACGCCCCTCCTTTTCAGGTGACCCCCCAGAGGCTGTGTGACTGTCTTGCTTGAATGGTCCCCCCCCCCCCCCCCCTTGCCCAACTTTCTTTTTCCCTCTGGACCCAGTTGTTGCTCGCTAGGCGTTTTCTCTTCTGGGAGCCGTTTTGGTGAAGTTTTTTTCCCAACAGTCTTACATGAACCGGGAAGTTACTACCCAACCAAGGTAGGTCCCGCCCCTCCCCCCTTTTTTTTTTTTTTATTCTCCGACCCATGCGTATTTTGAACCTGTATCCCAGGGGAGCGACGAACACTCACACGGAACCCGCCCTGTTGCCCTCCCGGTCCTCCAGTTGCGAAACCCCCGACCCCCCCACCCCGTCGCCTCCAAAAGACAATTTCTCCGGTTTACAGAAATTCGCAAGTTTTTGAACCCTGGGCCGGTTTGCCCACCTCCTTTTAGTTGCCATCAGTCAACACTCCCGTTTCTCTGCAACCACCTCTGGGAGCTCCCCTCTAGGTCTTAAAATTTTGCCCCAGTATAGGCAGGACCCCCTAATCCCTGAGTTAGTTGTGGGAGCTCTCAGTGTACTTACCTCCATTGGATGGTCTCCCTAACCTTTTGTGGACACCCCTATCCCCCCCCCCCCCCAGAATTAATAAGGTCCAGACAAATTGTGAGCTTCCAGGTTGGAAGTTTCTAATACCGGGAGCTCTTTCGGTCTTTATCCGAGTTCCTTTGGTGAGGGTTTTGTTTTCTCGGTGCAACATTGCCCTTTCACTAGAACTCACCCTCCTCACTTCCTGGTCCGTTCCCTTGCCGTTGATGCTTTTTTTGCCCGAAAAATTTCCTTGCATCCCCCCTTTGCTGCCCCCCCGTCGCCTGTTCTCGGCCTAAATTTTTTTTTTTTATTCTTGGTTCGGAAGTAGTACAGCGGTGCCGTCCCCCTTCATTTGGTTTTTTCCCTGATGGGTTTTTTTTTTTCACCCCAGTACTTTGATAGGATCCTGGTCCTCCCTCGGCCCGTTGCTTTAGCCTTTTTTCTTGTGGCTTTGTCGCTGTCTAATCCCCTTTATTCCCGCCCGCCATTTGCCAGTTTCGGGACATAGATTTCTTCCCAGGCAGCGCCACTTGGCCTTTGGGTCGTTCCAGGTGCGTCCCCCCCCTGTCTGCGGGTTTTGCTGCTGCAGATCCAGTCTCTTGCAGTGACGGGTTTTGGCTTTTGCCTTTTAGAAGACCTGGTGCGCGCCGGCTCCTTGTCGTTTTCCCCTTCCAGCTGTGGGAAGGTCTTTATTTCTCTGGAATTTTTTCCCCCCCCTGTAATAATTTTTGCGTAGGATTTTGGACGCTCCGGGCCGATACGTTGCTTGCCCCTACTTTCTCTGGTTTTTTCCCCCATCACCTTGAGAACCTCCCCATCGAAAAATATAATCTGTTTGACGGGTTCGGGGTACCCCGTCCCCCTGCAGGTTTTGGTCACCTTGATCCCGTTTCTTGGGTAACCGCTCGTTTCTCCACCTTTTTTTGAATAATCTCTCTTTCAGCATCCTCGTTTGTGAGCCGAAGTAAGATTATCTCTTTCTACTCGTTAAACAACTAGCTGCCTACCCCGGTGATTTCCACCACTAACTAGGCCCCCCCCCAGATTTCCGCGGGCGATTTCCCTGTATTTTCGGAAGATCTTCTCTTGATTCGGCCGATTGTCCGTCTCGTTATGGGCGACAGGGCTGTTCCTCCCGTTCCTTCCCCCGATTTTACGATCAATTCAGGTTCTGTCCCTCACCTTGGCCCGTTTCAGGCCCTTTTTACCTGTCCTTTTCCCTCCGTTTTCCCCAATTTTGTTCGTCAACCCCCCCGTCCCAACCGTCGCAACCCTGCCTACCTCACCGAATTTGGGATTTTCTGCCTCCCACACGGCCTCCTTGTGGTCTTTTGGGCCCCCCCCTCCGACCAAAACGTTCCTTTTCAGGACCCTGGGTGCGCTGATTCCCATGACACCCTTGGAGAGTTTTCTGAAACTTCCCTTCAATGCTTAAGGGGATTCCTGCCAACTGTCGGTAGGACCCGTCACAACCGCCCGTCCCCTTTTTCCTTTTTTTTTAACGCCGTCTCTGTCCCTTGCCTTTCTACCCTTGTTCCGCCGATCAGGAGTTTTTTTGAATCGAGCGTCACATCACAACACGGCGCTACCTCCCCTCAAAACCAATCCATCCCGTGAGACTTCCGGGAGTCGGCGCATCCCCCTCAAAGTGAAAGAAGGCCGCATTCCATCCTTTTAATGCTGGTAATAACAGGAAAGCTCAAAGACGTTGGTGAGAATGGCTCCCGTTCTGCTTTTTAACTTTTTGACCATCTTGTTTGGTGCCAGCCACCCGTCCTTTTCTGACCGAATTGGATGCTCCGTTCCATTCCCCTTTTAATACTCAAAGTTTCGAGGACACCCATGAAGTCCCTTTTTTTTTGTTTTTAGTTTTTTTCCCTCTCCACCCAGGTTTTCGCGACTAAAGGGGGAGTGCCCGTTCTGGCCTTGAGGCGTTCCTCCTCCCTGATTTTTTTCACCAATTCGTGTGTCTTACCTTTTTTGGTGGATTTTGCCCAAACTGATACGTTCTGATGGCGGCGGTCTTCGATCGGTGGTTTTTTTACGAGGAATACCCAAACCCCCCTTTCCCCCTGGCCATTTTCTTGCTCATCTGTTGATGTTACAACAATGGTAGTGGCTGAGTGTTTGTGCCGCTTGTCGTCTCCTTTGTGGGTCCTCTTTGGCGTGTTTTTTTTTAGAATGGGTTTTCTGGTTGAGTTTTTTCATCTGGGCGCCGCTGGCGTCCGTTTTCGCCCCCTCCCCCCTTCTGCTCCCTATTTTTTTTCGCGCAGGGTCGGTCTCTTTTGATCCCGTCTTGCCCCCCCGGGCTGTAGGGCCCGCGTGTGGTATCGCCCGCTTTTTCCCCCGTTTTTTCCTTTTTTACCGGTGGTTGCGAAGGGATAGATTTTTCCTCTTGGAGTCTGGCACGTTTTCCCTGGTTCAGCTTTTCTTGGTCTCCGTGGTGGTGATGCCGCTTTGTCTTTTTCCTCCCCCATAGTTGTGGTGGAAATGTTTTTTTTTTGATCGGGGTTTCTTCTTGTCCATCGCCGTCGATTCGGCCACCTTGTGATTTTTGTCGAAAAACTCCCCCGTTTTCAGCTGTTTCCAGGTACCTTCGTGGGGGGGCGCCGTTTTCCCTTGCAGTTCCTCGTCCTTTCTTTGTGCTGGTTATTGCTCTGTTGCTGTTTTTTTGAAGGAGGGAGGCTGTTCCCTCTCGTCAAAGGTTAGCACACCTGCTGGGGCACTGGGCGCGCACCCTCCGTCGATTAACACCGGACTTTTTCTGTTGACACCCCCCTTCCTTCTGATATACTTCCTCCTTTTTTGTTTTTTGGTTGAGAGAGATTACTTTTTTGGCGTCTCCTTTCTGGTTTAATTCGGTTCTCGCTAGTGGCGCGGGCTGCAACTCCCCTGAATCTCCAAGAGGTTTCATGGTCCAGCCCCCGCACCACCAGGCAGTTTTTTAGTACCCCTCCAAGCCACACCGGCGGAGCATGGGTGCTTTTTCCGCTTGACCTTGACCTGGACCACTGCTGAAAAACGATCGCTCCCGTACCCACCCCCGAAGCCATCCCCCTGAGTGCTTGGCGATCATGAATGGAACTCTTTACTTGGCACACACCGAGGATTTGGCGGCATTTTTTTGCCCTTTTTCCCCCCCCCGGTAATAAACAACGCTTTTTTGAAATAGTGACCCCAGCGCAGTCAGCCCCCTCGTCTTTTGCTCGGAGCCGGTTCTCCCCGGCCACCCTTGCAGGTACCTGTCCCTTGAAGTTTTTCCCCCCAGCGTCGTTTTACCAACACAAGCGTTCCTTTTTTTCTAAGTTCTCCACGCCGACCCCCCCCTGCGTACTTCCTGTCGGTCGAGGGGCTGCCGTTTTGCGTCGCACCCAGGCACGCCCGCCTTTGTTTCGAATTCTTTTTCTGTTTCCACCAGCCAGCGCCACATTTTTCCCCTGATTCAAAACAAAGTTCCCGCGCCAGTTGCTGCTTTTTTTTTCAATTCGCCTTCGGCTTTTTTCCCCCCGAGGTGGTTAGGCCCTCCTTTAGATAGAAAAATCTTCCCTGCCGTATGAGGAGTTTTTATTCAATTTTTTGGTCCCACCAGGTTCCCTGGACCCTTTGTCCGGCTTTCGTTTGGACTTGGGTTCGGGAGGGCGCTCTTCTGTCCCACACCGGCGTTTGTGTTCCCTTGGGTCGTAAACCACTTTGGAGCGACACCTACACCCCATCTTTCACTCCGGTCCGACCACTCTCCTGCGTTTGCCCTTATACCCCCCCACTTTCCTAGGGCGGGACTTGTTTAGGGGGGTCGGTTCGTTTTCGCTTTTTTCCCCCCAAACTTTTTCACCGTTGGTACTCGATCTTCCGTTTCATTTTCCCGGCCTGCCCTGTTTTTTTTTGATGCTTCAATGCGGCCTGCTGTGCTTTTCCTGTGACTTCGTTTTTTTCCGCGTCGGTTCTTTTGTTCCAGAGGTCCCGGGATCTTTGCGTCCCCCTCTTTTACATCTCCCCTTATTTTTTTCTTGCCTTTCTTTGGTTTTCGCTTGATTTTTAACCATTAGTATGATAGATTTTCCCTTTTTTTTTTTTGTTTCTTTTTCGACTCGCCGGCTTTCGTTTCCGAATGTTTTCTACGGAAATCGTTTTGGGCCTTTTCCCTGTCCCCCAGCCCCCCCCCTGCTCCCCGTTTTTTTTTTTATCTGCAGCAGCGTGCGACGTCCTTCGTTGGTATTGCGTTTCTCCCTTCCATTCTGCTACCACCCATTTTTTTTTTTTCCCTTTTGCCCGGTGTTGCAGCTTGGATTTTTTTTTTTTTCTTCCGTTGGTGGCCTGCGCGGCGACCGCTCTACCGCTGGTGTTTTTCCCTTTTGGTATTTGCCTACGTCCCCCTGATTGATTTTTTGTTCGGCTTTGGGATCGGCTTTTTTTTTCCCCCCCCCAGCCCCGGCTTCAGGCGTTTTTCAATGGCCTTTGATTTTTTGTAAGAATCCCATCTCCGTGCGGACGCCTCGTCCCATTTTGTGCCTCATTAGGTTTTTCCTTCCTGGCCGTACGTCTTGATTCCGGTCTCCTTTGGTTTTATTCTGTCGATTCCACTTTCTTTCCCCCTCGAA
>Ga0179593_1739787_pt1 | contig 13187 bp, 30 predicted proteins | sample CZODoug2_1_08_16_FD_185931 | JGI IMG/M metagenome (GOLD analysis project Ga0179593, IMG submission 185931) | Vadose zone soil fungal communities from Angelo Coast Range Reserve, California, USA - CZODoug2_1_08_16fungal (PacBio error correction) | ecosystem: Environmental > Terrestrial > Soil >... | reverse complement strand
GCGTCCCCCACTCAAACGTTTCCCCCATATTCCCCTTTCTTTTCTCCTGTCCTTCTTTTTTTTTGATCCCCCTCTTCTTTTTTATTTTCCTTTCTTGTGGAGGAGTTAAGGGAATTTTTCAAACCTTCCCCCCCATCTCTTTCTTTACTTCCTGTTGATTACGTTTTTTTGTTTTTTTTTTTTTCTTCACGTCCCCTCTTTGTTGGTCTGTTTTCTCCCTGTGTGCCCTCTGTTGCATACCTTTTGCTTTGCACTTTCCGCCCTCAGCTCTGCTTTTTCCTTGCTTTTTCTAGCAATTCTCCTTTTTGGGCCTCTGCAGGTCGTAGTCTCTTTGTTCTACTGTAGTGTTCTCCACTTCCTCATCGCTAGTAACCCAGGGTTTCTTTGTGTTTTTCTCCCTCCCCCTCCCTTCTTGCGTGAGGGTAAGAAAACGTTTTTCCTTGTCGTCCCCCCCCTTATTGCTCCTTTTCCCCCCCCCGCGACCCCCATCTGCTCCTTGTGTTGATGTCCCTTTTTCCTTTTTTTCTCCCCTCTGTTCTTTCTCGCCACCCTTCCTTTTTTTCCTCCTCCGGCTAGGATCCAAATAGCCGGGACGCCTTGAGTTTTTTCCTTCTTTGCTCGGGTTTTCCAGATGCTCTCGATTCCCCCAGAATGTCCCTTTTCCCCTCCTTTTCCCTTTCCTCTCCCTTTTCTTCACTCCACTGGCTGCGTATTATTAGAAAGTTTTGAGGACTTTTATTGTCTTGTTATCTTTTCTTGCTTCTTTGAAACCTCTTATCTCCCTGACCACATTTTTTTCTTTTTTCTTTCCTTCTTTGTATCACCTTGGCTGCCCAGGACGAGGTCTTGGCTGCGGCCTCTCCTTTCCTTTCTCTTCACTCGTTGTTTTGGCTTTCCGTTTTCCTTTTGCTTATTTCTCTCATCCCCTTAATTTCTGTTTTTTTGGGTATTTCAACACATCCCCTTTTTTCTTCCCTCCTTGGATCGTTCGATCTGATACGATTTCCTCAAACCTTTTTTCTTCCTTTTTCTCCCCGTCGATGACTCCCTTTGCGGCTAGTCCCCTTATTATGATTTTAATACGTTCGTTTTTTTTTTTTTGGATTTTCCCGATTTCCCTGTCGTTGCATAGTTTCCGCGTTCCGAAAACCTTCCCCCCCCCTGTTTTTTTTTTTGCTGATTTCGTTCTCCTATCCCCCTCTTTCCGAGGGGATGTGTACAGCTCATCCCCCTCAGTGGCCTTTTTGAGACTCTTTTCCCTTTTTCTTTCTACTGAATTTTCCGGGCCCAATCATTATCAACAGTGCCCTTGTCCCTATTTTTTTTTTTTTATTTTGCGGTTTGTTGCAGCCCAACCTCCTCGCTAGCAAGAGACTTTCTACTCCTTCTCCCCCTTGTTTTGTCCCCGAATCAAAGCTTTGTTTTCCTTCATTTTTTTCCCCTTTCCTCCGACAGTCCCTTCTTTCTTTTTGAGATTTCCCTCTATGGTGACAGCTGATTGGGGCAGTCCTGTTTCTTTAGGTTTTTCCCCTTCTTCTTGCATTTTTAAAACCCCGTGACGCCATGGCTTCTCCCTGTTGTCCCCTCTCGTTCCCCTGGCTTTTTCGTTCTGTCCCAGTTCTCTCCGGGGGTTAGTGGGTTTTTCAGGATTCTTTTTTGTTTGTGCACTCCCTTCTTCCCATCGACTCCCTCCATCACTTTTTCTGTCTGGGAATTATTCTCTTGCAGACCTCCTTTTTTTCCCTTTTTGGTACCCCTCACTGGCCCCTAAGGTTGAGACGTGTTTTTCCCCCTCTTGCTTTCTCTTCTCCTCCCTCTATCTTCTCCATCAGTCCTTCTCTTCCCCCCTTGTTCTTCTCCCCTTTCTTTTTGATCTTTTTTTTTTCTAGCCTCCTTTTTACATTTGCGATTTATACTTTTCAGGAAAGGCTTGGCTGCTGCTTTCTTTTTTCCATTTTTCTTTCCACTGGCCTCCGAGATTGCCCGTCTCTTTGGATACCGTCTTTCTGCCCCCCCCTTCCTATTTTTTTTGTTTTTTTTTGTTTCGAGAACCCTCATCATGATCAGGGGTTTCTTTTTTTTTCCTTTTCCTTCGCCATTTTTCTCCATTGTGGATTTGGGAGTTTTCACTTTTTGGATTCTCCCTTTCTTTTCGTCGTTTCCCCCGTCCAACTTCTCCTCTCTGAACCATTTTTTATTTTGTGGAGGTTCTAATGATGGTCCCTCTTTTTACAGTTGCGCTTTCTTTTTTCGGTCTTTTCTTTTTATTCTTGTTTGGCGCGTCCTTCGGTTTTTGCCTCTGTTTTTTTTTCCTGTTTCTCTTTCTGGTTCCTAGTTTGTTACTTTTGTGTTTCCCCCCCTCCTTTGCGACTCTTCTTTTCTTTTGGAACTTCGATCGTGATATACTCTGAGTCCTTTTTTTCTGTTCCCCCCCCTCTCCCTTTTATCTTTTCCTCCCTCCGATGCTTCCCCCATAAGCAGGTCCGATAAGGTGTGTTGCATATCTTTTTCCACCTTTTTCCCGCCTCCCTCTCTTTCTTTCTCTTCCTCCCTTACTTTTTTCTCGAATTGTCCCTCGTTTGCCTCCTTTTTTTCCTTTTCAACGTGAAATGGTTTTTTTGGATAAAAAAGGGAAATGCTTGTGTGGTTTCCCTTTTTCTTACTTTCCCTTTTCTTGCAGCTGGTTGGTTCGCCTTAGTGGCTTCGGCAATTCTTCCCTCCTCGGCCTTTTTCCTTTCGTGCTTTCTCCTTCTCCTTTGGATCATTTGTTTTTCATGACGGCTAGACTTACAGAAGGATCCTTTTTTCTTTAACTCTTTCTTCCCTCTTTTTTTTTCCTTTTATTTTGAGGCCCCCGTCCCTCCCCTTCATTCCGTTATCCGCTTTTCCACTTTTCCTTTTTTTTGTCTTTTTTTTCTCTCTCAGTTCCCCCGGAAAAGAAATCCGATACTGGGGTCTCTTTTTCTCTTTTCCCCATTCCTTTCCTTTTTTCTCTTGCTACTTACTCCCCTGTGCATTGGGTCCTTCAATTTTCTTTTACTTTTCCTCTCCTTTTTTCGCTTTTTCTTTTTTTTTTTTCCTTCTTCCCTTTTGGAGAAGACCCTTGTAACCCACCATTGCCTTTTTTTTTTTTTACTTAGGTGACTACCCATTTCCCCCTTCTCGTTTTTTTTTTGAAGTTCCCCACTGGTGGCTTGGAGGAGAAGCTCTTGTCGCCCCTCAAGGTTTTCACTTTTCTCTTTCATTTGCGTTCGCTTCATCCCCTGAGACCATTTCCCTTCTTTGCTGAGTTTCCTCATCCCTCCTCCGTTCGATGCGCCATATGTTTCTTCTGGCAGGGGCTTCCCGGTCCTTTCCCCTTTTCTTTTTTTTGTTCTTGTTGAGAGAGTTATTCCCCCTCCTTCTGCCGTGCTCTTTGGGTTCCCCTTTTCTTCCTTCCTTTCTCGATTCCTTTTTTTTTCCTCTCAGATAAGCCTGCAGAGGGGCGTCCCTATTTTTCTTCTTTGGTTTTTCCTTTTTTCCCTCGTATGTCGTCAAAACTTGTTCCCTTTTCAGCCCCATCCCCTCCTGTTTCAATACACCTCTTTTCTTTTTTTTCTTATTCCACTGGATTTAGGGGATTCTTCTTGACTCCTTTTTTCCTGGTTTCTCCCTTTTTGTTCCCCTAAAGATATGTTCCGTTTTTTCATCCTTTCTCCCTTTTTTTTTTTCCTCTTCTGGATCCCCTTTTTGTCTTTCTGAGAGGTCCTTCTTCTTTTTTTTCTCATTCCGGGCTCCTGTCCTGTCCCCCACACCCTTCCCTTCTTCCTCCTCGATCCCCCCCAACTCTTTTTTTCCTTTGGCAAGTTTCTTGGGCTTTTTCTGGTCGCTGGGATCCTGCCCGTGTGTTGAAGGCGTTCCAAGTTGCTTCTACAAAACTTTCGCGTGGACATTCCTTTTTCGGTGTTTTCATATTGGCGTTTCCCTATCCCGCGTTTTTTAGTTCCCCCTATGGCTTCCTCTTTCCTTCTTTCCGATCGCGTTTTTATCCAATTTTCCACCTGCTTCCTTTTCCCCTTCTTTTTTTCCAAATTCTTCTAAATGGTCAGAAGAAGTTCAAAGGAACTCCCTTTTGTCCCTCCCTCCTTCCCCCCCCTCCTTTTTTTTTCCTAGATTCCTGGTTCTTCCGCAAGCTTTTTTCCTTCCTTCCCTTTGGCAGAAATTTTCAGGACGCTTCTTTTCCTTCCCTTGTCTTTCGTCTTTTGCTTTTTTCCCGTAAACTCTTTTTCATGGCCCTTCTTCTCCTTCCTTTTCCCCTGGCTACGGACGGTTTAAATTTTGGTCTCTTTTTTCCTCGAAACTTTCCCCTTACCCAGCTTTCCCTCTTTTCCCTCTTTTTATTCTCTCCCCTTCGGAAACCCTCTCCTTTTTAATTCTATTTTATAAGCTTCATTTCCCTCTCTTTCCCCGACAGAAGGAAACCGTTCATCCTGTGCATTCTGGCTTCCCTCTTTTTCATTGATCAATTCTTATTTTCCCTTCTCCTTCCCCCTCCTTTAGCGTTTTTTCCCTTCTTCCCCTTTGAATCGCTAACTTTTCTGGCTCTTCACAATTTTTTTTTGTCCCCCCCTTTACCCTGGTTAGGCGATGATTTAAATCAGTCATCTTAGGGCGCGTTCCCACCCCGCCCTTTCCTCCCTTTCTTTTATTTGTTTCCGCATCGCCTCCCCCCCCCTTCCCTCCTTATTTCTCCCTTTCCAGTACTCCCTGGGTAGGCCTAAAGAATGTCTTTTAATTCCTTTTTTTCCTTTAAGGGGAACCCCTCGGTTTAATTTTTCCTCTTTTTTTTCTTTTTTTCTTCTTTTTTTTGTCCCTTTCTGTTTTTTAACAACCGCTTCTTCTGTCAAGAAAAAACCTTACCCTCTTTCTTTTCTCCGGAACCTTTCTTTGACCAGATTTTTCCTTTCCTGATTTTTTTCTTATTGCCCCTCGCCCCCCCCTTTTGGGAATTTCCTGTGTCTCGATGAACCCTTCCCTCGATTCCCACCCTTTTTCCCGTTTTTTTTTTTTTTTTTAACCATTCGGGTTTTCGCCCCCGGAATCTTTTTATTCTTTTTTTCCCTTTTGCTAATCATAAATCAGCCGGAAAAAAGTATTTTTTTTTTTCACTTTACCCCTTTTCGGAACCTTTTCCTTCTTTAGGTCGAAAAGTGGATTCTATCGACTGCGCCCTCCGTTCTTTCTTTTTTTTCCTTTATGCTTAGTTTGGAAGACCCCTTTGTTAGAAAAGGACCCCCTCCATCTTTACTTTTCCCCCTTTCCTTACCTTGGCACACCATTCTTTTCCCCCTGAGGATCTTTGGTTGGCCTTTATTCCCTGCTTTTCCCTTCTCTCCTTTTCCGGGGGCAAGTGTTTGCCACCGTCCCCTTTTTTTCTCTTTTTTCCTTGTTAGACTATGGGCTCTCCCTCTTCCCCAAACCTTTCCTCCTCCTAAAACCCCTTCCCTGATCACCTCGCTGATCCGTTCCCCTTTCTTGCCTTTTGTTTAGCCTTTTTTTCCAACCTTTGTTCGTGATATCCCCTTTCCGGCTTCTCCCCTTTTTTTCTCGGTTTTTTGCCGGCGGCTTAGATGTGACCTTGGCCGGGTGCTCCTTTATAGTTTTTTTTCTCTGTCTAGTCTTTTCATTCGTCAACTCCCCTGGGTTCCCTTTTTTCCCCCCCACCTCTTTGCTGTCCTCATTTTGACGGCGGAGGCGATCCCCCCTCAAAATTTTTCCAGTCTTGTTCTTCTTTTAACCTCTTGCTGATTGATTCTTATCAGTCCTCCGTTTGCTCTGCTTTTTTTTCTTTCTGCGTCCATTTTGTGTCGGCCCTACAAGTAACCCCAACTTTTCGGATTTAATATTTTCCCCCCTTCCCTTGTCTGAAGGTTTTCCTGCCCCCGTCTCTTTTTCCCTCTGCTTTCTTTGAAACCCTTCTTTCCCTCGCTTTTTTTTTTCTTTTTTGGGCCTTTGTGATCAAAATGGCCGTCCTTTTAGGTCTTCGGCCGTGCCCTTCCTACTCCTTTTTTTCCTTTTCTTTTTTATGCTTTTTCCACAACCTTACACCCCACTCCCCCTCTCTTTCTTCCCCCTCTTCCACAGTGTCTTTTTATTTCGACTTGTCCTTTAGAGGAGCACTTCCAAATCCTTTTGTTTTTGTCTCTTTTTGGGCTGCTTCTTATTTTAATGGCTCCACATTGCTTCACCTCGCTTTTTTTTGTCTTTTCTTCCTTTTCCCCTTGGACTTTTTTCTGTTTTTTCCTAAGAGGGAACATACCCAAGGGTGTCCTAACCCTCTTTTTTCGGTTTTTGGTTCTTTTTCTCTGACTCCTCTTCTCCAAACCGTTGCCTGTTTTGGGAACTCCTTTTTTCTCCCTTTGATCTCTTTTATGATTCTAGGTTTTCCCTCTTTCTCTTTCCCCTTCCCGTTTTTTTTTTTCTTTTTTCCTTTTCTGATGTTTACCTAGTCTCCCCACCTCTTTTTTGTCCAAAAGAGGAAGAACCCCCCTTCTCCGGGCGTTTTGTTCGTTGATTTTTTTTTTTTTCCTCTCCCTCTTGATGTTCCGCCAACTGTTTCAAGTGGCCCTTCTTCTTCAGCAAGTGCTTTCTGCCTCCTCTCCTTCCTCCCTCCCTCCTCAGTGAACGGCAATAACTTTTTGAGTTTTTGAAGCGCTTTCCGCCCTCTCCTTCCCCTGGCGGGGAGTCCCGCCTATTCGCGGCGCCCTCCACAAGGTGGTGTTTTTCCTTTTAGGTTTTTCTCTCGTTTTGTTTTGTTTCCACATTATTTAAGTCCGTAATCAAGTCCGATCGCCTTTTCTTTTTCGGTATTGGTGTCCCCTTTTCCCCCCAGGCCGCCTTTTTCTTTTTTCCCTGTCTTTTTCTTTACTTTTTTCTTCCCCTCTCCGAGACTTTCCTTTGAATCCCTCGATCATAAAGATTCCGACTATTGTTCAGCTTTTTTTTTTCTCCCTTGCTTGGAAAGACTTTCATGTTGAACGAAGCTCCTTTCTCCATCATTTTTTGATCTTCCCTCTTCAGTTATTTTCCACTCTCTTGTTGGCCTAAGAAGTATATTCCCAAATTTCCCCTTGATTTCCTTGTCCCTTTCCCCCTGCAGAATAGTTACCCCAGTTTTGCCTCTCCCCCTCTTCCCCCTTTTTTTTCTTTTTTTCCCCCCTTCTCTTTCTCTTTTTTTCCTGGTCTTCTTTGAACCTTTTCTTTTTCTGCCCTTTCCATCGCCCTCCACCCGTTTTCTCCCCCCCCTTTCCTTTTCGTTCTATACTCCCTGGTTCTCTGAAGAAGGCCCTCATCTGCCTCCACATAGGTTTTTTTCTTTTTTTTCTGATCCCGCTCGTTCCTGACAACGTTGTCTCGTTTTTTCCCTTTTGGGTTTTTTTTCCCTTTTCCTTCTTCTTTCTCCCCTTGGGTGTTTTCTCTTTGGGTTTATTTTTTTCTCCCATGCTCTTTCAAGACAATCTCTTCCCTGGATTTTTTTTCTCTTTTGGGCGCCGTTCCGCCGTTCCGTCTTTTTTTCTGGCTTTCTTTCCCATTTTTTCCTTCCCTTCTCCCCCGAGTTACGTTCTGCCCCACCCTGTGGAAGGGAAAATTTCTTCCACCTTCAGTGGCCTTTTGTGGTTCCTCTTTTTGTCCCTGGAGGCTCTCGTGTTCGTCATGCCTGTTTCCCTGGTTCTTTTCTTCTCCTCCCTCTTCAGTTCTTTTTTCCTACCTGTTGCCTTCCCAGTTTTTTTTTTTTTTTTTTTTTTTTGTTGGACGTTGTCGATTTCCCCCCCTTACGAGAATCTTATTGATGGATTCTTTTTTTGGCCTTTTTTTCCTCCCTTTTCCCTTTTTGTGATTTCTTGTTTTTTTGTTCCCCAGCTTGAGAGCCCCCTCCCTCGAAGAGTTGTTGTCCCTCTCCTTGTTTCGCTTGACCCGTTTGTATTACCCTGTTCCTCCCCCCTTCAGTGGGCTGTTTCCCTTTCATGGTTTGTTTCTTCCGACGTTGTTGCTACGTTTGTTTGAACATCTCGAGGTCGTTCACTTCCCTGTCTTGGAAACACGCCTATGTCGCCTCCCCTAGCTCTTATCAATGGCGTCTGTCCGATGGGACTTTCAGGTTTTCCACCCCACTTACTGGCCGCCGACGCGTTTTCCATGCTTTACGTGCTGCAGTGGACAACCTCTGTTCCGTTGTCTGTGCTCTGACTCATGTTTTCCACCTCGTTCTGCTGCCGTAGCGTTGCTCTGGCTCTTTTTTTTCCTGTTTCCTTTGTCCTCCCTTCTTTTTTCCGTCTCTTCCTTTGAGTTTTTTTTTATTATTTCCTTTTATAATCCCTACACAATCATTTTTTCCCGCGGGTCTCTTTTTTTTCCCCCTTCTCGCTCTGCGGTCCTAAGTAAAATCAATCTTTCTTCTCCTTCGGCCTTTCTCTCTTTGTACTTTTGTTTTGCCTCAGGCAGGGGGTGAACCTTTCGCACCTGGTTCCATTCCCCCCCCCCTCTCTCCTAGCGGGGTCGACCATCCTTTGACGTTTTCCCTTTTCTTTTCCTTTTTTCTTGGGTTTTTTTTCTTTCTTCCGTTTGGAAGTTCAAAGTCTACCTCTTTGGAATTTTTCTCCTGTGGACTTCCTTTCTTCTCCCCGCGCCCTTGTCTCCGGATTCGATCCTGCCGGACCACTTTTTGTTTCCCCCTCCCTTTTACTTCTTTTTCTCTTTGCACGCTTAAACAGACTTCGCTGAATTATTCTTTCCCCATCTTTTTCTTCCCTACGATTCCGTTTTTGCCTTCCGCCGCGTTTTTCTGCCCTCTTCTGTCCCTTTCCCCCTCCCCCATGCTTCTTCGTGGTTTGTAGACGAAACCTCTCACCACTTCTTTCCCTTGCGTTTTTTCTCTTTCCCAAACATCCTTAGCGGCGCTCTCCCTGCCCTGCTTCCCCTGGACCTCCTTTCTCCTTGTGCTTCGCCTGCGAGAAACCCCCTTTTCTTATGCGTTTTGGCACTCTTCTCTTCCTTTTTTTTGTCATCGTCGGCCCATTTTCGATTCTTCGAGCCGGCCTTTCCCCTTCTTTTTCCTTTTCCGCTCCCTGGAATTATCAGGCATTTGATAAGCATTACTTGAAGGCATCTTTCCAACCCCCTCTTCTTTCCACTGGCTTTTAGTCTTTTCACGTTCCCGTGCCGCTCAAACAGTTGGGGGCCGTCCTCCCTTTGCTCTCCCTTCCTCTCTTCAATCCCAGTGCTGGATTTTCGAACAGCGGGCCGAGACGTTTTTTTCCGAAAGCATTTTTCTCTTTTTTTTCCCCTTTTTTTGTCTCTGTTGTGACGTCCCTGGATAAGGTTGGGTGACCGCATGCGTCTTCTCCACGGCGCCGTTGACCACGCAGGTTTCACAATGGCTTTTTTTTTTTGATCAGTTTGGGGCGGAGGGGGCTGACCCCCGCCAACCTTCCCCCTTTCCCAAAGTTGTTTTTTTTTCCTCTGCCTCTTTTCTTGCACTTTTTCTGATGAAAGCTGCTTTTTGAAATAGATCTTTCCTGACCCTTTTTCGTACTCGTAGTACCCTTTTCCTGACAGACGTTTTCTCACTGCTTCTTCGTCCCCTTCCCCCGTTCCCTTACCTTTGTTTTTCCTAAAATGCATCCTTTCTAGTCTTCCGTCTTGGACCGATCCGGGTGTTTCAATAGTCTTCCCCACCATCTTTGTTTGTTACATGCGTCTGGCGCCGCCTTTTTCTTCCTTTCCCTTTTCTCCTCTAAGCTTTTTTTTCCTTGCTTCGTCACTCCTTCGCCGTTCTTTTCAGCAAGTGTATTTAGCTTGCTTCTTCCCGCTTTTTTTCCAGCTCTAAACGTCTCCGCCTTTTTCTGTCCAAACCTCTCTTCTCTTTTTCTTTGGTGACCCTTTCGATGGTATTTTTCTAGACTCTCCTCCGCCCTCCTCTTGCTGAGGCATCTCCAAGGGGAGGTCGCCCTTCTAGTCTCTTCTCCCCTTCCATTCTCGTCTTCCTTGTTTCGGAGTAAGTGACCCTTGCTTGGCACTTTTTTTTTCTGCCCGCCTCCCTTTCAGCGTTTATTCGCGTTTCCGCGATATACCTTCGGACACCATCCCTTCTGCCCCTCTCCTTCCGAGCCATTCTTCTGCAAATCCCTTTGAAGCAGGGCTGTTACAGCGGTGGGGGGTTTGCTTCTTTTTTTTCTCTTCCTTTCCTCTTTTCTTCTTGTGGCACTCTCCAAGTAGAATTACTTTGGGCCGTCCCTACGGCGCCCCAAAACGGTTCTCCATGTGCGTTTTTTGGTTTTGTTCACCCCTACTTTCTTCTCTCCACTCCGGTACCATCCAGGTAAACTTTTTGTTGAACCCCCCTTCGGTCAAGGTGAAATTCAGTGTCTTCCGGCATGCCAACCTCCTCTACTCCTCTCCCTTCTTCTTCTTGGACCGCTCTTCGATGGCGTTGATGCTTTCGACTTCTTTCCTTTTCCCATTCCCCCTCTCTTTATTAGCACTTCGATGCTCTCCCCTCTTCCTCTTTTTTTTGTATTCGCGCTGACCTCGATCACCCACTTTGACCTCCCCAACTGCCGCCTTCATACTTTCCAGCGGAACTTTCCGGATCGGGAACTGATCATTCACCCCTTGGTTTCTTCCTTTTTAATCCCCCCCCTTTTTTCTTATGGCCCTAAGAATCATATAGCCACGCCCTTCGCCGGCTACCGCGCTCCCGACGTTTGTGGAACTCTTCTCGTCTTCTCTCTTTTTTAACAGGGTTGCCCTTCCTTCAAGGCACCCCTTTTTTTTGCTGTCCTTCTCCTGCGTGTGGCCGATTTAGTCACCCTTCCCCAGTTATGTGATTTTGCTTCTGACTTTTCTGTCTTGTGTTTAGTCGAACACTCACATGGTCCCTTTCCTTGTCCCCTTTCTTCTGAGATTGGTCTTACTTGTAATTTAATAGACTTCAAAAAAGAACCCTAACTTCTTCCCCCTCTTGTTTCTTTCCCCTCTCCCCGGGCTTTACCCCCGCTCCATGCGTGAACGACTTTTTCTTGAACCCTCCCTTGATCACCCTTTTCGATCTGCATAGGGCGCTTTTCTTTAGCTCTATTTAGGAGCCCCTTCTCTCCTCCCTCCTTCTCCCGGGTTTTCCCTCTTTTTTTAAGACGCTTCTTGTATTTCTAGTTTTCCTGTTCCTCCATCTCTTACGTGTTCTACCCTGCTTAACCCCTCTTCTTATGATGTCCCTATCCCTGACAGGCCGGTCTGGTCTCCCTCACCCTTCTCTATTCCCCGTAGTTTTCAACACTATTGGAGTGCCGCTTCCTGCCTTCCTTTTTTTTTTGATTTCTTGTGTAGATTGAGATGGGTTCTCTTTCAATCCGCCCCTGTTCCCCTCCCCACCCCCCCCTTTCCCAGGATACGCTGTCCCCCAAAGCGGTCCTTCTTTTTCCTTTGTCCCCCGTTCAATTGATGCTCGGGCCCCCAGATGAGCAGACCTATCACCCCCTTCTCGGCAGTTTTTCCTTGCCTGCCACCAATGGCCTCAAGCTAACGCCTTTCAGGACCCCTCTTCTTTGTCCTCTTTCTTTTTCTCCCCCTTTTTCCATTTCAAGATTGTCTCTTTTTTATTGTTCGTCCCCTCGATTTTTTTCTTTCACCTTTCCCCCTCGGCTTGTTTGGGATTTAGGCGCTCATTGCCCCTCCTTCAAAATTCTCCTACCTTCGTTTTTTGTGGTGGGCTTTTCAGTAAGACTCTTTTTTTTTATTCTTCCCCCTTTTTGTCTTTTTTTTTTTTATATTTCTTCTATCTCCTCCATCGGATTTCTCGGTTCCGTCTCTTTTTCTGTTTTTATCCTGACGCCCATCTATCGGGTGTATTCTGGTTCCTCTTGCGCTAGGGACATTTTTCTTTTTTTTCCTCCTCCTTCTTTTCCCTGTTTTTTTTTTTCCTTTCCTGGAAATCTCAGGAAGATACCTCCTTTTTCTTTCTTTCCTCCTGGGTCGCTGACGGAACCAGTTTCTTCTTTGTCCTTTCCTGAGCGTCTTTTTTTTTTTTGTCCCCCACTTTTCCGAGGGATTTTTTCCCTGTCCCCCCTTTTTCTTCCCTCTTAGATCCCTAATGATTCCTTGAGTCTTCTCTTCCCAGCCCCCCCCTCTTTTTGATTGTTCCTCCCTTTTTTTTTTATAGACGGGTTCTGAGCGGTCCTTTTTTCCCCAAAAACCTTTTCCTTGGTGATTTCGCGCTTGCGAACCCCCCGGCCCTAGAACTGCCTTTCCGCACAAATTTGCCTGTCAATTTCTTCTCCTCTCACTTGGCTTTTCTGTCTTTCGGGGATGGCCCCTGGTCTCCTTCTTTACAGTTCCCCCTCCCTGCTTTTTTTTGCATCTGTCTTTCCCGGGAATTTTTTTTTTTAAATCCCTCGAGCCATCTCTCTCCCATGATCTGCCGTTTTTTTATGAGCAGCTTCTTTCTTTTTTCTTCCGTACTGACGGGCCGCAGCTCCATGGAAATCACGGACTTTCTTTTTGTTGACCCTTCCCCCCGTCACTTCTTTTTTCCTTTTTTTTGGTGACGGACCTGCCTCCGAAAGGTTGCCTTCCCCCTTTTCGCATTTCAGGCCGTCGACACTTTTACCCTTACTTTTTCTCTTCTTCCTTTTTTCCCTTTTTTTTCCCCCTTTCCCCCTTTTTCTCGTCCACCCCCATCCCCTCCCTTTTTTGATTTTCTTGACCCTTTTTCGTTGTGTTGTTCCCTTTTTTTTTTCGCGATTCAGTTTTTTCTTTACACTTTTTTCCTTTATTATTAATTCCCGACATTTTGTGCTTCCTCTCCCTTCGTGAAATATGGTTTTTACCCTCCCTTGTCTTTTTTGTGTCGGTCCCTCTATAAGCGTTTTTGCCTCTTATGCCGCGGTCCTTTTTTTACTACGCGCGTTTGGCGGTCGTCAAATACTTTTACTTCTCTTACTGTTGGCTTTGGGTTGATTTTTCTTTAAGCCTGCATTTAACTCAGGAAACAATTGGGGTTTACGTTGGGGAGGCACTTAAAAGGTATTCCTTTCTTTCCTTCCTGCCCTTTTTTTTTTATTTCCCTCCTGATCCTCCCAACTACCACGGTCTTTTGCCTTGCCCCCCCTTCCCCCCCCATACCCCAACTGTTGGCCTTCTTCATTTACTCG
>Ga0179593_1660725_pt1 | contig 13187 bp, 21 predicted proteins | sample CZODoug2_1_08_16_FD_185931 | JGI IMG/M metagenome (GOLD analysis project Ga0179593, IMG submission 185931) | Vadose zone soil fungal communities from Angelo Coast Range Reserve, California, USA - CZODoug2_1_08_16fungal (PacBio error correction) | ecosystem: Environmental > Terrestrial > Soil >... | reverse complement strand
CTGTCCCTAGGGGAGCGATTCTTTTTTTTTTTCTCCTGTTTGGCGTTTTTTTTTTCCCATTCCGATGTGTGGGCTTCGCGCATTTTTCCTGGCCTCCCTTGAATTGACGACGTCACGAACCTTCTTCCAAGCCCTCCGGAAGAATGGTCCCTTTCTTCTTCCAATTTTTTCCCTCTTTTTTTGAGTCCAGCAGGGGCGTCCCCGTCTGCCCCCCTCCTTTTCCCTCTTTTTCACGTCATGCAGGCCTTCTTGTGCTCTTTTCCCCCGCCCCGGCCATGAAAGAGGACATTTTTTTTTCTTCTTCGCTGATTTTGCTTTCCCCCTGCACAATTTGCTCCGTCTTTTCTGTTCGTCGCACCTGAGTTCTGGGGGGGGTTTTTGGTTTTTTTTTTTTTTTTTTTTTTTCCCACACAAACAAAACCCCCTTTCCCCCTTTTTTTTCCGGATCGAACCTTTTTTTGCCGGCTTTAATCGCGATCGTTTTCCACTGCGGATTTTGCTGCAGCCCCCTTTTTTTTTTTGCGGCCCCCCCCAGCATGTTTCTTTCCTATAAGTTTCAAACGTAAAGCAAAAGGGGCTTCGTCCGCCTGTCCCTTTCCCCTCCTTAACTTTCCTTGGTTTTTCCCAGAAATTAAAAAGCCGTGTTTTGGCGCGACGCAAATCCCCCCTTCTTTCCGCTGAATGCTTTCTGATGCGCTTCCCCCCCCCTCGCCACTCAAGTTTCAAAACAAAAATTTTCCTTTTTTCCGGGTCGCTCTTATCGAATCTGTTTCCGTTTGCCAAGCTTTTCCCAACTAATTGAACTTCTCGGGCTTTATTTCGGGCGTTCCGATCTGGTAGAAATCCTTTTTCCCTTTCCCCTTTTCCTTTTTCACTCGCTTCGAATCCGGGGCAGAACGTTTCTTTTTTTGACGACGCCCCTCCTCAAATTCCTCAAATTCCCTTTTTCCCCGTCTTTGTAGTTTGTACTGCGCAGTTATACGCCTCCTATTTCAGGCGTCATCCTCGCGAGTAGGTGCTTGGCGGTGGTTCTTTTTTGCAATTACTGTCGTCCCTTCCTCAGCACAGTGTTACTTTCGGTTTTTTTTTGCGGCAGTCGTCCGGGGAGGGAATAAAGAAACCCCTCCCCCCCCAGCACCCATGGCCGCCCGCCCTTATGGTATTCTCCCTTCCTTCATTTTCTTTTTTTCCCCTCCGCCCCCCTTTTTTATTACGGTCCAGCCACACTCGGTTTTTTCGGCCCCGTATGTCGAAAGAGGATGTTCGCGACCCCCTCTTCTTGGTGCCCCTTTCTCTGCGCCGTAAGAGGTTGAAGTCCCTCCCCCCCGCCCTTCTTTCTTTTTGCTTTCCCAGATGCTGTCGCCCAGCACTCGTCTCTTGTCGGTCCGAAAAAATTTTTTTTTGCTGCTGGTTTTTCCCTTCCCTTTTGCCCAGCACGCGAGTTTTGAGGACGGCTCCTTTCTTCGTGATTACATCCGACCTAACGGGCGGCGATTGATGTAAGTGTGATTTTCCCTTTTAAAACTCTTTTTCCCCCTTTCATTGTGCGGTCGCCCCCCCCCTCTTTCCCTCTTGTTTTCCCTTCTTGCCTTCCTTTTGAGGGCGGAACAGTGATTTTCCTCCCTTTTTTTTTGGCGAGGAAAGATGTTAACCCTCCTTTTTCCCTGCTGTTATTTCCCTTTCTTTTCTTAAATTCGCTGGACACCCCCCTTTCCGCGACTCAATACAAAAACCAGCTTTTTCTTCCGACCGTCATTAATTAGGAGGGCCCCATCCTTTTTCATGCGGCCCCTTCAAAATTTCGATCGCCAAGGAAACCTGTGTGTTCCTTTGGTTTTTCCTACGATTGTGTTTATCATTTTTTTTTTTTTTTTTTTTTACGTCAGATGTTTACCAGGCTTCAAGGCCTTTAGCCCTTCCTCCCAAGCCCAGTTAGTTCAATCCCTGGCCCGCGTGCTTTTCCCCATAATCAATACGAATTACGCTTCGTGTGCGGTATGGTTTTAAACATGTTCTGCCGCGTTCAGATTTTTAGCGATCCCCTCCCCCCCATAAACGAAGGGTTTTCTTGTTAATCTCTCTCTTTTACCCCCAATAAGTTGTTGTTTTCTCTTTTTTTGGGTGACCCCCCCAACCTCGTGATGATGGGCCCCTCCTTTTATGCTAGACTCACCCCCCCCAAAAAAAAACCTTTGTTGGCCTGCCCAGTAACCCTGGTTAAAATCTTTTCCCCCGGGGTTTTTAAGTCGTAAACTGATTAATTTCTCCGTGCCTTTTCCTTATTGTGAACGCCTGGGTCTTCCCACCCATGGGACGGACTACTTCCCCCCCCTGTTTGGCCCCCCTTTACAGGCCGGGGCCGCTTTATTTCTGCCAGGACCCAACAGACTGTCGGCCCCCTTTTTCCGTTTTATTGAGGCGTCCCCCCCCTGGTACAAATCGCAAATTTTTGCGAATCATTCCCCCCTATTTTTTCTATGAATTCTTATGGCTCCCTGCCGTCACGTGTTTTTCTTTTTTTTTTTCCGATAGAGGTTTCTTGATTTTTTTCCTCTTATGGACAAGTCTCCCCTGCCCCCTTCTACCAAAGCGGCAAGCCCGTTTCACATTCTGGCCCTTTTTTCCTGAGATCGAATCAAACCCCCTGTTCGCGCGAGTCCTTTTTCTCCCCTGTCTATTTATCACCAAACCTTAAGAGTCCGTTTTTTCATTTTCGCGTCCACCTTTGGTCCCTTTTGAAGGTGGGTCCGTAAGTGCGTCTCTTTAAAGTGGGGAATTTCCCCTCCCCCCCCAAATCTTCTTTCTTTCCTCAAGAAGACGCTCCTCTCAACCGACATTTTCCTCTGCAGTTTTCATGTGCCTTTCTTCCTTTGACACCGCCTCCCCCCTTTTCACAATTTTTCGGCCGGCCCTTTTTTTTTTTACCAGTTCCTCTTTGAACAACCCCCACCATGGGTCTCCTCCTTTTTTTTTTCGTGATCTTTTTCCTTCTTTACGCGCAGGACGCCCGAAAGGTGATGATGCGTGGCACCCATTTTCCACATTCCTTTGCTTGAGAACTGAATCTTTTTTTTTTGGCTGGACCTCCCCCATTCCCGGGGCGGCTTTGTCCTTCAATGACGATCTACGACCCTCTGTTTCGTGAAATACAAGAAGTGTTTATTTCTCTGCTGTTGCTGGGGGCTTTTTCCCTTTTTTTCTTTCTTTCGCTGTCTCACGTGGCAAGCGAAAAAGGATTTCCGGATTTTTTTTCCGTTAATTGTCCCTCCCCCTCAGAATTTCCCTTCCCCCTCTCAAAACCTACTCGGGGAACTTTTCGGTGTCTGCCCGATTGAAATATCTCTCCTGCGCCCATTCCCTTCCCATTTCAGTAAACGGGATTTTAGGACTTCTGATAGAAGGAGTTCCCCCCAAAAAACCCTCCTCCAGGGCAGTACTCCTTTTTTAGGATCGAAGTGGACCACCCTTCCCATTTCACCCTATTGAAGAAAATTTCCCCCCTCCTGGAATCCCTATTCCCCCCCCCAAAATTATTTCCGCAACACTTTTTTTTTTCCCTTTAAGTCATTGTCCGCCCCTGTAAGGAATCCCCTCCCTGGGCGCGGCTAACCACCCCCCTTTTCCAAGCTGACCTTTTTTTCCCCCCTAAATAAACGCCTTTCTCCTTCTTTTTTTTCTTTTTTCTTTTCTTTTTTTCTTCCCACGGCTTTTAATTTTTTCTTTCCCATTCTTCTGTTAGGAGTCTTGACTTTTTGATTTTCGGAAGGGGGCCGTTTTGTTTCCCCCGATCGTCATTCTTTTTTGCAACCCAAACCCCCCACCCCCACCCCAAAAGGACTTTTTCCCGGGGCCGTATCTTTCTCCGATCGCAGATTTTTACCCCCTCCCACATACGTCTCCTGACCAAGGACCACGTCGCCGCAACCCCCAAGATCAATTCTTAGATTTGTTTTTTCCCCCTTTCGATTCGGTCCTTGATGTTTCCACTGTTGAAGATTTAAGTTCCCTCTTCCATCATCTATATTTCCCCCCCTGTCATGAAGGGGACCATTTTTTCCTCTTCTCCCTCTCTGCATGGACTCTTAAAAAGGATCCTTGTACGGGAAGCTATTAAATCCACCCCCCCTAACCCCCCCCTCCATTGAAGGCGTTTGGACACGCTATTTTTTTCGTGGCGGCGGGCTTTACCTTACTGTTAGTGATTCCCCCTCCCAATTCCCCCCCCCTCCGGACACCGCGCCTTTTTCATAGAGCGAGGAGTTTGGTTTCCCCGGCCCCCCATGCTCAAAAGAAGGAAGATACTTTCCTCCCCCTGTGGACATTATCTTTTTTCCTTCCTTTTTTTTCCCCCTCATAATTCCTTGTTTTTGAGAAGAGTACCCTTTCTAGGGCGCGATGATGGCGGGCCGGGCGGTTTCTTTTTTTGGCCGGTTCCCACGCCCGCTCAGATGGATAGACGAATCGTTTTTTTCTAATTACCTTTCCTTTTTTCCGTTTCAAGAAAAGTTCCTCGCCCCAGCCTGTCCCTCCCTCCTTTTTTTCTTTGGAAACGCTTTTTTTTCCTGCGTTTTGAGTTTAGTACAGAAGAGTTGTGATGTTAATTTACACCTTTTTTTCACTCTAAGATTGGATGTGTGCGCCTCTTTTTTTTTTCTACAAGGACTTTCCTTGTTCCTCCCTGATGATTTGCGGGCGTACTTCCTAGTCTGTCCCCACATTCCCCCCGGGAACGCCCCTCTTTTCACGAGACTTCTCTTTTTCTTTGCATTTTTACGGATCTTCTTCCCCCCCTTTTTTTCGGCTCCCTTTTTTTTCCCCTTCCCCCGGACTGCGGATTTTCCCTTCCCCCCCTTTTTTTCGTTTTCCCCCCCCCCGAATGACGATCGCTCCCCACAATCCACCCCCCCGCGCACGCATGGCCCCCCTTTCGGACCTTCCTTTTTGCCCCCCTCTTGAAATTAAAAAAAGGGCCCTTTCCCAAAGTTTTTTTTGCGACGATTAATGGAAGAGGATGAATGCTTTTTTTTTCTTTCTCCAGCCTCCACTTTCCCTCCCCCAAAAATTTTCAGTTTGCGGTCCCTCTGCCTTCCCTCCATCTGCGCAATGACGCCTTTGTGCACCCCCAGGGAGTGACAACCCCTTGTTCTCTTTTTCTCTGGCGCAGCGGAGGTCTGGCCCCCCTTGCTTTTTTTCTCGGGCCCGTCTGCGACCTTTACAGGGAAGAAAGTTCTCACTTCTTTTCCTTCATAAATTCCCCCTGACCTCCCCCCCCCCCCCCCCCCCCCCCTCTTTCCCCGTTTATGACTGCGCGAATTGCCAACGGAAGAACAGAACATTCCTTTTTTTTTTCTGCGGTTTTATGTGTTTTTTTCTTCTTCGGCATTACGGCGCGAACTTTTTTTTTTTCCCAGTGTTCCTTTCTTTCTCCCAGCGAGAGAATCCCGACCCCTTCTTTTCCTTTTCAGTCCCCCATGAAAAAGAAGAGGTCCCTCCTTTTCGTTATTCATTCTCCTCGATCGTCATTTATCGGCTCCCCTCCCCCCCTCGGGTTCCGGGGTTCTCCTTGCGCAAAGCGGATTTTCGCGAATTTGCCACTGACTTTTTTCATTAACTTAGTGGTTTGGCCTCCTTTTTTTTTTTTCCGTATCTTTTTTTCCTTGCTTCACGACCGGAGCGTCTTTTTTCCGCTTTCTTCCGAACAGGACAATTTTTCTCGGCTGAGGAATGTGTCCGCTTCTTTTCCAATCATTCTCCTTCCCCGGCGGAGCGCCCCTTTTTTGAGGCTTCTTCCCCTGGCGTCTTAGTGATTCCCGTGTAATAAGTTTTAGGCGATTTGTTTGCCTTCATTTTTATTAAAATTGTCTTCCTCTGCCTTCGTTCCCCCTTTTCCCCCCCCATGTGCGTCGCCCTCGAAACACTTTCGTTTTTGGCCCCGCATAGTTGGATAAATAATTTCTTCCCCCTCTCCCGCTTCTTTTGATTTCGATCTCCTTCCTTTCCACGCAGGAATAACTCCTGGTATCGTTTTGACGAGCTCCCCTCTCCATTTGTCCCCATAAGAATACATGCGGAAAACTCCTTTTTCAGCACCAACCAGTTTTTTTTTTGGAACGGGCCAGATAATTCTTTCTTTTTCTGAATGCTGTCCCCTTCAACCCTTACCGCTAATGCACTTAACGGCGACGTCCCCGTTTTGTCGTTGATGCCCTTTCCCCGCGGCCCCTTTCTTCCTATGCACGTGGTGGCCTTTCCCAGTTGACATGGCCCATTTTTTCTTTCCTATTTATTTCCCCCTTTCCCTCTGGCTCAGATTTTTCTAAAGTTACGACTTTTTTCCTCCCCCCCGTCTTTCCCTGGGGCTTACTGTGAATGTCCCCCCTCCCCCCTTTTTTTTCTCTCGAACGGAGCCCCCATGACCTCAAGAAGGGTTTTTTCCTCCCTCTCTTTTTCCTTCCTTTTGTTGAGAAGAGGCCCCCCCCCTTCGTTTATGCTTTTCTCTTTCTGATTCGCTCCCCCCAAAAAAAAAACCCCCCCCAAACCACCCAAAAAACCCCCCCAAATTCCCTTTTTTCGGATTGAGGCGCTTTTTTTCCACCTCCTCCCCCCCCCCCGGTTAAAAAACCTTGCGCTCCGAACCTTTTTTTTTCCCACTGATCTGGGGAAGACAGGTTTTTCCCTTTTTTACCACCCTCACGAAATGGGGCTTTCGTCTGCCCCCCTTTTTTCTAACAGGCGGGGACGGCTTGGAAACTTTTTCAAAAAATAGGTCTCCTTCCCATAAAGTGACCCCCACCCCTTCCGTCGAGTTTCGTTTTCTTTTTCATCGCAAAATTTTAGTTTCAATTAATCCGATGTGGCGTCCTTTCATTATTCAGAAGAAGTTTTTTCAACCGAGCTCGGCATTCCTCTTGATTTAGGATTTCTTCCCCCCTCGAATTCCTTTTCCCTGCCCCCCCAGCGGCAAAGCCCTCTCCTTTGCGTGGGAGTCTGTTTCCTTAAGAAACAGGGTTTTTTTTTTCAATCAAAAACCTGCTTTTCCCCCGCCCGTAGCGTTGACAGACCTCCTATGTTCTTTTTTTTCCGCGCCATTTTTCCCCCTTTAGAACCGCACATTTGGAACGGTTTTTTTCCCCCGAACGGCTGATCTTTCCAGTGGGGCCGAAAAATACAAGTACCCCTCCCCTCCCCCCCCCGTTCTTCTGCCTTTACGAAGACGCCTTCCCTTTCCGCAGGGTGTTGGCCAGCTTTGCTTTTGCGGCGAGGCTTTTTCCCCCCACAGACCACCCCCCCCCCCATTTCGACCGGGCACTTTTTTTCTCGATTGCTGTTTGACCCCCCCCCCTGGGAAAAGGGCTCTTTTTTGAAGGCCGGCGTCCTTTTCCCCTTTCCGCGAGGCGCGGTTTCAACCCGACGTTCATGATTTGGAGTCTTTTTCTCGAAAACAATTCTTTCTTGAGGCCCCCCCCCCCTATTGCGTCCCTTTTTCGAGGGGTGGTCTTTGGACCGTCTTTACATTAAAGGCAGGCCTGGAGACCCTTTTGTTTTTTTTTCGAGAAAATTGTCCGAGGGGGAGCCCCCGAAACCTGGCCGATATAAGAAGTCCCTTTTTCGATGCAATCCCCCCCTTCTGGAAGGCTTTTTTTTTGGGCGGGCAACCCTCAATACTGGTTCGGGATATTCTTTCCTGTGGGCCCTTTTTTTAACACTGCTGCTCGGCTTTTCCTGCATGCCGTAGATTTTCACCCCCCCTTTTTCATCAACAGCAGTGTTTTTCCCCTTAAACCTTTTTCACAAGGTGCTTGGCTTCTTCCCAAATATCGGCGCAGTTTTTTCCCCTTCGGTGGTGCAGTCACTTTTTCCCTTCCTATGTAACTTTGAATTTTGTTTTACTCTGGATCTTATCTGAGTCCGCCCCCAAACCAATCTTTTTTTTAACTGGATGACCCTTTTTTCTCGCTGCCACGGTGTGCCTGGTGCAAGTCCCCCCCGACCATCGGCGCGTCGCCGATAACTCCTTTTGAGTCGTAATATTTCACGACACCTTCCCTTGGCCGTTTAAAATCCCCCCGATGCTTGTTATTGCGGCCGCCTTTTTTCCGATGAAACCTTCTTTCCCCTCATGACTTTTTTCGCATTCTAGAGCATTATTGCTTTCCTCGCTTCCCCCTCTTTAATTTTCTGCAAACTTCCTTTCCCTTTCTAGTTTCCATTTCTTTGAATTGAGTGGTCCTTTTTCTTTCTTTTTTGTTTTTCCCCCCCCTTTTCATAGATTCGTCATGGCTGGTTTCCACGCCCCCCCCCCCCACAAAAAAAAGGCTGCGCCCCCCAATCAGAAGTCAGGGCTCCTCTTTTTTTTTCGCTTTCCTCCTTCCCCCTTCGATCAGGAAAAAGGCACTCCTCCTCATCTTCGTTCCATCTCCCGAAAAAATTCGAGGCGGTCTTGTGCCCATGTGGAAGATTTTTCCTTTACCCCCGCCGCAAATCCCCCCCCCCACGTCATCTGTCATTCTTTTTCGATGGCGGCACCTCATCTCTGCATGCTATTTTTTTTGGTTTTTTGGAAAAAAACTCTGGCAGTCTTCTTTACCATTTTCTTGATGGAATCACAAAACCCTTTCTTCCGGTTGCGTTCCTTCCCCGCGAGGAACATGCTTTTCTTCGGTTTTCTGTACTTCTGTTTTCGTGACGTACGGGCCCTCTTCTTTTCAGACACCCGCTCTTCGTTTTTTCCCCGAGCGGAAAGTCCTTCCCCCCCCATTCTTTTCCCCCAAATTTTCCTCAATCATCCGAGCCCTCCGTTTCCAATATATACTTTTTTTTCCTACATACTAAGTTGTTGTTGTTTACTTTTCGGTGCGCTATTATGTCTTCCTCTCGCATGGTTTGGGAAGGAACCCTCTTTTCGAGCTCTTCGGTGTCGGGCCTTCTCCCTTCATTGCCTTATTTCCAGAACAGTACGTCCACCTTCCCCCCTTCCGCTTTTTCCCCCCCCCCCAAAATGAGAGGTATTTCCCGCAAGCGTTTTTTTCTTTCCTCTCCCGCAGAGCAGTCTTTTTCCATCGTTCCCCAGTGTAATGAGTGTTGGACTCCCCTTTTTTTTATTTTTTTTTAAATTTTTTTTTTTTGATCCTTTCCTGTGACTTTTTCCCATCCCTGATGAGTTGCGAGTCCTCTCCCAATCTGCCCCCCCATTTTTTTTGCCAGAACGCCTAGAGGTTTTGCCCTTCTTTTCTGGGCTTCCCTCCGTCCCCGGATCGACGAGTTTTGGCTTTCCCCCCTCGATCGTTTTTTTTCGCCTCCCCGGACTGCCGGATTTTGCGCCGCGTTTTTTTTGCTACCCCAGAATGAAGATAGATAATGCCCCCCTTCCCCCAAAAGGTCTTCCCCCTTTTTCTTCAGGACATCCTTAACCCCCCCTCTGGAAAAGGGAATGTTGCCCGTCATTAAAAAAGCCTTGGGTTTTTTCCCTAGCAGACGCATCAAGAAGATGCTTTTCGTATTTAGCCAGGCTCCCCCCTTCAGCTTCCCCAAAATTCCTGGCGTCTCGCCTTTCCCCCCTTTCGCAGACGTAAGGCGATTCACCCGGCGGAAATAATTGACCTTCTATTTTTTGCCCGATTGTTTCTTTCTTTCCTTGCCGTGTTTCGTTCCCCCCTAAGGTGCAGGCCCTTTCCTTTTTTTTTTGTTTTTTTCTTTTTTTTTTTTTTTTTTTTTTTTTTTGGCGAGTTTGCTTTCTTAAAGTTTCTTTCCCCCCAATTTTTTTCCCCTTTTTTACGAACGAGTGACTGGCTCCTTCTTCTGCGGAGATATTTTCCCTTCCCTGCCCCTTTCCCCTCTTGCTTGCGGGGATGCTTGCCAATTACGTTTCTTTCCACTCAGAGGACAGCCTTTTTTCCTTTACGTCCCCAGTAGAGAGGAGGATCCCCCCCCGTATTCCTTCCCGTTCCCCTTTTCAGCGGCACTCCGCCCTTCGGGTATCTTTTCTTCGTCATTTTCCTCCCCTCTTATAGGGACAAAGAAACCCTCCCGTGTCCGAGTCTGCCCTATGTCCATTGAGAAAGTTTTTTTTTTCTCTTGTGGGTCTCCTCTCCGTGGTTCTCCCTTCCCGACGTTACCTTTGAAGGTAAGGCTGCTTCCTCCCTTTGAGCGATGAGCCATTTTTTCGACAGTCCATCGCTCCCTCCCGGCGACTTGTGATGTCTTTCCCCCCCCGGCATCGCCAGCAACTGCGACTTCGAGAGAAGTAGGTTTGATGTTCCTCTTCTTAGTTAATTCCATCCGTTCAAGGGGCCCTTTCGAGTACCGTGGATTTTTCTACCACTTGTCCACCATCGAATTTTAGGGAACTTCCCAACCTTTTTTTCCTTTCGTCCTCTCCCCCCCTTCTCCCCCTCTTTGTGATTACATAGCGGGTCGTTCCCCCCCCCCTTTGATTCTCTTTTCCTTCTGTTCTTTTCCCCCCAGATGTCACGGCATATACTGTTTTCTTCCCCCGATGGTTATCCCTTTTTCTTTCGCTGGCAATTCTCTTCCCCCTTCCCGCGAGAGGCTCCCCCCCACCCGCGGCGGCGACCTCCTCCCATTTCGCGTTCTCCCCCAGCGGATGATTTTTTGGTCATAATTGATCTTTTTCGTTCAACGGCGACGTCTTTTTTGTACTGGGATGGCTCCCCCAGCGGCCCTGCTTTTTTTTTCAAGGGGTGCAGCCGTAAGCGAACCCTTTGAAAAACACAGTGAGTTTCCCCCCCTGGCCCGCGGTGTGCTTCCCCCCCCCTTCGTTACGACTTTCGGTTTTCTCCCAGATGTTTTTTTTTTTTTCCGGGATTAACTGTGCAGGTCCTGCTCGACTTTTTTTTTTTCAGCGATAAGACCTTTTCCCACAACCTCCCTTTTTTTTAAAGTTCCCTCTATATTCTTTTCCCCCTTCCCCCCTTCCCCCCTTTTCTTTGTTGAGAGAGTCCCCCTTCAACCCCATCTTTTCGATGATGGGGTGATTCGCGGAAAAAACCCCCCACAAAAACCCCCCCCCAAAAAAACCCAGAATTTCAAAAAAAAACCACCCCACAAAAAAATTTTTCATGATTTAGAGGGACTCCTTTCCCCGGGTCACACACCCCCCCTGGCACCGGGATCGAAGTCGTTCCCCCCCCCCTGATTATCTGTGAAAGCCGCGGCTTTTGAAAAATACTGTACAACGAAACTTTTTCGGCGTTGCTTCCTTTTTTTGACACCACGTGCATTTTTTCCTGGAGAAACACATCCCTTTCGCGGTCCATCCCGGAACAGTCGTCGGCCGTTTCCGTGCTGGTCAATCCTCAATTTTTTTTCTTTTACGGAATTAATACGATGCTATCGAATATTCGTGGCGTCCCCCTCCCTTTCGTTGTATGCTTAACGCGTTCTCGGCCCCTCCCCCCTTTTCTTTTTCCCCCTTCCCAGCGAATCGCTCGTGCCCCCCACACGACCCAACGGTAAAGAAAGTATTTCCTTTATTCTTTTTTTCGCCACCCCTTCGATTTTCAAACTGTTCGCGCTTTTATCGTTGGTCCCCTCCCCCCCCTGCTACTGTATCACAAACCTAGGTCCCTGCGCATTTTTTCTTGGCGACGCAAACCTTTTTTGACTTGTTCCCCTTTTCTCGATATTTACAAGTGTTTCCCCAGCCTCACCACTAGTTACATCAAAATCGTCCCGTCCGTTCTTCGTCTGTCAATCACGAAGACGCCTTCCTCACCCCCCCCCCCCCTTGGCTCCCGTTTTCGTCTCACACCAGGCATCCCCACCCACCTTCACACCCCTTTTCCGCCAGGCCGCTTTCGTTCTTTTTTTTCCCAGCCCAGCTGGAAAATGTGGTTTTCCTTTCCGTGAAGTTCCTGCGGCTCCTTACGGGCGCGAGGGCTTTTTTCCTTCCCACGAAGTGATGTGTCTTGTGTTCATTCGCGAAAATTTTTGTGGCCTCTGCTACCAGGCACCGAGTTTGGCTGAAACTATACATTCCCGGCGGCGTCTCTCCTCCTACGGACCGTTTTTTTCTGGTCCAAAATTAACCAGAGGGCGGAGTCCTTTTCGGGAACCCTTTTTTCCCGGGTTCGGGACTCCTTCCCTCTTCTGAATGGACTCTCCCCTTTTCACAAACTGCCTTTTTTCGGACGTTTCCGTAACTGCCGATGAGTCCCGAAACGCATTCCACCCAGCCCCCCGGAACCTTTTTTTTTCTTTCTTCTCCCCCTTCGGGCGGGAGTTCTTCCTGGCAATTTCCCTAACCCGGTATTTTCTTCCCTTTTAGGATAGACGTGCCGTTAGAAAAAAACCTTTATGGAAATTCTTTCTTTTTTGGTTAAAGGCTCCGTGGGACGAACACTTTGCACAAGTCACAGGGTTTTTCAGACCCTCCTCCGGCCCCTCTTTCCACTCCCCCCCTTTTTTCAGGCAATTATTTTTTCTTTTTTTTTTTTGGATTCTTGTCGTACCCCTTCCCAAGATGCTAGACTTTCCAGGATTCTCCGACGCGCTTCCTTTTTTTGTGGGAACAACCTTTTCAGTGGGCGGTGGGCGCTAAATCCCATTTTCCTGAAGCATTCAGCTCTTTTTTCTTCCCACCTTCCCCTTCATGCAAAACATTTCCTTTTCCTTTTCCTGCCTGGCGTGCGCGTCTTTTTTTGCTTTTCCTTTTTTCCTTTTTCTCTTTCATGCTTGGTGGGTCGCAAACCGCCCCTTGTGCGTGCCCACTTTGCCAGGTCAAGGTCTCGTAACCTCTTCAAAGGGCCGTGCAAACTCGTCGATCTGGAAAAACCTCACGTCGTTGCAAGCGAACCTTTGTTTGGCGAACGAAACGGTTCCCTTCTGCAGATTCAGGCGGACGCCGGTTCAAATCATAGATTATTTCCTTTCTTCCCCCTTTGCCTTTTCCCCCTCTCCCCCCGCATCTCTGGAATGACTTTCCCCCCTTGATTTTTTTTCCCCGCGGGCAGCTATTACAATTACAAAACGGCTTGCTTTTTAAATCAACTCCCTCCCCCTTGAATGCGTTTGCGTCCCCCGGAGGGACATGCTTTTACTTGGTTTAGTGTCCTTCTTCCCCGGTAAATCCCCGATCAGCTCTGCGCGAAGCAATCGAGGCGGCTTTTTTCCACGGTCCCAAACCTTTCTCCCCCCCCGGCAGCATCATCTTTTTTGGTGTGACCTTT
>Ga0179593_1444084_pt1 | contig 13187 bp, 27 predicted proteins | sample CZODoug2_1_08_16_FD_185931 | JGI IMG/M metagenome (GOLD analysis project Ga0179593, IMG submission 185931) | Vadose zone soil fungal communities from Angelo Coast Range Reserve, California, USA - CZODoug2_1_08_16fungal (PacBio error correction) | ecosystem: Environmental > Terrestrial > Soil >... | reverse complement strand
GCTAACCAAACACCCCCCTTGCTAACAGTAAAGGCCCCACTCTATTTTTTCCTTCTACCCTTCCCTTTCCCTCTCTCCCCTTCTTCCCCGTGGTCTGTTTTGCTCCTTGTTGAGGCCCCCTGTGCAATACTTTGAAATCCGCCCACCCCCGCTATTATACTCCCCCCTTTCCTCACTAACCAAACCCTCTTGATCTTCCTTTTTCAGATCTTACTCCCTATAAGTTTAGTCGATATCTTCCGTGGCTCTGCAGCATCCCCCGCCATTTTTTCCCCCTGTAGAACTTCTTAACCGTTCGTTTCCCTTTTAATCACCCTTCCTTGTCCCTCCCCAGTGCTCCACCTTCCCCCCCTGTGCCCTTCATTCTCCCTTTTCATGAGCATTTGGTTAGGTTTGGGACTCCTTCTTACATTTTTCCACCTCAAAGTTTTTTTCCTTCCACTCACTTTTCTTTCAGGGATGTTCTATTGTTTTAATCACGTCCCCTCCTTCATCTTCCTGGCAATTTTTTTTTTCCTGGTCCCTCTGGATCTTCCTGAGAGATATCTTTTGTGGATGTCAAGCCTTCCACGTTGTTTTGTTTTACTTCTTTCCCCTGTTTTGGACGGCTGCTCCTCCCCCCCTTCCGACAAGTTGGAGTCATTGAAATCCGAGAGTAAGTGGCTGGAGGTTTAATTAGCCGTTTCTTAGCGATCCATGAGCGTCCATTTGACACCCTCTTTGTCCCTGAATACCCTTTAGATTTTGCTGTTATTCTATTCTACAGGAATCAGTTTGCCTCTCACAATTTTGAGTACTTTCCTAGATGTGAGACTGAATGCTATTGACTTTGTTTTGTTTTGCTTGGCGTCCTCTCCCCTTTTGATGCCTTTTGCCCCCATCCCGTGCATGGTCCCTTTCTTTCCATTGGTTATGCTCCGACCTATATCCCCTTTTTTTCCGGAAATCTAACTTTGATTCGGATAGGAGTAGGTTTCCATCTCTCCCTCTTCATTGGCGGGTCTTCTTTTGATGATGTTGTTCTTTTCCGCATTTGTCAGTCCTCAACGATCCAACAAGACCCCCTTTATGAGTCTCAATTTTTTTCCCTTGTAAGCCTTTGTAGTTGTCTTTCCCCTCTTTCGTGGTGGCAGGTTCGATTCTAATGTTTTTTTTCCTGAGAATAATTTTCCCCTGTGTACCCCCTCCTCCGACAACTATCATCGATATTCGCATGTTAAAAGGAAGCCTTTTTATTTCTCATCCCCTTCTGAAAGTTTTTTCTTAAATACCCGCCATTCGTTAACTAACCTGCTCTTTCCCCCCTATGTTTACTTGTTCTCGTTAATTTTTAGGACCGTGCTCACCCCCCATTCAGACTGGGATTTCCTCCCCCTCTTCCGCATTTTTAGACTTTGATTAATTTCATTTTTTTACCCCCACTCACAACCCTTCCCTCCCCCCCAAGTCTTTTCAAGGTGTTTTTCTGCTTGGCTCTCGCTGTTCCCCTCTCTCCCCCAGCAGCACCTACCCCCCCCCCTCTTTGGGTTTTTTTTTTTTCTAAGTGTTACCCTTGCCTTTCCCCCCAATAGCCCCCCCCTGTTCTTCTTTCTTTTGTTCCTTTTACTAGCGACTTTTTCCCCTTTTTTGAACAATTTTAAAGTCTCTCATCTTTTTTTTCAATCCCGAATCCCCCCTGGACCAATCGATAAAAGAATCACATTGCTGGCAAATTGCCCGCCAGCGACTGCTGTGCGCAACCCAGTCAATTTCCCTTGTTATCTTTGAACCCTCTCCCCACCTATCAATTACTGAATTTAATGATGGTCTCGCGAGCCTCTGGGTTTCAAAAGTTTGTCCCCTGAGGTTGAATCTGTTGAGTGTCGTCTTCTTATTGGCCTCCAGGTTTCTCCCTGACCTCTGTTTTTAATGCACCCCTCCTCCCAACCCTACATTTTCACTTGTCCCAACCCCGTTCTATCTTCCCCCCCTTTTTTTTTTTTGTCAGTAATCCCCTGATAGCCGTCCTCCCTCCCCCCTCTTCTGGGAGTCTCGCCCCCTCTTATTCTTAAGCTTCATTTGTTTGTACCCCCCCACGGCCCCACCAGGTTTCATTCGCATACCCATTTTTTCTCTCGTTTTGCCTCCCCATTTTTTCCTTGACTTCATCCCCAACTTTACTTGTCCCCCCTTTTGGGTGCCTCCAGCACCCATGGCCCAGTTACCCCTTTTCCAAGACCCCCTTTTTCCACTTCCAGCCTATTCTTGTCTCCCATTCCCTCTTGCTTCCTTGTCCAAACTTTTTCCACTTTTTTTTTTCCCATGTGACCGAACCACGTTTTTTACCCCCTTTTTAGTTACAAAACTTCAGTCATTTTTCTGTCAGCCTTGGTGGGCCTTCTTTTTCCGGCCCTAGTTAGTCATAGTTCCAAAGCCCAGCCTTCCCAACAAATTCGACTGGGCCTCCCTTTTATTTTGCAACGAATATGTTTCTCCCTTGCCAAGTCCAAGTTTCAAGGAGTGCAACCCCATATATACATAGGATCCTAAGCTCCGTCAAGTTTGAAGATTATAGGTTTTTTTTTCTCGAGTCAACCCCTTGTCTCCCCGAATCCCGTCCCCCCCCTGATTTATCATGCCTTTTTCCTTTATTCCTAGACCATCGTTCGTTTCACTCTGAAAGGTTTTGCGCAGGTCTACCTCTCTTGAGACCCCTTGCAATTAGTGTCCCCGATTTTTTTTTTTTTCTCATATGTCCATACTTTTTTTTTTTGGAGAAGGCCTCCCACCCTTGTCAACCCCTGTCTCAGCGGATTGCCCCCCAACTGTTCAGTGCCTTGTACTGACTCAGAATCCGCGTGAACCCAACATATCTTTTGAACATGTTCTTTAATCGAGAGAATTCGACAGCATTGTTTTGTCTGTTCCTGCACTGGGTGGTGGCTCTTGCCCCAACACCTTCCCCCTCCTCGAGCCATTCTTTTCCTTTTTGTCTTTTCAATAGCCCCTGTCTTCTAGATTACTTTGCTTGTTCTTCCATTCTGCGCCTAAAATCTTTCCCCTTTCTGTGTCTAAAAGTCAGATGTACTGTTTTTTTGTTTGTCGTTTTTCCGTTCCATCCCCTCACCAATGAGTGATGTCCCCCCCCCCTATTTTTTGTTCGCCAGAATGGGGAAGTTTGACCGTTGACTTTTCATTCATGGTCGGGTGTTCTTTCCCCAGTTGCTGGTTCTCATTTAAAAGTTTTTATCTTCCTACATGTTTTTCCCAGTTTTTTGTTTTGCCGCCCTTGCCTGTATTTTGCTTCTGTGTTTTCTTTTTTGTTTTGTATTTCCCCATGCATAGGTTGAAAAAACTTTTCCCTTAGTTTTTTCCTTCCTTGCTTTTTCTCCATTGATGGGTATCGGAACGACCTTGTGTATGTCCTCCCGCCCTTGTCCTTTGCTTGGGCGTTTCCCACCAAGACTCCCCTCATAATGATCCCCCCCCCGAGCCACCCTTCCCTTGGCCTCTTCCTTTTCAATTGTTGTGTTTGTGTAGACAGATTTTCTTGGAGCTCCTTGGTTTGTTGTGTATTTTTGTTAAGTTTTGCGTCGTCAACAACGCTGTTCCTTTCCTTTTGCCTTTGAGTAGAAGAGTTTTTTAACACCTCGCCTTGCACCTTTTTCTCTGATATTTTCCCTTTTTAACGTTCTATACGCGAGCCACTTGAGTTTTGATTCTTGGAATGGACATTCTTTCAAGTCACGTGAACCCCTTTATCCCTCCTTTCTCTGGCTGGAGGTGTCTCCCCTCTTAATTCTGTATCGATTGTTTCCCCCCTGGGTTTCTTTCACACCATCTTGGCTCCTTACCCTTGTTCACTTTCTTCTGGTTCGGGGGGACTCCCCTTTTTTTTTTGATATTTCACCCCCATTACATAAAGGTCCGTCACTTCGAAAACCACCCCCATTCCCCCGCCCCTCCTTATTTGGGGTTTTTTCGTCGATTCCTCTACCAGCGGGGCCCCCTGTGCCGCTTTTAACAAACAACCCATCTTTTTTCACGGCTTCCCTTCTTATTGTGTCCACGGGACTCTCCCCCCATTGGGCGAAAGCCCCCTTTTTTCCGGATTTTCCGGTCTTGTTGTGAACTTTTTCCCCCCGGGCGTGCCAGCCTTAATACCCACTACCGGTTTTGAGATTCTTAACGTTTTAGGGGGTCCCGTGCTTTCTTGGTCCTTTTTTTCCTTCCTTTTTCGATATCTGGATGACGGTTAGTCGCTCGTATTTTTTTTTCATTTGAGGCCTTTTTTCTGCTTCTTTTAAAATCCGTCCACCACTGCCCACCCTGATTTCGTACCCTGTCCCCATTCGCTATCTACTTTCCTCCCTCTTCTTCTGAGCCGGATCACCAAGTTAGAATGCTTCGAATCCCAACCGACTATCCCCCTTTGACCCTCCATTATTCAATATACTTGTTGTTTCCTTTTACTACGCCTATCCCTCACCATTTGGAGACTCTGGCCCCTGCGCAGTTGCTTTTCGAGTCTTTCCTCCAGACTTTCCCATAGACATTGTTTCCTTGCCCCCTGGCATCAAAACGGGCTTTCTTTGCCAGACGCCTTCCCATCCCTCCTCTTCCTACTCCCCTCTTTCTTTGTATTGATTGCATCGCTTCTGTCCCCTACTATCCGCCAAAGCTTTTCCCTTGCAAATGGAAATGTAGACCGATAAATTTTGTGGTCCCCCCCCTCCCCAACTTACTTCTCTCTTTCCCTTTTCTCTTTTTTCTTTTCTGAAGCCTAACCCTTCTTCTTTACCCCCCATATATCTATCCCCCCCCTTAATTGTGTTTCTTCTATAGCAAGAGTAAGTTCGGCTGCGCAGTCCTACCCCTCCGGAGGCTTTTCCCTTTCCTAGGCATTTTTTTATTTTTTCCCCCCCCGGCCAGAGAATCCTGATGCTCCCTTTTTCCTTTACTTTTCCCCACCACACCCTCTTATATTTTCTATTTAACCCTACCCCTCCTTCTTCCCTTCCCTCCAACCCCCAACTTCCTCTTAGTCTGTTTTCCTTTCTGGAGTCTTGCGGAAGAATCTCCTTTTATGACTTTCCCAGTGTGATCTAGTTGTCTACGTCCAGTTTGTTAATTGGCGGCTGCTTAATCTGACACCTTCACTCTCTCCCCCAATCTGTGCCTAGTTGGTACCCCGCTGCTCCATGTCAAAGTGTATTGGTTATGGGCTCGGTGTGGGATCCAGCATGCTTCTCTTCCTAAACTAGACAGACTTTTTCTTCACGTAAGATATCTCCTCCGTTTTCGCCTTGTCCGAAGCCAGGTGGTTGTCCGGTAGCTTTATTTTCCCCCTGCTGTTTGGTGACCGTTGTAGATTCCAGTACTGAACAAATCCTCTTTTTACCCCCCCCCCAGATAACTCCTCTGTGACTGTGCAAGTGCTTTGTGCATTTTCAAACCATCCTGGAAAGTCCCCCTTCCCCCCTACCGTTTCAACAACCTCTGCTCTTCCTGGTGTGATTAATTTTTCGTTTTCTGTACGTGCTTACCCCCCCCCTCAGACGTGGCCAGATCAGCTTTAAGCTCGTTCTAGACAACTTTCTTTCCTTTCCTTTTTTTTTTTTCCCCCACCCCCTTCCCGCCCCACCACCCTCCTCACTTTCATCCCTTTCCCACTTTCGTGGTATTTAAATTTGCAACCTGGTTTTCGCTCCTTCGACCCAGCCTCCACTAAACTCTTTTTTTGAATATTTGTGAGTTTAGCATAATAGCCACCCCTTGCCGGACAAGATCCCCTGCCTTGTTTCTTTCCCCCATCAAACAAACTTTATTGTAGGAACGTCACACGTCGCAAATTTGACGCTTTTTTTGCTACTCTTCGTACCCCCTAATTGAAGGTAGAAATAGCATCTTTGTCCCCCTTCCTCCCCTGTATAGTTTTTCCCCGTATACCAACCTCCTCGTGCCCGTCCCTTGACCCGGTCCTTCAACTACCAAACGCAAATTTTTTGATCGCGGAGTTTTTTTCCTCTTCCCCCGTGGGCCCACAGATCACGACCCTTTCCTATACCTAGAGCTTGCCCTTTTCCTTGTTCGCTTCTTCGCCTGGGCCCCCACTGTTCCCCCTTTTTTTTTACCAACTCCCCAGAACCCGCCCCCCCCACCGCTGACAGAGCCCCTAAACCCTCACTGCGGTTTCAGAATTCCTTCCCCCAATTCACGTGCCGTCATGGGTTAACGATCCTCTTATATATTCAATTTTTTGTTTTCCCCCCCCCCCCGGCAGTGAGTCCTTTTTTTCGCACTCCAGCCCTTACTGAAACCGACCGACATTTGATACAATCCTACTGAGTTCCCCCTCAATCCCATCTCTCAACCCACCGTCCCCTTTTTTGGTGACTCTTTACCTTTTTTCCCCCCCAAGGTACCAGCCTACTCCCCCCCCCTAACTCAAATCTCTCTCCCTTCCCCCCCAAACGGGTCCCCCCCCACCACTCTCTGCGCCGCTCCACCCTTTCCACCTTAGGCGGCCAACTCACCCCACACATCTCTTCCCGACCATGAATCTTCGTTTTCCCCCCTTCCAAATACGTTTCCTTGAATTAGTTTTTTTGGTAACAGTCTCCCCTCCTTTTTCCTCCTGATGCATGTACTCCCCCCAATGACACCACACCCCAAGGCATCCTGGGAAATTTCTTTTCCCTCGGTTGTTCTTGTGGCCTCCCTGGGTACATTCGCACGCCTTTCCCAGGTATGTAAAGGATTAAAACTTTCCACCCAATATCTACAAGGAGAAGTCTCCGCAGTGATTCTTTCCCTAGTTGGAGCATAGCCAACCACCCCTCCCCCGTCTCACTCCCCACCCCCCATTCTTGATATAGGTCTCTTTCGACACGTGTACCCCCTCCGTTCATATATTTTTTGTTTCCTTTAATGTTCTGGCCTCTGAAAAGGCCCTCTCCCGGGGTCTGTTTTGTAATCCTTATCGCTTTTTATTTCCTCCTTCTCCCGTTTGGTACTTTGTCACTTCAGTCGCTAGACCTTTTACATCCCTGTTTTGAAGGGAGAGTTCCCACCTTTTCGAGGCTTTGTTCCCTCCCCCACCATGTAATCATTGTGACACCCCCCCCCCCTTCAAGTTGACTCCTACCTCCCCTTAACGTATAGATCCCATATGTCCTTTTGGTTGTCGTTCGGATTCCATTTTTTTTTTTTGCTTTCCCTGCGTCCCCCCAAGTCCCATTTGGTCTTCTCCTTGTATGATATTTTTTTGCATGATTTAAGCGCCGACATGTGTTCTATTTTTCCCTTGTTTTCTCGTCTTGGAGCACATGTAAACAGTCTTTTGCACATACACAACTGTCTGTATCTTGTCTTTCTGGTTGTCTGTTGTTTTTGCCCCCTTGCACACCCATGTCGGGCGGCCCCAGCCACTTTGCAACCTTGTTCCTCCAGGACGTCTCCCACTTTTTTCCATTTTCCTTTTCGTGTCCTTTGTGTACTTCTTGGAAGCCCTCCCTTTTCCAAAAGTTCTGTGCATCAGCCTTGTCCCCGTTTTTTGCCCCCCTTTCGCTCTCTTCTTGTCGTTGGTCAGCTTACTTATGGTGCTGTTAACAGACAAAAGATCTTTTTAGTGATTTTCAAGGTTCGGCCTTCCCTTGCTGGTATTGTCCCTCCCTTCTTCCTACTTTTTGAATAAAGTCGTGGAAGTGCAGACGTTTCCCCCCAAACTACCATATGAATGTTCAACACTACCCCGTCAAGGACATTTTGCCTTCATTTTTCTTTTCTTTATGCCTCTTTAGTCGATGTGTGTTGGTCTTTTTTCCCAGTTTTTTTCCTTCGTCCCCCCAACTTTTTTTCCTCAGTTCCCTTCTTGGAGGAAGCTCCCTTCCCTCTACACCGGAGAATGACTATTGACTTTCGTTTATCTGTGGTCATTTTTTTTTTTACGAGCCTCTAGAGCGCCCTTTGCTTTTCTGGTTCTGGTCATGATGACCTTTTTCCGGTCCACTGTACGTAACTTGCCCCATGGTTTTTCCGCAAGTTATTGTAGTGAACGTCCCCGATGAATCTTTTCAGGATTTCTGACGAGTTGGCCTCCCCTCTAGGATTTTCACTCTTTTACTGGTTTCTGTCTCCCCGGAGTTTTTTTGTTTGTCTTGCGACAGAAAATTTTTTTTAGCACCTAAGGGTGTATTCTCTTTTTGCATCCCAACTCCCCTTCCAACAACACGACTCGTTCTTCTTTGTTCGGTTCTTTGTTTCAAGGTTTTTTTCAGAAGTCCCCACCCCACTCAAGAATAAGGATCCCTGGGACTTTTTGTCCTTTGGTCCTCACCTTCCCTTCCTTTTGTTCCCAGTGTTGCGTGAACGCTGCGGTGCTTTGCTAACTGTGGTGGTCCTTTTAGTGGGGTTTCCTGTCGTTTCCTAACTCTTTTGAAGGAACTTGTTTAGCTTTAGGATTTCCCTAGGGTTTCTTTTTCTGTCTTTTGGGATTCTCCTTTTTTAAGCCCTTTTTCTTTTCATTCCCCTCAGTTCTATATATCTTGTTATTACCTTCCATTCCGGTGCCCTTTTGCTTACTTGATTCAAGATAAGGTCAATATACCTCCCCACTATCTTTTTCTTTCGCGTCCGTTCTCTTCTTCGCTTCTTCCTTTTAACCCTTTTTTTTTTGGTATTCCTGACTGAAAGTTCATGAGGTCCATCGTCACCTACTCAATAATTCTGCTCCCTTTCCCCCCCTTTCTTTTATCATTATAAGATAAATCAATTGGATTTTGTGTATCTTTTCTCTCCTGCCTACCCCCCTGTCCCCCCCGTGTTTTCCCCATTCCCTGGTTATTGGTCTTTTTCTGTTCTTCTTCGACACCCTCGCCCCCCCCCACTTACCATTCTCCAGTACTCTCTCATGAGTCATTGTTTGTCCGGGGAATTTCTTCTTTTCCCTTATCCCATAATCGAACCTTCCCATTTGACCGGGAGATTCTTATGTGTTGTCCCCCCCTTCCCCTCCTTCCTTCCTTCCCTTGACTCCGTCTTGTCCCGTTTTAATTGTATTTTCGTAACTTTTCTTTCTCACCTTTCCTCAGTTTTCTTCTAGATAGAAAGAGCTCGTTGAAGGAGGTCTCCAGTCCCCCCTCCCTCCTTCGTCATTTCCAGTAGAGCCGTAATTTTTTTTTGTGGACAACATTCCCCCTCTTGAATTGCCCCTCCTTTCATTGAACGAAAGCTTTTTTTAATTGTTCTGACTTCTCCCCCCCTTCACCCCCCCCTCTTTTTTTTTGCTGACGAATTTTGGAAGGGTGTTTTTTCGAGAAAGATCTTTTCTTCCCTTTTCCCTTTCTTTGTTTCGCCCTTTCTTTTTCATTCCCCTTTATTCCACTGTTTCCATCTTCCTCAACCCCTTTTTGTGCCGGAGTAGTCTTTCTGTTTTTAGCGTTTTTTGGGTCGATGTCTTGTGTGGACCTCCTCTTTTCTTGCCCGTTTCCTCCACTCTCCCAAGACACCTTCTTCGGTACCATTTCCGTTTTTTTTTTTCCAGCCATTTTTATGACTTGATTTTCCTTTTAAGACGATGTGGGACTTTCGTGTTTTTCTTTTTTGGGTTCACGAGCTTCCTCATGAACCCTACCTTAGAAAGATAATAATAGACGTATTCCATAAGTTTTCCTTCCCATCCTTAGGCCATATTCCCCCCCTCCCCCTCCTTGGACACCTTTTTTCCCGGGTGTATTTTTTAGCCTTTTTTTCTTGATCAGAAAGTGTCTTCAAGTGACAAAATAAGAGTTCCTCTCCTCACCTGCAGAGGCGTTTGCCCCCCCCATTTCTTTTTCTTTTGACCCTCACACTGTTCTTCCCTTTAGTTTGGTCTTCTGCCTGTTGTGTGGCCCTCGCTGTATTCGTTCCCCCCCCCCTCCTCCCCCACAATATTTTTAGACCAGATAGAAACCTGGTTTTCCTTTTTTCAGAGTGATCCCCTCTGATCTTTCTGTGTACCTGGTTCCCCACGAAACCGCCGATTGGATCTTTACCGGTCAAAGTCCGTAGTGTGCCCCTCCTTCTTTTTCCACATCGGTTTTTCCCTAGCCCCGTTATGCTTCTTGCTGCCCCCTCCTCCTCCCTCAGCCAATTTTTTCCCCCTACTGCGTCCCCCCCACTCCCCTCCCCCCCCTCTCCCTTTTTCCCAATTAGTCTCTACCTTTTCCCCCCCATTTTGAAAAAGATAACGAATCTTTTAGACCAAGGTTCCTCTGATCTTTGTGTGTCTTCTTTTATCCTCTTCCCCCGAATTGTCGGTTGGAAGTACTGCCAATCACCAACCTTCCCCTCCATAACGAAAAGAGTTCTTCCCGGTTCCCGACACGAAGCAACAGGAACCTTCCCATGCTTTTTCCCTCCGACACCTTTATCTCATTTGTTCCTTTCAACAGGTACCTCCCCCCCCCTAGAACTGTCTTTCCTAGACCCCCTAAGGAGCCCTAGGAGAAACAAATGAACAATTTTTTTTGGTTTGCCTCTGTTACAGGAGTTTTCACCACATGAGTCCCACGCACCCCCCTTCCCCCACAAACACCAGCCCCGACTCGTCACCGTTTCCATCCCACCTTGGAACCCCCCCCGTTTCCAACCATAAAATCTTCTGGATTGACATCTCCAAACTTTTGAACCAGTAGGCTTCGCACTACGCACATTCTCCTCCTTTTTCTTTGACCCACCTCCATTACGTCCCCATTTTTCCGTGTACCTGCATTGGTTGTTTCCTTTTCCCTTCTTTTGGTCCCTCCGTAGTATGCCCCTCCCCCCCAAGTAAACACCCCAACAATGGCCCGACTGGGACATCTCTGCACCCTTTTTTTTATTGCCTCCCATGGCCTCGCACCACCAGGGACCGTCAATCTCTCCCCTTCCCGTCATTCTATTGTCCCAGAGAAAGAGTTTTTTTCCATTATTCGACCCTTGGATACGTTTTTCCTCTTTTTTTGGCATCCCCCCACAGATGCAACCCCATTCCCTGAACTCAAATTTCCTTTAGGTTGTAGGGATTGTCCTCTTCTCCTTGGTCCATTCGTCAGATCTTCCCTTTTTCCCTGTTTGCTGGGTCTTTTTTGTTAATTTTTTTTTTTTTTTTTACAGGACGTCCTCCTTCTTACCCACAGTTTATCCCCCCCATCGCTTCTCTCTTTTTTCTGTGTCATCCTTTATCTTTCCTCCCTCCCTCTTGTTGTTTTCTCTTCTCTCCAAAAACTTCCCCCCCCCTCGGAGTTAAACTGGACGGCTCTTGCCTATGCCATATACCCTTTCGAATTTTCCAACCCTTTCCCCTTCGGATCCGGTGTCCTCCCCGAGCGACCCTCTGAAAAGCCTGTTTGTTCTTTTTTTGCCTTCTTGACAACAACATGAACTTTCTCTCTTCTCCGTTGTAGTATGTTTTTTCATCTTTCCCACATATTCCCTTCTCGTCCTACGGCACTTTTTTTGCTATTGTCCCCCTTTGGCCCCACCTTTCCGTTGAAATACATTTGCCCAGTCCCTCATTGGTCCTTTGGTTTGTATTTTTTGACCACATCTCCTTCTCCCCTAAATCCGTGCTGTTGGCCCCCCCCCCCTTTTTACTCCTTCCTTTTTTTCTCTTTTTTGATGTTCCCTTTCTAGGGACTGGTGTTTTGTTCTGTTTCTTACTACCTTTTCCCCCCTTTCTTTGTAATCCCCCCTCTATTTCGGTCCCCCATCTTTTTAAATGATAGTTCTTTCTTTCTTGCTTTTTTTTGGCTTTTTTTGACTGTTGCTTCGGCACCACCAAACTGTCCTCTTTTTCTTTGGTTTTTAGGTCCTGCTTTTGATTCTGGCCTAAAGATTTTTCCTCAATTTTTTATCCAATGTTCTTGCTCCCTTCTTTTTTGCCTTTTTTACAAACAGGGCATATCGCGTCCCACCGGCAAGGGACCTTTTTCCTTTTACTTGCTTTCTTTTTTTTTAGGTTTAACGGTTTTTTTTTTGCTTTTGTTTCCTTTTTTCCTTCTAAAAACATTGTTCCATTCTTTTCCCCTGATTGTATGCAGGACTGAATAGCCTCAACCCCTTTTTTCTTCTTTTGACCTTTTTCATGGTGGTTCCTCTTCTTTGACTCCTTGCGTTCTTTCTGTGGATTTCATGAGATTGGTTCAAGCTGTCCGTGCCTTGATTGTAAGAGCGATGGCGGAGGCTTCCTCAGAGAATCTTGTCTCTTCTTTGGGTCCATTGGTTCTGTGCCTGATTTACCTTATTTTTGCGTCATGTTCATTTCCTTCCTTCTTGGTTTCTGGCATCCCCTCCCTTGTTTTTAGCCTTCTTCCTTTCTTCCCAGACTTAGAAATGCCCACACTCCCCCCCCTATTTGAGGATTTTTTGGCGGTATTCCTACTCCAGCTGGTCCACCTTTTTCTCCCCTTCACAAACTCCCATTACCGTATTACGCCTTGAGTGGGGTGATGTTTTCCCCCCTGAAGGAAAGACCCTTGTCGACCGAAGTGCAGTGTCTTCTCCCTCTTCCCCCCTTCTTTTCTTTTTGGAACCTCGAGGGCAGAAGAAATGAATAATAAGGGGGACCGAGTTTCCTTTCAACGTTTAGGGGGGAGTGAGTTACTTTTTGTTTGAGACTCAGCACCTTGATTTCTGAACCCAGGAGCGCGTCTTTAGTTAATTTGAAGGAGGCTTTCATTTTTGACACCCCCGATACTATCCGCTTCCATTATTTATGGTTCACTTCTACCCACTTTTCGTTCTTTCTTCATTTTGTCCTAAGCTTATTAAGTTATTACCTCCCCTCCTCCTTTTTACCGACCACCCCTATTTATGAAATAAAGTTAGCACTGTCCTCCTTCCTTTTTCTATCCCTTCACCCTGGGAGATATTTCTCTTTCTTGCGAGAGCCCCACACCCCCAACTCCCCACCCCCCCCACAATGGAAGGAACCTCCATCTCCACTGGGTCAACGGACTCAACGGCGATCTTCTCCACCATTTCCGCTTCCCCCCATTTCCTTCTTCTCCCTTATAGGAATTTTTTGGTCGTTATTCCAGGTTCTTCCATGAAATAATCTCCAAGCTTTCGCTACCTTTTCGAACCCCTTTTTTACCGCCTGTTATCTCTCAGTATCCAGTTGTATGTTGACCGTAATTCTTCTTTTCCTGTCCCTCCCCCCCCTGTTCGTGTCCCTGGACTCTGAA
>Ga0179593_1411640_pt1 | contig 13187 bp, 13 predicted proteins | sample CZODoug2_1_08_16_FD_185931 | JGI IMG/M metagenome (GOLD analysis project Ga0179593, IMG submission 185931) | Vadose zone soil fungal communities from Angelo Coast Range Reserve, California, USA - CZODoug2_1_08_16fungal (PacBio error correction) | ecosystem: Environmental > Terrestrial > Soil >... | reverse complement strand
TTTCGGACAGCGGTCGCGTCATCGGATTAACCGACCAATAGACGGAGTTTTACCCTTTTTTAAGGGTGTAGAGCTTCCTTTGGGTCTAGTAGAGGACTTTCTTCCCCTGGAGTCCAATTGCACCGAGATTAGCCTGAAAGGATGGGGGGTCCGCACGTAGGCTCTCCGCCCTCCTCCCTTAGACTTTTGATTTAGCTTCAACATCGTTAGGCGGCTTTTAAATGCCCCGTGTTGAAGCCTTTTCCCTTTACCCTTATTGCCTTTGAATCCAACGAGCACGGAGTATCTTTACCCAGTTATTTTTTAAATTTTTTTTTTTTTCCCCCTCCGCGCTGTTGCGGTGCGTAAACTGGTGGCGAATTTTTTTTTCCTTTGGCCCCTTTTCTCGTGAGATACTAAAGGGGATTCCCTAGGCTTTATCTACGTTGTGACCTCGGTTTCCTAAGAAGCCGTCCCAGTTAATTTGCACTGGGTATACTCAACCCCGTATAAGGTGTCCCTCGTAAAATAGTGCGTGGAGTATGAACCTCTTAGTTAGGCGCGAGCCCACCTCCCTAGCTTTTTTCTTCTCTGAGCACCTCCTCCCCTTCGGGGCGAGGACTCCTCCGCCGGGAGGGGGTTAGACTGGTCAGTTGGTTTGCATGCTTGTTGAATTGGTCCCTCAGGTAGGGTTGTCAAACTTGTCATGGTTTAAGCCACTTTTACAGTCCCCCTTCCCTTCCCTTCGTGTCCTCGCGGTTCCTGGTGTTTCTTTTTCAGGTATTTTTTTTTTTCCTCCTGGATTGGGGAGTCTGGAGGTCCCTTCCGGCGGTGGATACTTTTTCGCTTTCCCCCCCATGTCAGATTTCCCGCACATGATCCCTCTCTTTCCCCTTTCAATTTCGTATGTTGCATGTTCGTGCTCCCCTGCAGAGACCTTTTTCTTGGGCTGGATCAACGACAGATGCCTCAAGAACGCTCCTGAAAACCATCCCAAAGAGTCTCCCTGCTCTTCTTGAACTAAAACTTCGTTAATCCTTTCGTTTCGTACCCGTTTCCCCCCCCACCATTCTATCTAGTGTCCCCCCCCCCCTCCTGATCAACCCATGGCCCCCACACAACCCCCTTGATCAGTTTTCTATCTTTTTAGATGGCCTTTGCTTCATCAGAGCGCCCACATACCCTTTTTTTCGCCAGTTCTCACCCCCGTAGCTTAGTCGCGGTCCCTACGTTTTTTAACTTTTAGCGATCGTTCCTAGAAGCCCTTTTTATTTCGTGTTGCTACGGGAAGACGCCTGGTGAAACCCTCCCCCCCTTCACCAAAAAAGACCTTGAACCCCCCCAATTCTTTTCTTGTGAGAGTCACCTTCTCACTTGATGGAGTTTGGATTCAGGTATAGCTTTTCGTTTCCCGTTCTCTAAATGCCCTTTCATGTGATGATGCTCCCCCCCCTCGAGCATTTCTTTCCCAAGTCAATGACCTCTTTGTGATTTCCCTTTATTGATTCGTTCTCTGACTTCCAAATTCGAAGCTCTAGAAGTATTTTTTTTTCTCCAGCTTTCCCCTTAAGAGCTTTGAAACTCCCTTCGACTTTTAAAGAAGCAATGTTTCGCCATCAGTTTCCCCCTCGGGGCTCGATCGATCCTTCGGGAGGAAATGTTTAAGTTGCGAATTTTCTTTCTCCTCTCGACGACTGGCCATTGTAGACTACTTTTCCCTAGAATTTTCTTCATCCACAATACTCCAAGAATCCTTATAGCACCAATGAGAGCAGCCCGAATCTTAGAAGCACCACTTTTATACCGCTTCCCCAACCCCCCCCCCCCCCAACTCCCCACACAAAACTGTAATTCACCACTCCCTTCCCCATCTGCCAGATCCCAATGGTCATGACCTTTTCCCCCCTTACCCTTCTCTTTAACCAGTTTCCTTTTTCTCACCCCCCTTCCTCCGGAGGCGTTTCCGATGATCGATAAGAAATTTCTCTCCCCCCCAAAGCCTAGTCAGCCAGCCGGACTCACAACTAAATTGTTGATCGTCCTTTTTCGAATTTTTCCCTAGGGAGCTGGTCCCCGAGCCGCGATTTTGTGCACGTAAACTTGCGTATCCTTTTTTGCCCGGAAGAGCTGATTTCTTTTGCTTTTCTTTAAACAGTTCTAAGTCCGTGAGGTTTTTGGGATTTCTTTTAGATCCCCCCCCCCCTACTTGTCCCCTCTTTTCTCCGGCTTAAGCGTTCGACGTCCTTTTATCTCTAATGGCATCAAGGAGACATCGCTCCGAGCTTTTTCTTTCCGCTATATGTCTAGTTCCTATTTCTCGTCAATTTGAGTTCAAACAATTCATCTAAACGAACGGGGAAATGTCCTCCTTTTTCAATTTTCTTTCATTCTCTTCCTCCCCACCTCTAGTTGTGTGTCCCCCTCTGGGATCGTAGTTCGCGGGGCTCTTTTGAAACGTCCGATCACAGAGATGCCAATGCTTCCCTTTCTTCGCCGATCACCGAGTTTATATGATTGGGGACCTCTCCCCTTCTGTCTTTTCCTCACCTGGTGCAAATCTATACCCTGTTAATAATTTTCTCCTGTTTTTTTTTTTTTTGTGTCTTTTAGCATATTGCCGCATTTCCCCCCCCTTCCCCGCGAGCTTCTCTCTTTCATCCTCCTCCATTGATCCAGCCCCCCGTTTGATCGAGTTTTTTAGAGCCGACCGGCGTTTCACAGTCTATAAATTAGTTTTCCCAAACTCCCACTGCCCCCTCATCCATGAGTCTTTTTGACCACCGGCCCTCTTAGCTTTGTGCTTGGATGCCGCCCTGCCTACAATTGAAACCTCTTTTTTCTAGGTGCCGTATCCCCGTTTTTCCTTTTTGAATTAGGGTCTCCCCCTTTTACCCTCGTCGCATCTGGCAAGAGATCTCGGCGCGAATCTTACTCATTTCTTGGCTTCCCTCTTCTTTAGCTTTTTCAGAGATGCGCCCCTTTGCTAGAACGTTTGGGAAATCAAACTCCAATTTTCCCTTCTTTTCTCCGCAACCGACAATAAACCAGGTTCATCACTTACTTACAATCTCCCAAACCATTCTTTACAGAAGTGGAAGTACCCCTTTTTTACTTACCTCTAGAGATAGGATGGCAGGATTCTTTTCTCCCTCTTCGACACCCTGTGGTATTTTCTTTTCTTCCCGATAAAGTTCTTTTTCCTTTTTATCCCTTCTTTAGACCGAGCTCTTCGATTTGAATGTCGCACATCCCAAGGGAACTTAGGTGTATTGCTCGTTTTTAACCCCCTTTTCAGCCCAATTGTTTTTCCTCCTTCTAAGGAGTTCGTTATGATCCAGTTTGTTCTTTTCTTGTCGCGTTGCGCTTTGTCTCCGCGTTGCTGGTTTTTTAACCGTCCCCCCATTTCTTTCAGACCCCATTTGGGGCCCTCTTCTGGCGACGTTCGTGCGTTCGTCCCGCTGGCTCGAGCCGATCGGAGGGGTCGGGCTGTTTTCTCTTTTTCCCCTTAACCTTCTCTTCCTTCCTACTTTTCTGAGAGTTTTTCCCTTTCTCCCCCCCCCTCTCTACTTTTTCCCGTTGTTTTTCTGTACTTCGATATGGCCCCTTGCGGGAACCCCAAGCGCACAACGAATCTTTCTCCCGTGAGTTATTCGTACTTGGGATCCCCTCCTTCCCTCCTTTCAACTTCACTGTTAGTCTTTTCTTACTGAGAGAGGGGGATATTGACCCCTTTTCTGACCTTCGTCTTTTTGCCTCTACTCTACGGTCGCGCACAAACGAAAGTTCCATCCTTTGGTCCGATAAAAAGACATTTTGGTAATGTTTTGTTACTTCTTGTGATGCATGCCCCTTAAGTAAGCCCCACCTTTTTCAAGGGCCGTACGGTGGTAACTTATGTAGATTAGTTCGTCTACTAACTCTCCTCCTTCTTTAATTTTGACCTCCCCTATGGGCGACGTATTGGAATATTTTCTTCAGAAAGAGGCATAAAGCGATTCCTCGTGTCTCTTAGTTTTTTGGCCATTGGTCTAAGATTGGCTAGATTGTAAACTCTTATTATTTCTTTGAAGTTTACCTTTTGTACCCGATTGCTTTTTTCACTATGGATGTTAGTGTTTCCATCTCAGAGAGTCTGTGCGGAACGGTAAATAACACTGTCTTTTTCTCTTTCTCTTTTTTTAGCATCCGGATCCCTAACATTGATATACCTTCATTGACATCTATGGTTCCGGCAATTGACGGACCCTGCTCCCACCTTTGTTTTGAAGAGAACTCACTCCCACCGAAATACCCCTCATATACCTTAGCCACGTTTTCCCTCCCTCCTTTCCCCCCGGATGACCCCCAGAGAAAGTCGGCCCGACTCCGCTGTCGCCTCCTTCTCGGAAAACACTGCCCCCAATTTTCCCCCTAATCTGTTCTCCCTTTTTCCTGAGTTCCCTCCCCTCCCCCTTCCCTTCTCTTCGCCGCCCCCCTCCGAAGCGGAACGCCGAGACCGAAGGGTTAGTTTGCTCCCTCGCGACCCCCGAGACTCCCCCCAAAAGCCTTAGCCTTGTGTTCTCGGTTTGTCTGGGATCCATGTCACATAGCTTATTGCTTAGTTCCGTCCCCCCCTCCCTAACTCGGTTTCTCCGAGGCCACTTCGTAGCCCCTTTCTTCAGTCGCAAGAGCACTCTCTTTCCCCCAAAAGTTTGCCCTCCTTTTAACTGCCCCTCCCACCGCCTATTTCAAACTTTTCAACAACCTGCCTTCCTTCCCCAAGGGACAAGGACGCCTCCGATGTTGACCATGCATTAAGGGGATTTAGGGGCCTCGTTCTTTTTACACAATTGTTTAGAATTTAGATCGTACATAGTAGTGTGACGCTTCCCACCTATAATTTCTAAGGCCCTTCGGGAGGATTTTACTTGCGTCACCTCCTCCTTTTTCCCAATGATCGTGGGCCAATTTCCCTTCTCCCTCACCCACTTCCCAAGATAGCCCCAAATCTTTTTAGCCAACCCCCTCACAGACAGACGCGGTCCACGTCGACGGTCGTGGCAGAGAAGTACTGATCCCTAGACTTCATCTCCTACACGCCCCTTATATATCTTTTCAACCCTTTTTTTGTGAGAGATCTTTTAGAGATGTCTCTGTTTCTCGGAACGCCCTGCCACTTCCTTAGACGGTGACTCGCGGCCCCTTGCCGTTTGTCCGTCCCTGTCCGGAATTTTGTCCTATTTTTTAAGGTTTCCCGGTTTGTCAAATTTATCACTTGTCCGAGAATTTAAATTCAGAAAGCTTGCTTTGAATCTCAACTCGAAGCCTTCCCCCCCGTATCGTATTTAGGTCTGTCACGTACCGTTTCTTCTTCTCATGTCTCCGTGTTGAAGAAATCCGGTTCGCTCCCCCCCCCCCCCCTTCCCCCATTCCCCCTCGCCCCCCCCCCCCTTCAAACTAGAGCAGTCCCAGACCCTTTTTCCATTTTATTTCTTCTTGGGTCTCTGGGATTCCATTTGTCACGAGCTTTTTGGTTTTTTGTAGTTCCGTTTCACCCCCGTACCCCCCCCCTCTTGCGCCACGGGCATGCCTTGTCGCGATTTCCGCACGGGTTCTGATGACGTAGGACGCGTCCCTCCTTCCTCCTGTAGCGAATGATACGAGCGTACACCCATTCTCCTTTCCCGTTTGACCCCCAGCCCCCCCCGATTCTCCCCCTTCAAAGGAGCACGTTGACCTTAGTTTTTTTCTGTTCTCGTCCCCCCCTTTTTAGTTATAGTCCCCCCAACTTCGCACTTTTGTTAATTTTTCTTCCTTAGGTTGAGTGACTATCCTTTCTGGTCTGGGCTGTTGTTGCGGGTTTTCTTCCCTTGCGCCTTTTTTAGTTGTTTGCGTTGGAAACGGTTTAACTTTGTTCGAAGCGCTTGCCAGTTCGTGGTTACAACGATTTGTCTGCATTTTCTTCTTCTTCTTGTGTTTTTACCTAAGAGGGTGAGGTGCCCTCTGGCCATATGGCGGTCGGAGTCTTTTTGCTTCGAGCCGGGAGCACATGGGCCCCTTCCGTGCCCATTCCCCTTTCTCTCCTGAAATTGTAACATGAACCCTGAATTATCTTCTTAGGCATTCTTGCCCCCTCTTCAGAGCCACCGGGCTATGCGTATCTTCCCAAGCCAGCTTCCCTCATAAACGTAGGAACACCTTTTTTACGCTGCTTCGTTGAAATACCCCCCTCGGTCCACCCCATCTTTTCTCGGCCCCCTGCAAATAATCCCATCTATGTTTTCCCCCCCATTACTCTTTTCCCCCATTGCCCCCACCTCCATCTTTTGATCTTTCTTCTCTTTATGGCATTTTTCCCTTGAACCAACCGCGCCCCAGACTTTTTCCCCCCCTTTACCCTGACTCTTAATAGTGATTGGACCCCGAATCGCTGAAATTTCCGTGCCGTGCGCCTCTTCCTTTTGGTCCCTTTCCTTACCGCCGGTTTCCCCCCCACCAAATAGGCCCCCCTCACCCCCCACCGCCCCCTTGACCTCCACCCTTTTATCGTTTTGGTGATTCCCCACCACGGCGTTTTTAATTGCGGAGTTTACGCTCCGTAGCTTGCTCGACTCAGTCCAATTGACCTCCCTTTCTCTGTCCATTTCTAAAACGACCTTTGCCGACCCCCCCCCCCTGGAAAATTTTTCTTTAGGATAGTCCCCTTTAGATTCGTATCGAGGCCGTATCCCCTCATCTCTTCCTGATCACGATTTAGTGTTTCTCTCCGTTTCCATGCTCCCCCTCCTGATTCTCTCCTTCCTGATTAAGCCGGTCTTCCTCCCATAGTTTCCTCTTCAATCTCTCATTCGTCCCAGGAAGCTCCTTTTAGACAGATTTTCTCAGATACGATCCACGAATCCCCCCCCCTTTCGTATTTTCCCTGGACCCAAGAACCCCTACGTAGGCACCTTTTACCCTGGGAGTCCTCTCGCCGCTGCCGGTGTTCTCCTCTTCCCCCCCCTCCAGATTCAATTAAATCTAACCCCAACCTTCTAAATGACTTCTCCTCCCCCTACGCAGTTAATTGCGGTTAACATCTTTCCCCACTTTTTACGACTTGACCCCTCCATTTTCTCTTGTTACCAAGTTAAGTTTTCTTTCCCCAGAACATTCCCAGACGGAGGGCTTCTTATAAGCTTTTCTCCTCCATTCCTATACGAATTTTCCCGACCCCTTCTCCCGATAGCACTATAAACTTGCTTAGCTCGTATACTTCACTGGGATCCGGCTTCCATCGGCGTCGACTTTCTGTTTGTCACCTTGTCCACCTTTTTTTTTTAGTCCCCGATATTGATTGCTTTTTTTTAGCTGCTGGAAAGTCGAGTGGGGCCTCTTTTTCTTCGTTTCTCCACCATACGACCTCGTGTCTGATTTTTTCCGGCCGTCCCTTTCGAGCCTTGCGTCCTCGTTCTCCTCGTTTTTTTTTTCGTTTTGACCGCGGTCCGGCACCAGCTGATGTCATCCTCTGCTCGTTCTTTTCTTTTCGCTTCTCTCGTCCATCTTATCACAAAGCTCCTCCCCCTCCTACCCCTTTCTTAGGCCAGGCGATTTTATTTTTTTTCTCCCGTTAAGAAAGTCCCCTATTTTCAGTGTTTGTCCCTCAAAGAACCTCGGTTTTTTGACGAGGGCGGTCCCTCTTTTTTTCAAAGATTTAGCCTCACTGCGACCTCGAGTTTTTGTGTCCCCTTTTTTCGTTACCCTTGATCCCGATGTCCCCCTTTTTCAGGCTTACTCTCTCATAGGCTGCCGCCCAAGCCGGTCTGAAATATTTCCTATACCCTTTTTGTGTTGTTTATTAGAGTTTTCCAGAATTGGTCACGTCTCCCTCGTCGCGTCCTCCGCCTCCCCATTGGGGACCAGGTCCTTTCTCGCCCTTTTTTTTGAGTAGCCATTTTCAGCTCGCGATTCTAAGTTGATGCTCCAGTCATAGAGCTCCCCTCAACGACCTTTCTTGGACACCAGCAAGTTTTTTTTTCCCTTTTTTCTTCGCTTTCCCAGAAACAAAAATAGATTCCTACCCCCGTGTCTGTACCAGGTTCGGCGCATTCTTTTGCTCTCAGCGTCTGGGACTCTGCTTTCACTTGATTTCCCTTTCTCGGATTATTAGACGATCTCTTCGTCTATTTCCCTCTAGGAGAAGCTTGCGACCTTAGGTCAAGGGTCAGGTGCCAGTCTTCCTTCCTTTTTCCCCTTCGTTGCTCGACCAGAAAATACCCCCAATTAATCTCACCTTTTTACCCCCACTCCTCATCTTAGCTACCGTATTCCTTTGATCATTTGGGAAATTGCAATCCTCGCTCGAGGAGGTAACCTATGGCACATATTAGCTCAATACAGTCTTTCCGGATACTCCCACCAGGAGTGCTTTTCTTTTTTTTTTATCCAGGTCTGTCTATTGCCCCGGCTTCGCACGATTCTCGGACCTCTTCCCTTTGAGTACAAACCCTGAGTCACTTATTTGCAGTGATCCCCCAATGTATTTTTCCAAGTGTCCTTTCCCCCCAATTGGTTTTAGTCGTCCAGTAGTTTTTGGTTTTCTTTTTTTGTTTTTTTGCCCACAAAGTGGTGGGAGGTGTTGAGTCGTTGTTTTTTTTTTTTTTTTTGGTTTTGGGTTTTCCCCCAGAATTTGATCTTATAGTTGTCTCCAGGTCCGGGTTGTTCCTTTTGCGCTGGATTTTTTTTTTTTGCAGGTGGTTAGAGGATCATCACCAGGAATTCCCCCGTTTCCCCCTTTTAACTTTTTTTTTTCTTTTTAAGATTGCTTTTGTAAGCTTCGTGGATGTCGTTTGCCCTCCTGGAGTCCGTCGAAGAGGGTGGGGTGAGACGAGCTCCCATCTCTCCCTTCTCTTTCTTTCCGATGTAGTCTCCGACTCCTTTCTGCGAAATTCCTTTCCGACCTTTTGAGGTCTCCCGTAGCATATCTGGTTACAACTCACGTGGGTTCAAGAAGAAGCATCACACCGACCCCCCCCTCTGACGCCCGTCAAGGGGTATCCAATTTTTTCCCCACCCCACTGCCCAGATACTGTGTTCCTTTTCTCCCAGGGTATGGTCGAATCCCACCAACTTGCTTCCTTTCGACCCTTTTTCTCTTTTCTCTACTAGAATGGACCTACCCCTCCGAAACCGGAACCCCTTGGGTTTCTTTATCACCAAACTCTCTTTTACTTGGTCCACCGGGATTTTGGCCTTCCCCCTGGAGCCCTGCTCCATTTTTGCCCCTACCAAATTTCTTCTTCCTGAACTTGAGAGAGTTCGATCATAGTCCTACCCTCTTAATCTCTTCGGTTTCAAGTGGGAAGCCTTCCTTTTCAGCGTTTTCTATGGATCCACATTACAAGCTTCATCCCCAGGAGATCTTCTAGTAGATTGAGTTTACCCGTGGTGACCGTTCCTTGTGAGTCTCCCCCCGAACACATTTATATCAGGATCGTTTCCTTAGATAAATGTCCCCTTGAATTAAGTCTCGTCTCACTGGTGTTTTCTGAGTCCTTGAATCTCTTTCCCCCCCGTTGAGTTCAAAGTTTTTGTTTCATACAGACTTTCTCCTTTACTCTTTCTTTTTCCTACCGTCCAAGTTTGATAGCGTAATTCTCACGACTTCCACCACAGCTCATCCTTCATCTTTTTGATTTAATTTGCCCACGTCTCACATTTGGTACGCTCTAATTACTTAATCACTTCCAATCCAGCCATCGTCCCCCCCGTTAGGCGTCAACAGCACCTCCCCTAACACCATTCTAGAACCGTCGTTGAAAACTATACAGATTTCCTTCTGGGAACCCCATTTTCAACAGGTTTTCCACCGACCTTCCGCATTTCCCTTCTCCCCCCTTTTTCCCTTTCCCCCCAGTTTTTTGAAGTCCTTACCCTGCCCTCCATGCCGGCGCGCGTACCTCCGATAGTTTCTTTTTTAGTACCCCCTGCGAAAAGTATTTTCCACCCCCCTGGCATTGTTCTAGTTGCGTACTTATAACTTTCTGTATCTCTGTTTTTACCCCTTTGCACCCTTCGCCTTTCCTTACTTTTTTTATCCTTTTTTCTGCTCATGAATATACTTGAGTCATCTACTCCCCTTACCCATCGAATCCCTTTGATGCCTCTCCCCCCGCCTAGCCCGCCACCTTTAACTAACTGATTTACGTCCCCCCCTCCCACCCTGTCAACTTTCAACTGTCCTCCCGTTATCAATTTTGATTGTTCCTCTCTTCGTCAATTCAGTAATCATTACTGGGTGCGCGAAGTCCTCGTTCCCCCCCCCCCCACCAAACAACAAAACACCACACACCAACCCCCTAGCTTAGAATAATACCCATCGTTCCTTGAAACCACGACTCCGTCTCACGTGAACCGGTCTTTGAGAGCTACTTCTCTCTCAATAATTAAAATCGTTAACTTCTTCAAAGGTTCTCCCCCCATGCCCCCCCTATTTCCCCCACCTCCCGGCTATTCGACCCTTCAAGCCCTCGCAGTCCACTTTTCTATTTAGTGGAAGCCGTTATAATCACTCCTCTCCTTTCCATATCTCCCGCCTATATACTCCTCTTTTTGTTGTCTTCTCTTATCGGGTTTTCGATGTTAGCGTTTCTCTTCCTCCTTGACCCTGAGAGTTAGAAGTTGACCATCTCCTTTTGACCCGGTTTTCGACCCTTTTGGGGCTTTTTTTTTTTTCTTCTGCTTTTCTGCCCGTGGAGACTTCCCCTTCCTTTTTAACTGTGATGAAAAGGAGAAATTTTCTCTAGACCCTCCCCCTGTCTCCCTTCCCGTGGAAGCTTTCACGTCCCTGTGTCGGTAGGCCCCCATTCCCTTTGTTTGTTAAGACTCTTCTTCCTCTCACCCGATACTGATTTCCTTTTTCTTCCCACTATCTGTTTTCTCTTCTTCTACCTTTTTATCTTCTTGTTCTTTTTTTTACCATTGGTGAACAACCTCATCGGCTGTTTCTTGGTCGTTACAGCGGACCCTTTCTTTGGCTTGTCCTTCTCTCCGTGTAAGCATTTTTGCTCCGGCCCGCTGTCTCCTTAGTAGTCATCATAGATTACGAAGCCGGACCCCACTGTATTTCCCTTTTTCTCCCTCAGACAGAAGTCTTCCCCGCTCACAATTCAGTTGTTTTCACTCACTCGTTTATTCTTGATCTTAGCCCAACACACTCTCCTTCTTTTCCCCCCTCCTGAGGGGAGTTCCTTCCCAGTTGAGGTGAGTTTTTCGAAGTTTCGATCTTTTGGACTTCTTCAACGCTTCCTAAGGGTGTGTCCCCCGGTCTCACTTGGGTTTTAAACTCAATCCGATTCTCCCCTTTATGGGCCCGTGTCAAAGCCCCTTTCGCTGCTCCGGGTTTCGACGTCTTTATTCCTTTGCGCCTTTTTCGATGGCTATTTTTGGCGATGTCTTGGATGTGGAGATTCTTATCGGGCTTCTCCCCCCCCTGTCATGAAAGTTTCCCCGTTTTCAGGTTGATACCCCATCTTGTCACACTTGCACTGCCCTGTTGTTGCATGTCCCGGATCTCGGCTAGTTACAACGTTTCCTTGTGCAGAAAGACCTACGCTCCCCCCTCCCGTTTTTAAACCCCCTTTCCCCACCCACTTCGTGTCTGTTTCCCACTATTGGATAACACCTATGAGTTCTCCCTCGTCTTTGACCTTCCCCTGATCCCGTCGCTGTTTTCTATCCCCTTCTGCACCATGCCAACACATCCCCCGTAACTATAGTTCTCGCCCGGCCCTTGTCTCGCACCCGAGTTCCCCAAATTTCCCTCCGTGGCCCCCTTTATGCCCCCTTTACCGTACTTCTCTTCATCGTCTTGATTTTGACGACGCTTCTACGACTCCCTCCTCCGTTCCTTTCCTCTCAGCCCTTCTTCTGGTATTAAAAAGAACCCCGTTGGCTAATGTCCTCCCACACCCTCCCCTTAACCCGCCGTTCGTCTTTTGAGATCCCCTGTCTTTCCCTATGGCGGTACGCTTCCTCCCATGCGAAGATCTAGAACCGAAATTTGAACTTACTCTATCCTTGTACACCTCACCCGAGACAGCATTTTCTACCCCAGACCTAACGGAGACTCAAGACCCCCCTTTCGAGTCTTATCGTTATGTTCCCCCTAATTCTCTCTCATTTTGAGTATTGGCGATGACCCTCCGATTTTGCACTCTATTCTTAAGACGTAACACGTGTTTAGTCCAGCAGTTTCTTGACGTCCCCGATAGTAAAGCGAACGCACGAAGGTGTTCTCGTCTCGTAGTGACTAAGATATCCTCCCCCACTTACCGATTAGGACTTCTTTTCCCTCCTCCAAGGATGACCCCCTCCATCTTCTATCCCCCCCCTTGTTTACCTTTTCCCCCGAGCCGTGATGACTCCGAGAACACCGGAAAGCCTTTCCATCCCCATTGCACACCAGAAAAAAAAACGAACCGTGATCCATAACCATAACTCGTGGCCATCTACCAGTTTAAGCCACCTTGCCATCCCCCTTCTGCACTAGGTGGGTGTCTTCCATCCTTCTTGACGGTACCCCCTTTATGATCCCCCCCTGTCCCCCCTCTACCTTTCCATCCTTTTCCCCCGCCCTTTATTTTTCTCTATAGGTCCCTCCTTCTTTTACGTCCCCCCTTGACTTTTCTGATGACATCCCGAGTCCGATTTCTGTCCCGTGCCTAGTTTGCTTCTCCCGTTCTCCCCCTGTCGCGTCTCTTTTAGTATTCTGGGTACCAGTCGCACCTTTTTTCGGGTATTTTCTTTTTTCTTGCAACCGTCCCCCGTCTTGGATTGATCCGTGATGAAACTTGCCCTTTTCCCCTTTCTCATTTGTGCCTCAAGGAGGAACCCCCGGACTCTAGTCCTTCCCTCCGCCCTTTAATGCCTTGTTTTTTTATTATCGCCCTTTCTCTCTCCATCTCTATCTCCCCCCCTTAGAGACCACATGGATAAGACCTTTCCGATATCGATTTTAAGTCTCCCTTTTGACCTGAGAAAGCACCACTGCAATATCCCCCAGGGTCACCCCCCGCACTCTTGGATCCTCTTTCTTTTCCGCCGATATTTTTTCCAACCCCAATGGTAACTCCCTTTCAGTAGACGCTCTTAACCCCTGGTCGTTATTCCTCCCCCTTTCCCGGCCTGATCCTTTTTCTCAATGGGATAGGATGACGAGAGAGGAGCGTGACTTTCCTCACCTCTTGGCA
>Ga0179593_1810858_pt1 | contig 13188 bp, 25 predicted proteins | sample CZODoug2_1_08_16_FD_185931 | JGI IMG/M metagenome (GOLD analysis project Ga0179593, IMG submission 185931) | Vadose zone soil fungal communities from Angelo Coast Range Reserve, California, USA - CZODoug2_1_08_16fungal (PacBio error correction) | ecosystem: Environmental > Terrestrial > Soil >... | reverse complement strand
TCCAGACCTATGATCCCCCACCGGGACCCCCCAGGTACGATTCATTTCTTCTGGAATCCCTTTTATAGGACCGTGTCTTGCTATATATTACCGCTCTCTTTTGACCTCCCACCAGATATGTTTCACCTCAGATTCTTTTCGGTGCGCGGAAAAGTCCTTGGTGAATTTCTTTCTCTTTTGGCCCCACCCCCCTGGTTTCTAGATTTAGCGCCCCCCTTGAATCGCTTTCGTATGCTCTAAAAACACCGCATTCCCAATCCCGGGATGATCTGCCGATCAAGTGGTTTTCCCCCCGTTTTTGCCCGTCGATTTTCCACCTCAGATTGAATGCCCTGCAAGCTTTCCTGCTTTTTTTCGTTATTTGCCAGTGGTGTGGGATGGATTTTTCCCCCAGATTCTCGGTTTTTCCTTTGATAGGTGTTTCTCCCATTGGGGACCCTCCATGTCCCCTCCCTCTCCATTTACGATTTTTTTTCTTCCTTTAAGCGTGATCAGTTAACCCTGAAAGGCTTGTCAAGTCGTGATTCGTTTATTATATTCGGGTGTCAAAGGACGTGATCCTCCCCTGGCATTATTTTTCCCCCGTGGTGTTTTGCCAGGTTTCATTTTTGTTCAGTGTATTAAGATAATTGGTTTTTTTCTTGGTTTGCCGTGTGTCTCCCTTGGTTTGCCCCTCATTTTCCTGTCTTCCTTTTTGTTTTTGGTTACGCTTTTACCTTGTTTGTTCTTTTTTTTCTCCTTGTGAGATTAGATGGTGGTTTGCGTTTTTGCTCTTCTTATCTTTTTTTTTGAGATTTTCCTTCGTTTTTCTGCTGGCCCATCCCCTTTTTTTCTTTGGGAATTACTATCTGCTTTTTTCTTCGTCTTTTTTCCCCCAAGCAGGCTTGCTGTTAACCCCTCTTTTTTTTTCTATTTCTCTTGTCATTTACCCCCCAGTCTCACCGCCTCGGGCGATTTTTTTGTTTCCAAATGAACTGACTTGAAAAGGTTTAGACCACTTCTTTTTTCCCCCTTTCCCCGCCGTTTTACACTCCCCCTCCCAAATTTTTTTTGGTTTCACCCCTTCCCGGTAGGAGCGCTGTTTTTTTGAGCCTTTCCCCCTAGTCCCCCCCCCTTTCCATCTCTCCCCCTTTTCATTGTACTCCTTCAGTTTATTTTTTTTTTTCGGGGGAAGGCTCCCTGTCACACCTTCTTTTTGATGCATCCGAGGTTTCCCCTTTCCTCCCCCCACAAAGTCAACCCTTTGTGACCCTTTAGGTCCCCTTCCGTTTTGCGCAAGGAAGTCCCCACTAACCCCCCCCCGTTCCCCTCCTTTCCTTTCATCGGCCCTTTCCCATTCTTTCTGAGGTGGGACACGCCTCCCCCCCCCTGCTGGTAAACAGCAGTTGGGGTCATAAAGTTGTCCCCTTCAGGCCTTCCCCCATATCCTTCCCCCCCCTAGGACCAAGCAGTTGATCGCTTCCCTTTTTCATTTAGTTGACCCATTTTTTTTTCCCTTTTTGCGGGGGAATGCCCCGCTTTCACCACCATACTCCCCCCCTTTTCAAGAGAATACTTCCCTCCCGTTTCCCCCCCTTCCTCTCTGGAACGGAAAACAGGATTTTTTCCTCACTCGGAGCCCTTTTTTTTTCCCCCCCTCCTGAACCAGTGAGGAATTCCCTTCCAACAGGTAAGGAAAACTTCCTTCACCCCACCTTCGTTTATTTTGCCCCGGTTTTTTTTTCCTTCCCTCATCTCTCGTGGATGCTCCTCCCCGAAATTTCTACCCTCCTTCCCCCAATATCCACCAAGACGGTCATTTCCATTCCCTTGTTTTTTTTGTTGCTTGTCTCCTGAGGCTGGCATTCCCTCTCCTTAGTCAGTAAGGGTTCCCCTCGTACTGTGTGAGATGAGTCCCTCCTCCCCCCAAAGCTCTTTAAGGTCTTTCCTGCCCCACCTCTTTTCTTGATCATTCTAGATGGTGGTCATATCTGTTTTCTTCCCCCACGCACTTTTCTTTCAAATCCCCTGGCCCGTTAGCAAACCGATCCTCGTCGGTTGGGCCACTCTATTTTGTTGGCCCCAACGTCTAGAGGAGGCTCCCCCCCCCAAGGTTTGAACTGGGGTTTCGTGCAATAATCTCCTTTTTTTTTCCCGCTTGTTTTTTGCAGGTGACGTTGAGTCTTCCCTTATTACCCCCGACATGTGGTGTGCGAGTTCCAAACCCTCTTTTTTTCTTTCCCGCCTTTTTTCCTCCTGCCCAAAGAGGAAAACTCGCCTTTTACTTCAGTTCTTTGATGTCGCAACCCTTCAAAAAAACCATGCTTTTTCCTTTTGAGTACGGGGAGTGGTCATTTGGCTAGGCGCTTCCCCCCCTTGCCGTAAATTTGGGAATCCTTCCCCCAACCTGCTTGCACGTCCCCTTCCCTCCCCCTCAGTCTATTAAAACGCCCCCTCGAACTTCACACCCCTTTTTTGCAGACATGCTTCAGGATAGCGCCTAAGCGCCGACCCCCGCTTGTTTTCCAGACCACCTCCCTCCCCCTTTTCCAAAGAGAAACTGGTCCCCCTCCCCTTTGCAAGTTAAAACCCTCTTTTTTTTCCTTTTAACTGGTTTCCATTCGATTTCTGTTTTTTTCCCCCCCCATTTTCTTCTTTCTTCGGCCATCTTCTTCCCCTCAAAAGGAACTGTTGCCCTTTGTTGGCCCTTTCTTTTTTTGTTTTAGGTGCCCCGTTTTTTTTTTCCCCGTACGTCCCACGGAACCACCGTCCTACTTTCCCACAAAACTTGCTTTTTTTATTTTTTTTGAGGTTACGGTCCTTTTTTTTCAGGCGGAACCATACTTTTTTCCTTTTCGTACAAGGGTATTTTCTTTTCGTCCCCGACTGTTCTCCCAAGTAGACAAGACGCCATTTCCCCCCCGTTGCGCGTTTTTTTCCCCCTTCCCTTCCCCCCCCCCCCGACGTCGCACCCTCCCTGCATTCGGCCGGTGTTTTTTTCCTTTCTTTTCAACTTACACTACTTCATACAACCCCTTTTCTGTATTATCAAATACTTCTCCCGTTTTTCCTTTCCTACGGAGGCGGCTTGTGTCCCCCCAGAACAGGAATCTTTTTCCGTGACAACGTTTTCTGGTGGTCTTTCCTCTCCCGCTTTTTTTTTGTTTACAGTTAGACTGATTGCACCCTTCTGCCTTCCACGGCCTCTCGGCCCAATGTTTGTTTCCCCGAAAAAATTTTCCTTTTTTTTTTTTTTCCCCCCAGGAGCTTTCCCCCCCTTACTTCTTTTTCCCTTTTTTTTTTTTCAGCCACACCCCCCTACCAAACCCCTTTTTTTTCTTTCAAACGGTCCGTCCCCGAAGGGGGCGGGGAGGAACAGGGATGCCCACCCCTTCCCCCGCACCTTTCCTCTCCAGGTCGGCAGTCTTTATTTGTGTTCACCGCCCCCCCTTTTTTGTAGTTTTTTGAGAGAGGATTTTGGTAAGATTTTCCCCTTCCCCTCCCTTCTCCCCGGCGTTGGGGCCGCCGTGCTTGGGTCCCCCTCCCCCTTTGGATTTCTCACCGGCCCTTGTCTTCGTGGGTCCCTTATGGTCTCTGTTTTTTTTCCCGTTGGGTGGTCTGCCAACTTTTTCAGCTTTTTTTTTTTTTCGGCATTCGCGGCTATTTCTTTTTTGCAGGGTCTGGGCCCCCCAAATGGGTTTGCCCCTCTTCTTTCTTTCGACTAAATACTGTGCCTTTTTTTCAAAAACACCTTTTTCTTCGAGTCCCCCCTTTTTCCCCATCCACACCTCCCTCATCGTTTTTCTCCCTCGTTTCCCCTACCACTTATCCCCCCTTTTTCTATTGCGCCTGGGCATTGCTGTTTCAGGAGGGCTCCCCCCCCATTCGCGAGTTTTTTTTCTTCCTAATTGTTTCTCCAACGGTGGATACGGAACCTCAACCTGGGCGAATGCCCTTTCCGGTTTTGTTTCCAGAGAGTGGGCAGTCTGTAAGGAGAAGTTTGTCTTGTTCTTGAGGATTGTTCCTCTTTTCGCGTAGGGAAACATAATTTTTTTGTTCATTTTTTTCCCCGTGTACGACTCTTTTGCCGAGTAACCCCCCACCTTTCCTTTCCCCCCCCCCCTCAGTAGGTAAGTCGTCCTTTGGGGGGGTTGGTTCCCTCCCCCCCCCCAATAATTTCGGTTCTTTTTGGAGAGGAACGGGGTTCCAGCCCCTTTCCCTTTCCCCCACAAAAATCACGCCTTTTGCCCCCCCTTTCCGCAAACAATTAGTTTTCTTTCTTTCCGAATGTCCTTTTTCAAATCTGGGCTACCCCCCACCCCCACCAGACCCCCCAGAGATTTGAATTGCCAGCTCAAATGAAAGAGTCTCCCTTTTCATTTCCGAGTTGCCCTTCTTGTTTTCGGTTGCTGCTTCCCCCCCTGTTCCAGCTCTTGTCTTCTTGGGAGCTAGCTTTCCACCCTCCTTGCACCCTCCCTGGCTTCGGGTTTTTTTTTTTCCCCCCCCCGTTCCCTTTGGAATAGCAACTTTTTCCCTTCACTTGGAGGTTTACTTCTTTTTTTGGGGAAAAAGGTGATTCCCCCTTTACGGCTTCCTTGCTAGCATTCGTTTTCCCTTTCACCTTTCCCTCCCCCCCCCCCCAATGCAATCATTGTACCAATGTTTCTTCAACCACCTTTTTCCCCCCCTGAACTGAGTTTTCCGCAAGTTCTCTGGCAGGTGTGAAGTGGAAGGCCCTCTCTTTCCTTTTTTCCGTTTTTCTTCGGGGTATATTCTCCCCCTTTGTACCCCAAAAAAGATAAAATGCGTTTTTTTTTCCAAACTCATGGTTTATTCTTTTTTCGTGTGGGCGCGATTTTGCAGTTCGCCTTTCTCCCCCCTTTGTTTCGAGAAATTTTGTCCCCCTTTATTGGTCCCTGCTTCGTCCTCCCCCGCTAGTACGGGATTTCCCTTTCAGATAACTTTCCGTTTTGGAACCCCGGAGAGTTTGTGAACGCTTTTTTTTTTTTTTGCGTCCTCCCCCCCCCCTCTCAAGGGAATGCCAGCCTTTTTGCTTTCTACATCTTGTGCCTTGTTCGGGCGTGGGGTATGAGGTTTCTTTGCCTCTTCCTTGAACACCGTTCCCCAAAGGAGCCGTTTTACAAGGCCGGAATGTTTTTATTTTCCACGAATGAAGGCGGTTCAGTTAAAACTGCCGGCTGTTTTACTTTTACCAATTGGCTCCCTGTTTTATCTTCGTTTTTTTTATTTTCGTGCGTTACCTCTTTACCCTTGTTTGGATACTGCGGCACCAAGCCCAATAAGTTTGCCTGCTCCCTGCTATACCTTTTCTTTGGTGGAAAGTCATTGCTTCTTCTTGACCGGCACTTTCCTTTTGGTTCAGGTGACCGGTTCGTCCCCTTGTCGGATCATGCTCCACCCTCTCCCCCCTTCTTCCCTTCTGGTACTGGAGCTAGACCTTTTTCGCTGTCCCTTTTTTTGCGGTGGCTATTTCCCCTCAGCTTATGTTCAGTTCATGTTCACCGGAAACGCCAGCCATTTTTTTGATGGTTTTACTGGACCGTTAACGGCCGGTTTTTTTCTTTTGGGTACGGCTTTTTTCTTCACTGGAACGTCTTGTGGCTGCTTTTCGCGACTGTCCGCTTGGTTTGACCCTCCTTGCTGTTAAAACCAGTCCCCTTTTCAAGATTTTTCTTCGGGTCCTCTTGTTGTTTTCCTTCCAGTATCCCCCTCCTCTTTGACACCTTGACCCCCCCCTCCATGTTCAAAGTTTTTATTTTTCTTTTGAGACCCCCTTTCTGCAGCACCCGTCCCCCTCCCTTCCCCTCAGTGTTTCAGGGCCCGACTTTTTTTTTTTTTGTTTCAAAGGGAATTACGGCCTACTCTTCTGCTTCTCGATTTCTCCTCCCCTAGACACTCCTCTATCTTTTCCGTGTCCGGCTTTTGACTTTCCTGATGTTACTAGTGCCTTTGTTTTTTTCCTGCCCCCGCCCCCCCCAAAACGCAGCCGCGCCTCACTCCCCTCCATCCTTAATGTTTCTCTTTTTAGAGAACCTCCCCGGTGGGCGCTTTTTTTTGGAACACTTTTTTGTTTTTTGCCTGAAAGGGGTCAGCTGGGTCCCCCGCCCCGTTTTAATATTTTGGTCTTTCTTTTTGGAACTGGAATGGTGGCGCTTTTCCCCCGAAGAAAATTTTTTCTTCCCCCCCTTTCTGTGTTAAACAGCCTTTTTTCCTGAGCCTCCACCCCCCTTTTTCTGATAAGTCCAATCTGCGCCCCATGTTTTTAGCCACCTCGGATGCCCCCTCACGATGTCAGAGTTTTTAACTCTTTGTGTTGCTCAGGGTGGGAATGACCCTTCTCCCCCACATCTTCCTTTTCTCCTCACGACACCTTTCCCCCACCAAGCGACAACAAGCCTTTCACCCCCTTTGAAAACCTGTCATTCCAAAACACGCACTGGCTCCTTTCACTGAACAGAATGGCGCCCCTTCTTAACCCACGAACCTTGAACGTCCCCACCAACTCGTATAAGAATTCGCCCTTTTTTCTGTTCTTCTAGTCCACACCCCCTCTTCTCGTTACAGCCCTCCCCTGAAATCTCTAAACTCTTTCCCTCCTACCCACACCAAGGGTTCCTGCTGCCACTTCCCGTTTTTTCGGGCTGCAGCCCGCAGTTTATCCTCACTCCGAGTGGGTTTTCTTTTTCTTTTTTTGAGAACCTTTTTCCACACGCCTTTTCGATGTTCATCTTTCCTCGCTTCGTACAGAGATGAGTTTTTTTATTTCTGTTCCCCCCCCCCCTTTTCTGTGGGAACACACGTCCCTCGTCACCACCCGGGCCTCCTTTCCTTGGTCCGCCCCGATTAGATGTTTTTTCGGCGTGTTTTTTCCAATCTATAACCTTATTCCGTTCCCACAATTCTTGATATTTTCTTTTGGCCACCTTTTTCATCCTTTCGAGCACACTAAATCCCTGCTTTTTTTCCCCTTGTTCTGGTGATTTTACCCCCTCTGAGCGTTGGATAATATAACCCGGTACCCCCTTTTTCTCTACATAAGAATTTTTTCCTCATCTCTTCAGGCCCCCACGTGCTTGATCCTCTTTCTGCTCTTTTTAAAGTTTCGTTTTACTCATTCTGACCCTTGTCTGATTTCATTGTGGTTGTTTTTCTTTTCCTGCCTCCGACTGTGGGCTAGCGGTTCCCGGATGCCGTTTAACTTTGAATCCCCCCCCCACTCTTTTTTTCGGACCGGAGGCCCAATTTTCCCCCCGGAAGGTGTCTATTCAGGCCACACTGTTGTCCCCCCCCCCTCTGGCCTGTTGCAGGGACTTTTTTCCTGCGATGCTCCCCCGCGACCACACTGCGCGACCGCCGGGGAGCCTTCAACCGCCGTTACAATTTTTTTGTGATCTGTCTATGGGCACTGTTTTTTCCCCCCATACTATAAGTTTTCTCCCATGGATGCTTCGATGATTGGGTGCCCATTTTCTTTTTTGAGGCCAGTCCCCCCCTGACGACATCGGGTCTTTTTCAACCCTATTTTTGCCCCCTTCCTCATCTTGTGGGTTCCTTTTTTCGCACCTTGCAGGGCTTGGACCCCCCCCCGTTTTACCCAGGTTCCTTTTGTTTTAACCCACCCCCTTATGGCTCGGTGACCTACTTTTCTTTTTTTTTTTTTTTTTTTTCCTTTTTTATTTTTTTTCCGGCTTGGTCCCCCCCTTTTTTCGAAGTCGTACAAGGGTATGCCTCCCTGAGTCTTGTTTCCGTCTTTTGCCACCGAGAACAAACACCCCTCCATCAGCCAAAACCCTTCCCTCCTTTCCCACTTTTCCCACTCCCGCCTTCCCCCTCTTTGAATTGCAGACCCCTTTTTCCGAGTTGTTATCCAACTTTTCCCACCCTTGAGATCCAACCCCTCCCTTCCTCTTTCTCCCTTCCTGACAGCATTCCTTTCTACCTCTGAGATGTTTCCCCCCCTGAAACCCGTCCGTTCATCACGATGAGGGCGGGATCGGAATTGGCCGTCGTTTGGTTGGTTTTCACCCCTTCAATTGACTTTTCCCACGGCCCCCTGAATGTCTTTTCCTCCCCTTTTGTGGGGGTTCCTTTTGTTTTTTTCCCCAACAGGAAGAGCCGCCCCAACTCGTTCTCTCTTTTTTTCCTCCACCCAAACGGCTTACCCCCCCCACAGAGCATAGTTCTCTCCCCGGGGGTCTTTTCCCGGAGCACCAATAAACTTTTTTTTTTTTCTTTTTTCCCCACCCCCCGGCTTTACTTTCCTTTTTTTTTATATGAAAGCCCCTCTCCTCCCCTCACTCCTCAGTTGTTGTGTTTTTTTGCTCGATTTTTCCCCTTCTCCTCTTCCCTTTCCTTGGAAGGCACCCCGATTTTCTTCGTGATGATCTTTTTCCTTGTTATGGGTGACCATGCCTTTTTTTTTTTTTCTTTGGTGGGGGCGCTAATGCCCCTCCCCTCGTTGGAGGGCTTGTCTCTTCTGTTTTTTCTCACCTCCCCAGTTTTGCACCCCCCTTTGTTCAATTTCAGGGCGGGCCCTTGAGTTTACCTCCTTTCGTTTTGTTTGATTCCACTGTCCCCAACCCCCCAACAATCTTGGCTCGAACCCCCCTTCCTCAATCTTCTTCCGTTTTTCCCTCTGTTCCCCCTTGACTTCTGTTATGTTTTGGGGGCACCCTGTTGGCACTTTTCTCTGTCATGTGAATGGAGCGACCATTCGGCTCTTGTTTGGATCCTGTTTGTCCCTTTTTTTTCACGAAACTTGTCCCCACCCGCTTTGATTCCCTCTTCCGGCTGGGCGTAGGTTTTGCGGAACTGGTTTTTTTTTGCTGTTGGCGGGATGTTCCCCTTTACTTCCTTGCCGAAGTAAGGCTGTCGTCTTTCTCATTATTTTTACCTGCCGACCCACGATCAGTCCTTTTTTTTCACCTCCCTTTGGCTCCCCCTTCCCGCACTATTCTTTCCTCCTTTAATCTGCGTCCCCTTCGCAAGTGTGTTTCCATCACGACTGATTTTTTTAAAAGACGCGCCCCCCCCATCACACGGGTGGGGGACGTGGTTTCTTCCCTTTTTTTTCCAGGCCCCTTTTCCCACCCTACCCCAATCATGCATTTTATCTTGACTTAGACACGCCGCACACACAATAGTATCGTTTGTCCCCCCCCATTTATGGTTTAGTGTGATGGGTCCGTCCCTTTTCTTCACGCCTCCCCCTTATAAACCCCTTTCCAATTTCAACCCCCCCTCTTCCTTTCTAACTGCACCTCAGAGAGCTTGTTGCTTCTGTCCTTTTGTAGCCCCCGTCGGCCGGCCTTTTTGTGTTTGTTTGTTTTTTCCCCCGGCGTTCCTGACGCCCACCATGCTTTGTCTGGCATGCAGCGTCCCCGTTTTTAATCGCTCCGTTTTGTCCCCAACCTGTACGAACTGTCGTTAGTTCAACTTCCCCCTCTTTTTTGAAGTCTCGGCGGTTGTTGATGTGCGCTGATCTTTTTTTTTCTGCACTTTTGGGTTTCCCTTTTTCCCCAAAGTTACCGGCTTCAATCTTTTTTCGTACTTCCCTTTCCCAACCCGCCCAACCCATGAAAACTCAATTCCCCCCTTTTTTCTACGACACCCGGCCCCCTGAACCCTGCTCTTGGCAAGTTCTTGGCCAGGTGCGTACCCCCCGACCGTCCTCTCATTTCTCTCGGATCATTTTTTCTTGGCTTCTCTTCCCCATGTCGTGTTTAATTCCCCACCACACCCAGATTTACCCCATTTTCCCAAACTCCGGGCTTTGTTCTCGACCGTCTCACCCTGACCTCCTCCTCGAAGTCGATCACTTTCCCCCCTTTCTCGATTGGAGACCCTAGCCTTTTTGCTAATAAGCCCGTTTTTGCCAGTTTCCTTTACTTTTTTTCCCCGAATTTTGATACCTTGGCGTTGGGCACACTCCGTTTTCCCGTCAACCAGAGATTGATGGCGACACAATGAAAGACTGTGCCGCGTGCCAATGTATTCTGTTGCGCATTTTCTTTCTCTGAAGCCTCGTGTTTTTTTTATTTGGGTTTTTTGCCCTTTCCCCTTCCGGGGGAAACCCTTTCTTTCTTATCAGGTCCCCTTTTTCCCTGCCCCCCCCTGCTCAGGCACGGCCACCCCTGCCAATGGTTCCCTTTTGATAATTGGAGCCAAAGTCGGTTTTTTTTATTTTTTTCCCCGAATGAGCTTTTTTGGACGAGCTTGACCACCTTTCTCCCGAGTTTTTTTTTTTGGTGGAAGTCAAGTTTCCTTAACTTTTTTTTTTTCTTGTGCCGCTCCCTGTGAGTCCTTTTTCGGCCCGTTCGCGGGGGTTCTTGACCGTTTCCGTTCTCATTTGTACCTTCTTTCTTCCCTTCGGATTGGAGCGGGATTCTCGTTTTCTTCGTGGTTTAGGATGGTCGGGGGTTTCCCCTTCGTTGTCGGGGCTGCCGTTTTGTCTGTGAGAATCGATAGTGCGTGTGGGTCTGTGCGATGTTTTTGTCTGCGTTCGTTTTATGTATCTGGGATGTTATTGTATTTTCTGAGTTTCGGCCCTTTTTTCTCCCCTCTGTACACTTGAGGACCCCCCCTGCCAATTTTTTTCTCCTCTACCCGTGGCACCCCATTATCCCCCCCGCGTCTTTAGAGGCGAGGTGAAGAAGCCGTTACGCTCATTTGAACTTGTTTTTGATTTTTTTCCCCTCTTTCCCCCCCCTTGGACGTCCCCCGGCTTTTTTTTTTCCCCCCCCACGTTCAAGGCCCCCTTTTTTTGTTTAACGAAGTAGTTACGTCTTTCTTTCTCTGTTTGATGCTGTCTGAGGGGCCTTTTCCCCCCGCAAAGGAAAATATTCTCTCCCTTCTCCTTTTTTTTGTGTTGTTGCCCTCTGGGAGGCTCACTCTTCCTCGAAGATCAGAGATCACGTCCCCCCCTTTATCCCCCCCACAGGACATTTTGGTTTTCCCCTTTTTTTTTCAACCCCGGAGTTTTGGCCCCCCCCCCCCCTTCAGAAGGGGTCTCTTTCCCACCTTTCCAACATCCTTTCCCCTTTCTTTTCTCCCCTCATTTAGACTGAATGCGCGTTCGAGAACTTGCACCCTGTTTTTTTCTTTTTTTTCTGGGTACCGAAGTGTCCTTCCCCCTTCCTCCCACATATTTCCCATTCCCCTTTTCCCCAATAACCCTTCTGCCGCTACCCTGATTCCGGTGACCAAGCAATGTTTTTTTCCCCCCTGCCGTCCTCCCCTTCCACCATTTCAACTGAGTTCGCCCATAGAAGAGTCCAGCGACACCTCCCCCTTCCCTCTGATGAAATCCGCAAACCTCCCCCGTCCCCTCCGGCCTGAACCAGCGCCTGTTCCCGAAAGAACTGTAGCACCTCCCCACACCGACCACCAGCTTCTGTTATAGGAATGTTTTCCCCTTTCTTCTAGTTTCCCCTGATTCCTTCACAGTCCCTTTGCCACTCCTTCATCCACAGAAGGGCAGTTTTTTTCCTCCCCCCTTTTTCTGGCATGTGTCCTGGGATGGCAGGATTTTGGTCTCTCCCCCCCTCCCTTTAAACGTTTATTTTCTTGATGCGAAACCTTTCCCGTCCTTCTTTCATGCCCCAGGCAGTTATTTCTATCGCAGACTTCTTTCCCTTTCTCCCTAGATTGTGATCTCAGTTTCGTATTTTCCCCACTGACACAATTCCTTTTTTTCTCCCTTCCTCACGTATTTGGCAACGCGTCACTATTTTTTGTCCCAATCTAGTGAAACTTTTTTTTTTTTGACAATGCTGACCCTTTTTCTCCCTTCTTTCCTCCTGTGATAAGTGTCTACACTTCTCGGAGTTGTTTTTTTCCTTTTCTTCTTGGTGTTCCCCCTTTTCTCGCGTTTACAGCAATGGGGCCGCACATACTAGTGAATTAGAAGCAGCCACTTTCTCCCCCCGGAATCCCTCGGAGCAGACTCACCTCTCCCGTTTCTCCCAGTTCAGATGTGAAATTTTTGATCGTCTTTTTTCCCCTTTGAATTTCAATTGTTTTTTTAGTTACGGCGGGGGAACTTCTAGACCCTCCTCCCCTTTTTCCCCCCTGTCCAAACAACCCCCCCCCCCACCCTCCCTCAACGAGACCGGCGTTTTTTTTTTTTTTCCCTTCCCAGTTATGAGCGGCGTAAATTCAAAAAGGCTCCCCCTTTTTGAAGGACGCTTCCCTCTTTGCCTAAGACGCCTACCCCCCTCCTTTCCGGCCTCCCGGTGATCCAACCTCAGCCAGGCAGGACTCTTCAACGTTTTCGTGCCAACCTCCCTCTTTTCCTTTTTTTTTGTGAGCTGGAAGGGAGGACCGGTTGTTCGCCCTTCTTTCCCCTCTCCCGGCTTCTTGACGCGCGAAAGTAACTCCTCGGTAAAGTTGAACCCCACCTTTCTTCTTTTTCTGATTGGTTCGGGGCCCCTCCACGTCGACTACCCACGGGCTGAAAGTTTGGAGTTTTTTTTTTCCACACTACTTTCCTCTGGGTTCCATTTTTTGTTTTGCCCCCTTGTCAGTTTGTCCTGGCTCCCCCCCCCCTTATCCCTTTTAGCCCTCCCTGAGCTTATTTTTTTTTCCCTCCTTCGCCCGTAGAAGCCGCCCTTTTCCACACCCTCTCGTCCCTTGCCCAGCCCAAGCTTCCTTTTTATCTTCATTCTCCCCCTGGTTCGTTCACCCCCTTTTTCTTCGCCCTCAGAAATCAAACCCTTTTTCTCCTTCACCCTTTGCCATTCGTGCGAAATCTGTTTGGTCTACTGAGTCTGATTATGTTTCTCCCCCCTCCACACGGACCATCCTACCCCTATGTCTGTCGGTTGTTGCATGGGGTGCCAGCATTTCGATCACCCCATGGTGTTCGGTGAATAGGGCCTTTTTTCTGATTTTTTCTGAGTCAGCAACTTGCCCCCCTTTGTAATTCGACTCCTCCTTTTTTCCCCCCGACGGCCCCCTTCCGTTCCGCTTCTAGGGTCAAGTTTTCTTGCGGAACTTGCCGTCTCCCATTAGGTTCTGCTGATTTTTTCTTTTCCCCCACCCGGCTGTTACCCCCCCCCCCCCCCCAGACGGGGGACTTTCCCCCTTGTTGCTGGCGAGTGTGTAAGGTTGGGCGTTTGTATCTGTTCCGTCTCCCCTAAAATCGGGGCTTTTGCAGCTACTTTGCCGTTATGACTCTCCTGTTTCTTC
>Ga0179593_1670755_pt1 | contig 13188 bp, 16 predicted proteins | sample CZODoug2_1_08_16_FD_185931 | JGI IMG/M metagenome (GOLD analysis project Ga0179593, IMG submission 185931) | Vadose zone soil fungal communities from Angelo Coast Range Reserve, California, USA - CZODoug2_1_08_16fungal (PacBio error correction) | ecosystem: Environmental > Terrestrial > Soil >... | reverse complement strand
TGTGATTTTGTGTTGTTGTTCTGAGAGATTATCCCACACGCAACGTTATAGAGGAGAAATGCCCCCCCTACCCCTTTTTCCTTTTCCCTGCGACCCCTTTCTGTGCATAAGCTCCCTGCGTGCCTCCCGCCGAAATTTAACCACGTCCCCCTTCGGACCCACCATCCATCCCCCGGGTTACCGCCTGGCAGGAAGAAAGGCCGTTTTGTCGCGTCCCCCTCGGTTTCTTTTTCATTCCCACGCCCCTTTCCGCGATGCCGCAGAGTAAGCTTTTTTCTCTTTCTCGTTTGCACGGCGCCGTCATGGCTCACCTATCGCCTGTGCAAAACTTACCCTCGTCCCTCTTCACTTCAAAATTCTGTCATCTCGACCTCTTTGATCTGGAGACTTCTTATTGTGAAAACCATTGCGACGTATGGTCACCTTTCGCTTCCCCCGTCGTATGTATTGTTGACCTTTGAGAAACAACGAGTGGCTTGTTGTCCCCCCCTGATTCCTTTTTCCCCCTCTTTAGCCCTGCAGGAACTCGCCTGGTGGCACCTGTTCCTGCCAGTCGTTCCCTTCCAGCTTACTTTACCCAGCTTTTTCTCAACCACCCCGCCTTTTCCCTTTTTTCCCCCTTTCTCTCTTTTTTTCAACAAGTACTTCTTCCCTATATTCTTCCCACTTATGGAAGTGACGTTGCCTCTTCCCTTTTTATCTTTAGCTGGCGCGAATTTCCGCGATTTCAGGGCAGCGATCCTTTCTTGAAACTTCTCGACAACGCCCCCCCCCTCGTCGCATAGTGAGTCGACAATCTCCAAGGCAAATCTCTCTGTTGTTTCACCTTCATCATCTCTTTTCTTTGGTCCTCTTCCATTTCTCCCTGTGCCTGCACGCATCAAGACTCCCCCCCCCCTCTCCATTATGGTCACATTTTCTTTTTTTTTGTCCGCTTCTCAGCGTTCACTTGGCTTGAAGAAATCTCTGGCAATTTGTACTTTTTTAGTTGAAGCTCGCGAACGTGCCTGTGATTCAAGTCATAGAATTGTTATGCCCGCCCGTCTACCTTTCCCCCTTTTTTTGAACCTTTTTCCTTCCTCTCGGGGCCCCGCGACTTGTGTCCTCTTCCTTCCTCGAAATTATGGTAAATAATGATAACGACACATAATCTTTCCCCTTCCCCGACTTCTGCTGCTACATCTTTTAACTGTGACTTTTCTCATTTGGGTTCTACACGCATCCCACTCAATTTTCCGTCGTCACAGCCTTTTTACGACGCACCGCCCCAGAAGTATTCCCGACCACTTTCCCCTTTTCAAACCCCTCCGATTGAAACTCGAACCGCAGAAGTTCTCCTTTAAGTCTTTCACCTCACCCTTAAATTCTCATTCAAAAAACATACGGTGTTGAAGCCTTCCTTTCAGGTCTCCCCCTATGGCTCCCTTTTTTGATGGCTAAAGTCCAAATGACTCGCTGGCCTTTGATTTTTCTCATTTTTTCTTCCCCCGTCCAGCTTCCCCATGTTTGCTGAGTTCTGACCGCGTTAAATCTTGCCCCCCCTTTCACTTCTGATTTCGAGAAAAAACACCCATCCTTCATCTTCCCCCGCCCCCCGGTTCGGTCAGCGGACCTCATGTCCCGCATGTTGCGGTAAAATGATGGTCCCTTTTTTATGGTCATTTTCTTTTTCTTTTTTTTCTAGAATCTAGCCGAAACGTTCTGGGACAGAACACAGGTACCCTATTCTTCTGAAGTTTTTTTCTTTCGTAGTCGTGAGTATCATCGTCGAGCTTGAAGAAAACCCCCAGGCCCCCAAGGTACCTCCTAGACCCTTTTCTTTTCGACCCCAATCTGGCCAATTAGTCCTTTATCTTCTTTTTATCTCCCCCGGGTCTTGAATTGGGGAGTCAATCAGAATATTGAAGCTCCCGCCCTCGCTTGATTTTGTTCCTTTCGCGATTCAGAACGCCGCCCCCACACCTTTCTTGCTTCCTTCCATAAACTCCCCACTGACGAGGCTGGTTTCCATCAAAGACCCTTATCCCTTTGGTTCAAGGATTTTTCTTCTATTTATTCCCCCCCAATAAACGATGCATTTAAGTTGATCCGGCGGTTGAGTTCATTTCTCCTTTTGGTTTTTTTCCCCTCCGAACATACGACGTTTCGACGCGATTCTGCAGTTAGGTGGTAAGTCTGCTGATACGATGTTTCCCTAACTTTTTCTTTTTTCGAATCTTCCTTGCTTATAATTCAAGCTGGCGTCTCCTAGACTCCTGAATGCCATGTGCTGTTCTGTCGGCGACGCGGTCCCTTGAAAAAAGGACCAATCCTCGCCAGCTGTTCTTTTGACTGACTTTTTTTCCTTTTGAACCAAAAAAGGAAAGATTCATTTTTCCCTTATGAACTTTTCCTCTTTCCCCCCCCCCCCTGGCTTTTTTCCGAACTTGTTGTCGATTTCCTTGATGGAAACTTCCTGACTTTTTGCCCTTTTTTCCCGACCACTGTATTTTCGTTCCTCGCCGCTTTCAAGACAGCTCGGCTTACCCTTCCCAACTTCTCCCTTCTCGTACTCATTAGGAATAGACCGGAGCCTCCTTGAGTACGGTTTTATGGAGTGATCGGCGGTTTAGTTTCCTTCTTCGATAATTTGTTCCGTTTTACCGCCGGGTTTTTTTTTTCCGATTTTATTCTTAGACTTGGTAGTAGTGTTTGAGCCAGGTATTTGTCCCCTCGGGCATTCGTGGAAGTCTATCCCCAAGAAAAAGTCTCTATTTTTTTTTTTCCCCCCATCGTATAGGGCTTTTTTTTTATTTAGCTTTTTTTTTCCCCTTTTCTTGTTGGTGCTCGGCCCATGAGGATGACACTAGTTTTCTATTATTTTCCTCCTTTTTCCTGAGTTTTCCCTCCGCATGGTGCAGAGTCCCCCCCCCCCCCCAGAAAGGACCGCAGTGAACAAAATCATCTCTTTGAGTCCTCCCTTCTCCGCTTTCCGAAATGTTTTTCCCTTGTCCTCCTGTGGCTTTCTCCTTCGCCTGGCTAGGAAGGTGGATCATGCTCCCCCACATCCCTTCAGAAACTTTTTCATAGTAGCCTCCTTAAGCAAAGCCACCCTCCCACATTCGGTGACAAAACCCCCTTGATGCTCTCCAACCCCTACGACCCTTTCTCTTTTCCCCACGCCGATTCCCCCTCCCCGGTCCCTAAATTCGTATCCGCGGTTTAATTTCCGAGGTCTCCTCTTCGAACCCTTCTTGTTCCTTCCCCTTTCGAACGGCGGTCTCCCCTCCCTTAGACAAATTCCCGTCAGGTGACCAATGCAGTGCCTGGATTTCTTTCCTCCTTTTATTTACCCTGTCGGCCCTTTGACCAGTATTGTCCTTCTTTTTTTCCGAGAGGTCTCCCCAAAATGATTTTCCTTTTTTTTTTCACCCCTCCCGCCTTTGCCCTCCCCCGGTCCACTTTATATTTTTCGTCCTGCTTTTTTTGAATTGGGACATCCTTTCTCCCTCCTAAGCCTTTTTTTGCTTGTTTAGCTGAAGAGCAGATTGAAATTATCCGCCAAAAAGTGTTTCTCATGCGAACTCTTAGTTTAGCTATCCCCTAATGCCCTATTTCGTCTTCGTAGATTTCGGAGCGACCTTTTCCCCTACAATATGATCTCTTTCCCTTCTCAATTATTTTTTTGTTTTTTTGCAATAAATCGGGGGCTTGACAGCTCTTCTACTTAACTTTTTTCTAACCTCTTTGCGTTTGACGCTTCCTTTCGAAGGCAACAACCCTAAGGTGGGGCGGCCGGTGTTATGTGTTTTATCGGTTTTCTGCTTTTCTTTCCTTTTGCGCTTTTGAATTCAATTTGCCCACCATCGATACCCTTTAGTGAAGTGCTTTCTATTATCTTGGTGACTACCATGCAGAGGTTCTATTTCAAAAGTGGATACCTGGCTTTATTTTCCCCCCTTCCCCGACTATACTACCTTTTTTGCCGTTCTTTTTTTTGAAATCATGCGGGGAGTTTGGTTCTGTCCAGAATGCTTGGCCTAATTCTCTTATTCCCCTAAACCCTTGCCACATCATTTCCAAGCACATGAAGAATGAGTTTTAATTTCGCCCTTTGGTCTTGTTTCGCCCTTTGTGCCCCCTTTTTCTTTTGTAAGGTTTCAAAGACCAGCGAGTAGTGAGGTCACTTTGGTTTTCTCTTTTTGTTTTTCCTTCAAAACTTTCCCTCCACCATGGCCGTTGGAAGGAGCTTGGTTTCCCGTCTCCTTTCCTCTTTCCACTGAAGCCCTTTTTAATCCCCCTTGTACCGATTGAGCCAATTTGGCCTATCCTAGGCTAAACCGTAGGTTTTTGAATTTTTAGAAGTTGTAATGGACCTTCTCTCCTCGTGCTTAACCCCCCCCACTTATTTTTCCCTTTTCAGAGGGGTTCGATTTACTTGGCATTTCTCAGTCTTCGTCCCTCCTGATGTCCTTCTCCTTCTCAAAAAGCCTTTTTCTACTTGAGATGCTAATAAGCGGGGCTTCCTTCTTTTTCATCACCGCCCCCCAAGTAGTCGTTCCCCCACATCCAAAAGCGGCGTGATTAGCGGCGCTCAGTTCCTCTTGCCCATCTTCTTTTCTAATCCTCTTCTCTTCCCTCTGCCTTTTAACTCAGGCACAAGTAAAAGGGAGCCCCCCCGACCTTCGCCCCTGCCGTAGATTTTTTTTCTTCCGCTTCTTTCTCCCCCCCCTTTCCCGGTTCCAGCTCTTCTAGCAGGCGCGCTCCTGAACCCCAGGAAAATGGGGTTGCGACTTCTTCAGCCATGGTCCTTCTTAGTCGGTTTCTCCTCGAAAATGAACCGAGTTCATGACCTAGCCCTCTTTATTTGCCTATTTTTTTTGATTCCCCTCCCTGGAACTCGGACGCACCCGATCCCCCGGTTTTTTCGGTGACCACTTCTCGAATTGGAGATTCGCTGCGCTTTTAGAGTTCTCCTTAGGTTCTTCGACTCTTCCCTGCCTGAGCTTCTTTCCCGTGGAGCGGAACAATCTCCAAGCTCCACCTTTGACAACTTCTCCGCAGCGCAACGTCCCTGAAAGAAGTGTTGGAAGCTTCGGACCTCTTGAGGGGGTTGTACATTCAGATTTTCATTCTCCCCCTTAAACAGGCGTGATGGGACGAAACCTGTTCTATCTCTCCAGACTTTCCGCTGGCTCTTCTCACTTGTGCCACCCTCGATAGGCTTCCTTATTTGGCAGCCACCCTGGTACGGTTTGTGTTCCTCCCTGCACGGGCTGTTGGGATGTTGGGTCATACCGGCTCCCTGTGTTCGCTATCCTCCTCATGCCGGCCTAGGTTCACGCCCTCGTGGAACACCCCCGGAGCCCCTAACATTTCCTTCGGTCTGCCGCAGCGGCTCAGCTCGCCCCGCTAGCGGGTTGGACGTGGTACGGGCTACCGTATGGGGCTGTCTTTCTCGGGGGGGGGAGGTGAGATACGGTGGTTGGTTATCTGCTACGGCCTTAGTGCCACCCACTACCGTCTCCTACATCGGAACCTCCCCCCCAACCTTATACCCATTATCACCCACCCCCACCCCCCACCCACGCTAACCCCTCCCACCCACCACAACACTGCCCTCTACCACTCCTCTCTCAATCCTCCGTCCTCCCACCCTCCCTCCCTCCCTCCCTCCTCTCCTTCTCCAGTCCCTTTTCCCTACCCCCCACCTACTTCCCCCCCACCCCCCACTTCCCCCACCCCCCCCTCCACCCCACTACCACCTCCTTCCACCTACCTCAACACTTCACCGCATCAACCTCTACACCAACCCTACTCAGCCCTCCACCTTCGCATGCCTCCTACCCCTCGATATTTTATTCCTCCTCTCCCCCCCTCTACTTATACCTTCCCCACCACCTCTTTACCCCTATGAGTTCTCGTCCCCCCCGTCAACCTTTGATTTGTGGCCGTCACCCCAGAGACAATTCTCTTACTCTCGTGTTTGTGCTCCCCTCTCTTTCACCCCTTCCCCCCGAGGCGAAAAGGGTCCTTATAGGGTCGTATGATTTGACATCCGAAAGAGTTCCCTTTGTCCTTTCTTTGCTTTTTGTTCTATTTACGCGAGGGTAAGTGTTGGCCAAGACTTCGTTTTCGTTTTTTTGCTTCACAGAAGGAGACTTTCTCTATCCAGCTACGATGCCCCTTTTTTTTTCACTCCGTCAAAACGTGTTCAGTTAACTGACCCTTGCTCTTCAGTTTTTGGTGTGTGTATGTCCTTTTTTTTCGGGGACCGTTTCATGAAGTTCGCGGATGGAGGTCCTCGCGCTCTGCATATCCTTTTAGTTTTTATTATAATACGGGTGTGATAATCTCTCTCTTTGATCCCCTAAGGTTTTTTCTTTTTTCCAATCCTCGAGGAGCAAGGGAAAGACTACCAGCCTCTTTCCATGGCAATCTGGATTTCGCATTTTTCTAACCTCAGAGAACAGGAAAAGTTCAACCCAACAGACCTTCCTGACCACCCCGACGGTTTCCCCCTGCCTGGAAGGACAACTCCGTGCGCCGAGTCTCCCCTTCGGCACTTCACCCCTTTTGATTTTTCCTTTTTTCGACGCTAAGCGTAAGCTGGTCCGAATGACTGCTTTCTTCCCCCCCGCCACTCGAGTTCTCAAAACTTTCCCCGAAGCCTCCAAGGAGAAGTGTGCACTTCTCAATCCCCGAAGTTTTTCCCCCCCCCCCACGATGGATCTCCCTCTTTTGTGCACAGAAAATGCCACGTTCCCTCTGGCCCCTTTTTCGTACCCCCGTCGCCGCCGGATTGTTGACGATCCTTCTGAAAACAACCCTCCCTCCCCGCTATTTTTTTCCTGAAAAAATCCCCCCCTCTTAATGTTCGCTGCTCACGGCAGTCCTTCCTATAGTGTTTTTCTGTTCCCCTCTCGGTGTTATAGCTACGCAGTTGACCCACCCCCCTTTTTTCGCTCTTTTTCTGTCTTAATCCCCCTTCTTTACGTCACACCCCGCCGGATCCTTATCCACTTTTATGCTATACCCCCGTTGTCTTGCCGAATGGACGTTCGTTCCGGACTCCTTACTGAATCCTTCTTTAGGCAGTCTTTCCTCGTGAAGGAACGGAAGTCGACCCCCCCTTTTCCTGCCCCCGCAAACGAAGATGCTGTTGTCAACAGTCTCCTCGAGAACGGTTCACCCTGATTTTGACTATTATGCCGAACGCCCCTATTCCATCTCACCTCGAGGACGAATATGGCTCAGAACTCTTTGCTCCTTTTCCCCCTCGACGTCCAGGGCCTTGTGGAAGCCATCTTCTGGTTTCACCCGGATGGTTGGTACTTGAGCTTCCCTCGAGCTTTTTGTCCCCCCAATTTTCCCCCCTTCTTTTTTCTTTTCCCAAAGTCTACGACAGCATTGCCCCTCGAATATTACGTTTTTCTCAGGATTCCCCCGATCCCTCCCCTATCGAGGTCCTTCAATCAACCAAACTACTTTCTTTCAAGAAGTTTTCTCTTATCCCTTTGTTTGTAATGGTGCCTCTCGGAATTGGCGTTCTACACTCCTCAGATTTCCGTTTCTCCCGTATCCCCCCCGCGTCCTTTTTACGACCTCCAGTTCACTCCTTCAGTTCCAAGCCCCCCCGATACAACGCATGAACCTACCTCCGCCTTTGTTCGCTTCCTGCAACCAAGTCCCCTGAAAACTGGATCATTTCCCCCCCCCTACGGTTTTCCTTTTTCTTCCAACTTAGGCTTTTTTAAATCGTTTTTCTTGGTATGATGTCCTCCGACCTTCTTTTCTTGTCTTTGGCACGTGACTAACTCAAGCGACGTCCATCTTTTGAAAAGTCTCCACCCAATTTGTACAAGAACCCCCCGCTTGGTCATGAAAAACCGGACATTCATGAGCAAGTCCCACCCCCACGTTTCCTCTGGAAAGGTTTTCATGGGCGACCTCGCATGTGCGGGCAAATTTCAATTTTTCGTTTTTTTCTTCCTTTCGCGCCGTCCTTTCAGGACGAACCTTGGACAGAACAATTTTCCGTTCCCCCTTTCACCCCCAATTTCTTTTTTGGTTCTTCTCGTTGTCAGCCACCAAAGCCTTATAAAAGGGGACGAGACTCCCAGTCTTCATTCCCTCTTTACCAATTCTGGCCAACTGAAGGAACTTCTCTTTCCTCAAGGAGTGACCCCCCCCCCTTCGGACTTTTTACTTAAGTCCTCTGAAGGAAGAGCATAGTCATTCTAATTCCGTCTCCCCTTCTGCTAAGCCCCCGCCGACCCCAATTAAGTTGTGGTGACCTTCGCCCTTTACCCTCCAACCCAACCCTGACCCCTTTTTTTTTTTTTAATCCCCCTTGAGCGCTGTGTTCAAGCCCGGCGATATTTCCACCCCCTTTTTTCTATCAGTTGATCTCTTTCAGTCGTTCAAGATTCCTCAGCTTTAAGTGGGAAACGATGGCTCAACTCAACTCCCCCCCCCCCTTTGTCCCCTCGAATCTTCCCCGAGGAGATAACAGGGACTAGTCTTTTTCCCTATTTTCCTTATGATCCATTCCCCCCCTTTGGCGGAATCATTAAGCTGGAGCTTCCCCGCGTTCCAACCCCCCCCTAGCCCTCCTTTTTAGTGAATTTTTCTACGGAACGGTTCCAAACAAAGTTGCCACCTCCCCCTTACTTCCCTTCTCCGCGGCCCGGTCCGGCCTCCTTCGAACGGGCTTATTTTGAACATCACCTTCCCTCCTTCCAGGGAGCTTCCAATACTTGGTTCGGTAGGACAAAAAGGTTTGTCGTTTTCTTTTCCCGACTCTGACCTTTTTTTTTTTGCATTGCCTCCTTTCCTTTTGACAGTTCGGTCGGTCTCGCGCCTTTCACCCCGTTTCTCCTTTCTCCCCAAATACTTTTGACTTAGTGAGATTTCGCGAGAGCTCTTCCTTTAGAAACAGGAGATCCCTTCTTATTCCTTTTGTTTCATTAGGCTTTCCCTTCTTAACTTTCTTGCGTTTCTGACGCATCCCGTTGGGGTTGGTTACCAATGTTCTTGTTTTTCAGATTTTCTGCGGCTGCTTCTTTTGGGCTCCGCTATAGTTTTCTAAAAAAGTCGCGGGCCCCCTCCTTCTCTATCCAAAATTTTTTGAAAAGTTTTTTTTTTTCCTTTATCGGCTCGATGGTTTGTTCACGGTACCCTTATTCCTTTGACTCTCTTCCATTGATTTCTTTCTCTGTTCTCCTCCGTGTGAGCGAAATCTTAGTCATTAATGGACGACGTCGTCCTAAGGCTTTTTACCTAACCAACCCCCCTCAGAAACTCTTCCTTCTGTTCTGGAATCCACCCCTGCGCCTTGCGATTTTTTTTGCGTACTGCTGGAAGCCACAACTGAGCTAACCCCGCGCGACGCAAGGTCCTCCTAAATTTTTTCCCCAAACTTCCCAAATTTTTCTCCCCAACCCAACGGATGCGGCAGCCAACCCTCATCACTTTTTCATCTTTCCCCGACCCCCCCAATTTCGTCGCCGTTCTAATTTTCGTCGGATTCTCTGCGGAGATCGATCACAGATAAACTTCTCTTTCTCTTTTGTGGCTTTTTTTCTGATTCCGCCTTTTTCCCTCTCTGTCAACCCTTTGACATGCTTGCGAAGTCGTAGTTCAGCCCCCCTTATTATTCTCCCCCCTTTTCTTTTTTCCTTGCCGAGAGGTTTCCCCTGACCCATGACGTTTTTTACGGTTCAAAAATATTTCACCCACCGGTGCTTTTTCTGTATTCTTTTTGACTGTTTGCCTTGGACCGTCCGTTCGCCCCTGTCGGAGCCTTTTTTTCTCGGTGAGCCCTGAAATGTACGCCACAAAATTGCCGCCGCTCATTTTTTTTTTTCCTCGACTCGCTTCCTTTTACCCAACCGATGCCTATTTCGAGTCGATCTTTTTAGGAGTGCTCCACGGCTTCCCCTCCTTCCGTAGGGCCCGGTGCCCCCCCTGAGCAGCGTGTCGGGTTCAGAAAGAGGCCGGGATTTTTTTTCTCAGTCCCTCTTCAAATTTTTATTTTTTTTCCACCCAACTCCCCTTTTACTGAGTTTGGTTTGACTTCGGTCCCCCTTTGGGGTCTTATGAGCTTCCGATTGATTTTGTTTATAGCAGATTTCGATTGATCCCGCCTGGCCGACTTATTCCCGAGACTTCTTTTTTGAAGTGCGGCTCTCCTGAAGGGCCGGCTATTCCTTTTCCTCTTTACGTTCCCCTGATACCTTGTTTGGCTTCCCGTCGGACGCTATTTTTCGCCTCTTTCTTTTCCTCCCTTTTTTCTTAAATCATAACCGGTGAGTGTGGTTCTGTCCCCCCACCTGTTTTTTCCCAGCTTTCTTCTTTCCGAAATTACACAGCAACCCTTGTCAATCATTTTACCACTTTTCCCAACTTCGCGCTTCGCAGGACCTCCTTCAGCCCTGTTTTTTTTGTTCGACAGGTGGCCTACATGAAGTTTTTTTTCCTTTTTCTATACCAGCGCTTAGGCTGAAGTTTTGGTTTCGCGATGCCTGAGTTTTTCTAAGAGTTTCGCCCATCCCTCCCCCCCAAATGTTTTCTTCCGAGTTGATCGCCTTGCTCAGCTCACCGGTCGACGCCCTTCAACTTTCCCTCCCTCGCCAATTTTTTGGATAATGAACTTGATCTTCCTCCACCCGTAGGTTGTTTTGCAGTTCCTTGACTGGTTGCGAAGCCGTCCGATCTCACTTCGCTTTTTTAGTTCGATTACTTTTCCTTTTCTTTTATGAAAAGGGCTTTCGACACGGATGGGCTTTTTTTCCAGAGATTGTTTTGATGACTTCCCCCATGGTCTGGCTTATTCTGCGTGTAGAACGCCCCTTTCTACCCCCTTTCCCCCAACTGGCGGCTGTAAGCTGCGAGCGGACGTCTTGCACAAGCTTTCCTCCTGTCTTCGAGGTTACCTCATCTAGCCCTGTAACTGCCTTCCCAGTAAAGCGGGTACGCAGGAATTCGGCCCTTTCAAAATTCCTCTCTTTGGTCATTCCCCTTCTGCTTTCACAGGCATTTCGCGCCTTTCGACTTCGCGACAAGAACCCCCCTTTGTGTATGGCCTTACCCTTCTTTTCCTTTAATTTTTTCTCCACATGCCGAGTTCAAGCCAGAATAGAATCGAGGTCTTCTTTATTTTTTCCCCCACTTCCTCAATAGGATAGTCCACCCCTTCCTAACTGTAGAGAGCCCCCACCTCCTCTCGATGTGAGATTCCGGCTGCGTTGGCGGTCCTTTTGGATTCTTCTTTCACGCTGTGGCGCTGCCCCCTGGCCTTTATAGGAGGAAATTAGGCGCATCTTCCGTACAGTCTCCTTTACCGGGGCCTTAGAGCCACGTCACTGCCATCTTTTTGGAAGAAGTTTCTTCCTCAGCCTTTTTTTTTTTCGCGTGGCGCGGTCTTGAGAAATTCAGAAAGGCGTGCTTCCCCTGGGAGCGACCCTCTTTTTTTCTCCTAGTCTTGATGTTCGAAACTGAACCAGAGATGCTGAAGGTTGCTGAGTCGTTGGGTTTTCCCTGTGGTGTTGGTTGGTCCTGCTTATTTTTTTTTTTCTTTTTTTTTTTTTTTTTTCTGCCCCCCTTTTAGTTTGCGAGCAGTCTTCAAAAGGAATCCTTTCTTTTAGTGTGGCCTCCCAGAACTTTTTCGGTGTTGTTTGTCGCAAAAGGGATCCTTCAACCCTCTACCCTCCCTGGGTGACTGCCATCAGTGATTTGACGAGCGAAGGAGACGATTTCCTCTCTTATCAGTTTCCCCCCGAGTTCCTTTTTTTGCGAAGGATTCGGCTCATTACGCTGGTTAGTTGTCCCCGACTCAGTTTGCGCTCTTCCCCCAAAAAGACTAGCAGGTCGTCTACCCGATTACGTTTCTGAGGGCATCGAGGGTCTCTTCTCGTTTTCCTGAGTTTCTCCTTTTTTGCTTTATTTCATTTCCAGCGGTAAACTTTATTTCTTTGTTTGTTTTTTTTGGTATGAGGAGGCGCTGCCGCGGACACAGTGCGTCACTTTATTTGCCCTCAGTTTTTAGTTTTGCATTGCCCTCGGTGATAATCTCTCTTTCATCTCTCCGTTTTTGTGTTTTTTTTCGGTACTCCGTACAGCCGGAGCACAGGAAGGAAATAAATTGTTTTCCAGATAAATCCGTTCCTCCTCCGCCTTTTTGCAGCGCATCCATCCTCCTCTCTTTTTTCACGTTTTGTCTTCTCCATTGTTTACGCCTGGACCAAGAAGAAGTGCGCGTCCCGAATTTTTACTGTTTCGACTCCTCTTTTTCTAGCGAGCGTAAGGCTTTCTCCCCCCCCCCAACCCCCCCCCCCCCGCTTCGCTCTTTGGCCCCCCCCCACTTTTCCCCACCTTCCCCCCTCTCCGGCAAACTTACCTGAAAGACTTAAATTCAGACCTTTCTTTTCCAAATTCCAGAACTTTTCCCAATTTCTTTTTTTTTCATATTCTCACTTGCCTTGCCCGCTCGGAAAACATAGTATGGAAGTCCCCCCTTTTCCCCTCTTTCTGCGGCTGTTGCTTTTTTCCTGCAAAACCACGAGCGTTATGGCTTTGTTTTTCGCCCTTGATTCCCGCTGTCTTCCACTCAGTTCTCAATAGAGAAGGGTTGCACAATTTTTTCTTAAGATTCCTCATCTTCCCCCCAGCATTTTCGCCATCACGCCTCCTTTAATTTTCCCCCTTTCATCGGTCTTTCCTTTCCAACAATTCTGGTTTTGAAGTGGACTCTGGCTCCTTATTGCTCCGTTTCTTCTTCTTTCCCTTCGCGATCTTTGGTAAGTGCCGCAGAGTGAAGACGTATTCGAATCCTTCTTTGATCGCGCTCCCTTTACTCCCAAGCCCTTAGAGATGCGGTTGTAACAGACCCTTAGCTGAATTTTTCTTCTTTTTTCTAGTTCATGGTGTTTTCTCCGACCTCACTTCACCTCGCTGCTCTCACTCTTTCCGTCGGAAAACTTACGCCGACGCCCCATGGATGTGGGCCCCTTCTGGTTTCCCTTTTTTGTGTTCTTTGCTCTCCCTGCGACCGTGACTGTGTTAAACAAGTCCTCTCTTTGTTCCTTCCCACCCTCCCCCGACCTCCCCCCTTCTCATCTTGTGGTCCGTGGCCTTTGTGCGTAGTTACGGAGCTCTTTTCTCCCCCTTTTCCAAGTTTTTTCTCTTTTTGTAACCAACTGTTTTTTT